>Ga0335078_10018494_pt1 | contig 10361 bp, 7 predicted proteins | sample Lox_Sample_32_FD_206711 | JGI IMG/M metagenome (GOLD analysis project Ga0335078, IMG submission 206711) | Soil microbial communities from Loxahatchee National Wildlife Refuge, Florida, United States - Lox_Sample_3.2 | ecosystem: Environmental > Terrestrial > Soil > Wetlands | place: USA: Florida...
CAGCTCGGACGGGCTGACGAAGTCCGGGGCCAGATGGTAGTCCAGGCAGCCCACGACACCGTCGATGGCCACTCCGGGATGGATGTACACGACCGCTTCCCGCTCGTTGAGCAGGTTCCACAGCGGCGCGAACTGCGGTTCGTCGAGCGGCGCGCCGAGCGCCGACGCGCCGACCGCCACCCCGGCGAACGCGGCGTCGTCGAGCACCCGCTTGGCCTCGGCGACCGCCGCGTCGACATGCGGCAGCGGCAGGCAGCCGAACGCGCGGAACCGTGTCGGGTGCTGGCCGACCACGTCGCGGTAGGCGTCGTTGACCAGTGAGGCGAGGTGCGCGCCCGCGGCGGCGTCCGACACGTACGGGTGCGGTGCCCCGATGCTGATGACCTGGATGTCGACTCCGGCGGCATCCATGTCCGCGACCCGCCTGGCCAGGGCTTCCGGCCCGCTGGCCTGGGCCCGGGCGCCCGGGGCATTCGTGTCCTTCCTGGCCGAGGGGAGCCAGAGGTGACCGAGGATCTTCAGGATCGGCATGTCCGCAATGGCGCCGATCCGGTCGAGTTCCGCGAAGTACTCGCCCGGGTTGTAGTGGGTGTGGACGTCGATCCTCATTGATCATTTCTCCTTTCCGGCGCCCGCGACCAGGCGGGCGCCGAGTTCCCGGTAGTTCGTCTCCTGGACCGCCACGTGCTGCGTCGCCCCGTGCACGTCGCGCAGCAGCCGCTCGAACGGGTTGGGCAGGTAGAGGGCGCTCGTCCCGGCATGGCGGTAGGCCGCTTCCGCGCAATTCAGCGCCACCTCGGTAGCGTGGGACGCCACCGCCTGCCCGGCCAGCCCGGGTCGCGTGAGATCGGCGGCATCGTCGCACGCGAGCCGGTAGATCTCCGCGTAGGTCAGCAGCGCCAGCGCGCGGATGGCGTCGAGCGCGGTGGTGCACCGGCCCAGGTCGGTGAGCGCCTGGTCACGGGGACTGCCCTTGCGAGCGGCGTGCGCGGCGAATTCGTTCAGCGCGCGGCGGCCCAGGCCGAGCGCGATGGCCGCGTGCTCGTACGAGGAGGACGCCAGGCCGGTGAGCCGGTACTGCGCGCTGCCACGGTAGGCGACCTCCTTGGTGATGCATCGGTGGTCCGGGACGAAGTAGCCATCCAGCGAGACGTCGAAGCTGCCGGTGCCGCGTAGCCCGAAGACATGCCACGTGTCGTGGATCTGGGCGTCATGCCGGGGGAGCACGCCGAAGACGGTGCCGCCGGAGTCAGTCGCGCCGGTCAGGCGCAGCCACGAGGACTGCCTGACGCCACTGCAGGTCTTCCACCGCCCGGTGAAGACATAGCCCCCGTCAACCCGGCGCGCCGACCCCATCGGCGGTGCGACTCCGGCGGCGATCGGCACGCCCTCCGCGAAAACCTCCTCGATGGCGGCGTCGGGCAGGTACGCGCTGATGAAGCCGGTGCTGTTGTTGTTGACCATCACGTTCCAGCCGGCCGCCGGATCGATCTCGGTGAGCGCCTCGATGACCAGCAGCTGGGTGGCGGGTGTCGCCTCCCAGCCGCCGAGCCCGGCCGCGACCTTCAGCCGCAGCAGGCCCGCCTCGCGCAGCGCGCTGACGGCCTCGGGCACCAGGAAGCGCGCCTCCTCGGACTCCACCGCGGTCCGCGTCAGCACCTCGCGGACCTGCTCGACACGGGCCAGCAGTTCCTTGCGCATGTCTGTCTCGGTGGTCATGGCAGCAACCTCACCGACTCGAGCGGCTCGTCGTCGCGGTGCCGTACCTCCACGTCGAGTAGCACGCCGCAGCCCGGGCACGCGTACCCGTGGGCCTCAAGGTCGGCGTGCAACCGGATCCTGGCGCCGAGGTCTTCTGCCGTCAGCGCGGAGTGGGCCGCGAAGGCCTTCCAGTTCACCGCGGCGGGCGACAGCACGCGCCCGCAGTCGCAGGCGATGAGGTCACCGTTGACCAGTACGAGGTGCTCGCCGAGCGACAGTCCTCCGGTGACATCGGTGGTGTCGCACCCGGCCCGCGCGGGCCAGGACTTCCGGCCATCCCTGATGCTCTGCCGCCGCCGGTTCGTCGCCTCGGCATCCAGCCCCGCGTCCCCGGTCACCACCCCGTAGTACCGCTGCGCGGACGCCGCCGTGAGCAGCCCGAGCGACACGTCCCGGGCGATGCTCACCGGATCGGCCTCGGCGGGATCGCCCCAGCCGCCGCCGCCGTCCCACGTCCAGCCGATGACATCCCCGCTCGCCAGCGGCAGGAAGCCCGGCTTGGCGCCCAGGTTCACCCGGTCGCCGTCCAGCTCGTCGAGGCTCGTGACCCCGGCTGGCAGCTTGCTGAAGACATCGGAGCCGCGGACGACCTCGAAGTAGTTGCAGGATCCCGGCAGGCCGCCGTGGATGCCTTGCGAGGTGGGCGACTCCACGCCGTGGGCCGCCATCACGATATGGATGCCGTGGGTGCCGTACGGCGTCCAGGCCGATCCGCCGGTGATGCCGCCGTGGTTGCGCCCCGCGCCCGCCGAGTCAGTGGCGGCGAACCTGGACAGGTACAGCACCGGATAATTGGCCTCGTCGGTCTCGACGTTGCTGACCCGGTAGTTCAGCGACTCATGCGGCCCCGCGTAGTCCACCCCGCGCGATCTGATGGTCGCGCCGCCGCCGCCCATCATCGCCTCGGTCAGCGCGCCGCCGAAGCCTTCGCCGTACTGGTTCAGCCCGGCCATGTGCATGATGCCGATGGAGCCCGTGGTCACGGCCATCGCCTCACCGCGCAGCTCGTCGCTGCAGCTGACCAGCTGCGACAGTGCGATCCCGGCGGTCGACTGCACCATGAAGGAGCCCCCGAGCGTCGCGGAACTGCACGGCGCGGGCCACTTGGCGTTGATCACCAGTCCCTCAGGGGCCTCGATCCGCACCGCGCGCATCGCGCCGCTGTTCCACGGAATGTCGTAGCAGAGCACCGGCAGCACCGTCGCCGTCACACCGCCGCGCAGCCCTGACCGGGTGCAGTTGACGAAGCCGGGTGCCTGCTCGCTGCTCTGCGAGAAATCAAAGACGAGGCCGTCACCGGACTTGGTCAGCTCGGCCTGCACACGGTAGAGCCGGTTGGCGTTACCGTCGTGGTCGAGGTAGTTGCGGGCGCGGAACGTGCCGTCCGGCAGGCGGCTTATCCGGTCACGGACCTGCGCCTCGGTGATGTCGAGCATCGTCGCCATCACGGCTCGCAGGGTCTGGACGCCGTACCGGTCGGCCAGCCTGAGGATGCCTTCCCGGCCGTGCCGGTTGGCGGCGAGCATCGCCTTGAGCTCCAGGCCAAGCTGCGCGGGCAGCCGGGAGGCGGTGAGGATGAGGTTCCACACATCCTGGCGGATGGTGCCACCCTCGACCAGCTTGACCGGCGGGATGATCAAGCCCTCTTGGTAGATCTCGGTAGCGGTGGGAACCCAGCTCGTCGGAACCATGCCGCCCACGTCGAGCACGTGCTCGCAGGCACCGACCCAGGCGATGAGCTCGCCGTCGAAGACGACGGGCTCCAGCATCGTCACGTCGGGCATGTGCAGGGCGCCCTTGTACGGGTCGTTCGTGATGAACGTGTCGCCCTCGCCGATCCCAGGGTTCTCGCCGCAGTCGCTGACGATGTGCGACACGACCAGTTCCATGGAGCCGGCATGGAAGAGGATGTGCGGGCCAAAGGCGACGATCCCCCCGTCGGGCAGGTAGATGCCGGTGTTGCAGTCGTTGGCCTCGGTGACCAGCGGCGAGCCGGAGACGGCTTTCAGGACGGTGGACTGCTGGGCCACGATGGAGGTCAGCTTGTGCCTGATCACCTCGAAGGTGATCGGTTCGACGCCGCTGCCGGCGACCACGTTCCGTGACGCACTCACGCGGCGGCCCCGTTGGTGCTGATGCCAGTGGTGCTGATGATGGTGTTCTCCAGGTCATCGATGTGCGCCGATTGGCCTGGGCCGACCAGGATCGTGGTGGACGGGTGCTCGATCACGGCCGGGCCATCGATCACGTCACCGGCCCGCAGGTCGGTATGGCGCAGCACGTCGGCGATGACGGCCTGATGCTCCTCGCCCAGGTAGATGCGGCGCGGCCGGGGCTTGGCGTCATGGTGATATCCGGTGGGCGCGACATGTGTGAGGCGCGGCTTGTCGAGCGCGCCGCTGCCCTCCACCCGGAAGGAGACGACCTCCACGCCGGCCGTGGTGAAGACGGCTTCTTGGCCGTAGGTCTCGGCGTACTGACCGCGGAAGGACTCCAGCAGTTCGCCGAGGGACTCCCGGGTCAGCAGGCCGTCGGGCACCGGCACGGCGAGGCGGTGTACCTGGCTGCGGAACCTGATGTCGGCGAACCGGTGGCAGCGGATCCGGTCCGGCGCGGCCCCGCTATCCAGCAGCGACTCACGTGTCGCGGACTCCAGGCGAGCGAGGTTGGCGTTGATCCGGCCCGGGTCGAGCACCGAGACCGCGTCCGGCCAGGACGGGGAGTGCATCGGGTCGGAGAGCTCGTGGCTGATGTGCAGATCGCTGATGACAGCGCCGTAGGCGGAGTGCACCGGCGCGGTCGACGGGACGACGATCTTCTGCACCTGAAGTTCAGCAGCGAACGCGTGGCAGTGGCACCCCCCGTTGCCGCCGTAGGCGTAGATGACGAATTCGCGCGGGTCATGGCCCTGCCCGACGGTGAGGATCTCCAGCAGGTCGGCCATCCGGTGGTCGGCGATCGACTTGATCCCGGCCGCCGCCTGCTCGACCGAGATCCCGAGCGGGACCGCGATCTTGTCGTGGATCGCCCGCTCCGCGGCGTCCTTGTCCAGCTGGAATGTGCCGCCGACGAAATAGTCCGGGTCGATGATGCCGAGGACGACGTCGGCGTCGGTCACGGTCGGCTCGGTGCCGCCACGGCCGTAGCAGACCGGGCCGGGCACCGACCCGGCGCTGGCTGGCCCGACCAGGAGCTGGCCCCGCAGGATGCGGGCGATGGACCCGCCGCCCGCGCCAATGGCGGTGACCTGCACCGCGGGCTTGAGGATGAGGTAGCCAGCCACCTGCTGCGTCGGGGTCGCGGTCGGCTGGTAGTTCACAATCACGCCGACGTCGAACGAGGTGCCGCCCATGTCGGTGGTCAGAACATTCGGGGTGCCCAGGCGCCGGGCCAGCGCCGCGCTGGCGAGCACGCCGCCGGTCGGGCCCGAGGTGAGCGCGGAGACCGGCTCGTCGCCGCAATGCTCCGGGGTGATCACGCCACCGCCCGAGTCCAGGATCCTGAACCGCCCGGTGAACCCGCCGTCCCGCCACGTGCGCGAGAGACTGGTCATGTAGCCGCGAACCCGCGGCCCCAGGTAGGCGTTCATCGCGGTGGTCGCGGTCCGCTCGTACTCACCGATCATGGGCGCGAGTTCGCTGGACACCGACAGGTACACGCCGGGCGCCATTTCGCGCACGAGTGCGGCGATCCGCTGCTCGTGCTCTGGTGACCGGAACGACCACAGCAGGCATACCGCGATCGCCTCGACCCCCGCCTTCAGCAGCACGCCGATGGCCCGCTTGGCGTCGGCCTCGTCCAGCGGAGTCACGATCGTGCCGCTGGAGTCGACTCGCTCGGTGACCTCCTCGATCAGGTCACGGGGCACGAGCGGAACGGGGAGGGAGCGCTCGGAGTAATGGGTGCTCTCCTCAGGTGGCTTACCCGCCCAGGCGCCCATGCCGCGCTGGACTAGGATCGCGTCGCGGAACCCGCGGGTGGTGATGATCCCGGTGCAGACGCCCTTGCGCTCGATCAGTGCGTTGGTCGCGGCCGTTGTGCCGAGGCCGAAGTACCGCACCTGGGGAAGGAGCGTCCCGGTCGCCAGCCCGAGATCCTTCTCGGCGAGGCCCAGTGCGTCGGCGACACCCTCGGCCGGCTCGGCCGGGGTGGTCGGGGCCTTGTACAGCCGGGCCGCGCCCTCTTCATCGAGGACCACGCAGTCGGTGAACGTGCCGCCGATGTCGACGCCGACGAAGTAGCTCACGAGCTCGCCTTCCTGTAGCCGAGTACGCGATGATCCTCACCTCGCCCGCCTACGGGGGGAAACGTGTCATGTAGGTGTACAGCATGTCAAGTCATTCATCGTTATGTATCTTCATTAATCATTAAGTCAAGTGATCAGTCGCTACACTGCATCACATGACCGAGAGGGGAGCCTGCTGAGATGGCGAGCCTGAGGGCGGCCCAGAAGGCGATGACCAGGAAGCTCCTGCTGGACACGGCGCTCGAGATGTTTCAGGCCAAGGGCTACACCTCGACGACCATCGATGACATCGCCGCGGCGGCGGGCACGACCCGGGCCACCTTCTATGCCCACTTCCCGTCCCGCCTGGAACTGATGAAGGCGATCATCGGCGAGCTCAACCAGCACCTGGAGCGCACGTCCTCGGGCACCCACGGGTCGACGGCCCCGGCGCTGGTCGCCGTGGTGCGCGACGGCGACAGGGCGGCCATCAGGGAGTGGCTGTCTGGCGTGGCGAGCCGCTGGGACACGATTCGTCCCTACGTCTGCGTCGCCTTCGAGGCCGCGGCCGTCGACCCCGAACTGCGCACGCTGGCCGACGAGTGGCTGGAAGAGGCGGTCAGCGACATCACCGAGGGCCTGGACGCCGCCGGGCGCTTCGAGCCGCGGACTCGCCGCCTGCGCGGCGTGCTGGCCATGTCGCAACTCGACTTCGTCGCGGTGCACTGGAAGGACGGACGGTGGGGCGCGGATCTCGACGAGGTGATCGAGGTCCTCAGCGGCAGCTGGTCCGATCTGCTCGGCGGCCAGTAAGAAATACGCCATATGGTCACTTGACACGATGTCTATTGACATGTCACCGTGATGCGCACATCAGGGTCCCAGCCCCGTGATCGAGGCCAGCACACCGTGCGCTACCTCGTTGGCTCGACATCCGCGGAACCTGATTAGTCATTGCGACAAAGGAGTCCGCGTGTCGACGACAGCTGTGCAAAAGGATCCCCCTGTTCTTGGCCGTCGCTACCTCGGCACGATGGCGGCGACCTGTCTCGCCGTCTTCGTGGCTCAGTACACGAACGCGATGCCTGGCGCGCTCAACGGCACCTTCCAGCAGGTCTTCCACGCGGCGGGCACGCAGTTGCAGTGGATCTCCGCGGCCTCCATGATCCCGGTGGTCGTCTTCGAGCTCACCTTCGGCGTCCTCGGCGATCTCTGGGGCCGCAAAAAGCTGCTGTTCGTCGGCATCGGCCTGGCGGTACTCGGCTCCGTTGTGATCACGCTCGCGCAAACGGTGCAGATGATGTGGGCCGGCCAGGTGATCATCGGTCTCGGCGCCGGGATCATGTTCCCCATCTCGCTGTCACTGATCGCGGCGGTCACCCCCGACCTGCGCACGCGCGCCCGCTCCATCGCGATCTGGGCGGGCTGCCTGTCGATTGGGGCCGCGGCATCGCCGCTGGTCGCGGGATTCGCCGCCGAGCATGGCCACTGGCGCGCCGCCTATGTAGTCGCGGCGGTGATCGCGGTCATCGCGATGCTGCTGACGTTCGGCGTGACCGAGTCGTCGGCCCCCGAGGGGCGCGTTCTCGACATCCCGGGCCAGATCACGTTCGCACTCGGCCTCACCTTGGTGCTTTTCGCCATCGTCCAGGGTTCCGAAGTCGGCTGGGCCAAGCCCGAGATCGTCACTGGCTTCGTGGCCGGAGCCGTGCTGCTGGCCGCCTTCGTCGTGATCGAACTCAGAGCGCCCGTACCGCTGCTCCGGCTCAGCCTGTTCGCCAACCGCTCCTTCGCCGTCGCGGCCGTTGTCGCCACGGTCGGGATGTTCGGATACCTCACGTACTGCTTCTCGATGAGCATCTGGATCAGTGCGGCGCAGCGGCAGAACCCGCTGACCATCGGCATCCTCATGGTCTTCGTCCAGGGACCCGCGTTGCTCCTCATCCCCTTTGTCTCCTACCTCATCCGCAAGGTGGCCCCGCAACTCGTCCTGACCTCGGGCTTCGTCCTCATGTCCGCGGGCGCGTTCCTGGCCTCGCGTTCGGACATCAACGACATGGCCTGGGCCACGTTCATCCTGCCGTCGGTGCTGGTCGGCATCGGCTTCGCCTTCACCATCGGGTCCATCACCGCGGTGGCCATCAACACCGTGCCACTGAACTACGCGGGCATGGCCAGCGCCACCACGAACATGTTCCGCGACCTCGGCTTCGCGCTCGGGCCGGTGCTCGGCGGGGCGATCGCCTTCTCCGCGTCGGCCAACAGGTTCGAATCGTCTCTGGCGACCTCCCACCTGCCTGCCCCAGTCGTGGGCGCGGCCCAGCACATCCCGCCGCTCGGTGCGGTGAACATCCCGCACTTCCCGGCGGCCGGCCTCGCGCTCAACGCCCTGGGCCACGGATTCTCCATCGCGTTCGTCGTCGCCTCGATCGCCGCGCTCGCCGCCGCCGTCGTCACGCTGGTCGGGCTGCAGGGCGTGGCCCGGCAGACAGAAGACGCCTTCCTCCAGGCCGAAGCGGCGTGATCGCGGAACGCCGCTACGCCGGGCGCCGTGTCCTGGTCACGGGCGGGGCCAACGGCATCGGTCTCGCGACGGTGGCCCGGCTCGCGGCGGAGGGCGCGGCGGTGGCCATCCTCGACCTGGACTCGGTCAAGGCCGAGGAGGCGGCCGGCCGCCTGGGCGACAGCGGTCACGACGTGACCGGGTACGGTGCGGACGTCACGGACGACGACGTCGTGCGGGACGTCGTGGCCGACTTCCACGGCCGGGGCGGCTCGCTGGATGTTCTCGTCACGGTCGCGGGCATCTATCCGTGGGTCGAGTTCGCCGACATGACGCTCCCGATCCTGAAACATGTTCTCGACGTCAACCTCGGCGGCACCTTCGTGTGCGCGCACGCGGTCATGCCGTTCATGAAACAGCAAGGGTACGGCCGCATCGTCACCGTGTCCTCAGAGACAATGCTTATCGGCGCACCGCAACAGTCGGCCTACATCGCGAGTAAGGCCGGCATCGTCGGCTTCACCCGCGCGCTGGCGCGCGAAGGCGGGCCGTACCGCATCACCGCCAACTGCGTGCTGCCGGGACTGATCGATACCGAGCACCTGCGCGCCCAGCACGACGGCGCCGAGGACATGTTCGCGGCCATCGTGGCCACGCAGTCCATCCAGCGCCCGGGCACCCCGGATGACGTCGCCGACGCGATCGCCTATCTCGCGAGCGAAGGCGCGGGGTTCGTCACCGGGCAATCGCTGGTCGTGGGCGGAGGTGACCGGTTCCATTAATGTCGTGGGAATTCGCCACCCGGATGGATCGGTGGCCGCCGGAGCCCTGTCCGCGGACGCGGCCCACGTGACCGTGCTCGCGCCGCTGGACGAGTTCTGGGCCGCCCCGCGTCAATGGCTTGCGCCCGTGGCCGCCGCGCGGCCCGGGCGCCGCACACTGCCGGTGGCGTCGGTTGACCTGGCGCCGCCGGTCCTGCCTGGGGCGCGGGTGATCTGCATCGGCCTGAACTACCTGAAGCACCTGGCCGAGGGTTCCTACGCCGGCGACGGCATCCCGCCCTACCCGACGCTGTTCGGCCGCTGGACCAGTTCGCTCACGGTGGGCGGGGCGGCTATCCCCGTGCCCGCGAACGAGGACGGGCTCGACTGGGAAGGCGAGGTCGTCGCCTACGTCGGGGACACCCTGGCCGACGCCAGCCCCGATGACGCGCTGGCGGCGGTCGTGGCCTATTCGACCTTCAATGACGTCACCTCGCGGCGGGCACAGAAGCTGACATCGCAGTGGACGCTCGGCAAGAACGGTGACTGTTCAGGTCCGCTGGGACCGATGGTGCCCGCGGCGGAGGTGGGGGACCTGCGCGCCGGCCTGCCGCTCCAGACGCGAGTCAACGGCGCGGTCGTTCAGGAGGGCCGCACGGACCAGATGGTTTACCCAGTCGGGGACACCTTGTCCTTCATCAGCCGTACGCTGACACTCCGGCCGGGGGACCTACTCGCCACCGGCACGCCCGCGGGGGTGGGATACGCGAGAACGCCCCCGTGGCTGCTGCGGCCGGGTGATGTCGTCGAAGTGGAGGTGGAGCGCCTTGGTGTGCTGCGGAATCCGGTCGTGGGCAACGACGCGAGGCACATGGCCAGACCGCAGCCGGGCTGAACGCGTGCGGATGGCCTGACCCCATGTCTGGTGAGTACCGTCAGTACCTGTTCCCGCTCGATCACCCCAGGCTGGCTGAGATCCGCGGCATGGACCCGTACACGTACGGCGAGTTCGCGACGAGACCGGGCACTTTCACCGGCGGTCTGGTGCAAGGCTGGCGGCCGCTGTACCGCAACGACTTCCGCGGCATCACCGAGGATGGGTCGCTGCGCG
>Ga0335078_10018495_pt1 | contig 10361 bp, 6 predicted proteins | sample Lox_Sample_32_FD_206711 | JGI IMG/M metagenome (GOLD analysis project Ga0335078, IMG submission 206711) | Soil microbial communities from Loxahatchee National Wildlife Refuge, Florida, United States - Lox_Sample_3.2 | ecosystem: Environmental > Terrestrial > Soil > Wetlands | place: USA: Florida...
TATCCGTTCGGCCCCTCGTTGGCCGGCAAGGAGTGCATCCGCTTCCGGAATTCGGCGACGAAGCGCTCGTTCTCCGGCGTCTTGAGCATCGGCGTGTAGAACAGGGACGAATAGATGCCGAGCGTGGCATTGCCGAGCTGCGGCAGGTTCGGCTCGTAGACGAGCCCGGCATACAGGTCGAGCACCGGCAGCTTGCCCTTGAGCCCGAATTCCGAATATTGGCGCGCCAGCCGCAGCCCGTCGGCGCCCGGCTCGAACGTCACCACGGCATCGGCGGTGCGGTCGAGATTGGTAAGATACGGCCCGAAATCGGGGGTGTCGATCGGCGGCCACTCGGCCTGGCTGACCTTGCCGCCGAGCCGGCAGAAGGCCTGGGCGAAGGCGAAATTCACGTCGACGCCGCCGGCGTAATCGGAGCCGATCATCGCCACCTTGCGCCAGCCCTTCTTGTAGGCCCAGTCGGCGCCGACGGCGGCGACCATGCGGCCGTTCTGCGAGGTGCGCACCAGGTAGGGATTGGTGAGCGGGCCGGGCATGGTCAGCTCGTCGGCGCCGGCGTCTCCCGACAGCACCAGCGGTTCCTGGTTGTCGCGCGAGAAGGCGTTGATGGCAATCGCGACGCCGGAGGTTACCACGCCGGTGAGCACCGGGGCGCCGTCGCCTTGCACCAGCTTGCGCGCCTTGGTCACGGCGACGTCGGGCTTGCCCTGCGTATCCTCGACGAGCAGGTCGAGCGGATGACCGCCGGCCTTGTTGCCGACCTGATCGAAATACATTTTCAGGCCGGTCAGGGTCTGCTGGCCGTTCTCGGCGAAATTGCCCGACAGCGGCAGCAATATGCCGATCTTGATCGGATCGGCCGCGCGCGCCGCAAGGCTCGGCGCAGCAAACACGAGCGCCGCGGCGCCCGCCGTGGCGAGCGCGCGCAGCACGCGGCGGCGCGCCGGGCCGCGGTCCGCACGCGGCGCGGTCGGTAGGTCAAACGGCACTGTGTTTTTGCTCGTCATGGCGTTTCCCCTGGTTATCGCCGCGTGACTCTTATGTGGCGATGCGTTCTCGCGTCGTGACTTCCCGCTCCGGGATCGGTTCTTCTGATCGAACGCGGATGCGAGACCGCGCCAGCGCGAATCGACACATATCGCCAACAGGGAGCGCTTCCCGCACCGGTCATGCTGAACAACGTGCGTTTGATGTGACGTTCTGCCCGGAACCGTGGGCGCACGATATACCGGCAGGCCGCAGCCCGCTAGGCGGATTCCGCCCGCGCAACGGCGCAGTCTGTCGCACTTGCGGCGTTTTTGCAGAGCGGCGGACGTGCGCCGCAAGGCAGGCGCGCCGTGTGCGATCTGCTATAATGCGCGAAATCGTCTTTCCGAGGACACGCCATGAGCGCAACCGACATACCGATGAAGACGAACGGCGGCCGTTCCTATGACGACATCCGCGAAGCCTGGCGGGCGGCCAAACTGCAGCCGCTGTGGGAAAGCGCCGTCGCGCACAAATCCCGCGACGGCGGACCGCCGCCGAACCATTGGCGCTGGAAAGAAATTCGCCCGTTGGTGGACGACGCCGTGAAGGTCGCCACGCCGGCGGCGGTGGAGCGGCGGGTCCTGACGCTCACCGATCCGGCCAGCGCCGGCGACAGCGGCGCCACCACGACCAATCTCACGACGGCGCTGCAGATTCTGCTGCCTGGGGAGAAGGCGCGGCCGCACCGGCACACGATGAATGCGCTGCGCTTCGTGATCGAAGGCAGCGGCGCTTCGACGATCGTCGACGGCAAGGACTGTCCGATGGAGGAAGGCGACCTGGTGATCACGCCGAGCTGGACTTGGCACGAGCACGTGCACCGCGGCAGCGCCCCGATCATCTGGCTCGATGCGCTCGATGCGCCGCTGCACCGCTACCTCGGCACCGACGCCTTCGAACCCGGTCCGGCGCACGATGTGCCGAACCTGCCGGACGATGCCGCCTTCGCGTATGCCAACATCGTGCCGGAGCTCGGCGGAGAGGCGCGCTCGTTCTCGCCGGTGTTTCGCTATCCCTGGGCGGCAGCGCGCAACGCGGTGCGGGCTGCGCCGAAGGGCAAGGACGGCGCGCGGCGGGTGCGCTACGTCAATCCGGTCACCGGCGGTTCGACCATGCCGCTGATGGACTGCTATCTGGCTCAGATCGACAAAGGCGGCGAGACCGTGCGGTTCCGCACCACCGCGAACGCCGTGTGCCTGGTCTGCGAGGGAAGCGGCACGACGCGCGTCGGAGACGACAGTATCGCGTGGCAGACCCACGACGTGTTCAGCCTGCCGCACGGCAACTGGATCACACATCGCGCCGACGAGACCGCTACGCTTTTCGTCGTCACCGACCGCGACGCGTTGCGCCGGCTCGATCTGCTCAAGGAGCAGTACGGCAATGAGTTCTGAATGGCCCGGGCGGCCTGTGCCGGCTTGGAACGGGCCGCCGGACGCCTGGGAGCGGATATCCGCTGGAGGGATGGATGGTGCACGGTTTGACGCGGCGTAGAGTGCTGGCCGCATTGCTGCCGCTGCTGGTGCCAATCTGCGCCCGCGCATCGAGCGCAGCCGATTACCCAACGCGCCCGGTGACCGTCGTGGTGCCTTACGCGGCGGGCGGCGGCCTCGATCTCGTCGCGCGGCTCCTGGCAAAAAATCTGTCGGAGCGGACCAAACAGTCCTTTTTCGTGGAAAATCGCCTGGGCGCAGGAGGCGTCATCGCCGCCAGCTCCGTCGCCAAAGCCGCGGCGGATGGCTACACGATCTTCGCGGCCAGCAGCACGCAGCTTGCCATTCAGGTGACGTTGCACAAGTCGCTGCCGTACAATCCGGCGAGCGACTTCGTGCCCCTGGCGCTGGTGGCGAGCGTGCCTTTCGTCCTGATTGTGAATCCGTCGCTGCCGGTTCATACGGCTGGCGAACTGATCAAGCTCGCCAAAGAAAAGCCGGGGCAATTGTCGTTCGGCTCGAGCGGCGTCGGCGGTCCGCCGCACCTCTACATGGAACTGCTGCAGACCATGACCGGCACCAAGATGGTTCACATTCCCTACAAGGGAACGGCGGAGGCCATCCTTGACGTCGTTGCCGGCCGCGTGCCCGTTCTGATGTCCGACGTCGCGCCGGCGGCGCCCCTGATCAAGGCCGGCAAGGTACGCGCGCTCGGCGTGTCGTCGACGACGCGCGTCGCGGCGTTGCCGGACGTGCCGCCGATCGCCGAGAACGGCGTGCCCGGATTCGATGCAGTGGCGTGGCTCATGCTCGTCGCGCCGGCCGCGACATCGCCTGCAATCGTGGACAAGCTGCACGCCGACCTCAAAGCGATCGTCGCAACGCCGCAGGTGCAGCAAAGGCTTGTCGCACTCGGCGTCATCCCGATCGACACGCCGCCGGTGGCGGCATTGCAGGCCTACCTGAAGTCGGAAATCACACGCTGGGGCAAGGTCGTGGAGCACGCCGGCCTCGCCGGGTCGCAATAGCTCCGCCAGCTTCGATCAACGGTCCGAATTCCGCTTCGCGCTCCCGGCATCGGCGCGCCGGCGCTCGCAACATTACTCCGCCGCTGCCGCGACCTTTGCCGCCGCCTGCTCGAGCACGAATTTCTGCAGCGCCAGATGATCGACCTTGCCCGAGCCCAACAGCGGCAACTTGTCGAGCACGACGACTTCCGACGGCAGCATCAGTTCGGAGGCGTGCCGGCTGCGCGCATAGGCCTGGAATTCGGCGCGCGTGGCGCCGTGCTTGTCGGTGACCAGGATGAGGCGTTCGCCCTTGCGCGCGTCGGGCACGGAGGCCACGGCGGAGACGTTGTCCGGCCACAGGTCGGCGGCCAGCATTTCGACGGCGGCGAGCGAGATCATCTCGCCGCCGACCTTGGCGAAGCGCTTGGCGCGACCCTTGATGGTAATGAAGCCTTGCGCGTCGATCGACACGATGTCGCCGGTGTCGTGCCAGCCGTCGGGAGGCGGTTCGAGCACGCCCGGCCGGTCGGCGCGCAAATAGCCGAGCATCACGTTCGGTCCGCGCACGTAGAGCCGGCCGCCGTCCTCAACGCCCTCAACGTGCTCCAGCTTGGCGGTCATGCCGGGCAGCAGCCGGCCGACGCTGCCGAACTTGTTGAACATCGGAGTGTTGAGCGCCAGGACCGGCGATGTTTCGGTCACGCCGTAGCCTTCGAGAATGCGCAAGCCGAATTTTTCCAGATAGGCCTGACGCGTCGACTCACGCACCGGCTCGGCTCCGGCCAGCACGTAGCGCAGCGAACGGAAGTCGTAAGCGTTGGCCATGCGCGCATAGCCGTTGAGAAACGTATCGGTACCGAACAGCACCGTGGCGCACTTCCAGTAGACCAGTTCGGGCACGGTACGGTAATGCAGCGGCGAGGGATAGAGAAAGATCGGCACGCCGGAAATGAGCGGCAGCACGACGCCGCCGGTAAAGCCGAAGGAGTGGAAGATCGGCAGTGCGTTGAACAGCTTGTCCTCGCGGCCGAAATCGATGCGGGCGGCGCATTGCGCGACGTTGGTGAGCAGGTTGCGGTGGGACAACACCACGCCCTTGGGCGCACCCTCGGTGCCGGAGGTGAAAAGGATGACCGCCCAGTCGTCGGGCTTGCGCGCGACCAGCGGCTTCTTCCATTTCCACAAGCCGCGCAGCTTGTCGAAGGGGGTGACCGCGCGGCGGATGTCTTCCAGATAGATGATACGCACGGCTTTATCGAGATGGGTGACGAGATTCTCCAGCCGGCCCTTCTCCACGAAGGCGCGCGAGGTGAGGATGGTGTCGATCTCGGCGGCGCGGCAGGCGGCGAGGATGTTGGCCGCGCCGGCGGTGAAATTGATCATCGCCGGCACCCGGCCGGCCGACATCACGGCGAACAGAGTGACCACGGCGCCGTTCGAAGTCGGCAGCATGATGCCCAGCGTGCGGCCCTCCAGAGCGAGCGGCATCAGCTTGGCGCCAAGGATCGCAACCGCCTGCAGGAGCCGCCGGTAGGTCAACCGGCCGCTGACCGGGTCTTCGGTTGCGAGCCAGCCCGCCCCATGCGCCTTCACCGCTTCGATCAGTTCCTCCATCACCGTGCGATCGGTCGGCGTCGAGCGGAACATCAAATCCGACATGATCTCGTAGAGCGCCGCGCCCGCCGCCTGGCGGCGCTTGCGGCCCTTGAGGTCCGGCTCGAGCTTGAGCTTGAGCGGCTCGAGGATGGTGACGGTGATTTTCGGAAACCAGCGCCGGCGCACCTGCGAGCGCTTGAGCCGGCTGAAGATGGTCGCTTCCGGCCCGTCGATATGCACCGGCACCACCATCGCCTCCGACCGGTCTGCGATCATCGCCGCGCCGTCATAGATCTTCATCAGGCTGCCGGTGACGGTGATGCGTCCCTCCGGGAAAATCACCAGCATGTTGCCGTCGCGCACCGCGTTGATGATCGCGCGCAGCGAAAACGGCTTGAGCGGATCGAGCGCCATCGTGCGCACGAATTTGAGGAACGGCTGAATCCACCAGTGCTGCGACATCGTCACGTCGATGGCGAAGACCGGGCGCTTGGGCAAAAGCGACATGGCCAGCGGCGGATCGAGGAAGCTCACGTGATTGAGCGCGATGATGGCGTTGTGGCCGGCCTTGGCGATGTTGTCGTAGCCCTTCACTTCGAGATGATAGAAGGCGCGGAACACGATGGAGAGCAAATCGATAGCCCAGCTCGCCGGCATGGTGCGGCCGATGGCGACGGCGACTACGAGATTGCCGACGCCGATGAAGGCGAAAAGGATCGGCACGCCGAAGCCGAGATTCTGCAGCAGCGCCTGAACGACCGCGCCGACGACCATGAACGCGGCGTTGAGCACGTTGACGCCGGCGACCACGCGGGCGCGGCGGTCCGGGTGCGCCCACGCCTGCACGGCGGCGAATGTCGGTACCACGAAGAGGCCGCCGCCGATCGCCAGACCGGCCAGATCGACCAAAATATGAATGCTGCGCGGCGCGGCAAAAAAACCGCCGACGCCGAGCGGCGTCACCGCGGGCAGGAAGCCATGCGCCATCCAGCCGAGATCGAGCGAGAACAGCCCGATCAGCACGGCGCCGCACAATGTCGGCAGGATGACGATGCGTCCGGCGGCGAGCCATGCCGCGAGCGCGGAACCGATCGCCACCGCCACCGAGAAAATAGTGAGGAACAGCGTAATAACCGCGTCGGTGCCGTTGATGTTGACGTGAACCAGCGGCAGCAGCAGCGACAGCACCAGCGCGCCGACCAGCCAGAACCAGCTCACCACGATGGCGCCCCACCACAGCCGCGCATCGGCACGAAGTTCCTTGATCAGGTCCCAGGTGGAGACCATGATGTTGGGGTTTATCGCGAGGTTGGGGTCTCCTTCGGGCGTGCCAGGTATCAACAGACTTGCCAGCCAGCTGGCGCCCGCCGTCACCAGCATCAGCCAGACGAAATGGATCGGATTGCTGCTCTCATTCGCCGCGATGCCGGCAAGAATGGTGCCGAGCAGAATAGCGATGAAGGTAGCGCCTTCGATCAGCGCGTTAGCGGCCGGCAACTCGGAGCGGGCGAGGTGATCGGGCAGAATGCCGTACTTGATCGGGCCGAACAGGGTCGCCAGCGTTCCGAACATGAACAGCGCAACGAACAGCAGGATGACCGAATGGAAGGCAAAGCCGACGACGGCGAGCGCCGCGGCCCCCATCTCGGTGAGCTTGATGCGCTGAGCGATGAAGGCTTTGTCGTGGCGGTCGGCAAGCTCGCCGCCGAGCCCGGACAGGAAGAAGAACGGCGCGATGTAGACCGCGCCCGCAAGCGTAATAAGGGCTCCAGAGTTGGAGCCGGCAATCTGAGCCAAAACGACGAAGCTGAGCGCGGTTTTCAGGAAATTGTCGCCGAACGCAGCGAAGAACTGGCAGAAGAACAAAGGCGCGAAACGCCGCCTTGTCATCAGGGATTTGAACATCGGTTCCCCTTCTTGCCTGCCACCCGAGACCCGCTGCTTTCGCTCTCCGGCTTGCCCGGGTCGAATCGCAGGGGGCGGCGCCAATTTCCCGTCCGCAGTCTAGACGGCGGCGCGGCCCGTGGCGACGCGGCAGCCGTCGCGAATCATATTCGATAACAAATCCAAGTGTTTATCGCTCATTGAAGGCCCCAACGCAAAGTCCTATCGTGCCGCAGGGCAGCCGCGGTCGATGATGCGATTTGCCGCAAGCGCGAGGGATCGGGACGATGAAACTCAAGGACCAGGTGGCGATCGTGACCGGCGCCGGCCGCAACATCGGCGAGGAAATCGCCAAATTGTTCGCCGCCGAGGGCGCCAAGGTCGCCGTTGTCGACCTGGACAAAGCGCGCGGCCAGCGCGTCACCGACGCAATTGTCGCCGCCGGCGGCGATGCGACGCTGTTCATCGCCGACGTATCGAAAGGCGCCGACGTCGCGGCCTTGGTCAGGGCCATCGTCGCCCACTACGGCCGCATCGATATTCTGGTGAACAACGTCGCCATCTCCGACAACAAGCACATTTTTGACATCAGCGAAGATGAATGGGACCGCGTGCTGGCGGTAACGCTCAAGAGCCAATTCCTCATGGCGAAAGAGGTCGGCAAGCAGATGGCCGCGCAGGGCGGCGGCCGCATCGTCAATATCGGCTCGACGTCAGGCTTCACCGGGCGAAGCCGCGCGGTCGCCTATTCGGCTGCCAAAGGGGGCGTGGCGAATCTCACCCGCGCCATGGCCGCGCAGCTCGCGCCTCACAAGATCCGTGTCAACGCCATCGTGCCAAACAAGATCGGCTCGCCGGTCGGCAAGGACGAGTTCGATCCGTCGCGCCCGGTGCCCAACATGGCGAAGCGGCCTGGACAGCCCGAAGAAGCCGCCAAGGCGGTGCTGTTTCTGGTGAGTGAAGACTCGTCCTTCGTCTGGGGCGCCAACTTGTTCGTCGACGGCGGCGTCTCGGCGATGGATCTGTCCTGAGCGCAATTCGGGGGGCGGCGCAGACTGTGGGCGCGTCTCGCAACCGACTTCGCCCGGAGCCCGCGATCGCGCCGTACGGGACGCATCACGGGAATAGCGCAAGCTGGGCAACGGCTTCGCCGAAATCCGGGAATCGCAACACGACGTTGATCGTGAGCAGAAACCCGATGGCGCAGAACGCGATGACGGATTGCAGATCGGGATTCGAAATCACCGCAACGAACCGAGACCATCCGGTCTCTGCCGTGGCTGCGCGCGTATACGGCCGCGCCGCAACGGCCGGAAGCTCGCCCCGCATAGGCATTTGATCTTCCCCGGTTGGCTCCATACCTCCGCCATGCAGGATGCATGCCAGTTCATTCCGACCTTATTGCGACGGAAATCCGGTGTGGCGATGAAATCCCCAGCAACAATGTGATTAGAATTTCGTCATAAAATTTTCGTCGAATGCGATTGCATTTTCGCAATGTTTGGTTCGATTGCCAAAAACGGAAGCGGAAAACGCTCAGCCGTACTTCACCGGTTTGTTGCCGGTCCAGTTCGGCGGATTGGTGGCCTTGATGCGACGCGCTTCCTTGACCAGTTCCTTGATCGCGCCGCTGATCGGCAGCGACAGTCCGGCCTTGTCGGTCATGTCGGCGACGATCTGCATGTCCTTGAGCGCCCAGGTGAAGGAGATCATGTCCCACTCTTTCAGCGCATCGGAGGCACCGGAACTCATCATCAGCGCCTCCCGCAACCTGACGAGATCGATCCCGGTGGTCTCGGCGAGCCGGCCGGCCTCCAGGAGGCCGACAGCATTCACCCACAGGAGTAAGTTGTTCATGGTCTTGCCGACCTGGCCGTGGCCGACCTCGCCGAGATGAACGATGTCGGAGGCAAACGTGCCGTAGACCGGCCGCGCCCGGGCGACCACTTCTGGCTTGCCGCCGACCAGCGCCAAAAGCGTGCCCGAGTCGGCGGCGAAGCGGCCGCGGCAGATCGGCGCGTCGAGCACCTCGATGCCCTTTTCGGCCACGCGGGCGGCGACGGACTTCACCGTTTCTGGCTTCGCGGTCGACGACACCGCGATGATCGCGCCGGTCGCCATCGTGTCGAAGAGTCCATCTTTGCCGAAAACGACATCGTTGACCTCGTCGTCGTAGCCGACGCCGAGGATGACGATATCGCTGACCTTGCCGACCTCCGCGGGATTTTTGGCAATGGCGGCGCCGGCAGCGCGCGCCGCCTCGCGCTGCTTCTCGCTGACGTCGCAGACGGTGACGGCGTAGCCATGCTTGATCAGGTGTTTGAGCATGGAAAGCCCCATGCGTCCCGCGCCGACAATGCCCACACGATCTTTGTTGCCGTCCGCCATTTTGATTATTCCTTCACTCCGTACTCGCGCTTTGCCGCCTCCGTGGACACGTAGCCTTCGGCGATGTCGCGCTGGAGCGCGGCGCAATCGCGCTTCTGCGGATCGCCGTAGCCACCGCCGCCGGCGCTTTGCAGCAGGAAGCGCTCGCCGGCGCGCAGTTCGTAGCGGCCCGATGCCGGGGTCTCCTGCTCGTCTTTGGCGCCCAGATGGATGACGAAGCGGCTGCGGCTGCCGGGCTTGCCCCCGGCGACGCCGTTGGGCGGAAATTTGGCGCGATCGTAGCGCCGCACCACCGTCGCGTCCTGCCGCAATTCGTAGATCCGGCGAAACGCGAGTCCGCCGCGAAATTCGCCGGCGCCGCAGGAATCCCTCACCAGATCGAATTCGACGATGCGACAGGGAAATTCGGTTTCCAGAATCTCGATCGGCGTGATGTGCAGATTGCTGGTATGTGTGGCGACCGCCGAACAACCGTCGTTGCCATTGCCCCCGCCATAGGCCGAGCCGAGAATTTCATATTGCAGCGATGGCTGCCCCGGCCGGCCGCCGCCCTTCCAGGAGATCAGCAATGCTCCGCTCGAACCCCCGTTGGCAACCGCACGCTCGGGCCGGAACGGCGCCAGCGCTTCGAGGATGACGTCAGTGAGCTTCAGATTGGCCGCTTGATAGGAACTCACCGGCGCCGGCGCGCTGGCGTTGGTGACGGTGTTCGGCGCGTATTTGAAACGCACCACCTCGCGCATTCCGTCGTTGAAATTGAGTTTCGGATCGAGCGCGCCGATCAGGCAGTAGAACACGCAAGCCTCGATCATCGATGGACGCAGGTTGACCGGGCCCTTCGCCTGCCGGTCGCTGTTGCTGAAATCGAATTCGATTTCGCCGTTCTTGACGCGCACCGTGACGGCAAAGCGAACCGGCCGCTCAAGCTCGACGCCGTCATTGTCCATAAAGCCTTCGGCGAAAGCCTCGCCGTCCGGCAGCGCCTTGATCGCCGCCCGCAATTCCTCGGCGGCGCCCGTGA
>Ga0335078_10018496_pt1 | contig 10360 bp, 13 predicted proteins | sample Lox_Sample_32_FD_206711 | JGI IMG/M metagenome (GOLD analysis project Ga0335078, IMG submission 206711) | Soil microbial communities from Loxahatchee National Wildlife Refuge, Florida, United States - Lox_Sample_3.2 | ecosystem: Environmental > Terrestrial > Soil > Wetlands | place: USA...
CCGACCCAGTTCGTGCAAACCAATAACTGGGCGATCCAGGGAATGAATCACATCATGGATCAGTACATCCCGATCGTGGTGACGACGGCGGGCGTCCAGAACACCGTTTGGGGTTTGACCTACGACCCCAGCTCTCAAAACCGTCCGTCTCTTGAGATGGGCTTCCTTTCGGGCTACGACACGCCGCAACTCTATCAGAAGGTGCCCAACACCATGCGGGTCGGCGGCGGCGTTGATCCGATGCTGGGCGACTGGCGCTCGATGGATCAGGAACTGAAGATTTTGACTGTGTTCGGTGGCACCCAGATCGACGGACGTTCGACCGTGGGCTCTACCGGCCAAAACGTTTAGTCTCCTCCGGACTAACCATGAAGACTCCGTTGATCGATCTCGGGGGAGGCGGCAACGGAGTCTCTCTTGCTCATGAGCTTCTCTTACAATCTCGGCGCCAACGCGATCGTGGATTATCCGCGTCTGCTCATCTCCGACACCCAGGTCGTCAATCACATTTTCGAGGACGAAGAGATCACGGCGATGTATCAGATCGTCAACGCCAACTTTCAGAGCGGCATGTTTTACTCAGGCCCGGGCGGCACGAATCCGCCGAGCTCGCCGGTCTCTTACCTTCGCGTTGCGGCCTACCTGCTCATGGCGGTTGCGGCCAACAAATCGCGGCTGGCCTCGATCAAGCAGCTCTTGGACGTCAAGCTCGACAGCTCGGACGCCGCGATCCAGATGCGCGACACCGCGAGCCAGTATCTCGAAATGGACGACAACGCGGGTGCGTTCATGATCATCGAGCAGTGCAACGACACTTTCAGCTTCAGCGATCGGTTCTGGAAGACGGTCCAGCGGAGCTCCTCGGTATGAACCAGGGGCTACAGTACGAAATTGCAGCGGTCATGCAGGAAGTTGCTCGTACCGGGCTGCAAGCGTCGAGCGCGACCTTTCAGACACTCAGCAACACCGTCGATGCCTTGGGCCAGGCCGACATGAGCGACTGGGTGAACGTAGCGGGATTGACCAATATTCCCTGCCAGCTCGCGGTTGCTTCGGACTTCCGGCCGGATCAATCGGCGACCCTGCGACAGCCGGAAGGCTTCGAGATTTTGGGGCGCCGGATACTTGAGCTCAACGCCTATTACTCGACCGCCGACATTCGAACCGGCCGCGACTTTTCGGTCTTAGTCGACGGCTTCCGCTACGAAGTGATGGCGGTCGAATCTGATTCAGAGAAACAGGTCACGCGCTGCGCGGTGAGGTTCTGGACACGATGAGGCTCATCGCTCAACTTTCGGGGCTCGATGCGCTGTCGCTCAAGGTGTCTTATCTCATCAATGCCGCGCGGGATGGGTTGAAGCTATCGGTGCCGGAGGCGGCGCAAATGATCGTGCTCGAAGCACAGGCAAACGTTCGAGTTGAAACCGGAAACCTGCGCGAGCATATTCACGCCGAGTCTTTGATCGATGAGCCCGAAACCCAGGTCTTGCAGGTCGCTCCATTTGTCGAGGCGGGCAACAAGTGGGGTTTCGACCCGGCTTATGCGCGGCGCATCGAGTACGGCTTTATCGGCCAGGATTCGCTCGGCCGCAACTACCACCAGGCGGCCCAGCCTTACATGCGGCCCGCGGCTGACACGGTTGGCTCTGACGCGCTTGCCACAATCAAGCAGGGCGTCTACGATCAGCTCGACGCGGCGATGAACCAGAGGGCGGCATAACGTGTGTCTACGCCTTTGGAGCAATTCATCTATGCCGCGCTCGTGGCTGACCCAGGCGTGCAGGCTGCGCTCGGTGAGGATCTTAACGGCCATGTGGCTCTGTATCTGGCTCAGCTTCCTCCAGGGCTCACAGATTCCTACTACCCGGCCGCAACCTACCAGCGCATCTCGACAGTCCCGATCTACACGCATTCGCAAGACGCTGGAACGGCCAACGGCTCGGCGGGCTGGACTCGTTTTCAGTTCACTGTTTGGGCCAAGGCCGCAACCTCGGGAGCTCAGACGGACGCCGCGGCTCGCGCGATTCTCAACGTGCTCGCGAGCTTCAACGGCCAGAATGCCGGGCTGCCCAACGCGCCCAACTTTCTCATGTCGCGGCGAATGCTGGTCGAGCCGCAAGTGGACCCGCCTCTGTTCAAAGCCGAGCTTGATGTCCGCATCTGGTACCAGGACCAATAAAGGAGAGTTTCTCTAATGTCTACGCCGATCGCGCAAGCAGCAATCAACACGTTTTTCCAGATTTCAGACGGCAACTCGCCCGAAACCTTTGTGACCGTCTCGAACGTCGGCGACATTACCGGGCCGACCTTTGGCGCGGCGGTGGTCGACGTGACCTCGCACTCGACCGGCAACCCCTGGCGCCAGAAGATCGTCACCCTGCTCGATCCCGGCACGGTAGCATTTCCTTGCTATTTCGTGCCCAACGACTCCGGCCACCAGCGCTTGCAGGCGATCTTTTTCAATCGCGGCTTGCCGACCTTGCCGCAAGCCAACTTCGACGCGCGGCTCAGCTTCCCCACGGCACCACGAACCATTTACTCTTTCTCTGGCTACTTCGAAAAGTTTTCGATGGACGCCAAGGTTGCGGGTGTCGTGATGGCACAGGTCTCGATGGTCCTGACCGGTGAGCCGGCGATCCCTGGAGTCGATGCCTAAATGAATCCGAGTCCGCAATTCAGTCTGAATAGTGTCGACTGGCGGAAGACGGTTCGCTTTTTGCTAGTTCAGATTGCAGGGCTTTTTCTGACGCTGGGCGTTCCCCATTTGCTGTCTTTCACCTATGTGTACAACGATGTCGACTACACGCCTTACGTGTTGATCGTGGTCAACGCCCTGGCCGAGCTCGCGCGGCGTTTCGTATCAGGTCCGCCGAAAACGTGATACGCTAGTGCGCAATGGAAAATACCGCGCACGATCCTGTTCAGTATCCGACTGTTGTCATTGACGGGAAGCCCATCGAGGTCAAGTTCCGGTGCGGCGACATCATTCGCCTGAAGAAAGAAAAAGAGATCGAGCTCACGAGCCTGGGGCTGAATGCCATGGAATTCTCAGCCAAGGTCGAGCGTATGATGACGCTGCTTTCGGTCGCCGTTTCTCACGCCGTGCAGAAGACGCCCGAAGAGCTGGCCGACCTGTTCGACCTGGCGCAATTGTCGGAGGTCGATCGCGCGCTCGGTGAAGCCATAAAAAAAGCTTTCCCCCAGGCGACGGCGCAATCCACACCGACGACCGTCCAGTAAGCTTCGAAGAGCGCTGGATGGATATGCTTGCCGCGGGAGTGTACGACCTGGGTTTGACCGCGGCCGAGTTTTCCGAATTCACTCCTCGCCACATCGACGCCATGTACAAGCGGCATCTGACGGCGGAATGTCGCCGCATGTTGCACACCCTCTGGTACATGAACGTCCATCGAGACCGGGAAGTAAAACCCGATCCGTTCGCTATGCACGACCTTGTCCCTATCCCGGCCGAGCGAAACGGCCACGCGCAGGACGTGGCGATCGAACGGCAGATTGCGGCCTTTGAAGCCTTCACCCAAAAAGCGGCCCAGCACGGAGTAGCATCGCCCATCAAGAAGTGGGTACCGAATGGCTGATCTTTCCGGGCTCGGCGACCTGGTCATCAGCATCGGCGGTGATATATCGCCGCTCGAAGACGCATTAGGCGAAATCCCTGGCGTTGCGCAAAATGCAGCCACCGAGATTCAGGCAGCCTTCGACGCGTTGCCGTCTGCCGAAGGCACGGCCGGGCTCAATGCTCTCAGCTCCGGTCTTCAGGAAGCCGGCGACCAGGCCTCGGTAGCGTCGGAAGAGTTCAACGCGCTTGAGGACAGCGTCAAAGCGATCGATGAAAGCGCGCAGTCCGAAGGTTTCGGGCAGCTCGCGGACGGACTGAACGAAGCCGGCGACGCTGCCAACGAGCTGGAGTCAGACGTCGAAGGCGCTGGCGAAGCCGTAAAGGAGGCGGCCGACGAAGGCGAGGAAGCCACTGAAAAATTCAAAGAGTGGATCGAGACCGCGGCCGAGATCGCCGGCATCACCGTCTCAATCGAAGCGCTGGTAGAAACGCTCAGCGAGGCTGTTGCGGGATTCGAAGCGGTCCAGCGCGCACAGATCTCGCTTACGGCGCTGACCGGATCCGCCGAGGAAGCCGACCAGACCATCGAGCAACTGAAGACGCTCGCGGTAGGCGATGCGCTTTCATTCCCGGCTCTGTTGACTGCCCAACAGAGGATGCAGGCCTTCGGTATCTCAGCCGAGCAGACGCCGGCCTTACTAATGGCGGCGGCCAACGCAGCGGCTGTTATGGGGACCAGCGTCGACCAGGCCGCAAACTCCATCGATCGCATCGGCGTCTCGGGAGCGGCTTCGGCGCGCATTCTAACGCAGCTCGGTCTATCGACTCACGACCTGGCCACAGCGATGGGCGTGACCGATGACGCGGCCACGAAAGCGTTTAAAGACCTCGATCAGAGCGACCGCCTCAACGTGTTGGTGACGGCGCTACAAAAGTTCCAGGGCGTCGCCGCCGACGTCGCCAGCACTTTAACGGGGCAGTGGCAGAGTTTCAAGACCTCTCTGGAGCTCGCGCTCGAAGGCATTGGCGAATCGATCGCGACTTTGCTAACCGGCGCCGTGCAGCAAGCCCAAACCTCGGTTGTGCCTGGCCTGCAAGCGATCGCGCAAGGCTTCAAGGATCTGGGCGAAATCATTGGGCCGATCATCGGCGGTGCAATTCAGTCGCTCATCCAGAGCTTCGGCGACCTGGCGACGGTCATTGGAAGCACGATGTCCGTGATCGCGCAAGCTATCACGCAGAGCAACAGTTTCAATATCAGCGCGAAAAGCATTGTTTCGACGATCGGCGACGTGACGCCGTGGGGTCTGTTCTCTAATTCCATCCATGAGGCGGCGACTGACATCCAGCTCTTGAACGCTTCGGCTCAGATAGCCGCACAATCGGCGCTCGACATGCAGACCAAGTTCACGAGCGTCACGGCGAGCCTGAAGGATTTCATCGACAAGGAAAACGAGACCGATGATTCGCTGTTACAGGTGCGCACGCAGTTCGACAACCTGAAGCAGGCTGTTTCTGATGCGCAAGACAAGCTCAACCTGGTCCAGCAAGCCTACGACCAGGGCTATGCTTCGGCCGGCCAGTTGGAACAGGCAACCAACGCTTTGAACAGCGCCCAGAAAGCACTGAACGGCACACTGGACACTTCTCACTCCACGATCGCGAGCGTCGCCGCAGACTACGACAACCTGAAGACGGCACTGGCGACCGCACAAGCCAACCTGACAGTGGTCGCAACGGCTTACGCGCAAGGCGTTGCCAGCCTGACCCAGTACACCGACGCGCTCGCGAAAGTCAAGTCGGCGCAAGATGCGCTCAACGGCTCGATGGCTCAGACACCCGCGCAACAGGTCGCCGAAGAATTCGCCAAGCTCCAACAGAACCTGGTCGACGCGCAGAGCCATCTCCAGGCGGTCAGCGATGCGCTTAAGAACGGCCAGGCCACGATGGGGATGTATCAGTCTGCCGTTTCAGCGGTAAATTCCGCGCAGCAAGCCTTGAGCGGCACGATTCAAGCCAGCACGACGGCCGTATCCAGTTCCCAGGCCAAGATTATCGATGTCGCCCAAGCACTCGCGCAACAGGCGACTGCGACGACGGCGGTCAGCACAGCGACCAGCAACTTTGTGGGACCTGTGCAGGCCACGGGGGACGCCATTCAGGTCTTTGCGGGAAATAGCCAGAACGCGGCCGCGGCCATCAACCAGATGCAGCTCGGCATCCAGGTGCTGAATGGATCTGTCCCGACTCTCGGGAGCGCCTTCGATGCGACTAAGGTCACGATCATTGGGCTCGACAACGCATTCAAGCAGACGGCCGCCGATTTACAGAATTACATCAACGGGACCACTCAGGCGATCGCGGCCAACAGCGACCTCGAACAGTCGATCGAGGACGTGACCGCCGCGGCGGAAGCGCAAGACCAAGCCTTCCAGGACACGCTCGACGCCATGGATGCGCTGTCAGCCAGCGCGAATGTAACTGGATTCGGGCAGGGCGGCGGCGGAACGGCTCAGCTTCCCGCCGGCGCTCAGATCTCGAACATCACGCCTGGTCCGATGGGCGGCGCTTCGGCCGATACCGGCTTTCACACGCTCGATCCCTGGCAAGCGACGCTGAACGCCTTGCAGTTCGCTGCACAGGCAAACGCGCTCGCGGGACAAGGCCAACAAACGGCCGCGACTTCGTTGACCACTGCGGCCGATACCTTGCAGACGGCCGCTGATTCGACCGATGCGGCGGCGAAAGCTGCTTTGATCGGCGCCAACACGACCACGCAGGCGGCCCAGGATCTCATCACCGCAAACGACGCGATCTCGGCATCGAGCCTGAATGCTGCCACTCTATCTGCAAACGCGATCGTCGGAGCGGGTCAGATTCTCGCCAACGCCGCAACCGAGGCGAGCACCTCACTGACTGAAGCCGCATCGTCGGTGTTGACGGCATCTTCGGTTGTGACGCAGGCGGCTACCGCGGCCGCGGCCGCAGTCGGTGCGACGGTCAGCGCGAGCACCTTTACGCTCAATCAGCCGGTCATAGCGCCTACCACTACTGCGACCGGACCGGCCGGTGCGACGACGTTCACGCCCTTTGGCCAGACGCCATGGACGCCTGGCTTTGAAAGTACGGTCGGCAACACGGGGCCCCAGGTCAACGTGACACTGAACGCGGGCTCGGTCGTGGGCTCGAACGGGATGAATGAGCTCAGCCAGGTCCTGATGAATCAACTGCTCTCGACTCTGTCGAGCATGGGTCTCAGAATGGTAAGAACATAATGTCGAAACTGGATAATGCCGTCAATTTCGGGAAAGTCACGGTCTTAAATCCCTACGGTTCTGGAAATACCAGCATCGTTTTGCAGGCCGGCCAGGGTGCATTGTTGCCCACCGCGCCCTTTAACGTGGTCTGGTGGAATTCGGCGGTTTATTCCGATCCATCGGACGACCCGAACGTCGAGATCGTGCGCGTAACGGCGGGTGGCGGCGGGGGCGGCGGCGATACCCTGACCGTCACCCGCGGTCAAGAAGGCACGGCTGCGACCGCGAAGAACACGGCGGGGGGAATCTACAAGATGGCCGCTGCTTTCACGGCCAAGGTTCCGAACACCGATCTATACAACGCTTTCGACGGCGGCGGCTTTCATGGCCGGATGCCCAACCCGAGCTGGCCGAAGGCCTATGTCAACAACACGGTGAACGGCAACAACGACGTGTACACCGTTCCGACTGGCAGAATAGCCGTGGTTTTCGGCCTCACGGTTGCTAATTTCGGCGCAAACAACCCGAATTACTATGTCCAGTTCAAAACGGGCGGCACGTACTATCAATGGACGACGGCGGCCGCCGTGGGCGCATCGCCGTCGAACGCGGCCAATGTTTTTGTGGGGATGATCTGTCTGCTCCAAGGCGAGATCCTGTCGCTGCACGCCGATGCTACCGGAATGTCGGCCTGGTTCAACGTCATCGAGTTTGACTCGGCTACTACCGATATCACGCGCGGCCTGATCACTTCGCTTTCGAACGGAAGTAACACGCTGCACACCGTCGCGAGCGGCAAGACGGCGCGCATCATGCCGCAGATGTTCGCAGCTTCAGCCGTCAACGTCGGCTCTGGCGGGGTGCAGGTCTTCAACGCGAGCGGTGGAGCAATCACGCTCATTTTCTACGCCGTGCCGAGCGGCGGCTCGACGGGCGTGACCAATGAATTCTGGACGGCCGCGCCTGGAAACCTGGTGAACACGAATGCCTTTTTGCCAGGCAACCTGACGGCCGGCGATTTCATTGTCGTCAACACTTCCACCGGCACGGCTACGCAAACCGCGATGGTCGTGCTGATCGAGCAATAATGATCTACGGTTACTCGGCGATCGGCGCGCCCGAGCTCGGCGGCCGGTTCGTTCCCATCACTCCGTTCACGCCACCGGTCACCCAGCGCTTCACGCTCGCGATCGCTGGCGTCGACCGAAGCACGTTGATGCTGGCGAACACGCTCAAGCTGATGAACAATCTCAGCCAGACCTCCACCTGCACCTTTACGCTATGGGACCCGACTTCAAGCTTCCGGCCGACCATCGGTCAGGAGATTGATGTGTACTCGAACACGACCAAGGTCTTCGGCGGCCTGGTGACCGCGGTCGACGAGACGGCGTTTTCCTCCAAGCGCGGTATCGTGTGCGGCGTGACGGCTTCCGGCTGGGATGTGTTGCTCGACCGGCGCGTCGTCGGCGGCTGGTTTCCTTCGCAGCTTCTGAGCGGTTTGACCACCATCGTTTCGAATCTCGTGACTACGTTTCTGTCGGCGGATGGGATCGTTTACAACTCAGTGGACGGCGATCCAGGGATCACGCTCGGGGACGTGCTCATCAACTGGGTCACGGCGCGCCAGGCCTTCTCGCAGCTATCCAGTCTGACCGGCTGGGACTTTAATCTCGACTACAACAAGACGCTGCGCTTTTTTCCGCCCGGCACGGCTTTAGGGAACGCGCCATTCTCGATCCACGACAACGACGGCAACTGGCTTGCCGAAGGAACGGCCGGCTCAGTTCCCGGCGCCATGGGCGCGAGCTCGATGATCGTCAAGACGCTAAGCGGCTTGTACCGCAATCGGGAATACGTGCGGTCGAGCTCACAGAACACGCCGCTCTGGGTCGACACTTTCTCGGCGACCATACCGGGGCCTTATCCGCGCAGTCCGCAACCACCAGGCGGCGGCCGCCGGGCGTTTATCACGCTCTTCCCTTTGACGGCTCAACCGATCATCGTCATCAACGGCGTGCAGGTCGCGGTCTCGCGTATCATCACCCTGAACCAAATCGGGAGCGCCGCACCTTCGTCCTGGGACTGGTATTGGATTCCTCCGCAAGGCTTTCCAACCGGCGGAAACGGCGTGTTTCAGAATCCCTATAACACGGCGTTAGCAACGACCGATGTCCTGGTGGTCGAGTACGCGACCAAGCTACCGCCTGTGACCGTGGTGACCTGCCCGGCACAGATCGCGGCTCGCGCGGCCGCCGAAGGCACCTCAGGCTATTACGACGCCGTGGACGACGCTCCGAACGTCACAGAGCCTGTCGATCTCACCCAATTCGCCACGGCGATCTTGAACCGCTTCGGCTGCACCAACGGCCTGCAAGTGCAGGTCTTGTTCTCCACCATTCGAGACGGCCTCTTTTGCGGGCAACTGATCAACATCAACACCTCGACGCCGCTGGTTTCGAATCAAAACTTTCTCATCTCGCAGATCCGCGGCACGGAAGTCGACAAAGACCATATCCGCTACGACGTGACCTGCGACCTGGGTGCCTACATGGGCAACAATCCCCAGCAACTGTTTGCCGAGATGATGCAGCGCACGCAGCTCCCGCAAGCGACCGCGCTAAATCAGTACACTTTCCAGCTTGCCCAGACCTCCAGTGGTTCCTTCGGCGGCATTCAAAACGGCAGTTTTGTCGTCCAGCACCAGCAAGAGCTGGTCCTGTACATCTCGGTCTCGACCACCTTCACCGCGAGCCAATCCAACGTGATCTGGCAACTGCTCATCAATTCGGTCGGCAGTCTGTTCGTCACCTTCAATGCGGGCGACACCGGCGAAAAGCGCGCCTATCAGCCGGCCGGCCAGACGCCCATCAAGCTGAACGCCGGTGATCTGTTGCAGACCGAGCATTCTGGCAATGCGGATTCGAGCCTTCAGTTCGTCAACTTCACGGTGGTCACGGCGATTCTGGTAGCCTAGTTATACGCGCTCTCGAAGCGCAATCCCCACGATCGAAAGGAAAGCGCAAAATGAAAAAGTTCTTTTTCTTGGTGACCCTGGCCGTTGCCGCCCTGGCCACGGTCGGCCAGATTCGCCATTCTTCCAACCCGTTGACTGTGAACGGGAACACACTCTCCACCATCCAAAACGACTGGCCTGCGCCAGTTTGCCCGCCTGACTGTAAGGAACCTCTCGCAAAAAGGTAGGCGCCGGTACCTGCTTCTTCCGGCCTCCTAAATGCCAGAAGGCTCTGAGCGCTTTCAGTTCACCGAGCGGGACCTGCTAATCCAACTGAGGTCCGATGTAAAGAACCTCACAGAGGAGAGCCGGCGCGTCGCCGCGACCATCGTCGCGGATCTGAAAGACCACGAAGCCAGGCTGAGAGTTCTAGAAAACTTTCGGTGGTACATTATTGGCGCGGCCGGCGTCTCTGGGTTTTTCGGTTCGTGGATCGCAAGAGCCATCTGGCATTGACAGTTGCGCAGTTGCGCTGTTTCGTGATAGAGTCATCCCGATGACGAAGCTCGTCAA
>Ga0335078_10018497_pt1 | contig 10360 bp, 5 predicted proteins | sample Lox_Sample_32_FD_206711 | JGI IMG/M metagenome (GOLD analysis project Ga0335078, IMG submission 206711) | Soil microbial communities from Loxahatchee National Wildlife Refuge, Florida, United States - Lox_Sample_3.2 | ecosystem: Environmental > Terrestrial > Soil > Wetlands | place: USA: Florida...
CCGGCGGCCACTTCAACCCAGCGATTACCATCGGCTTCTGGGTAACCAAACGCCTGAACACCATCGAAACGATTGGCTATTGGGTCATGCAACTGGCCGGTGCAGTCGCCGCCGCCTACTTGCTGAAATCCGTCATCCCCGATGACACCTGGCACGCCGTTGCTCTCGGCACGCCCATCTTCGCGCGCGACTTTACGCGTCTCTCCGGCATGATCCTCGAAGGTATCGCGACGTTTTTCGTCGTCCTCACCGTTTTCGCCACCACCGTCGATGAACAGTCTTCCTTCCGGCCGCTCGCCAGCTTCGCCATCGGCCTGAGCATCACCTTGGGCATGATTGTGACGATGCCCTTCACCGGCGGCGCACTCAATCCCGCTCGCGCATTCGGTCCCGCTTTGGCCTCCACGCATTGGCAGAATTGGGGTGTTTATTGGGTCGGACCCCTCGCGGGCGGCTTCCTGGCCGGCCTCCTCTACGACTCCTTTATCCTCAAAAAGAACCTCAATCCTTAGGGCAGGCGTCGCAGATATAAAGTTGTAGGGTCATCTGTCTGCGGATGACCGCTCTTCACTCGTTGTCGTGGCGCAAAGGGTAAGACGGGTGGCGCACCCTGAAGGGCGTGGCTTCTGACTTCGGCACTTAATCCGATGCCAGCCCCACTCGTTTGAGCAAATCGCCGAACCGGGCGTCGGTGCGCAGGTTGTCCCAACGCGGGTCAACTTTGAGCCCGGTCAGCAAGCCTCCTTCGCGGTATGTTTTTTCGAGCCACTGAAAAGCCTTGTCCTTGTCGCCGAGTCCCGCATAGATCGCGGCAAAGCGGTCGGGAGAAATAAAGCGTTGCTTGGAGGCTTTCCGTAAGTCCTGCAGAGCCCCTTCGGCTTCCTCCCGCCTGCCGGAGACTGCGTAGGCGTAGCCGAGTTCCGATATTGAGTCCGGGGCGTCTTCCAGTTGTTTAGCCTTTTGGAATTCTGCAATGCCTGCGAAGAAGTCGCGCTTCTGAAGATAGACCATTCCGATGCTGCGATGCGCGAGGACAAAGCCCGGATCCATTTCCACGACCTTCCGGAAATATTCGAGCGCCTGATCGTATTGGCGAGCGAGATAATAAACCTCACCGGTGTCTTTGATGATCACCAGCGACAGGGGGTCCAGATCGCTGGCGAGCTTCATCTCGCGGAGAGCGTCGTCAAATTTGCCGCGCAAGGCCAGATGCTCCCCGTACCAATGATGCGCCGTTGCATAGTTCGGATTGAGTTCGATGGCTCGCTTGAATTCTCGCTCGGCTTTGGCCCAGTCCAATTTGCCGTTCTGGGCCAAGAGACCCAAGGTCGCGTGGGCTTCGCCCGCAGTTTCGTCCAGTTCCAGAGCCTTCGTCGCCATCTCTTCTGCTCTCGGCGCCAGATCTTCGAGTGAGCGCAGCTGCTGACCAAAGAGGTAGCAATCGGCGAGTCCAATGTAGCCCTGGGGGTAGTTCGGGTCCAAGTCAACGGCCTGCTGAAAATACTCGACAGCTTTTCTCACGCCGTCGTCGGTGCGTTTGTTCCAGAAGTAGCGGCCCTTTAGGTAAAGCTCGTGGACCTGCGGATCCACGGCGCGAGATCTTGCCTCGCGAACTCCCTGCTTCGCGTCCAAGGTTGCTCCGACCTGTTTCGCAATCTGATGGGACAATTCCGCTTCTAAAGACAGGAGGTCTCCGACGTTGCGGTCATACGTCTGGGCCCATAAGTGCCGGTCTTCAGTCGCGTCAATCAGCTGGATCGTGACAGTCACGCGGTTTCCGGATCGTGCCACGGCTCCCTCTACGATCGCTTCTACCCCGAGTTCCCGCGCGATTTGACGAATCGGCTCGTTGGGCTGCTTATAGCGCATCACGGAAGTCCGGGAAATGACGCGCAAAGGGAGCGATTGCGCCAAGTTGGCGATCACTTCCTCGGTGATGCCGTCCGCAAAGTATTCCTGGCCAGGATCAGGAGACACATCGCGCAAGGGCAATACGGCGAGTGCGTGTATTTTGGTAGCGCCGCGCGCTCGCAACCTCGCCCCATAAAGCCACGCGCCGAAAACGGAAAGAACTACAAGCGCGAGCACGGCCAGGTTCCAGCGACTCCGCGCAGAACGCGCCGCGCCAAATGGCTGGCCAGGAACTGCTCGGGCAATTTCCGCCTGCCGGGGTGGAGCGTCCCCAGCAACGACGCCGGCAAGCTTCTCTGGATCGCTTGCGAGCACTGTTAGGCGAAAACGGTAGCCTTTCTTGGCGATGGTTTCGATGAATTTCGGGTTCTCGGCCGAGTCGCCCAGTGCGTCACGAAGCTTTCGAATCGCGACATTAATACCCTGTTCATAATCGACGAAGGTACCGCTGTCCCAGAGCCGTTCGCGCAGCTCGGCCCGCGTGACCAGCTGCTGGGGCTTCTCTACGAGCGCGACTAGCAACTGCAACGGCTTTTCTTGCAGTCGGAGGCGGGAGTCCTCGGTACGCAATTCGCTTTCAGCAGGGAACAGTTCGAACTTGTCGAACCTGTAGCTTCGGCCGTTCATAGCAACTCGGGAACACTCCGTTGCCGCGGGGAACTGCGTCACGCAATTCTCCCTAAGTGCGGGGATATTTTCAATCATTTGAATATCTGTCGAGATAAACGCGACCGGGCTCCTCTAAGTGGTTGATAATCAATATTTCTTAGCCGGTTAATCCGGAATTCACCCCCAATTAAGCCTTGGATACTTGACTTCGACGGAGCGCCTGCTGCAAACGTTCTTCCTGCAAGCGCATACACCTCATCGAGGCGGCGATGGAGGGTCGCCCGTGCTCCTGAGGATTGCGAGTTAGTGTCCCCGAACTCAGGAGCATCGCCATGTCGCGTTTACCGGCAGCCCGTTTCGCTCAGTACACTTCGCGCTTTGCCTCAAAATCCCGGCGCACAGCTTCAGCCGCCGCTTGGCGACTTTGGCTCAAGCTGCTCCTGGGCGCGTCGCTGGTCAGCTTCTTGTCGGTCGAGGGTTGCGGAGGCGGGCCAAGCGGAGGACCACCTCCACCGCCAGCGGAGCCGCAATTGGCCGCAGCTGTTTCGACACAAGGAAATTTCAGCTCTGGCGAAACGAACGCAAGCTATAACATCACGGTCTCCAATAGCGGAACGGGCCCAACAAGCGGCACAGTAACCGTGGTGGACCCGCCGACAGGGTTTACGGTGAGCGCGATCGCGGGGACCGGATGGTCGTGCACCCAGGCCACGACCACGTGCACGCGCAGCGACGCGCTCGCGGCTGGCATGAGCTATCCAGCGATCACGGTTACGGGAAACGTCACTGCGGCGAACGGCACGCCGGTGAGCATTCCGATCACTTTGTCTGGCGGCGGCATCTCGTCGCCGGTGAACGTAACGCCCACGCTGACGGTTGCCGCTCCGGCACTCAGCATCAGTAAGAGCCATACTGGTAATTTCAGTCAAGGCCAGCAAGGAGCTGCTTATACCGTCACAGTGCAGAACGACGCGTCTGCGGGTGCGACAAACGAAAAAGTGACGGTAACAGAAACCGTTCCGTCGGGCGAGACACTGGTCTCCATGTCGGGCAGCGGCTGGACTTGTCCGGGAAGCGCGGGAGCGAACACGTGCGATCGCAGCGACAGCCTGCTCTCCGGAGGGAGCTATCCGGCGCTTACGGTGACTGTGAACGTGGCCGCGAATGCGGCGTCACCGCAGGTGAACCAAGTGAGCGCTTCAGGCGGCGGTATGACCGGCACGGTGTCCGCGAACGACTCTACTACGCTCAACATACCTCCGATGGTGACACTGTCCGCTAGTCCGGGCAGCGTCGTCCTGGGACAGCCGGCAACCCTTACGTGGTCGTCCACGAACGTGACTTCCTGCGCGGCGAGTGGCGCCTGGAGCGGAAGCATTGGGACCTCGGGAACGCAAGCCGTGACACCTGCGGCGGCTTCACTCTCCATCCCAGGCATCTTGACCTACACCATCACGTGCCAGAGCACTGGCGCCGCGATGGTTACGGCTAATGCGGCCCTGACCGTGACCTATCCCGCCCCGACCGGCCGCCTGGCTAAGGTGCGCTCGTTCGAGGACGTGAACTTCGGAGGCGTTGACGACCCAGATGGAGAGGGTTCGCTGATCGCCAATAGTGTGGCCGACTTGGTGATCGTTGGAAATGCAAGCACGCAGGTGTTGAACAGAAGTGTGGTGGACCCCACCGACTCGAAGCTAATTCTTGGCGATCTGATGACTGTCGAAGCGACTGCGAGCGTGGAACCAAGTCTATTCAGTGGCGGCACCCTACCTTCGTGGTTCGGAAACCAAAACCCCGGAAACCCAAATTTTTATTCCGTGCAGTACTGGAATCCCGCCTGGGAGACGGCGCTCTTCGGCGCGATCGATCAGATGGCCGCGAACGGCTACGACGGCGTGTGGTTAGACGCGCTGGATGGAGACGAAGAATGGTCCTCCGGCAACATATTCGGCAATCCGGTTTACCCAGACGCGGTGAGTGCGATGGCCACCTTGATGACCGACATCAGAAACCATGTGAACACAACCTATCCGGGCAAAACCTTCTACATCATCGGAGCTGACCCGACGGAGGTTGCAACCGCGTTTCCGGCCGTATTGACGAGCCTTGACGTGATCTTCACCGAAAATGCCTATTACAATCCAGGGTTCACCGGCAATACAGCTGCAACGTGGATCACATCTACACTGGCTCCCATCTACGCCACAGCGGGCGTACCCATCTTCGGGCAAGACCCCTCAGCACCTCCGGTTGCCGCTCCGTCAGCATCGCTTGAGAGCTTCGAGCTCTATACTTCGCTAGGCTGGATTCCGTCAGTGACGAATGGTCAGGGAAATGACGCAATTTTCACTACCGGCCCCTTCATGTTCATGGCCACACCGAGCAGCTCGACCGTCACGGGCGATCCGAACTTCGTCAACTTCCTCTCTGGTGGAACGGCTCCGAACGCCACATTGACCGGCGGCAACATGGGAGACTACTTCATCGGCGGGCCAGGGCAGAACACCATCACGGGAGGCTCGGGCAACGATACAATCTATGCTCATCCCGCGAACGCCGCATCCAAGGGGGCGCTGCTGATCGATTTGACTTCCTCCGTCCCTGGGACGGGATCTACCCCTTCGGTGGCCATTTATGTGAATGGAACTCGGGTGATTCCGCCCACCCCGATTACTGCGGTTGCTGGTTCCACGGGGACCACTCCACAACAGCTGCAAGTGAGCGTTCCGAGTTCCCTTTCCTCGGTTGAACTGGCCGTCACGTCCAGTGGCGGCTCCGCTGTTTACATCGCAGATATCATCTATAACGGAGTGTCGATCAATCTCGGCTTGGGTTCGTATGCGAACGGGCACCCACCGCCGTTCCCGATGTCCGGTGGGGGATTTATCACATTCCCCGGCTCTGCCTTCGCGGTGGTGCCGCAGTTCCCCTCCAACACCAGCGACGTGATTGACGGCGGGGGAGGCACAAATACCGTCATTTATCGGGGACCTTCGAGCAACTATACCGTCACGAAGCAAAGCAACGGCTCTTATCTCGTGACTTCCGCAGCGACGGCGGAAGGACCGGACACGCTGACCAACATCCAAATCCTTCAGTTTTCTGACATCCAGATGAGCTTGCCCTGATCGGACCAATCTTGGAATCGACCGTGCAGGCAGCCGGCCGATGTCCTACATTTTGGGCCTGGTGTGCGGCTCTTGTCCCTCTTTAGGGAAGCGGTTAATGAACCAAATCGTGCCCGCGATCTCTTTGAAAGCGTGAGACTTCTCTCACAAACTGTACCTTCGTTCAGGTGACTGCCGCGCAACCAGTCACTGCACCTTTATTGCCCCTCTTCCCTGCGAATGCTACTTTCATTCATCAGTCGCACTCTCGCGGAGTTCACACCGACATGGCCATCACTGTTGACGATCTTCTCCGGCGCGCCGTGGAAAGCAAGGCCTCCGACCTGCACCTCAAAGTCGGCAACCACCCGTACCTCCGCGTCGACGGCCTCCTGACTCCGCTCACCGACGTCCCCCGCATTACGCCGGAAGAAATGCTGTCCATGGCGTTCAGCATGATGACCAACCGGCAAAAGCAAAAGTTCAAGGAAACCGCCGAGTTGGATATGGCTTACGGTGTGGCGGGCTTGGGCCGCTTTCGCGTCAACGTCTTTCAGCAGCGCGGCAACGTGGGCATGGTCCTGCGCGTCATTCCCACCAAGATTCGCACCATTGAAGAGCTCAATCTTCCCAACGTCATCGGCAAAATCTGCGAGGAACAACGCGGGCTAGTCCTCGTCACGGGCACCACGGGTTCCGGTAAGTCCACCACGCTCGCGGCGATGATCGATCGCATCAACGCGAACCGCGCCGATCACCTCATCACCATTGAAGATCCCATCGAGTTCCTGCATCGCGACAAGCGCAGCTTCATCAACCAGCGCGAAGTCGAAGTGGATACCGCGAACTTTTCTACCGCGTTGCGCGCTGCCCTTCGTCAGGACCCCGACGTGATTCTGGTCGGCGAAATGCGCGACCTGGAAACCATTTCCACTGCACTGCTGGCCGCCGAAACCGGTCACCTGGTCTTCTCCACCTTGCACACGCTCGACGCTACGGAAACGATTCAGCGCATCATCGCGGTCTTTCCGCCGCCCGAGCAAAAACAGATTCGCCTGCAGATGGCCGCCACGCTCAAAGCCGTCGTCTCGCAGCGCCTGGTGCGCCGCGCCGATGACAAAGGCCGCGTCCCGGCCGTGGAAGTTATGATCGCCACCGGTTACATTCGCGATTGCATCATCAACGCGGACAAAACCCGCCTCATCCACGACGCCATCGCCGCCGGCACTTCGCAGTACGGCATGCAGACCTTCGACCAGTCGCTCTTCGATCTCTACACCAAGCAACTCATCACCATCGAAGAGGCCCTCTCGCGCGCCTCGAACCCGGATGAATTCCAACTCCGTATCCAGGGTATTCGTTCCGCTTCCGACGCCGCCCGCGAAGAAATGGAACGCCAAATGGCCGACTTCGAGCGCTTCGCCCGAAAATAGTTTGGGAGTGCGGCTGCTTGACGCCGCTTTCAGACCAGTCGGCAGAAACATGCTAAGCGGATTTTGGTTCCAGACGGTGCGCTGGCTGGCTTTTTTACGCGTCCTTCGTGAGTGCCGAAACCAGGCGATCGGGGTAATCGCTCATGATCCCGTCCACGCCCGCAGCGATGAGCATGCGGATATGAGCGGGATGATTCACGGTCCAGCAGACCACCTGTAAATCCTTCGCGTGCGCCTGCTCGATCATCGCCGGCGTCACTAAGTCCCCGCGCACTACAATCTGCCGTGCTCCCACTTCCAGCGCCGCCTGCAACGGATCGGCGAGCTGTCCGTCATACAAAACTCCGGTCATCAACGTTGCCTCGATCTTCCGCAAGCTGCCGAGAATGGACGGCTCGAACGAAATCACCACCACCCGCGCCGCCTCGCCCGAGTCGCGTAGCGCACCGATCAGCGCGTGTTCCCCGCCCCACGAACCGCTGGGCTTCAGCTCCAGGTAGAACACCACGTCATGTTTCTTCGCAAATTCCAAAATCTCTTCCAGCGTTGGAATTCTCTCGCCGGCATATTCGCTGCCAAACCACGCGCCGGCATCCAGTCGACGCAACCCCGCCAGCGTCTGGTCATGCACTTTGCCCTGCCCATTGGTGGTCCGATCAACCGTGTCGTCGTGAATCGCCACAAAGTGCGTATCGCGTGTGAGCTGCAGGTCGGTTTCGATGAAGCCCGCCCCCATGGCCACTGCTCTTTTGAACGCCGCCAGCGTATTTTCCGGCGCATGCCCAGAAGCCCCTCGATGCGCAATGATCAGCAAATCTTTCTCTCCTCGACACTCTTCAACTAGCACTCTCGCTCGCCGTGCGCGACGGTTGTCCGCCTCAGGCTACAATGCCCCGGATTTTACTGCGAAACACGGGTACCGCGAAGCTGGTAGGACCATATCGCGCGCTTTATGAATCTAAGCTGATAGTTCGAAGCCTGGCAACGTAAGTTCCTGGAGGAAAGTATGCAAAAGCAAGTCCGGACCCTGGCGGTAGCCATGCTCCTGGCCGCGTTGGGAACCCCATCCCATGCCCTGCCTGCCCAGAAGAACGAACCCAAGTCGCAGCAGGAAATCGTCAAGGAAGTTCGCCACCAACTGGTAATGCTGCCCTACTACTCGGTGTTCGACAGCCTCTCCTATAAAGTCGAAGGGGGAGCGGTGACACTGGAGGGCGCCGTAGTTCGGCCAACCCTGAAATCCGACGCCGAAGCTGTCGTCAAAAGTGTCGCCGGCGTAACCTCGGTGGTGAACAATATCGAGATACTTCCTCCCTCGCCCATGGACGATCAGATTCGCCGCGCTGAATTCCGGGCCATTTACGGCGACCCGACTCTTTCGCGCTACGGCTACCAAGCTGTCCAAGCCATCCACATCATCGTAAAAAACGGCCACGTGACTCTCGACGGTATCGTAGACAACGACAGCGACAAGAACCTCGCCAACCTTCGCGCCAAAAGCGTGGCCAACGTGTTTTCTGTCACCAACAATCTGCAAGTGCAGGCCGAAGGCGGAAAGTAAGCAGCCGAAAAACAACGCCCCCTCGCAACTGGAACATCTTGTCCGCAACCTGCCCGCTTCTGGCACAGTTTTTCATATCGCGGCAGAAATTGGGTATGACCCCCTCGATCGCGCTCGCATCCTCTTGAAAAGAAGGTGCTTGATAGAGAGATCAAGGAGGTTTCCTGGCAGGCAAATTGCCCCATTCACTCCCAGCAGGTTGCTCCTCGATCAATGCCAGCCAGGAACTTGACAAAAAAATGGCAACAGCAATTCTGAAGTCCGTGCGAGCTGCCGGTACGTTACCGTACACGGAGCCGCTCTTTCCTATCAACTCTGCACCCAGCGACTTCGACGCGGAAAGCGGCTTGCCTGCCGGCTTCCTGCAGTTCATCGCTCCCCTCCACCAAGCTCTTACCTCGCGGCAGCAAGCGTTGCTGGCCCGCCGCCAAGAGGCGCTTGCGGAAGCGCGCAGGGGTAAGCTTCCCGATTATCTGCCGCCGTCGCTGGCGACCATGACCTCGTGGAGCGTAGAACTTCCTGATTGGTGCCGCGATCAGCGCACCCAACTGACCGGCCCGGCGGACGAAGCTGAACTTGTGGTCAAAATGCTCAACTCCGGCGCGCACGGCGTGAAGCTCGACCTGGAGGACTCCACCGCCAATAGCTGGGAACACACCATCTGCGGCATCGAAAATATTCTCGATGCCCTCGCTGGCCGCCTCACTTATTACGATCGCAAGCGGGAGCGCACCGTCGAAATCTCACCGAGCAACACGGTTATCTTCACGCGCCCGCGTGGCCTGCATCTGCATCAAGCCGGTATTCTTCCCGGCGAGCTTTTGCCCGCCTCACTCTTCGATGTGGCGATGATCGCGTACCAGGTTAATTTCAGCGAACTGAAGCATCCACTTTGCTTTTCCATCCCCAAATCTGAATCAGCTGACGAAGCGCTGTGGTGGCGCGATCTGTTCCGCATGATTGCTCAAGCGAAAGGCGCCCCCGCGAATGCCATCAAGTGCATGGCGCTGGTCGAAGCGCATCCGCTCGCTTACCAAATGGAAGAATTCGCCTGGAATCTCCGCGACCATCTGCTCGGCTTGAACTTTGGCCACGGCGACTATCTTGCCAGTTTGATCGAATTTCACTTCGAGAATCCTGATTGGGTCCTGCCGGATCGCGAGAGCATTCCCCACAACGCTCCGTTCATTCAAAACTTGCGCGAACAAATGGCCGAAATCTGCCACAAGCACGGCCTTCTGGCCATTGGCGGAATGACGGCATTGCATCCGAAGCGCGAGGATGCCGCACTCAACGCTCGCGCACTACAGGCACTCGAAGAAGACAAAAAGAACGAAGCGCGAGCGCTCATGGACGGCGCCGCTACCGGTCACGTTGGACAAAATGAAATTGCCGCCGCGCAGTTTCCGGCGCCCAACCAGCTCGAGGCCCTTCCGGAAAATTCTTGCGCGCGCTCCAACCTGCGGCCTTTGCCAAACGCCGTGGGCCGCCGCACTCTTGCCGGAACCCGCATCGCCATACGCGCCGTCATTCGTTATCGCAACAGCGTGCTCAACGGAAAAGGCGCGCATATGCTCGACGGCTATATGGAGCATCTTGCGACCGACCGCATCTATCGCTTGATGATCGCCCAGCGCATGCGGCACGCCGATACCGTCGAGATCTTCGACGACGGGATCCCTGTCCCGCACACGCCGGAACTCGTCAGCAAAATCTTCGTCGAAGAAACCGAACGCCTT
>Ga0335078_10018498_pt1 | contig 10360 bp, 7 predicted proteins | sample Lox_Sample_32_FD_206711 | JGI IMG/M metagenome (GOLD analysis project Ga0335078, IMG submission 206711) | Soil microbial communities from Loxahatchee National Wildlife Refuge, Florida, United States - Lox_Sample_3.2 | ecosystem: Environmental > Terrestrial > Soil > Wetlands | place: USA: Florida...
AGGCCATGGATAGGCCAGTCGGCCTCGATCTTTCGTTCTGCCAGCCAGGGAGATTTCGGGAGCACGGCATGCGCTATGCAAAGCGCGACACTCGTGGCCGACGGCGCTTCGAGCGACAGATGAAATCCGACAACACAGCGGCTCCAGACGTCGATGGCGAGGGTAAGCCAAGGCCGCTGGATCGGCGCTCTCGTAACGCTATCGACGACGATAACATCCACTAGCGTGTGGTCGATCTGAACGAGCGAGAGAGGCCAGCTCGCCTCGAGCACCCCGACGGCCGGGGCATACTGATCGCGTGCCGTCTTCCGCCCGTGACGTCTTGCGACGACTTCTCGACGAGGTTTGGCATGGACTCGAGCCGTGACCGCCTTACGACTTGGGGCCTCAAGACCTGCCGACCGACAGCGTCGGCGGATCTCCGTGACCAGATCGATGAGCCGCGGTCGCTGGCGTGTGAGGTAGAGGGATTCGATCGTTTCGTCGATAAGCAGATTTATCTCGGCCGAGAGTCGGTAAGCTCCCATTACAGGGCCGCGGGGACGTGGCAGAAGGCTTGTCAGCCGAGGATCGGCAACAAAACGCCGTAGTAACTTGTAGATCTGGCTACAAGAGCAGCCGAGCTCAGCGGCCGCCACAACGATTTGCGAGCGCCTACGCTCCGGTGTATTTGCGAGCCGATGAATGACGGGAAAGCATCGCCGCGCCTGCGCCCAGGCCGATTCAGGGACCGCTGAGAGCTCTGGCGGAATCGGTGCATTGGTCATGGCGGATACAGCACCGAGTCCAATGTGATGGGGACGGACAAGTCAGCATGTAGCTCTCGGCGCGCGATCAGGCGCCAGATCGTAGCGAGCGCCAGCTCTCGATCCGGTAGCATTTGGAGAAGCTTTCGGAATGTCGGTCGCTCAACCGCATGAGCATGCGTCAACACGAGCATCACCGTCTTGGCATCGAGGGGAAGTGAGCGAAGCGGCAATAGCCGCTTCGCGTGCTCGAGCAATGGCCTCCGGATGTCGGATTCAGTGGCGATCCGAAACCGCGCTCCGTGCGCCTGAGACCACGCCTTCGCTGCGTCAAAGGCTGGAGCAAGTCTTTCCCAGTTCGTCTTCAGGTCGCTCTCGTACTTGACCTCCACTAACTCCGCGTCGTCCGCAACTTGCACCAGGTAGTCCGGGGTGTATCGCCTGCGGCATCCCTGGCCCTCAAAGAAGATGGTGACGGGTTGCGAATGGATAAGTGCGTCCGCTTTGACGAAGGTTGTCAGCGTAACGAAGTCACGCTCAAGCGCGCTCTCGTGCGCCGTGGCACCAGCCGCTGTCCACTGAAATCCGATGATGTGAGAGCGGCGACTTAGTGGAATGCGTCTCGCTTGCGGCAATCGTCGAACCTTCCTCGCTCGGTGGATCAGCCCCTCGCCTCTGCGCGAGAAGACAGCATACCCGTGGGCATATGCATTGATAGAGTGCCGCGCGCCAATTTTTGAAGCAACCCATGTCAGCGCACTCAGGAGTATGACGTTTCGGCTGAAAATGCCGCGAAACTCCATCTATCTTTGCGCTCGAAATGTGCTAGCGATGTAGCAAATGCGACGGAGTACGACCTGATGCGACAGAGGACGACACGACAAAGTGCATCAAAGCCGCCTGGCACTCGGAAGTCTAGGAACCGGGGCGCGTTGCAAGTAATGAATCTGGTCGCTCATTGAAGGCCGTCGTTCACAACGACGCTGGCCGTTATCCTTACCGAAAGTTTGCCCTCGTGCTCACCAGGGCGACGATCCGTATTCAGGATTGAAGGGGGACGCGCGCACTGGGCTCAACGCTAGCGCGTTGGTTGGGAGGGCGTCCGACGTGGGGCCTGGATTTGCTCTGGCCGTACAGCATCGACCCCAGAATCGGCTACTGTGAACGCCCATAGTGAAGGCTCTTGAAGTCGGCTAAGCTACGCGCGTGGGAAACCGTGTCGCGCTTCGCATTGCTCGAAATCCGTGGCTGGCAGCGCTTTTGCTGGCCGCGGTGTTCACTCGGGCATTTATCCCGGTCGGCTACATGCCAGGGCCAGGCGGGCTCATGCTTTGCCCTGGCTATGCGCCGACGGCAACGAGCGCGGCAATGGGCCATGCAGCGCAGGACGACATGCCGGGGATGGATATGTCGGACCACTCCATGCCCATGGATCAGGGCGGCGGGAGGACTCCCTCGCACGACGGCATGGCAATGTGTCCCTTCGCCGCGGCCGCAACAGCCTTTGCGCTGTTGCATACGCCGACAGTGGCGACATTTGCGGCGGTCGTCCAACTCGACGTCAAATCGCGTCCTGAACCCTTCATTCCGCGAACCACTGTCCCTCCGAGCCGCCTCCCGCGCGGGCCCCCCGCGCTCGCCTAGTTTTCCCGACAAGTAACCCGTGATCCGTGGTGCGTGCGCGTGCAAGAGCATGCGCGCCGATACTTGCTCGTGCGCGCGGCATGTCAACCGCTCACGCAAGAGCGTATGCGGCGCCGACAGGTGCGGCAACCGTCCGGATGTCGGATTTGGCTTCCCTTTGGGAGCGGACGATCGCCAGAGAGAATCAAAATGAGGGCTTTGCCTTGGGTTTTGGGTGCCACCGCATGCGTCTTCGCGATGCAATGCGTGAAGGCTGATGAGCTAGAAGAAGTGATTGTAACGGCCACTCGAAGCGCACGGCCGCTCGCGGACGTGCCGGAAAGCGCGAGTGTTGTAAGCGCGACCGAGGTGCAAGATACACCGGCGCAGTCGCTCGATGATGTGTTGCGCAATGTGCCAGGCGTTAATCTGCCAATTCAAAGTGGTATCGAAGCTCACCCGACGGCCGACAATATCTCTATGCGCGGACTGGGGGGCATACATGCCTTAGTGCTCCTCGACGGTGTACCGCTCAACGATCCGTTCTTTGGCTACGTCCAGTGGGGCCGCATCCCCATGGAATCGGTCGATCACATCGAGGTGGTGCGTGGCGGTGGAAGCCCCCTATGGGGGAATTTCGCCATGGGTGGCGTCATTAACATCATCACTCGCGCTCCCAATGAGGATACGGCGATGGCCGAAGCGGCGGGCGGCGGATTTGGCACCTACCGTTCGAGCCTCTATGGATCTTACGGACTGGGTGGCGGCAATCGGGTGAGTGTCGATGCGGCGTTCAACGGAACTGATGGCTTTCAGGCTGTCCCGGACTACGCGAGGCGTGATTTCGATACACCCACGAGTTTCAATGCTCGAAACTTCGACATCCGGGACCGCTGGCAGGCAACTGACAACTTGTCGATCGGCCTGCGTTTTGATTACCACAGGAACAATCAACAACTTGGCACGCCGCTCAACACCAATAATCAAAACATGTCGAGCTACGTGCTCGATGCCAAGCAATCCTTCTCTCCCGATACGTCGCTGTCGGCAACCGCTTTCTACTCCGAAAGCACCTTCGTCACCAATAACCCGACGGTGAATGACTCGACGCTCCCTCCGTCCGAGCAGACCGAGCACATCGACAACATCCACACGACGCCCTTTCACAACATCGGCGGATCGCTCGTGTGGGCGCAGGACTTCCACAGCATCTTGGGCGCATTGACGGCCGGTGTGGATGCCAACGATGTGAAGGGAACCGATAGCGCCGCGATCTTTGACTCAACCGGGACCACCCAGATTCGCACCGATGTCGGACGGGGCGAGCAGCTTTTTCTTGGCGCGTTCTTGCAGCAATCAATCTTGCCGCTCCCTCATCTGGAAGTGCTGGCGAGCGGGCGCCTCCAATATTTCGAAGTCTTGAACGGTTACAACGGCAATCCCGGAGGTCCGGGGCCAGAACCCAACCAAAGCGTCACGAAATTCGATCCGCGGGTAAGCGTCCGATATGGGCTCACCAACTGGCTGGCGCTGCGCGGGGCCTGGTACGAGGCGTTCCGCGCGCCGACACTCGATAACCTCTACCGCGGTTTCGCCTCCAATGGGGGAATCTACTACCCCAACTCGAACTTGAAGCCCGAGACGCTGTCCGGCGGTGAGGTCGGGCTCGATTTCACCGGAAGTCGATTTCGATCCCAAGTGACCTACTACCATACACACGTCAACAACCTGATCACGACAGCGACACTCGCGGATTCCCAGCTACCTCCTGGCTTCTTCTACGGCGGAATCCTCGTCAACGCAGCCTCAGCGCTTGCGGAAGGCGTTGAGGCGGAGCTCGACTGGAAGATGGGGGGCGGATTTTCGACGACGCTCGGGTACACGTGGGCGGAGTCCGTCTACAAATCCAACCCCGATGATCCGTTGAGCGTCGGGCAACAGCTCGTCGATGTCCCCCGGAACACCGTGTCCGGCGCCTTGACCTACGAACATCCGAGCGGCTGGCGAGTCTCGACCGATGCGCGCTGGATCTCAGCGACCGCCTGGGCGAATGCCGACCACACCAACCCCGGCTTTCCTTATCAGGCGTCCGCCGACCCTCACTTTGTGATGGACCTCGCCGCGACGTATCCCGTCCGAAAGGGAATCGAGGCCTATCTTCAGATCCAAAACCTCTTTGATCGGCACTACATCGTCAATCCTGGGCCGTACAACCCGCCCGAGTACGGAACTCCATTTCTGGCGCTCGTCGGAGTGCGATTGACGCTTCGATGAGGGAACCTACATGCCCAACACAGCCAAGCCCGCCTTGACGGCGTCTCTATACCGGGTGATCTGGCGCTGGCATTTCTTTGCCGGCCTTCTAGTACTGCCATTTCTCGTCATGATGGCCATCACGGGCGGCGTCTATCTATTCAAGCCCGAGCTCGATCATTGGCTCTATCGAAGCATGGAGGACGTACCCGCGCGAACGCGAGCGCTCGCGAGCGCAAGTGCCGTGGTGGCACGCGTCGAGGAGTCGTTGAATGCTCGCGTACTCGAGCTGACGCCTGCCCGAGCGCCAACCACGGCTGTTCGCCTCTTGGCCCGGGTGTCCGATGGTGAGGTGCGCACCGTGTTCGCCGACCCCTACGATGGTCACGTCACAGGGTCGATAAGCTACGGCGGAGTCCTGCAAGTCGTGCGCAAGGTCCACAGCTTGCAGAAGTTCGGCTTCTGGGCCAGTTGCCTGGTCGAAATCACGGCGGGTTGGACCATCATTCTTGCCGGCACCGGCCTCTTTCTCTGGTGGCCGCGCGGCTCTGCAGGGGGCGTCGTGACCGTACGGGGTTCGCCTAAGAGCCGGGTCTTCTGGCGAGATCTGCATGCTGTGACAGGCGCGCTGGCAAGCGTCGTGATCTTATTTCTGGCCATCACCGGCATGCCTTGGTCGATGTTCTGGGGTGATCACATTCAAGCTTGGGCGACGGAACGACACTTGAGTGAGCCGGCGCCGCCGGCTGCGGTTACACCCGCATGGCAGATGACCGCCACGATGCCGAACATGCCCCACGCGCCGCATGAACATGCGGCTCATGCTCCGAGCTCTTTGCCGTGGGCGATGGAACAAGCAACTCCACCGCATTCTGCGGCGTCAGCATCCCGCGGCGAGCCCATCAGCCTCGACGCCGCGCTCGCGCGCTTCCACGAGCTTGGGCTGAATCCCGGCGCCAGCATCACGCTGCCGGAAGGTCCAAATGGGGCCTACGTGGGTAATTGGCGCCCCGACCGTGCCGAAGAAACTCGCGTGGTGTATCTCGACCAGTACACGGGCGCGCTCTTGGACGATGTTGGATTCAAGGATTTTGGTCCGGTCGCCAAGTCGATCGAGTGGGGCATCGCCGTGCACCAAGGCCAGGAATTCGGAGCGATCAATCGGTACGTCATGCTCTTGGGCTGTATCGCGATCGTGCTTCTCGCCGTCGCGGCGGTGACGATGTGGTGGAAGCGCAGGCCTAATGGCACATGGGGAGTGCCGCCCGCCCCCGACCTCCCAAGCGCCAGCAAGGGCTTCGTGGTGATTGTCGTTGCCGTGGGCATCCTGTTTCCGCTGGTCGGTGCCTCGCTTGTTATCGCGGTGTTGGCAAACCTATTGGGACGTGGCCTGATGGCGCGAAGTAGCGCATAGACTCATCATCTCGCCATCTCCTGGCTGGGCTCCCGAGGCGACCGACTGGCCGAGGGGCGCGCAGGTTCCGCGAAATTGAATTCCGCCACGATCCCCGTAGCGGAGGGGGGTGCTTGGGCCCTGCTCAAGTGTAGGGCCGTAAGTGATGATGGTGGTTGTGGGCGCGGGATGCGCCCGCATCGACGGGAATCGGTCGAAACTCGCCGTGCCTGACACCTTTCTCAGCGATCACGGACTGCGCGAATGCGACGACCGCGCCCGTCGGCCCGCGTAGTAGTACGCTCTCAATGCAGTTGTCATGGTCCAGGTGAGCATGCAGTGTCGCCACGGTGACATCGTGGTGGCCGTGCTGCATTTCGGTCAATCGCCTGGGCAACTCGCGCTCATGGTGGTTGTAGACGTAGCTCAAAACGCCGACACAATGCTTCGCCTCTCCGACCTGGAGGCGTTTCTTATCGAGCTCTACTCGCAATAGATCACGGAAGGCCTCCGACCGATTCTCGTAGCCGCGCTCGGTCACCAGACGATCGAAGGTGTCCGCGAGCTCATCATCCACCGATATGGTTAGGCGCCGCATGTAGCAAATCTCCTGGCCATTTCTGCATCCATTATGCCCCGCTAGTCGTATGACGTATTCCACAATCGTCATACTGCTGCTAAAAGGGGAGTCTATGAAGGTCTACTGGTGGATATTGGGCGCTTTGGCGTCGCTGGCGGCCGTATCGCCCGCCTGGGCGGATGAAGCCGATACGGCGGGCAGTAACACGCTGGAGACGGTGACCGTCGTCGCGACCGGGGTCAGCAACGCCGCCGCCGCCTCGGCGGGGGACGTCAGCCAAGAGCAGCTTTCCAGCCAGCCGCTCCTGCGTCCCGGCGCCATCCTCGAGAACGTGCCAGGGCTCATCGTCACTCAGCACTCTGGGGAGGGAAAGGCCAACCAGTACTTTCTGCGTGCTTTCAATCTGGATCATGGCACGGATCTGGCCTCGGAGGTCGATGACATGCCGGTCAACATGCCGACCCACGCGCACGGCCAGGGTTACTCTGACCTCAATTTCCTGATCCCGGAGCTCGTGGCAGACCTCCACTACAAGAAAGGTCCCTACTACGCAGACGAGGGAGACTTTGCGACGGCCGGCGCGGTGCGGATGGATCTTCTGAGTGAGATGCCAGCCCGCATCTCTGCAGGCTTCGGCGAGGATGGTTATCGTCGAGCACTGCTCCTGGGGGCCACCTCCTTGGGCTCGGGCACCCTCCTGGGTGCGGGCGAGGTGTATCACAACGATGGCCCCTTCGATAACCCCGACGATTACAACCGCCTGAACGGAGTGCTGCGATATCGCAGCGGCACGGATACCAACTTCTGGACTGTGACGGCGATGGGCTACAACGGAAAGTGGAACTCTACGGATCAGGTCCCCGAGCGGGCGATCGACGAAGGGCTCATCGATCGGTTCGGCAGCCTCAATCCGACCGATGGCGGAGAATCCAGCCGCTACAGCCTGTCTTTCAATCGAGTACGCCGCTCCGACACAGATCAGGTGCAGGTCTCGGCCTATGTCATCCGCTACAAGCTCGACCTATGGTCAACCTTCACCTACTACCTCCAGAACCCGGTCTACGGCGATCAGATGCTCCAGCACGATGACCGGGTGGTCTATGGCTTCAAGACCTCTAAGACCTGGTATTCCACGCTCGCCGGACTACCGATGACCAATGTCGTCGGCCTGCAAGGACGACTGGATGACATCCGCGATGTTGCCATTCATCCAACTTACGAACGCCAGATCATTGGCACCACTCAGGACGCGGGGGTTACCGAATCAAACGCCGCGGTCTACGCAGAGAACACGCTTCAATGGCTGCCTTGGCTGCGCTCAACACTGGGATTACGGGAGGATGAGTTTGATTTTGACGTGCGCGACAAAATGCGCAACGCCGACGGCACCTGCAACATTGACAGCGACCCGCTTGGCTGCGATAGCGGCACCAAGAGAGCCTCGATCTTTAGTCCCAAGCTTGCGATCGTTCTCGGTCCGTGGGCCAAGACAACGTACTACATCGATGTCGCAGACGGCTATCACAGCAACGACGCTCGCGGCGTGACCCGCAGTGGTCAAAACCCCGATGATCCAGCGGTGACGCCACTTACCCGTGCAACAAGTGCCGAAGTGGGACTCTCCAGTACGATCGTACCGAACTGGCAAACCTCACTGGATCTGTTCCTGTTGAAGCTGCGGTCGGAGCTCGTCTTCGACGGCGATGCAGGCGTGACCTCTCCGAGCGGGGCCACGACCCGCCTCGGTGTGGAATGGGGTAACACCTATCATTTTAACCGATGGATCTCGGCGGATCTGAACGCCGCTTTCACTCGCGGCCGTTTCGATCACGACGTCCCCGCAGATGATCTCGGCTGCGGTGATGCAGCGCCGGGTCATCCCTGTGCGCAGCCCATCGCGATCACTGGACGCTACATTCCCAATAGCCCCACCAATGTCATTGACGCCGGTGTGAGTGCGCAGAGCCCTTGGGGCATCTTCGGGGCCGTGCGCGCCCGCCATTTCGGCGAATCTCCCTTGGTCGAGGATGACAGCGCTAGATCCCCCGCATACACCACCATCGATCTGCAGCTGGGGTATCGATCCTCCGATCGGTGGCTCGTGGCCCTTGATGTTTTCAATATCTTTGACGTCAAGTGGAACGACATCGAGTACTACTACGTGTCGCGGCTCCAAAATGAGGCCTCGCCTCAAGCTGATTACGTCGTCCATCCGGGCATACCGAGAACCCTTCGGGCTCGATTTGAATATCGACTCTAGGATGCCGGAGATCATCCGTCCATTCAGGCCATCGGGACCTCCAGAGAGAAGCATCGCCACGATCTACGCTTTCCTCATTGCCGCGAACGTCATTGCCTGGGCATGCGCCATATCCGCCTTCCATCAAAGCCGTGCAGTCTTAAGTCTCGCCGCCCTGGCGTATGTTTTTGGACTACGGCATGCGTTCGATGCTGATCACATTGCCGCCATTGACAATGTGGTGCGCAAGCTCATGCAGCAGGGAAAAGACGGATCGTCTGTCGGACTATTCTTTTCGCTTGGACACTCGACCGTCGTCGTTCTTGCGTGTGCGCTCATCGCCGCGGCCGCCGCTCCATTGCAACATGCTTTGGCAAACATGCACGATATCGGCGCCTTCGCCGGGACCGCGATTTCGGCACTGTTCTTGCTGCTCATCGGCGCCGCGAACCTCCTGGTGCTGCGAGGCATCTGGATCGCCTTCCGCACAGTTCGCTTGCGCCAAGCAGGTGTCGGCGATGCGGCGAACAGTCCGCCGCTCGGAAGCGGCCCAATACTTCGCCTGGTGCGGCCGCTTCTGCGTTTGATCTCACGTCCGTGGCACACGTACCTGGTGGGCCTGCTCTTCGGTCTGGGGTTCGATACAGCCACCGAGGTTGGTCTATTGAGCATTTCGGCTCAGGGGAGTCTGCGCGGCCAGCCGTTTGTGTTAGTCCTCATCTTTCCCGCTCTGTTCACGGCTGCCATGTCGCTTCTGGACACAACGGACAGCCTGTTAATGACGCGCGCCTATGGTTGGGCATTTCTGCATCCACTCCGCAAGATTTGGTACAACCTGACGATCACCGCAGCGTCTGTGGTCGTTGCGCTATGCATCGGCGGCATTGAGGCGCTAGGTCTGATAGGTGAGAGATTCGGCTTCCGAGGAGCGTTCTGGGACGTCGTCGCCGGGCTTAATGGAGATCTCTCCAGTCTGGGATACCTTATGGTGGCAGTCTTTCTGGGCAGTTGGCTGCTGTCTATCGCTGTGTACAGGCTGAAGCGATATGAGATGAGCCCAGTCGAGTGACTCGGTGATTCCAAAGACCGTGCACTCGCGCGGCAACTCAGTCCACGATTTAAGGAGCCGACGCCGGGAGTCCACGATTTAGGGAACCGTGCTCGCCGGATAAGTTATTGATCTAGCGTGCGCGTCGTTGTGCTCCGTTCTACGAATTAAGGAGCCCCGACAAGGGGCCTGTTGAATCCATCGCGCCCGGTCTCGCCAGCCGGTGATTCCGGGCCTGAGTTGCACGCTAGAGATGTCGCGCGCCGAGCATGTCGTGGCGCCGGCAGACAAAAGCCGCGATGCATGAGGTCAATTCCGAGCGCGCACCGTCCGGCTTCGACGGGAGGTGGGTAGTGGCAGGGGAAGAACCGCTTGGGCCGTCAGGCGCGAGCGTGTGGAGGCGAGCGAGGGGCTGATGGTCGTGGTCGACCTGGCGATGAGCTCGGCAATCGCAGCGGGGGAAATGAAGCGCCGGCAG
>Ga0335078_10018499_pt1 | contig 10360 bp, 6 predicted proteins | sample Lox_Sample_32_FD_206711 | JGI IMG/M metagenome (GOLD analysis project Ga0335078, IMG submission 206711) | Soil microbial communities from Loxahatchee National Wildlife Refuge, Florida, United States - Lox_Sample_3.2 | ecosystem: Environmental > Terrestrial > Soil > Wetlands | place: USA: Florida...
CATTCCTCATCATAAAGAGCAGCTGATGTCCGGCGATCTCCGGGGAGAGTTGCTGCAGAAGGGCGTGTACCCTGGACCGCCAACGAGCGGGAACGCCTTCGCTCGAACCTTCCTCGCCGCTATACTTCCCATGCCCGAGAGCGAATACCGCCTCTGCGCCGATGGATATCTGATCATTCTTGCCCCCTTATACGGGGCGGTGCTTTCGCTAGAAGAACCTCTGGCCGCTTATCGGCTTCACGGAGCCAACCGGTGGGGCCTCTCTTCTGATTCTCAAAGGCTTGCAGGTTACGTAAGGCATGATCTGCAGAAGCTGGAATTGCTGGCTGCCAGGGCAGCTGGCCTTGGTTACAATGTACCAGGAGACCTACCTCTCCGTGACTTCGCCACCCTATCCCGTCGCCTACTTTCTTTGCGGCTTGCTCCCGACAGGCATCCCGTGAAGACGGATCGACCTTTGCGACTCGCTTATCAAGGGATACGCGCCCTTTGGTTTTGGTCGGGCAGGTCCTGGTGGAAGTGCATGGCGTTGAGCCTTTGGTTCCTATTGGCAGGGGTTCTGCCGCCTCCGTGCGTTCGGACGCTGTCGGCATGGATGGCATCTCCGGAGGAGCGCCCGCGTCTCCTCAAGATCCTGGCCTCGAGTGGATGATGCGAGTTTATGGCTCAAGCGCAGTGGCGATGCCCGCTGCCAGAGAGGCACTCGTCGCTGGCTGCCTATTTTGGCTGGCGGAGGGTCGGTTTGAGGATCGGCATTGACGCGGAGCCGTTGTCAGCACCATGCGCAGGGATTCCTCGCTTCGTCAGCAACATCGTGCGCGAGCTGGAACGTATCGATCACGAAAACCTGTATTACCTTTACTCAAGACATGATTTCGCTCTTCCGTTCGCGAACATCCGGTGGCAAAAGCGGATCCATCCCCGAGTCCCTGTAGTCCTGGGGAGTCCTTATTTGCGGCGTGACGCTCGCAGGCCCGGTTTGGACCTCTTCTGGGCCACTCGATCCGCGTTCCCTGTCGGGCTTCCCCCAGCGGTGACCAGAGTGCTGACGGTTCACGACTTGGTTTGGCGCATCTGCCCTGAAACCATGGCTCTCCGGAACCACCTCGTGCATCGGCTGCTGGGTTCCGCATCCCTGCGAAGGGCTGACTGGATCATGACTGTCTCCGAAGCCACTCGCAGGGGTCTTGTAGAAGTGCTAGGTTCACGCGCGGAGAGAATATCGGTCGTCTATCATGGTGTCGACCCTTCATTTGCGCCGCAGGACAAGAGCGGCTCCGCAAGGCACATCGCGCAGCAGTACAGCGCCTCCGAGAACTATATCTGCACACTCGGGACGATCGAACCGCGGAAGAACTTGATCACGCTGGTGAGAGCGATGAAGATTCTTCGCGAGCGCGGCGATTTCCCGTATCAATTATTGATTGGCGGTCAATCCGGTTGGAGGAACGCTGAGATTTATGCAAGCGTCCGGAAGTGTGGCTTGACCGAACACGAGGTCAAATTCGTAGGGCCTGTGCGGGAGGAGGACCTGCCAGCTTTCTACTCGGGGTCTGCTTTATTCGTGTTTCCATCGCTCTATGAAGGCTTCGGACTTCCACTAGTTGAGGCGATGGCCTGCGGCGTTCCCATCGTGGCGTCGAACGTGTCCTCAGTCCCGGAGGTGGTCCGAGACGCGGCAGTCTTGGTTCCCCCGGAACACCCTGAAGATTTCGCCCAGGCGATCTTTCGCGTCGCGTCTGATTCGCATTTACGCGAAGACCTGGTTCGAAAGGGACTGCACCGGGCCCTCGATTTCCGCTGGGAGACGGCGGCGCAGAAGGTTCTGGGCGCTTTTATCGAAATCTCCCGCCTCCGGGCTGAGGTGATCGGGTAACTGAGGGGTTTGTCATCAGAGGGTCAATCATTGAAGGCGCCCCTAGCCTAGGGCTGGTGATGGCGACTGAGTGCACGCCGGCAGGATTCCAGCACTTGACGGACATCCACCTCGCGTACGCACGCCATGCTGGAACAACCTCGGCTGCGGTAACAGGGAGCACACGCGGTAGGGTATCGCAGAGTTTGGCATTGGCTTGTCAACGGTCCCCACTGGGCATTGTTGGTCATTCCGGTATAAACCAGGACTGAGGGAGTGTGCGTAGCCGCCGCCAAGTGGCCCGCCACGGACTCCACTCCCACCACCAGCCGCGCGCCACGGATCAGCTCAACCCATTCACTCCACGCCAACCTGTCGCATAGGTCTATTGCGGAGTTCAGTGACCGGCCAACCCGCTGGGCGGCGGCGGCCTCGCGCTCACCCCGGCCAGTAAAGACAATCCGGTTTCCGTCGCCAGCCAAGGCGGCAAGGAGGTCTACCCATTTCCATTCCGGCCATTCTCTTAGCGGACTTCCCGCCCCCATGTGCACCACGACGTAGGGAGGCTCCACGCCATGAATCACCGGGCCTATACTTGCGCCAATGCCGATGTCAGGCATTGCAGGCGTTGGAATGAATGAAGCCGGCTCGAGGGCTCGCAACAGGTCGCGGTGATAGGTGGCGATATGGCGATCGGCCGGGATCCAGGGAAGGGCATCGGTGAAGAGCGGGCCGCCGCCACCGCTCTTGTAGCCAATCCTTCTTGGTATCCCGGCCTGCCACAGCAAACTCGCCGAATTAGGGAAGAAATGGTAGGTCTCGATCGCGGCGTCGTACTTGACCGACCGCATCTCCTCGAGAGCCGTGTGTCGATCCGCCAGATAGCGAGAAAACTTGCTCCACAAGCTCTTCGGGCTGCGAGACAGGCGCCAATGGTCCACTGTGTGCAACCACCGGATGCCGGGAAGATTTTCGATGGCCGGTCGTCCCCAAGATCCGGCAAGGAATCCGACTTGCACGTCGGGACGGCACACCTGCAGCAAGGAAACCAACGACGAAGCGATCAAGGCGTCACCTAGATGAGCCCAGTTGACGATCAGTACCCTTCGGATTTCTTTCGCGGACCGACCGCTTCGTCCGGGCAAGATCCGACACAGCGTATCCCATGCGAACAATGTCGCTACTAACCCGGGGTTCTGGGCATAATAGCCCAGGCGTAGAGGGCGTTTTGGGGTCGCACCCTTGAACGCGTGAAGGGCTCCGTCACCTGCGACGATCATTTATAATGATATCACGTTCAGCCTGAAGTCGAGAACGAGTACTAGCTCTCTTGCTATCATGACTCCGAAGTTCCCTTCCGCAATGACGTTGGCAAGAGCGAGTCTGCCCGTTTGTTCAGCCTCCGATGAACCCTGGGCTCCGTGCCGCGACCGTCGAGAAGGGATTTCAGCAGGTCAAGCGATTCACTTGGACGGCGGCCGCAACGGGAATGCTCTCTATCTTCTGCGAAAGCGTGACCCCGACTGACTCGGATCAGCCGCTAAACTAAAACTGTATATCGCACACTCTGCCTCGCTCAGGGTGGATGGCCCGAGGGGCAGGAGAGAGAAAACTGTCTTAACTTCGGTGTCCACCTCGACCCGAGAATAAGCGATAATGATCCGCCGCGGCTTCTTTCTTCGCGACAGATTACGGGGAAGGACCCGTTGACCAATGCTAAGGGGACGTTTACTGATATGAACTTTCCTCAGACTGCCCTGCGAATTTTAGGCATGACAAGTTTGCTGGCTCAGCCGCTCCACGCTCAAGTGCCGAAAGAAGCCCTGGCCCTTTACTACGGGTGGGATGTCAATCCACAGGTGAGCAACATCCGGACAGCCTCTGATCCCTACAATGTGAAGTATTATGCAGCCACGGGCAACGGTTCGACCGACGACACGACCGCGATAAAGGCAGCCATCACGGCAGCGGGCTGTGGAAGCTTTGCCGGCAGCCAAAAGGCAGTTCTCACGTGTGTGAAACGGTGCGGAAAAGCCAGAAAAGGAACCCCGCCAGCGCGATCGCGGCGGGCAGCGTCAATACCCACGCCATGGCCAGATTGCGCACGGTGGACCACTGCAAGCCGGAGTGGTTCGCCGCCATGGTCCCGGCCACGCCGGAAGAGAGCACGTGCGTGGTACTCACCGGCAAACCGAACCCGTCAGCGGCACCGATGGTGGCCATGGCGACGATCTCTGCGCAGGCGCCCTGGCCGTAGGTGAGGTGCTGCTTGCCGATCTTCTCACCCACCGTCACCACGATCCGCTTCCAACCCACCATGGTTCCGAGCCCAAGAGCGATGGCCACTGCTACTTTCACCCACGCGGGGATGAATTTGGTGGCGTTGTCGATGTGCTTCTTGTAGTTGGCGATCTCGGCCGCATCAACCGCGCTGAACTGCGGTTTGCCGGATTTCTTCATCAGGCGAAGCGCCTCACTCACCAGGTACATGTTGTTGCGCAGGTTGGGAGTCCTATCGGCGGGCACCAGCGCCAGGTCCTTGAACATTGCCATGTTGTTGCCAATTTCGCCCACCAGTTGGCTCAAGGCCGTGATGGTGGTCGACTTGAATTCGCGGGTACGGATGTAATCGGTAACTTCCTCAGCGGGGTCGCCAATCACCGTGTTGGAATCCACGTAGTGGTTCAAGGTATCGGTGGTCTCCCGTGAAACCGCCACAAAATCTCCTGTCTCCCGGACGCGCACCGCATGGTTCAACGCATAAGCGGTGGGCACCGTTCCGATGAGGATCAGCATGATCAGGCCCATACCCTTTTGTCCATCGTTGGAACCATGGAAGAAGCTCACCCCGGTGCAGGTGAGGATCAGCAGACCGCGGATCCAAAACGGCGGCGGCTCCGTCCCCTGGGGCGCCTGGTAAAGCTCCTTATTGGGGATCAGCTTCCGGAGAAGCGTCAGCAGCAGCGCGGCCAGCACAAACCCAAAAACGGGTGAGAGCACCAGCGACTTGCCGATCTGCGTGGCCTGGCCCCAATCCACTCCGCTGGTACCGGTTTTCACCGCCATCAACTGATTGGCGATGCCCACACCAATAATCGAACCGATCAAGCTGTGCGAGCTGGAGGCCGGCAAACCGAACCACCAGGTCCCCAAATTCCAGATGATCGCCGCCACCAGCAGGGCGAAAACCATGGAGAAACCTGCTCCGCTTCCTACTTGCAGGATCAGTTCCACCGGCAGCAGTGAGACGATGGCAAAAGCTACGGCTCCGCTGGACACCAGCACCCCGGCGAAATTCCACATGCCAGACCACACCACGGCCACATGGGGCTCGAGCGAGTGGGTGTAGATCACCGTAGCCACGGCATTGGCCGTATCGTGAAAGCCGTTCACGAACTCAAAACCCAGCGCAATCATCAGGGCCACGCCGAGAAACAGAAACGGGAATATCGAGGTCCTCTTGACCACCGAGAGATCAGATATCAGGTGGACGCCAACGTAGATCAAGCCCACAACCAGGGCAATCCCGAAAACGAGCATGCCTATTCGGCCCGGCGATTTTGACATCTTTGCGTCGAGCAGAGAGGGTGCTGTGGTAGCGGCGGTAGCCATTGAATCTCCTTCTCCTTTTGAAGTGCGAACTCCGGGAGCATAGAGGAGTCCGAGCGCGAAAAGATTACGGGAAAGTTACCGCAACGTTACAAATGCAGCGAGGGGCAGGGAAGGAGGAGACACGAGTCTTTGAAGGGGTCGAAAGTCGAGCGTCGAAAATCAAGACCGATCGCTTCTCTTCTGCTTTCGACTTTCGGCTTTCTTCCGACTCCTCTCAAAAAAACTATGCAAGAACTCCCGACCCGGGCGTTCTCCAGGGGAAGGCAGCAGGAAAACTCGCTGCCAATCGACAACCGGAGGAAACCGACCATGGAGACCACACGCAAGTCCAGACCGTTGGCAATGAAACCGAGCACGCCCAGCAGGGCCGGCACGACCCACAAGGCTTGCCTGGCCTTGGCGATGATTCTGGGGATTCCAATCCTATTGGTTTGGGGCCTCGATCCCGGCCAAGCCAAGCAGACCAGCCCGGGTTACCGCGTCCTAGCTCCCATTTCCCAGGGCAACCTCACAGTCTATCCAATCGCTGCCTACACCACTTACGATACCAGGGACTTCTTGACCCTCGACGAAGGACTGAGTTCCGGCCAAGTGGTGGTGACCGAGGAAGGTAGGGTAACCGGCTTACGGCGCCAGCGCCCGCATCCGCTCCCACCCGCGCCGCAAGTGATCGTAAACCCTGATTATCCGGGCCCCGGCGGCTACAGCGGTGCGCAAGTGAACCGGCTGGTGCTGGTGAATGGGTCGGATCGGCCGCTGATCCTGCTCGCCGGCGAAATCGTCACCGGCGGCAAGCAGGACCGGGTAGTGGCCAAAGATCGCATCATACCGCCCAAAAGCGATCCCATCGATCTCGACGTCTTCTGCGTCGAGCCCCATCGCTGGGTCGAAACGTCGGACCGGTTCGGCGTTGCGAAGGGCGCTTCCCTGGGGCTCTTTGCTCAGCCGAGCGTGCGGCGGAAGGCCATGGAGGACAAGAACCAGCAAGCCGTGTGGGACCAGGTAGCCCGGTCGAGAGCCGTGGCAGCGGCGGCCGTTCCAGCCGCGGCGCCGGAGATCGAGTCGAGTTCGTCCTACGCTGGAGCGGTGCAGAGTCAAGCCCTGCTGCAAAAGATGGATGTGATCGCCAAGCCGATCGAGTACTCGTACGACAAGCTGCTCGGTGAATTGCGGGCCCAAAAGGCGGTCGGCGCCGTGGTGGCGGTCAACGATCAGATCATCTGGGCGGACGCTTTCGCCAGCACCTCGCTTTTGGAGAAATACTGGCCCAAGCTGATCCGCTCTTATGCGGCGGAAGTGGTCACGACCCCGGTGATGCCCGCGGGCCACAAGCTCAGGCCGTCGACCCAACAGGCACAGGCGTTCCTCGACGACTTCAAAGCCCGCCGTGAGAGCGTGGAGAGTGAGCCCGGCATCTATCGGCACACCGAGATTGCCGGCGACTGCTTCGACGCGTTCATCCTGACATCGCTTCTGCCGGGTACTGGTTTCGATCTTCACTTGGCGAAGACGGCGGAATAGCAAGACCAAGTTGAGCGTCGAACGTCGAAGGTCAAGAAACGACCTGGTTCGGCGACCAATGTGGACCGTTCTCAAGGGCAAAGGATGGTGAAGGTGATAGCTTCAAGCATCAAGGGTGGAAGCCACGGTTGGTTTCACCTTTCACCTTTCACCCTGTCCTCTTCCCGACTATATCTCGGCATGTGACGGTATTTCGGCACAGAACACTTCCTGGCTTTTGAATCCGCCTCGCCTCCGGCTCTTTCCACCCATATAGTCCACACTTTTTCAATAAGTTACAGTCTTATCCTCGGCTATGTTGGGAAGGCGACCGTGGAAGGCCGGGTGCAAGTCTTCAAACGCGCGCCAGCGAGAACAGGGGAGGAACGCCCTTGGCCACCTACGTAGAAGCGAAAGAGCAGCATCTGAAAGTTGAAGCCCCGCCGGAGCCCAGCCGGAGCGCAGTCTCAGGAAGCAGCGATGCACGGAGAAGCCCCGGAACAGGTAATGGAGGGCAAACTCCGGCGACTGTCCGGTGGGCGAACCCGAGATTTCGGGTGGGGGTGCTCGTGGTCGGCGCGGTGCTGGCTCTCGCGCTCCTGCTGACCTTGGCCTACTACCACAATCGCCAGTCGACCGACGATGCGCAGGTGGACGGACATATTGTGATGCTGGCGCCTAAAGTCTCCGGCAATGTGGCCGAAGTTCTGATCAATGACAACGAGGTAGTGAAGGCGGGCCAGGTGCTGGCGAGAATTGATCCCCGTGACTACCAGGCGCGCGTCGATCAGGCCCGGGCCGCGCTGTCGCTGGCCAAGAGCCAGGCGGAAGCCGCGCATGTGACGGTGCCTTGGACGCGCGACACCACGTCCAGCGGGACCTCGGCCGCCGAGGCCGCGGTCGCAGCCGCTCAGGCCGACGCCGAGCGGGCCAAGGTGGCTTACGACGCGGCGGCGAGCGCGGACCTGGCTTACGCGCAAGCCAATGTCGACGCCGCGCAAGCGGATTCCGAGAAGGCCCAGGCGGATCTGGCTCGAATGAAGCCGTTGGTGGATAAAGCAGAGATTTCACAGCAGCAATACGATGCCTATCGGGCGGCAGCGAGGGTGGCGGCGAGCCAGTTGGAAGCGGGCCGCGAGCGATGGTTGGCCGCGCAAATAGCCGCGGACGTGTCGAAGGCTACTTTGGTAGCGGCCCAGGCGCACGTGGAGCAGGCCCGGGCGGCGCTGCGCCAGGCGCGAGCCAATCACCAGGAAGTGGACATCAGCTCCGCCCGCGCGGCCTCGGCCCAGGCCGGGGTGGCCCAGGCGCAGGCCAATCTTGAGGCGGCGCAACTCGATCTCAGCTACACCACGCTGACGTCTCCCATCGACGGCGTAGTCTCGAAGAAGTCCGTCGAAGTAGGCCAGGTGGTCGAAGCCGGCCAAGCCTTGGTGGTGGTGGTCCCGCTGCAGGATGTATGGGTTACCGCCAACTTCAAGGAGACCCAACTGGCCAAGGTTCGTCCCGGCCAGAAGGCGGAAGTGAAGGTGGATACATATGGCAAGACTTTCGTCGGCCACGTGGATTCCATCTCCGGGTCCACCGGGGCGCGGCTGAGCCTGCTGCCGCCGGAAAACGCCACCGGCAACTTCGTGAAGGTGGTGCAGCGAATTCCGCTGAAGATCGTGCTCGATCCTATTCCGCCCGACCAAGCCGTGCTGCGGCCGGGAATGAACGTGGACGCGACGATCATCACCGAATAGTGCTCTCGACGAGAACCTTCCGATCGCACCAAGCTACCGAGCGGATCCTATGAACGCAGGAAATCAACCCAACGGCGCTCCCAACCCCTGGCCGATCGCGATGACGGTGATGCTTTCGGTCTTTATGGAGGTGTTGGACACCAGCGTCGCCAACGTGGCGCTGCCACACATCGCCGGCAACCTCTCTGCCACCGTGGAGGAAAGCACCTGGGTGCTTACGTCTTATCTGGTGTCGAACGCCATCGTCCTGCCGCTGACGGGATGGTTTTCCACCCTTTTCGGTCGCAAGCGCTTTTACATGGTGTGCGTGCTGCTCTTTACGGCATCGTCACTGCTTTGCGGGCTGGCTCCCAGCTTACCCTGGCTGGTTTTTTTCCGCATCCTTCAGGGCGCCGGTGGGGGGGCCATGGTGCCCATCGCGCAGGCGATCCTGATGGAGAGCTTCCCGCGCGCCAAGCAAGGCATGGCCATGGCGGTGTTTGGCATGGGAGTGGTGGTGGCGCCGATCATCGGACCCACGCTGGGCGGCTGGATCACCGACAGCTACACGTGGCGCTGGATTTTCTTCATCAACATTCCGGTCGGCGTAGCTTCGCTGCTGCTCACCTCGCTGCTGATTTCTGATCCGCCGTACCTGGTGCGAAGGAACCTCCGCGGCCTGCGGATCGACTATATTGGGCTGGGACTGCTGAGCGTGGGCCTCGGCTTCCTGCAGGTGATGCTCGATAAGGGGCAGACGGACGACTGGTTCGGATCCAATTTCATCATCGGCTGCGCGGTCCTTGCCTGCGTCGGTATCGTCGGGGCGCTGATCTGGGAGCTGAGGAGCAGGGACCCCGTCGTCGATCTCCGGATGCTCAAGGATCGTAATCTGTTCCTCGGCACGCTCACCATGTTCATGCTGGGGTTTGTGCTCTACGGAAGCACGGTCTTGCTGCCTATCCTTCTCCAGACGCTGATGGGCTACACCGCCTTGTTGAGCGGCTTGGTGCTGTCGCCCGGCGGGTTGGTGGTCCTTTGCATGATGCCGCTGGTGGGTGTTTTGATCTCCAGGTTTCAGGCGCGCTGGTTGGCCATCTTTGGCCTCTCAGTCACCGGATTGTCGCTTTTCCAGATGTCTCATTTCAGCCTGCAACTGGATTTTCGCACGGCGGTGCTGGCGCGGATGGTGCAGGGAGTGGGAATGGCTTTTCTTTTCGTTCCCATCAACACGGCAGCGTTCTCCTTTATCCCCAGAGAGAAGATGAATAATGCGACCGGCTTGATCAACCTGGCGCGCAACATCGGGGGCAGCGTGGGAATCGCCAATGTCACCACGATGCTGGCCCGCCGTGCCCAACTTCACCAGGCGGTTTTGGTGGGCAGCCTTACGCCACTCGACTACGGCGTGCGGGCGATGATCGGTGGCGCCAGCCACCTCCTCCACGCCGCCGGGTCCGCCGGCGCGCAGGCAACGGCGCAGGCACTAGGCCTGCTCTATGGTGAACTGCTGCGCCAGGCAGCGATGCTTTCGTTTGTGGACACCTTCTGGGTCATGGGCGTGGTTTGCCTGGTGATGATACCGGTGATGTTTCTGGCCAAGGAGTCAAAGCGTGGGGAGACGGCGGTGGCAGCAGAAATCCCAACAATTCTTGCGGAGTGATATTAC
>Ga0335078_10018500_pt1 | contig 10360 bp, 12 predicted proteins | sample Lox_Sample_32_FD_206711 | JGI IMG/M metagenome (GOLD analysis project Ga0335078, IMG submission 206711) | Soil microbial communities from Loxahatchee National Wildlife Refuge, Florida, United States - Lox_Sample_3.2 | ecosystem: Environmental > Terrestrial > Soil > Wetlands | place: USA...
GGGCCTCAGCCGTCGGCCTGAAATAGCCGGCCTGGGAAGTGACTTGGGAAATAGCTTGGCCGCCCGCGGCGCGGTCCGTTAGGTTGTCGGTCCATCCATCGGGGCCACGCGGCCATGCTCCCTCCCGTATTTGGCGTTCTGTTCGACGGCCTCGCTTACGGCATGCTGCTGTTCCTGCTGTCGGTCGGACAGTCGGTGACGCTGGGCATGATGAATTTCATTAACCTTGCGCACTGCAGCTTCGCCATGCTCGGCGGCTACGTCACCGTGGCCTTGATGAGCCGCTATGGCTGGCCGTTTTTCGCCACCCTGCCCTGCGCGTTCGTCGTCGCCGCTGTGGTCAGCGTCGCCTTTGAGCGAACCTTCTTTCGCCGCGTCTATCGGGCAAGCGAACTCGATCAGGTGCTGCTGACCATCGGCATTGTCTTCATTTCGGTGGCGGTCGCGGCCTACATTTTCGGCACCGACCAGCAACCGTTGCAGATGCCGTCCTATCTGCGCAGCTCACTCACCTTCCTGGGGCTTCGCTTCGCCGTGTATCGGTTGATCCTGGTTGGGCTCGCGGCGCTGATCACCTTGGCGCTGGTGCTCGGCATCGAATACACCCGGTTCGGCGCCCGCATCCGCGCCGCCGTCGACAACGAACGCATGGCGCGCGGTCTCGGCATCGACGTCGATCGCACCTTCGCAATCACATTTGCGCTCGGCAGCGGACTGGCAGGCCTCGGCGGCGCGCTCGCCATCGAGATCATCGGGCTCGATCCATCGTTCGCGCTGACCTATCTGATCTACGTCCTGATCGTCGTATCCGTCGGCGGGCTGGGCTCGATTTCAGGCTCCCTCGTCGCTGCCATCGTGTTGGGCATCAGCGACGTCGCCGGCAAATATTACATTCCCCAGCTCGGCGCGTTTCTCATCTATCTGGTCATGATCACGCTGTTGATGTGGCGCCCGCTCGGCTTGCTCGGGAGACGCTGAGCGATGGCACTGACCGAAAAGATGGCCAGTCCCCAACTTTATCTTCGGGCGCAGACGCGCTGGCGCCCGAGCGAGATCGTATTCTGGCTGGCGACGCTTTTGCCTTACGTGCTGTTTCCAAATTATCTGTCGCTGGCGAGCCAGATCGCCATCTCCGCCCTGTTCGCGCTGTCGCTCGATTTGATTCTCGGCTATGCCGGCATTGTCTCGCTGGGGCACGCCGCGTTTTTCGGGGTCGGCGCTTACACGGCGGGCCTTGCTTCGAAATATGGCTGGGGCGAGCCCTTGACCGGGCTGGCGATGGCGGCGTTGGCCGCCGGCATCGTCGGCTATGCCACCAGCTTCGTCATCTGCCGATTCCGCCATCTCGCTTTGATCATGCTCACCACTGGTTTCGGGCTGTTGCTGGCGGAGCTCGCCAACAGCCTCGGCTGGCTGACCGGCGGCATGGACGGCCTGCAGGGCATCCACACCTGGAAACTCCTCGGCTATTTCCCCTTCGATCTCTACGGCAGGACCGCCTACGGCTATGCGCTTGCCGTGTTGTTTGTGTTGTTCCTGTTCGCGCGGCGGCTGATCCATTCGCCGTTCGGCCTGTCGCTGCGCGGCATTCGCGAAAACTTCGTCCGCATGCCCGCGATCGGCGCGCCGAGCCAATCCCACATGCGCACCATCTACACCATCGCCGCGGCGATCGCCGGCATCGCCGGCGCGCTGCTGGCGCAGACCACGGAAACGGTGTCACTCGATTCGCTCGGCTTCGAGCGCTCCGCCGAAGTCGTGGTGATGCTGGTGCTCGGCGGCGCCGGCAGGCTCTATGGCGGGCTGGTCGGAGCGGCCGTCTTTATGATCGCGCGCGATCAGTTTTCCGGCATCCAGCCGCAGTACTGGTATTTCTGGATCGGCATTCTGCTGGTGGCGGTGGTGATGTTCCTCCCCAACGGCATCCTCGGCGGCCTGGCCAAGCTGACGTCGCGCTGGAGCAAATCGTGAACCAGCCGGCGCTCGCGACCCGCGGCCTGGCCAAAAGTTTCGGCTCGCTGGTGGTCGCCAGCGACATCGAGATCGAATTGCCGAGAGGCGTCCGCTACGCGCTGATCGGCCCCAACGGCGCCGGCAAGACGACGCTGATCAATCTCATCACCGGGATGCTGCGGCCGGATGCCGGCAGCATCGTACTCGACGATGCCGACATCACGGCATTGCCGCCCGAGCAGCGCGTGCGGCGCGGCCTGGTCCGCACCTACCAGATCAATTCGCTGTTTCCGCACCTCACCGCGCTCGAGTCGGTGACGCTGGCGGTGTGCGAGCGAACCCGCGCCGCGAGCATATGGTGGCGGCAACTCCCCGCCTACGGCCAGGAGATCGACGAAGCGTTCGGCATTCTCTCGGCGCTGAACCTCGCCGCGGTCTGCCAGCGCCCGACGCGCGAGCTGGCCTACGGGCAGCAACGCCTGCTCGAGATCGCGCTCGCCCTGGCGACCCGCCCGAAGGTGCTGCTGCTCGACGAGCCGGCGGCCGGCGTGCCGCGCGAGGAAAGCAAGGAATTGTTCGCCGCCATCGCCGGGTTGTCGCGCGACATCACCGTGTTGTTCATCGAGCACGACATGGAGCTGGTGTTTCGGTTTGCCACGCGCGTCATCGTCATGGTCGGCGGACGCGTTCTGGTCGAAGGCACGCCGCAGGAGATCGCGTCCGACCCGCGGGTGCGCGCGGTCTATCTCGGCAAGGCCCTCGATAAGGCGTCCGCCAAAGGCCTGGAGAAGCTGCGCTATGACTGAGCCGCTCATCGCGCTCAGCGACGTGCGCGCCGGATACGGCTCCGCCGTCGTGCTCGACGGGGTGTCGTTCGCACTGCCCGAACGAGGGAGCCTCGCCGTGCTGGGCAGGAACGGCGTCGGCAAGTCGACGCTCCTCCTCACCATCATGGGCTACACCCAGGTTCGCCGCGGCCGCCTTGCCTGGCGCGGCGTCGATATCATCCAGCAGCCGCCGCATCGCCGGGCGCTGGCCGGTATCGGCTGGGTGGCGCAGGAACGCGAGATCTTTTCCTCGCTGACCGTCGAGGAGAACCTGACCGTCGCCGCCCGTGCCGGCCGCTGGAATCTGGCGGCCGTGTACGACCTTTTTCCCCGTCTCGCCGAACGGCGGCGCAATTTCGGCAATCACCTCTCCGGCGGCGAGCAGCAAATGCTGGCGATTGCGCGCGCGCTGATGACCAACCCGGCGCTGCTCCTGCTCGACGAGCCGCTCGAAGGGCTGGCGCCGATCGTGGTCGAGGAACTCGCCGCCGCGATCCGGCGCATGACCAGCGAGGGCTCCAACGCCTTCATCCTGGTGGAGCAGCACGCCGAGATCGCGCTGTCGCTGACGCAGGATGCGCTGGTCATCGAGCGCGGCCGCATCGTCCATACCGGCGCGTCGGCGCAATTGCTCGCCGACCACGCGGCGCTTGACCGGCTCATCGGGCTGCGGTTGGCGGAAGCGTGAATGGTTACCGCGCGTCGTTGCAGGTTGCGATTTTTTGCGACGCATCATGCGTCGCTTTCTACTTATTGTTCGCCGCAAGTAGTTTCATAATTTGGTCGACGGACTCGCGCGTCGCCTGAAATTGTCCGTTGGACAAATCGATCAGCGTCTTGGCTTGAGCAGCAGCTTCACCCGTGACAGCAGGCCTAATGCGAACCAGTTCATCCGCATTGATTTGGACTACGTCGCCGTTCGGCGCCGTTACCTTAATCCAAGCCATTGGGCTCTCCGGACTCTGTCGCGGACAAGTGAATTCTTTCTGCAATTTAATTTCGGATCGTAACACAATCAATAGTTGAATAATGCTGGAGCCAAGGCCTCACTCTCAAAGCACCCTCGGCAGCTTGATCGCATTTGCCTCGGCGATCCCGTCCAGCTCCTCCCACAGCTTCGGAGGGATCGGGATACCGGACCGGCGGCGCGCGATTTCGGTGCGTCCGGCGCGTTCGCCCGGCAGCAGAATTTCGTCGAAGCCGGCTTGGCGCGGCAGCGCCTTGACGATTGCCGCAAGCGCATCGGCGTCGCCGGCAAACTCGGCGAGCGGCCGGAACGCTTCGATATCGACGGCGAGGATGGCGCTGTTCTGCGTGAGCCGCCGGCGCTTTTCCGGGCCGAGCGCAGGCGCCTGGATCGGCGCCGCGGCGAGCACGCTCGCCAGCATCTCGAACATCAGTGCCAACCCCGATCCCTTGGCGCCGCCAAGGGGCAGCAAAATCTCAGCCAGCCGCGGATCGGTGGTCGGCTCGCCCGCTCCGGTCAGCACCGTGCCCGGCGGCAGCTCCGCGCCGGTGGCGCGGGCCTGCAGAATCTTGCCGTTGGATATGGTGCTCGTCGCCATGTCGAGGACAATCGGGCCTTGGCCGCTCGGCACCGCAATCGCGATCGGGCTCGTTCCCATGCTGGCCACCCGCGCCCCATGATACGCCATGAAGGCCGGCCCGGCGCCCAGAATAACAGCGGCGCAGCCCCGCGCCGCCATCCATTGCGCGTAACGTCCGATCGCGCCGGTATGCGTCGTGCGGCGCACCAGGCCGAAGCAGACGCCCGCTGTTCGTGCGCGCTGGGTGGCGATCTCAATCGCCTGCATCATCGCCACCGGGCCGAAGCCGTGGCCGCCATCGAGCATGAACGTTGCCGCGCGATCGTGCACCAGCTGCGGCCGCGCCTGCGGATCGATTTCGCCGCGTTCGATCATCCTGAGATAGAACGGCAGGCGCGAGACGCCGTGCCCGTCGACGCCGCGCACATTGGCCCAGGTCAATCCGTCGGCGACGATACTCGCATCCGCCGCGCTCGCGCCCTTCGCCACGAGCGCATCGGCGATGAAGCGTGCCAGCTCCGCGCGGCCGACGACGATGCGGCTGCGGCTCACGCCCGTCACCCCTACTTTGCCGCCGGGAAATAGGCGTCGAGCCAGCCGCGCAGCACGCTCCAGACCCGCGCGGAGTTTTCGTTGAAAAGGAAGTGATCGAGGCCGGAGAACAAATGCAGCTCGGTCGGCTGGCCCGCACGCTTGAACATTTCGATCGACTGCTCGGTCGGCGTCACTGAATCGTTGGCGGCGTGAATGAGCAGCAGCGGGCGCGGCGCGATGTTGCCGACCACCTCCTCGGCGCGGAAATCGAACATGCTCTGCGCGGTCTCGGCCGGGAACATCTCGACGGAATTGCGCGCCAGCATTTCCACGTTCTGTTTGTCCAGGTTCTGCCGCACCCGCGCCGGGATCGGCACGATCTGGTCGCGCGGCACCATCAGCGACTTGCCGGTGCGGGCGCGATGGGCGCGGCCTTCCGCCAGCATGGTTGTGAATTTCGCCCAGGCTTCCGGGGTCGGATGCTGGCCGCGGAATTTGCGCTCGCCGTGGCCCCAGCCGCCGTTGGAGATGACGGCAGCGATGCGCGGATTGGTGCCGCCGGCATAAACCGCGACCGCGCCGCCGAAACTCGAGCCGATGACGCCGATACGATCGGGATCGACGGCCGGATGGCGCGCCAGGAAAGTGAGTGCGTTGCCCAGGTCCTCGACCTGTTCGAGACAGATGACGCGGCCGAACTCGCCTGCGCTCTTGCCGCAGCCGCGCATGTCGAAGCGCAGCGTGACGTAGCCGAACTCGCTCAGCACCCGCGTCGGCTGGATGACGCCGGCTGACTCGCAATTGCCGCCGAAGCCGTGCAGCACCAGGAACGCCGGCCGCCGCTCCGCGGGGCGCGACCCGGCCGGCGTGCCGAGAAAACCGTGCAGGCGCAGACCCGCAGACGGAATACTGACGACATCCTCGTTCATGCGGGCTTGTCTTAAAGAGGCGACGCGATGCTGCGCTACCTACTGTCGCAGATCGCTGGCCGCCGCAAGCCTTATCGCCAACCGCAAGACAATTTGCGCTTCACTGACGCCGCGAGGCAGCGTTTTCAAATTTGCTCAGGCCATGCAACGCCGGAAAACACCAGCCAGCCGCGGCGAGGAAATCGGACTGAAGGCGCCATCGCATCCGACCGGCACCTTTGCGCGCGATTGCGCCGGCGAAACCGGCAATCCGAGCTCATGCGTCTGGATGACAGGTTCGGTGAGCTGCTGCAGGCGATCGCCTTTCAACGTACGGTTCACTGACGGCGCCGAGCTTGAGTTGATCCATCCCGCCGCCGGGCTTGGGAATGAGGGGAACGAAATCACGCTTGCGGTAAGCAACGCAATCGCCACGACGCCGGAGCGAGCAAATAGGGCCATGCGCATCGGATCGCCTCCGAACCCATCCACAGTCCCCCGTGTCCCGAAAGCGCGAAGCCAACCGGCCGCGCGCGATAATGAACGCGCGCGGTCACCGGCGGTTCCAAAGCCGCGGACGCTTGCTGCACTTTAATGGCAATGCTCACACCTGCGTGAGGGGAGACGGCAAAAGGCCGATCGGGGCCGGAACAAAAAGCACGGCCGCGCTTTGTTGTCGGGACCGGCCATCCTTTCCCCCTCCCCCGTGCTTGGCCGGTCTTCTTGGGCGCAACCGATGGACCGATCGGTTGCGCCCTAATTTTTTTTCGGGGGCATGCCGTCATCCCAGTATCCATGGCTTAGTGAAACGGGTTTGGTCAGCCTAAAACGAAGATGGCCGGGACAAGCCCCGGCCATCATGCGACGCAGAGAAGCCTGAAAAGAATTAGGCGGTCGCCTGACGCTCGCGCTGACGCGCCTTGCGACCGAAGAACAGCGCCTGGCTCGCCACCGCCGAGACTACCGCGAGCTGGAACGGCTTGGCGATGAGGAACGCCGGTTCTGGCCGCTGGCCGGTGAGAAATCGCTCGGGATAGGCGGTGATGAAGATCACCGGCACCTCGAAGGCGCCGAGAAGCTCATTGACCGCATCCAGGCCCGAACTGCCATCGGCGAGCTGGATGTCCGCCAGAATGAGCCCGGGCTGCTTGCGCTTGGCGAGCGCGATGGCCTCGGCATGGGTGCGGGCGACACCGATCACCCTGTGGCCGAGACTCTCCACCAGCGCCTCGATGTCCATGGCGATGAAGGTTTCGTCCTCGATGATGAGGACATCGGTTGCGATCTCGGCAGCGAGCTCGCGACCGGATTGCTCGACCAGGCCGCGCAAGGTGGGAAGGTCGCAGTCGAGGATCCGCGAGGCTTCCTCCTCCGAGAAGCCTTCCAGCGCGACCAGCAGGAAAGCCTGGCGCGGCCGTGGAGTGATCTGCGTAATGTGCTGTTCCGGCAGGAGATTTGGCTCGACAGCGTCCGCTTTGCCGTTCACCGCGACGGAGTTCCAGATTTTGGTGAACAGGCGGTAGATGGCGACCCGCTGGCTGGGGCCGGAATCGAGGATTTTCGGGCTCGCGATCAGCGATTCCAGGGTAGCGGCGACATAGCTGTCGCCGGACGCCTGATTGCCCGTCAGCGCACGGGCGTATCGGCGCAAAAACGGCAGATGCTGGAGTACAGCTTCCGAAGTCGACAAAAGACCCTCCCCTTCCAGATGCCCAACGCTATTGGCTAAAACGTCGCCGCGCAAACATGGTTCCAAAATAGTTCCACCGGCCGGAACCAACGGCAGAACCGCGCGTTAGCCCCGCGTTGGTTGGGGGAGCGATGCCAAGTCGAAGCCAGGAGTTCTGGGGCGGGATGGGGGAATGATGGACAATGAATAAGGGTAAGACAGCCAACGTTGAAACGCCGGCGCCGGGTACGGACCAGCCGGAAGCCCGGGACGCAATGGGTAGAACAGTCACTCAGCGCAAAAGCGAAGTGCGCCTCGGACGCGAGGTTCAGGCGCGTATTGGGCAGCAACTCCGCGCGATGTACGACGACGTCGTCAAGGAGGGGGTGCCACAACATATCGTCGACCTGGTTCGGCGGCTCGGCGACCACGATGACGGTGCGGCATGAAGCTCGATCCCGCCATACGCGATCAAGTACTTTCCACCGTGCCGAGCCTGCGCGCGTTCGCCATCTCGCTGTGCGGCCATGTCGACCGCGCCGACGATCTGGTGCAGGAAACCCTGCTGCGCGCCCTCGCCCATATCGATTCCTTTGAGCCCGGCACCAATATGCCGGCGTGGCTCTTCACCATCCTGCGCAACCTGTTCCGCTCCGAATACCGCAAGCGGCGGCGCGAAGTGGAGGATGCCGACGGCCGTTACGCCGACACGCTCAAAACCCACCCCGAGCAGACCGGGCGGGTTGAATTCGGCGAGTTCCGCGCTGCGCTGGCCAAGCTGCCGTCCGATCAGCGCGAGGCGCTGATCCTGGTGGGCGCTTCCGGCTTTTCCTATGAAGAGGCGGCTGCCATCTGCGGCTGCGCCGTCGGCACCATCAAGAGCCGTGTCAACCGCGCACGCACGCGCCTCGCGGATCTGCTCGCGATCGACAACATCGACGATTTCGGCCCCGACCGGGCCACCCGCGCCGTCCTTGCCGGCGGCAGCGGCCGAGGCTGAACATCAACAATCCGCCGAGGCGTGTTTCCGCGGGCGCGCCCTGAGGCGCGAGACCGGAAAGACGAGCCTAAAACCCTAATTTAGAACATCGTATTGGAATTGGCCGATTGTTCCGGGATCTCCTGCCGGACGTCCCAATGCTCGACGACCTTGCCATTCTCGAGCTTGAAAATATCGATGATGGCATTGCCGCGGCTGCCGGGCGTCGGCACGTTGTGCACGTGCAGGATGACATAGTCGCCGTCGGCGAACACGCGTTTGATGTCGCTGTGATAGTCGGGGAATTTTTCGCGCAGGAAGGCGAGAAAGGCCTTCAGTCCCTCCGGCCCGTCGGCGGCTCTTGGATTGTGCTGGGTATAGCGCGGCCCGAGAAATTTTGCCGCGGCCTCGAAATTTTTCTGGTTGATCGCAAAATCATAGAATTCCACCACGGCCTTCTTGTTTTCTTCCATCTGCTTTTGGTCGGCGGCGTGAGCGGCCGGCGCGAACGCGATCACAGCAATGGCAACGAGCAGGCGAAGCATGGCAATCTCCCTGGCTTTGTAGGCATCCTAATCGCTACATGTGCGACGGCAAGTAAAGCGCGAGGATCGGGAACGCGATCAGAATAACGAGGCGGATCAGGTCGGTGACGATAAACGGCAGCACGCCGATGAAGATCGTCGAAAAAGTCACGTCCTGGACCACGCTTTTGATCACGAACACGTTCATGCCGACCGGCGGGTGAATGAGCCCCAGCTCGACCGTCATGACGATGATGACGCCGAACCAGATCGGATCAAAGCCAAGCTGGGTGATGACCGGGAAGATGATCGGAATGGTCAGGATGATCATGGCCAGCGAGTCCATGAGGCAGCCGAGCACCAGATACATCAGCATGATCAGCGCCAGCACCCCGTAGCGGCCGAGCCCGAGCCCGGTGAGAAGGGCAGTCACCTTCTGCGGTGTCTGCGTTACGGTGAGGAAATAGCCGAACAGCAGCGCGCCGATAAGCACGGTGAGCACCGCGGCAGCGGTGCGCACCGCCTGCAGCAGCGAGCGGCGGATTTCCAGGCGTGTCAGTTTGCCGCGCGCCACCCCGATCAGGAGCGCGCCGACCGCCCCCATGCCGCCGGCCTCGGTCGGCGTGAACAGCCCGCCATAGAGCCCGCCGATGACGAAAACGAACAGCAGCAGCATCGCCCAGATATCGCGCAATCCGGCGAGCCGCTCCTTCCAGGAATGGCGCGGCCCCGAGGGCAGGAAATCCGGCCGCAGCCGCCCGATGATGACGATGGTGAGCATGTCCATCGAGGCGGCAAGCAATCCCGGAATGATGCCGGCGATGAACAGCTTGCCGATGTCCTGCTCGGTAATGATGCCGTAGACCGCGAGCACGGTCGACGGCGGCAGCATGGCGCCCAGCGTGCCGCCGGCGGCGATCACGCCGGTGGCGAACGATTGCGGATAGCCGTAGCGGCGCATCTCCGGATAGGCGACGGTGGCGAAGGTGGCGGCGGTGGCGACCGAGGAGCCCGAGATCGCGGCGAAGCCGGCGCAGGCCGCGATCGTTGCAATGCCAAGGCCGCCCTTCAAATGGCCGGCAAACGCATTGGCGGCGCGGAACAGTTCGCGGCTCATGCCGGAATTGGACACGAACGCGCCCATGAGCAGGAACATCGGAATGACGCCGAAGGTGTAATCGGTCACCGTGCGCATCGAGGTGTGACCGACGATCTTCAGCGCCGGCTGGCCGCCGACCAGATAGGCGAAGCCGCTCACGCCGACGAGCCCCATGGCCATGCCGACCGGCACGCGCATCAGCATCAGTCCGAACAGGACCAGAAATCCGAGTATGGCGACGAGGTCGGTGCTCAAATAAACCTCTTGGATTTGCGCCTTATTCCACCGGCTTGATCTGGTAGCGGCCGCCCATAAGCTCC
>Ga0335078_10018502_pt1 | contig 10360 bp, 10 predicted proteins | sample Lox_Sample_32_FD_206711 | JGI IMG/M metagenome (GOLD analysis project Ga0335078, IMG submission 206711) | Soil microbial communities from Loxahatchee National Wildlife Refuge, Florida, United States - Lox_Sample_3.2 | ecosystem: Environmental > Terrestrial > Soil > Wetlands | place: USA...
TGAGAAGGCAGTCCGGCAACTGGTAACGACCGGCCTGATCACGGCTGTCCCGGCCGCGATAGCGGGCACGGCCGACTGGTCCGAGCAGCACGAACAGCAGATGCGCGTCGGCCTGGTCCATGCCGCCGGCAACATGGCCGCGCTGAGCTTGTACGGGGCCTCGCTGCTGGCCCGCGACGCGCGCCTGGGCCGCGTACTGAGGCTCGCCGGGCTGGCCGCGGTCTCGGCAAGCGGGCTGCTCGGCGGTCATATCTCCTTCCGGCTGGCCGGCGGGGCCAACCACGCGGAGGAGGTCCCCCACCTAGTCGAGCCCGGCTGGCAGTACCTCATGGGCGCGGCCAGTCTGCCAGGAGGCAAACCAGTGCGCCAGATGCTCGGCGAGGTCCCGGTCGTGGCCGTCCGGACCAACGGCACGATCCACGTGCTGGCCGACCGGTGCAGCCACATGTCAGGCCCGCTATCCGAAGGCGAGCCCTCCGACGGCTGCCTGACCTGCCCGTGGCACGGCAGCGCATTCCGCATCACGGACGGCTCAGTGGCCCGCGGACCTGCCACCGCGCCACAGCCGGCTTTCGAAACCCGTGAGGTCGGTGACGCGATCCAAGTCTGCCTGCCCGGCGCAGGCTAACGGAGCATCCGGCCTGGCTGCCACCGAACGTCGGCATCTCACACCGGCGTCCCGGAATCGACGGATGTCGGAGCGTAAATGCGTTTAGGCACGTCTCGCGCTGGTACCCGGAGAATATGACCGGTCTTGCGGGCGTTGCGTTTTATTGCTCCCGTCCGTCAGGGCGCGGACACATTCCGAGTTCTCGTCGTCCCCGGACCACTTAGGGCTAGCGGCGATGCGGCCCGCGGAATTGCGGAAACTACCTGACGATGACCTGCTGGCGCAGATGCGTGCCATGCCGCGCCACAGCCAGGAGCGCGCCGGGATCTGCGAGATCCTGATCGAGCGGTACGCCAGCCTGATCCAGTCCTGTGTCCGGCCGTACCGCTGGAGCCCGGAGCCGACCGAGGACCTGATGCAGGTCGGATACATCGGCTTGCTCAAGGCCATCAACAACTTCAATCCTGAACTCGGGGACAGCCTGGCCGCCTACGCCGCGCCGTGTGTCAGCGGCGAGATCAAGCGGCACTTTCGGGATAAGCGGTGGCAGGTTCGCGTCCGCCGGCCGGTGCAGGAGCTGGTGCTAGAGATGCGCACGGCGACCGGGGACCTACTCCAGCAGCTCGGCCATACCCCCTCCGACGGAGAACTGGCCACCCGGCTAGGCGTGACCGAGGAAGACATCCGCGAAGCGCGCCAGGCTGATCTGGTCTTCAGTTCCTACTCGCTCTACGCGCCGTTGTCTGGCGGGGAGGATCCCGGCCAGCTCGCCGGCCTGCTCGGCGAGGACGATCCGGCAGTCGAGCATGCTACTGACATGGAAGCCGTCAACACCCACTTGGACGAGCTGCCCGAGCGCGAGCAGCGAATCCTGGTCTTGCGGTTCTACGGGAACCTCACCCAAGACCAGATCGGCCAGCGCTTGGGCATCTCCCAGATGCATGTATCCCGGCTGCTCACCAAGGCACTGGATCATCTCCGGGGCAAGCTGACAGAGGAGCCGACGGAGCAGGACGACAGCGTGGCCTTAACCGCCCGTCTTGACGTGATTCAGCGCTACCGCGAACGGCAGCACGAGCAGGCCGGCCTGGAGCGCGCTGCGGCCCAGACCCTGCTGCCACAGGATGGACAAGGTGAAGAACAGACTGGTGAATGCCGCGAAGTACAGCAGGGCGAGCGCCTGACCCATGGCGAAGGAGCGATGCCGTAGCAGGTTTACCTGCAGGACCGGCTCGCCGCCGAGGCGGGCCAGTCGGACTTCCCTGGTAACCAGGACCGCCCCGGCAGGCACGCTGGCCGCCAGCACGATCCAGCTCCACAGCGGCCAGCCCGACACCCGGCCGTCCACCAGGGGGATGAGCACCAGCAGCAGGACGCCGGTCAGCAGCGCGCTGCCCGCAATGTCCAGGTCGTGCTCCTGGAGTTCATGCCGCCTGGGCAGCACCTTGACCGCGACGGGAATCTCGACCATGCCGATGAACAGGTTGACCAGGAACACCCAGCGCCAGCCGTCGGACATGCCGCGACCTGGATCAGTACGCCGCCGATGAGCGGGCCGAGCGCGGTCGAGATGCCGACCACCCCGCCTAGATAGCCGAACGCCCGGCTGCGCACGTCGCCGGAGAACTGCCGCTGGATGGTCGCGCTGATGGCGGGGAAATAGATACCCGCTCCCAGTCCCTGGACCAGCCGGGACGCGATCAGCTCGGCCGGGTTCTGCGAGAGCCCGCAGGCCACGCTGGCCAGGGTGAACACGGTCAGGCCGGTCAGGAACATCTGCTTGTAGCCGAGCCGGTCACCCAGCCGGCCGGCCGGTACCAGCACCAGGCCGAAGGTCAGCGCGTACCCGGACACGACCCACTCCAGCTCGTCGGAGCTGGCCTTAATGCCCTGGGCGATGCTGGGCAGTGCCACGTTGACGATAGTCGTATCCAGCACGGCCATGAAGGACCCGACCAGGACCACGGCCAGGATGCGCCATTCCCGCGCACCCGGGCGCGATGCACTGCGGGGATCATCCTTGACGCGGGATTCTGTGTCGTCCATCGGGCGCCCCAGCTCCCGGTCCGGATCGGCCCAAACGACTCATCCGGCCCTGAGGTCGAGCTGATGCCAAGCCTTCCGTGGCTCGGGCCGCCACGGCCGGGCCAACCATGGTCTGGCGGGCGGGATCATCCGAACGGGGTGATCCGGATGTGCATGCGGGTTTTTACGATGATCCGGAATGGTGAGGAGGACGCTATGGCCGATCTGATCGCCATCGGATACCCGGATGAGACCACCGCCTACGCCGCGGCTGATGAGGCGCGCCGGCTGGCGCACGACCTGATCATCAAGCCGGACGCGATCGCGGTGGTGGCCCGGGACAAGGACGGCAGCTACCACGTCCAGACCAGCCACCACGCGCTCGGCGCCGGCGCGAGCTGGGGCATGTTCTGGGGGTTCCTGTTCGGCATGCTGTTCTTCATCCCGGTCCTCGGGGTGGCTGTGGGCGCCGGGCTCGGCGCCATGCTGGGCAAGATGGCCAAGACCGGTATCGACAAGCAGTTCCAGGACCAGGTCCGCGACATGCTCCAGCCGGGCACCTCGGCGCTGTTCCTGATGCTGGACAAGGTGAGCCCGGACCAGGCGGCCGAGGCGATGCGCAAATACGGCGGCACGATCTTGAAGACCTCCCTGTCCGAACAGGACGAGAAGGAACTCCAAGACGCCCTGCACGGCAGTGAGTGACAGCGGGCAGCCGGGACCCGGCGCCTGGCCAGCGCCACTGCGCGACTTTGCGGAACGGCTCGAGGAAATTAGTTCGGCCGAAATATTTGACCTGGACCGGGTGGGACGGGTCCTGGTGGAACTGGCCGCCGACGAGGAGTTCTTCGCGCCGCTGATCGCGCAGCTCCCGGCCGGCTCACCCGGCAGCCGGTGGCTGATCAGGCCCGAGCGGGGTCCCCGGCTGGTGCTGGTGCACCGGCCGGACGGAGTCATGGGCTACACCCACTCGCACCGCTGCTGGGTCGCCCTCGCCCCGGTCCGCGGGGTGGAGACCCACCAGCGGTGGGATGCGGTCCGCCAGGCCGACGGCCGGGCCGAACTGTGCCTGGCGGACGAGCGCGCCCTGGTCCGCGGCGATGTGGCCACCCTGATACCGCCCCGGGACGTGCACAACCACGGCCATGTCGCCGGTTCGGGTCCCAGCCCCTACTCGCTGATCCTGCTGGGCGACAACATGCTGCTGTTCCGCCGCGAGGAATACGACACGGACCGAGGGACGTGGCAGGCGCTCGTGCCCGGTGACCCGGGCCGGGATAACCGCTGATCGGCGGCCTCACGCCTTCCGCCGCGGGCCGGGGAGGTAACCGCGATGATGCCACATCGTGACGGTCGGGACCGTGACGATGTCACATTGTCGCGGGCGGGCGGGGCGGCGCGATGGCTTGCTGTTGCTCCCAGGCGGTTCTGGTCAGCGCGTACTCGACAACCCCGGACTCCTGACCCTCGACCGGGTACGGCCAGGACTGACGGAAGGTCCGCACCAGGCTCAGGCCGGCTTTCTCCATCACCCGGCGGGAGGCCAGATTCACCGCCATCGCCTCGGCAGTCACGCGCTGCACGCCGAACTCGGTGAAGCCCTTGCGGATCAGCGCGCGCGACCCTTCGGTGGCATACCCCCGGCCCCAGGCCGACCGGCGCAGCCGGTAGCCGAGCTCGACATCGCCGGGGGCGGCGTCCGGGCGCGGGCGAAAGTGGAACCACCCCAGGAACTCCCCGGCGGACTTCTCGATCGCCGCCCAGAAACCGAACCCCGGGAAACGCCGGTAGTAGTCAAGGAACGCCGGCAGCACCTCGTGCTCTATCTCCTCGCGCGCCGTGGGTATCCCGCCGGTGACAAAGCGCATGACCTCGGGATCGGCGTCCAGGCGCACCAGGTCGTCCACATCGGCCGGCGTGAACCGGCGCAGCACCAGTCGCTGCGTTTCCAGGAAAACCTGCATCGCCAGATCCCTCCGACAATGCGACGCTACCCGCCGGCGTCACGTTCTGGCTGCTCGTTCAGGGCCTGGGCAGGTCCCGCGGCGGCTAGCGGATGACGAGCACGCTGTCGCGGCGCGGGACAAGCTCTCCGATCACCGGCGCTCCCGGCAGTTCTCCGGCCACGAGCAGGCCGCCCGATGTCTGCGCGTCCGCGAGCAGGAGCAGGTCTTGTTCGTCCACCGCGCCGGCGTCGGTGTGCGGGAGCACCCAGTCGAGGTTCCGCTGGCTCCCGCCCGGCATGTACCCGGCCCGCGCCGCCGCCCGCGTGCCCTCGATCAGCGGCACCGCCGCGTGGTCGACGACCGCGGAGACCCCGCTCGCCCTGGCCAGCTTGAACAGGTGGCCCAGCAGCCCGAATCCGGTCACGTCGGTCGCGCACCTGATCCCGGCGGCCAGCGCCTGCCGGCTCGGGTCGGCGTTCAGCGTGGTCATCACGTCGACCGCGGCGGCGCTGACCTGGCCCGTGGCCTTGTGCCAGGCATTGAGCACGCCGGTGCCGATCGGCTTGGTCAGGCTGAGCAGCAGGCCGGGCCGCCCGGCGTCGATCCTCAGCAACGTGGCCGGATCGGCGGTACCGGTCACCGCCATGCCGTACTTCGGCTCGGGATCATCGATGCTGTGCCCGCCGGCCACGTGGCAATGCGCCGCGCGCCCCACGTCCAGGCCGCCGCGCAGGACCTCGGCGGCGAGCTCGGCCGGGAGCTTGTCGCGGGGCCAGCCGAGCAGGTTCAGCGCGACCATCGGCTCGCCGCCCATCGCGTAGATGTCAGACAGCGCGTTGGTGGCGGCGATCCGCCCGAACGTATAAGCGTCGTCCACGACCGGTGTGAAGAAGTCAGCCGTCACCACGACCGCCATAGCCGGGCCGATCCGCACCACGGCGCCGTCATCGCCGTGCTCGACGCCCACCAGCAAGTCGATGCCCGTGGCCGCGGGCATGAGCCTGCCCACGGTTTCCTCCAGCTCGCCCGGCGGGATCTTGCAGGCGCAGCCGCCGCCGCGCGCATACTGCGTGAGCCTGACGGCACCCGGATTAGTCACACGGCCAAATGTAGGCTCTGACCTGCATGACGTGAACATGCCGGCTCGGTTCCGCCTTATCTCAAGGACCGTGTGTACTTACCCCCCACTTCCCGGCAGGTAAGTACACACGATCACGGGGACGGCGCCTGCCAGTCTCGGCAGATGCCCGGTTTGGCGGGTTTGCCAGCCGCGGCGCCGGCTGGTGACGCGGTATACGCCCGGAGATGACTGGTCCAGGATCCGGCAGCGGCCGGGCGCGGGTAACGTCGGCTGCGGAGGCGTCTGGGTGCCTGGTGGTCCTCCCGGTCTTCAAAACCGCTGACCGGCCCGGCCGCCCCGGTCACCGAGGCGCTGACGGCATCCCTGGAGTCGCTCAGGGAGCGGGCCGAGCGCCTCGCCGGCCGGCTGGGCGGCGAGGGCATCGACTGCCAGGCGGTGCCGTCCGGCGCCGCGGTCGGCGGTGGCGGCGGCCCGGGCGTGAGCCTGCCGAGCGCCGCCCTGTCGCTGGCCGAGCAGCTGGCCCCTGCCCTGCGGTCAGGCGGGCCGGTGCGCCGCGGCGAGGTGGCAGCCGTCGTCGGCAGGATCGAAGGCGGCCGGCTCCTGCTCGACTTGCGCGCCGTCCCGCCCGCCGCCGACGAGCGGCTGGCCGCGGCGGTGCTCGCCGCCGCAGCCGGCCGGGAGTTAGCCCATGCACGTCATCGCGACCGCCGGTCACGTGGACCACGGGAAGTCGATGCTGGTACGCGCGCTCGCCGCGGCGGCGGAGCGGGCCGGCCTGCTGCGCCGGCTGCCCGGCAACGTGCTGCTGGCGCCTGACGCGCCCGAGCAGGCAGCGCGGATCCTGGCCGGCCTGCCGCAGCCGTTCACGGCGGCGGAGGCGCGGCAGGCGCTGGGCACGTCGCGGCGGGTGGCGATTCCGCTGCTGGAATGGCTGGACCGGCAGGGAGTTACCCGGCGGCTGGCCGACGATCGCCGGACCATGCGCGAGCCGCCGGGCGCCCGGTGAGCATCACGCGGGGCCGCCGGGTACCGGCTGGACGTCGATGGGCTCGCCGCGGGCGAACTTCCCCTGCCCGATGGGGATCGGCCACCAGGCATCGGCGCGCAGCAGACGGCTGACCGACCCGGCGCCGCGCCTGCTCGGCTCGGCCACCACGAGGCAACCGGAGGGCCGGGCCGCCGGGGCGAGGGACACCGGCACCCAGTCCTCGACGTCGGGCGAGGAGGTCCAGTCGCAGGCCAGCTGGGCCCGCTGCCGCACGGGATCGGCGGGCGGGCCGCCCTGGAGCGCGGCGAGCAGGGGAACGGCGAACAACTCGAAGATCACCGCGGCGGCCAGCGGGTAGCCGGGGATCCCGATCACCGGGACGGCCGTCACGCTCTGGCCGGCCCGGTCCGTCCGGGCATAGCCGAGCAGCACGGGGTGGCCCGGCCGGACCGCGACGCCCCTGACGGCCAGGCCGCCCGCCGCGGCGACGACGGCGGCCGTGTGATCGCCGCGCCCGGCGCTGGAACCCGCGATGACCAGCACGATGTCGGCACCGAGCGCGGCCCGCCGGATCTCGCCGGCGATCGCGTCCGGGTCATCGGGCTGCACGTCGCTGACGAGGGTCCTGGCGCCGGTCTCGCTGGCCCGGGAGGCCAGCAGCAGGGAGTTGCTGTCGGTGATGTCCCCCGGGCCGAGCGCCGACCCGACCGGCCGGATCTCATCCCCGGTCGGGATGATCGCGGCCACTGGCCGCCGGGCAACCGGCAGCGTGAGGTGCCCCGCCGCGGCGGCGGCGGCCAGATCGGCCGGGCGCAGCCGGCGGCCTGCCGGGATGAGCAGCTCGCCGGCGCCGAAGTCCTCGCCTGCGGCGCGCACGTTCAGCCCGCGCGGCGCCGGGCCGGTGATCTGGGCGCCGCCGTCGGCCCGGAGCTCGACCCGCTCGCGTTCCACCACCGTGTCCAGGCCCGCCGGCACCAGATCACCGGTGTCGACCCAGGTGAACGAGGCGGCGGCCAGCTGCCGCACGCCGGCGGCAGCGGCGGGGCTCTCGGGGCCAGCCTTGATCGCGATGCCGTCCATCGCGGCGCAGGCAGCGCGGGGCGCGGGCCAGCGGGCCCGGACGGGGGCGGCCGTCACCCGGCCGAGCCCGTCCCGTACCGGCACCTGCTCCGCCGCGGCCGGGCCGCGCCAGCCCGCCGCCGCGCACGCCTCGAGCCAGTGCGAGTAGGCGGCCCCCGGACTGGGCTTGGGACCAGGTGGCATGCTCAACATTTAGCACGCTCAGGCCGAGAGCCGGTGGGCTCCGGTGTAGACGTTCATCGACGCGCCGCGCAGGAAGGCGACCAGGGTGAGGCCCGCCTGCCCGGCCATGTCGACGGCCAGCGAGGACGGCGCGGAGACGGCGGCGAGCAGCGGGATGCCCGCCAGCACGGCCTTCTGGACCAGCTCGAACGAGGCGCGGCCGCTGACGAGCAGGCCGCAGCCGGTCAGCGGCAGCCGGCCGCCGAGCAGCGCCCATCCCACGACCTTGTCCACCGCGTTGTGCCGGCCCACGTCCTCGCGGACGGCGATCAGCTCGCCGGCGGCGGTGAACAGCCCGGCGGCGTGCAGCCCGCCGGTGCGGGCGAACACCCGCTGCGCGTCGCGCAGCCGGTCCGGCAGCGCGGCCAGCATGTCCGGCGCGAAGCGTGCCGTGTCCGCGGCCAGCGGCGCATGCGGCAGGACGCAGATGTCGTCGATGCTCGTCTTCCCGCAGATACCGCATGCGCTGGTGGTCAGGAAGTTGCGCCGGGCCCCCGGCGTCACGATGATGCCCGGGGCCAGGGTCACGTCGGCGATGTTGCCCATCCCGTTGTGGTCGGCCCCATTCTGGTCAGCATGGCCGCAGGCGGTCCCGTCGCAGAGCCTGATCTCGGCGATGTCCGCCGCCGAGCGGATGACCGCCTCGCTCACCAGGAACCCGGCCGCGAGTTCGAGGTCATCACCGGGGGTGCGCATGGTCATGGTCAGCGCGGTGCCGCCCACCCTGATCCCGAGCGGCTCCTCGCCCGCGAGGAGGTCAGCCTGGGCCGCACGGCGGCCTGGCCGGCCGTCGCCGGGCAGCGTAACCCGCAGCACACGACGCCGTGCCGTCCGCCCGGACAACGACCCCCCTTCCGCTTTGCCGTCCCTCCCGAAAAGAGTACGCATCAGGCGAGGGGAACCGTCAGGGCCTCGGCGGGCCGATGCCGAGGATGCGGCGGGCGCCGCGGATCGTGGCCGGCTGCCGTCCCAGCCGCTCGACCAGATCGACCAGGGTGCGCAGCAGGTCCAGGTTGCCCGGCTCCCCCGGCCCGGCCCAGTCCTCCAGCCCGACCCGGACGTGACCGCCCCGGCGGATGGCCCGCTCGGCCAGCCCGCAGCCGACGACGTCCCCGCCGAGCACGGCCACCGACCACGGCAGGCCGGACGGCTCGAGCAGCTCCAGGTAGGCCTCCAGGCCGGCGGCGGTCGGCGGCAGCCCGAACTCCAGCTCCCCGCCGAAGTACAGCTTGACCATGGCGCCGGCCGGCAGCCGCCCGCAGCGCTGCCAGGTCAGCGTGGCCCGCAGGAAGCCGGGCTCGAAGACCGAGATGCTCGGCGCCGCGCCGAGCTCGGCGCTGCGGGCGAACATGTACTCGATGTCGGACAGCGGGTTGGCGTAGGGGCCGGCGCCGGCGCCCCGGGCGATGCTGCCGTCGCTGGCCAGGCCCAGGTTGACCGACCCGGGGTCAACCAGGGTCATGCCGCCCATCCCCCGGCGGGCCAGCTCCTCGACGTGCGCCCACCGCCGCTGCACCGGGATGCCCCGCGCGCCGGCCGCCATCGTCGGGTACATCAGCAGCTCCGGGTGGCGCTCCAGCACCGGCCCCCAGGCGGCCAGGTAGGGCTCGACTGCGTGCACCCCGTCCGGGGTGAACATCGGCTCGTCGTTGTGGTTGTGGATGATCGACGCGCCCAGCGCCACGCCGGCCAGGGCGACCTCGGCGATCTCGTCCGGATCCCGGGGCACGTGGCGGTTTCGGCTGCGGGGCGTGGCGCCGTTGACCGCCAGCTCCAGGATCACCGGGTCAGGCATCGCAGCATTATCGCCCGGGCGGGCGGGCCGGGGCGATCCCGGGGACGGGGTTGAGGGGGGCCGAGGGGGGAGAGCCAGTTCGTTCGGTACGAAGATTTTCCGGAGCGGGCGGGCTGCCCGGGCGCGGGACCCCGGCCGGGTACGGCGAGGACGGGCGGCCGGGGGCTCGCGGGCCTGGCGGCGGGGGGCGTCGTGGTAGACACGTGGCATGACCACCTCACCGGTGCCGGACCTGGCCGACGTCCTCGCGGCACGCCAGCGCATCGCGCCCTACCTGCGGCCGACCCCGCTGTACCGCTACCCCGCGCTGGACGAGATGACCGGGGCCCGGCTGCGGGTCAAGCACGAGAACCATCAGCCGGTGGGCGCCTTCAAGGTCCGCGGCGGAGTGAACCTGATCAGCCAGCTAACCGCGGACGAGCGGCGCCGCGGCGTCATCGCCGCCTCGACCGGCAACCACGGCCAGTCAGTGGCCTGGGCCGCGGAGTTGTTCGGCGTCCGCGCGGTGATCTGCATGCCCGCGCAGGCCAACCCGGTGAAGGTCGAGTCGATGCAGGCCCTGGGCGCCGAGGTGGTCTTCGGTGGCCGCGACTTCGACGAGGCCCGCGAGCAC
>Ga0335078_10018503_pt1 | contig 10359 bp, 9 predicted proteins | sample Lox_Sample_32_FD_206711 | JGI IMG/M metagenome (GOLD analysis project Ga0335078, IMG submission 206711) | Soil microbial communities from Loxahatchee National Wildlife Refuge, Florida, United States - Lox_Sample_3.2 | ecosystem: Environmental > Terrestrial > Soil > Wetlands | place: USA: Florida...
CTTTGCCGCCGGGCTGCGATAATCACAGCGTGAGCGCGACACGTGAGGGCGGCCCCAGGTCCGGGCGGCGCGCCGATGTGGTGCAACTCGCGGGCGAACTGTTCGCGCAGAAGGGCTACCGCGCGACGACCGTACGCGAGATAGCGGACGCCGCCGGGATCCTGTCCGGCAGCCTGTATCACCACTTCGACTCCAAGGAGTCGATCGGCGACGAGATCCTGTCCAGCTTCATCAACGACGTGCTGGCCGACTACCGGGCCGCGGTGGCCTCGGACGGATCCCCGCGCGACGTGCTCAAGCAGATCGTGCGGTCCACCAGCCAGACCCTGGCCCGGCACCGTCCCGCACTGGCCATGCTGCAGAACGACTGGAGCTACTTCAGCGCCCAGCCCCGGTTCGGGTACCTGCGCAAGGCGGTGAGCGAGATCGAGCGGACCTGGGTCACCCAGCTGCAGCGGGGCAAGGATCAGGGCATCTTCCGCGCGGACCTGGACGCCAGGCTCACCTACCGGCTGCTCCGCGACGTGCTGTGGATCCCGTCGCAGTGGCGTCTCGCCGAGGGCTACTCCACCGAGGAGGTGGCCGAAGGCCTCCTCCGCCTCCTCTTCGACGGCATCACGGCTTAGGGCTGATGAGCCCGGCCCATGAGATAGGCGCAGTGCTCGCCGATCATCATGGCGGGGGCGTTGGTGTTCCCGCCGGTGATGCCGGGCATGATCGAGGCGTCCGCGACGCGGAGGCCGTCGATGCCGCGGACCCGCAGCGCCGGATCCACCACGGCCCGGTCGTCGGTGCCCATCCGGCAGGTGCCGACCGCGTGGTACACCGAGGTGGCGCGGTTCGGCAGCTCGGCGGCCAGCGCGGCCCGGTCAGGGAAATCCGGCCCGGGGTTCAGCTCCAGGCTGACCAGGCCGGAGATGACCGGGCTGGCCATCACCTCGCGGATGAGCTCCATCCCGTCGAGCAGCACCCGGCTGTCGCCGGGTTCGGTCAGGTAGCCCGGGTCGATGACCGGCGCGGCGGACGGGTCCGCGCTCGCCAGCCGGAGGGTGCCGCGGCTCTTGGGGTAGATCAGCGTCGGCATGATGGTCAGCGCGGGGCGCTTGTCCACCTTCTGCCGGGCCGGGGAATCCTGGTTGGGGAACGGGTACGACCAGGGCAGCGCGTGCACCTGGATGTCCGGGATCTGGTCCGGTCCGGAGGCCTGCGAGCTGCGGACGAAGCCGACCGCCTCGAAGACCGTGCGGCCCATCCAGGTGTCGCCGCGCACCGCCTCGGCGACGATGCCGCCGAAGAAGTACGGCGTGGTGCCGCGGTTGCGGGCCGAGTCCATGCAGTAGGTCATCGGCACGAACACGTGGTCGTGCAGGTTGTCGCCGACCGGCAGGTCGGCGACCACGGGGATGCCGTGCTGGCGCAGGTGCTCCGCCGGGCCGACGCCGGACAGCATCAGCAGCTGGGCCGACCCGTACACGCCCGCGCAGAGGATCACCTCGCGGCTGGCCGTGATCGTGCCTGGCCCGGCCTCGGTGACCACTTCGACCCCGGTGGCGCGGCCCTTGTCGATAACGACGCGGGTGATGAGGGCGCGCGTGGTGACGGTGAGGTTCGGCAGGCTGTGCTGGTCGAGGTAGCCGACGGAGGAGCTGTACCTCAGGCCGCCGCTGGCGTTCTGCTGGAAAACGGACACGCCCTCGGTGGACTCGGCGTTGTAGTCGTCGATCTTCTTCACGCCCGCGGTCGCGGCCAGGGCTTCGATGAAGGCCTGCGAGGCGGGGGTCAGGTCCTTCTGCCGGGTCACCTTGACCGGGCCGCCGGAGCCCCGCAGGTCGGAGGCGCCGTCCTCCCAGTCCTCCATGCGCTTGAAGCTGGGCAGCACGTCGGCGTAACTCCAGCCGGCACAGCCCGCCGCGGCCCAGTCGTCGTAGTTCTTGCGGTTGCCGCGGACGAACAGCATGCCGTTGATTGAGCCGGAGCCGCCGAGCACCCGGCCGCGGGGCTGCGGGATCCTGCGGCCGAGCGCGGCCGCCTGCGGGGCGGTGTAGTACCCCCAGTCCAGGCGCTTCTTCAGGGCCGGCACGTTGTGGAAGATGGCGATCATCCCCGGCTTGCGCACCAGCCGGGTGCGGTCCGGGCCGCCCGCCTCCAGCAGGACGACGGACGCCCCGGTCTGGGCGAGGCGCCTGGCCAGCACGCAGCCCGCGCTGCCGGCCCCGGCCACGATGTAGTCCGCGTTCTGTATTACCGGCAAGCTCTGGGTTGTCGACACGTTCGGGACTCTACGCCGCCGCCGGCGGCTAAACAAGAACACGTTCTAGTTGAAGCGCGATGGTGTTAGGCTCGGCAAGCAAGCGTTTGGTTCGCGGGCGGAGCGGACCAGGGCGGACCGGAGCGGAACCGGAGGGGCCATGGGCCGGCTCGACGGCAAGGTCGCGCTGATCACCGGCGGCGCCCGCGGCATGGGCAAATCCCACGTGCGGCACTTCGTCGCCGAGGGCGCCCGGGTGGTCTTCGGCGACGTGCTGGACGACAAGGGCGAGTACGTGGCCGCCGGCCTGGGCGAGCAGTCCTGCCGGTACACCCACCACGACGTCACCAGCGAGGACGACTGGGCCGCCGCGGTGACGCTGGCGGTGGAGGCCTTCGGCCGGCTGGACGTGCTGGTGAACAACGCCGGCGTCCTGACGTTCGCGCCGATCGCCGACATGCCGCTGGCCGACTTCCGGCACGTGCTCGAGGTGAACGCGGTGGGCTGCTGGCTCGGCATGAAGGCGGTGATCGACCCGATGACCAAGTCCGGCGGCGGGTCGATCGTCAACATCTCCTCCATCGAGGGCTTCACCGGGGCCGAAGGCCTGTCGGCCTACAGCGCGAGCAAGTTCGCCATCCGGGGCATGACCAAGGTGGCCGCGCGGGAACTGGCGAGGTTCGGCATCCGGGTCAACTCGGTGCATCCCGGCGGGGTGCTCACCCGGATGATCGTCGACTCGGCCGACGCCCGCACGGACGGCGAGGCGTTCCTCGCGGCCATGCCGCTGGGCCGGTTCGCCCAGCCGGTCGAGATCTCCCGGCTGGTGGCGTACCTGGCCTCTGACGATTCGTCCTATTCGACCGGCAGCGAGTTCATCGCTGACGGCGGCATCCTGGCCGGCCCGGGTTACTGACGCGCGGGCAGGGCCAGGGATACCAGGCCGTTCGGCATAAATGATCGTGGAGTAAGGAGACTGGGCGTAATGGATGATGCGCTGGCGCTCACCGGCCGGGTGGCCATCGTCACCGGGGCGGGCAACGGGCTCGGGCGGGCGGAGTCGCTGGCGCTGGCCCGGGCGGGGGCGCGGGTGGTGCTCAACGACCTGCCGGGAGACGCCGTGGAGGCGGTGGCGGCCGAGATCCGGGCGGACGGCGGCCAGGCGACGGCAGTCGCCGGGGACATCGGGGAATGGGCGGCCGGCGAGCAGCTGGTGGCCGCGGCGCTCGGGGAGTACGGGCGGCTGGACATCCTGGTCAACAACGCCGGGGTGCTGCGCGACCGGATGATCTTCACGATGTCGCCCGAGGAGTGGGACCTGGTCCTCCGGGTCCACCTGCGCGGCCACTTCATCACCACGCGGCTGGCCACCGCGTACTGGCGGGAGCGGCGGAACGCCACCGGCGGCCCGGTGTACGCCAGGATCGTGAACACCTCGTCGGAGGCGTTCCTGCTCGGCTCCATCGGCCAGCCCAACTACGCCGCGGCCAAGGCCGGCATCGCGGCGCTCACCGTGACGACCGCGCGTTCGTGCTCGCGGTACGGGGTACGGGCCAACGCGATCTGCCCCCGGGCCCGGACCGCCATGACGGCCGAGCTGATGGGGCCGGCGCCGTCCGGCGGCCCCGACCCGCTGGCGCCGGAGCACGTGGCGCCGCTGGTGGTGTACCTGGCCGGGCCGGCCGCCGAGACGATCAACGGCGAGGTGTTCGTGGTGCACGGCGGGGTCGCGGCGGTGATGGATCCGCCCAGGGTCCGGACGGTGTTCCGCGCTTCGGGCACGCCCGACGGCATGTGGACGCTGGACTCGGTGCACGCGGCCCTGGGCCCTTCCTTCGGTGACAGGGCGCCCTCGGCCGGCTTCCTGTGCGAGGACACGCTCGAGCTGGCCACCGAGACCATCGGGTTCCCCCGGCGGCGGTCGTGAACCGGCGGCGGTCGTGAACCGGCGGCGGTCGTGAAGCAGCGCGAGCAGGTCGCGATGACGGCCGGGGAGGCGGCCGCCATGCTCGCCGCCTCCAGCAAGCTCCAGCTGGCGAGCATCAACCGGGACGGGACCGCGCACCTGGTCACGATGTTCTACACCATGCTGGACGGGCGGATCGCGTTCTGGACGTACCGCTCCTCGCAGAAGGCCCGCAACATCGCCCGCGATCCCCGGGTCACCTGCCTGGTGGAGACCGGGGAGGAGTACTTCGAGCTGCGCGGGGTGCAGGTGGCGGGTCGCGCTCTGTGCGTTTCGGATCCCGATGGGGTGCTGGACATCGGCCGGCGCATCGCGGCGCGGATGCGCGACGTGCCCGCCGAGGCGCTGGAGGACTACGTGACGCACGCCGCCCGGAAGAGGTTCGGCTACATCGTGGCGCCGGACCGGGTCGTTACCTGGGATCACCGCAAGCTGCTCCCGCCCGCCTGACGCCTGGGCGGGGGCTTACATCATCTCGTCGGTGAACGGGAGCAGGACGGTCTTGAGCTCGGTGTAGGACTCGACGGCGGCGCGGCCGCCTTCGCGTCCCATCCCGGACTGCCGGTAGCCGCCGAACGGCGAGTTCGGCTCCAGCTGGTAGCCGTTGACGCCGACCGTTCCGGCCTTGACGGCCCTGGTCAGCCGCATCGCCCTTTTCACGTCCTGGGTCCACACGGTGGCGGCCAGGCCGTAGTCGGTGTCGTTGGCGATCGCGATGGCTTCGTCTTCTTCATCGAACGGGATGACCGAAAGCACCGGCCCGAAGATCTCCTCCCGGGCGATGCTCATGTCATTGGACACGTCGGCGAACAGCGTCGGCGCGACGAAGTTGCCCGCGGCGAGGTCGCCCTCGGCGCGGCTGCCGCCGCACACCAGGCGGGCGCCCTCCTCCTGGCCGCGGGCGATCAGGCCGAGGACCCGGTCCAGCTGACGGGTGTTGATGAGCGGCGCCGAGGTGACCTCGGGGTCGAACGGGTTCCCGTAGCTGACCATCGAGCCGATCACCTCGGCCGTGGCGAGGAACTCCTCGATGGCGTCGCGCTGCACCAGCGCCCGGGTCTGCGCCGCGCACACCTGGCCGGACAGGCCGAGGGTGACCGTGCCCATCGTCACCGCGGCGGCGGTGCCGATGTCGGCGTCGGCGAAGACCACGGCCGGGCTCTTGCCGCCGAGTTCGAGGCTGACCCGCTTGCACCCGGCGGCGGCGGCCATCATCACCTTCTGCCCGACCGCCCGGCTGCCGGTGAACGACAGCTTGTCCACCATCGGGTGGCTGATCAGGGCCTGCCCGGCCGGGTCGCCCGGACCGGTGATCACGTTGAGCACGCCTTCGGGCAGCCCGGATTCCTCGGCGATGAGCCGGGCCAGCCGCAGCACCGCGAACGTGGCGTACTCCGAGGGCTTGAGCACGACGGTGCAGCCGGCCGCCAGGGCCGGCGCCACCTTCTGGGCGAACAGGCTCAGCGGCGCGTTCCACGGGATCACCGCGCCCACCACGCCGACCGGCTCGCGCAGCGTGAGGACCAGGTGGTCGCCGCCCTGGTACGGCGGCAGCGTCTCGCCGGCGATCTTGTCCACCCAGCCGGCGTGGTGGTCGAACACGTCGGCGACGAAGTTCGCCGACATGACGTAGATCTCGCCGAAGCTCAGCGGCACGCTGTTGTCCAGGGCCTGCAGCGCGAGCAGCTCGTCGGCGTGCTCGCGGACCAGGTCCGCGATCTTGCGCAGCACCCTTATCCGTTCGCTGGCGCGGGCGCGCGGCCACGGGCCCTCGTCGAACGCCCGGCGCGCCGCCCGCACGGCGCTGTCGACGTCGGCCGGGCTCGCCACCGGGAACGAGGCGACCTGCTCCCCCGTCGCGGGATGGAGGTGGCTCCAGGTGCCGCTGTCGGCGGCCGCGGCCCAGTCCCCGCCGATCAGCATGCGGCCGTCGCCGAGACCGAGCTCGTCGCGATGCGGCTTGATGGAGGCGACCATGCCGGGCTCCCTTGCTACGCCTGCTACGCCGTTTAATAGAACACGTTCTAGTTATTCTGGAGCGTACACCGGCCCGGGTGCACCCGCCAGACAGGAGAAGCCGTCCCCGACGTCATCGTGTCGAGTTACCCCGTGCTTTTCACGGGGTAACTCGACACGATCATCGCTAGCGGGTTGGGCGGGGGCAGGAAGGCCCACGGAAAGGAAGGCCGGGGGCTCGCCGCCGCCGTGCAGGGTCAGGCACGCGCCGCTGACGTAGGCCGCCCGGGGCGAGGCCAGGAACAGGCACGCGCCGGCCACGTCGTCCGGGGCGGCCATCCGGCGCAGCGGCACGGTGGCGGCGATGGCCGCCACGCCGTCCGCGTCGCCGTAGTGCTCGCCGGAGGATTCGGTCGCCACGAAGCCCGGCGCCACGGTGTTCACCCGGATCTTGGGCCCCCATTCGATGGCGAGGCTGGTGACCAGGTGGTGCAGGCCGGCCTTGGCCGCCCCGTAGGCCGCCGTGCCCGGTGACGGCCGGGTGCCGCTCACGCTGCCGATCATGATGATCGACCCGCCGCCGGGCTGGGCCTGCATCACCGCGTTGGCGGCCTGGGCTACGTGCAGCGGCGCGATCAGGTTCAGCTCGATGATCTTGGCGTGGAACCGCGGCGAGGCCGACGCCGCGGGAACGGGCGGGGAGCCGCCCGCGTTGCTGATCACCACGTCCACGCCGCCGAGCAACTCCACCCCGCTCGCCATCAGCCGCTGCGCTTGCCCGGGATCCCGGACATCGGCCTGGACGAACGCGGCGGTCCGGCCGTCCGCGCTGGGCGGGGAGGCGGGCTCGTGACGGCCGCAGACCACTACCCGCGCGCCGGCGCGCAGGAAGCCGCACGCGATGCCCGTGCCGATGCCCCTGGTGCCGCCGGTCACGATCACCCGGGAGCCGGCCAGGCCGGGAAAGGATTCATCGACGGGCGGCATGGCGCCATGTTAGGCTCACGCCCAAGCAAACGCTAGGTCAAGACGCGGGCACATGGGGCTGCGAGACGGCGGCGGTGCGAGTGGACATGCGGGCGGGCACGCGGTGAGCGGCGAGGTACGGACAGCGAGCGTACGGTGAGCGTGGAGGTGCGTTCGGCGGACGGGATCGCCGAGGTGGTCATCGACTTTCCGCCGGTCAACGCGTTGCCGGTGCGGGGCTGGCACGATCTCGCGGAGGCGATCGCCGGGGCGGGCGCCGACGCGGCGACCCGGGTGGTGATCCTGACCGCGGCGGGCCGCGGGTTCTGCGCCGGGGTGGACATCAAGGAGATGCAGCGAACCGAAGGGCACGAGGCGCTGCTCGGCGCCAACCACGGCTGCGCGGCGGCGTTCGCCGCGGTCTACGACTGCCCGGTGCCGGTGATCGCCGCGGTGCACGGCTTCTGCCTCGGCGGCGGCGTCGGGCTGGCCGGCAACGCGGACATCGTGATCGCGGCCGAGGACGCGACGTTCGGGCTGCCGGAAGTGGACCGGGGGGCGCTGGGCGCGGCCACGCACCTGGCCCGGCTGGTGCCGCAGCCGCTGATGCGGGCCATGGTCTACACGTGCCGGATCGTCACCGCGCGGCAGTTGCTCGCCTTCGGCACCGTGCTCGAGGTGGTGCCGCGCGAGGAGCTGCGAGAGGCGGCGCTCCGCCTGGCGGAGGAGATCGCGGCCAAGGACCCGCAGGTCATCCGGCTGGCCAAGCAGTCGCTGAACGGCATCGACCCGGTCGACGTCAAGCGCTCCTACCGCTATGAGCAGGGGTTCACCTTCGAGCTGAACCTGGCCGGCGCAGGCGACCGCGCCCGCCAGGCCTTCGTGGACGGAAAGGGCACATGACGCGGGGGGTTCCGGGGGGTCGTCCCCCCGGGCTGGCACTGACGCCGGAGGAGATCGTCGCCGAACTGCGCGACGGGATGACGATCGGGATCGGCGGGTGGGGGTCGCGGCGCAAGCCGATGGCGCTGGTCCGCGCCATCCTGCGTTCCGGTCTTAAGAACCTCACCATCGTGTCCTACGCGGGGCCCGACGTCGGGCTGCTGGTCGCGTCCGGGCAGGCCAAGCGGGTGGTCACCGGGTTCGCGTCGCTGGACTCCATCGCCCTGGAGCCGCACTTCCGGCGGGCCAGGCAGGACGGGACGGTCGAGCTGACCGAACTGGACGAGGGCATGCTGCACTGGGGGCTGCTCGCCGCCGCGCACCGGCTGCCGTTCCTGCCGATCCGGGCCGGGCTGGGCTCCGGCGTGCTGGAGGTCAACCCGGAGCTGCGCACGATCCGGTCGCCCTACGGCGGCGGGGAGGGGAGGAACGGGGAAGCGAGTGACGGCGAAGAGCTCGTCGCCATGCCGGCGCTGCGGCTGGACGCCGCGCTGGTCCACATGAACCGGGCCGACGCCGCGGGCAACGGCCAGTACCTCGGTCCCGACCCGTACTTCGACGACCTGTTCTGCCTGGCCGCCGAGCGGGCCTACGTGTCCTGCGAGCGGATCGGGGCCGCCCTGGAGGGGCCGCCGCAGACCATGCTGCTCAACCGGGCCATGGTGCACGCGGTCGCGGAAACGCCGAACGGCGCCCACTTCACCAGCTGCGTCCCCGACTACGGCCGGGACGAGGCGTTCCAGGCGCGCTACGCCAAGGCCGCCGCCGACCCGGAGGAATGGCGGCGGTTCGAAGCCGAGTACCTGGCCGGCGACGAGGCGGCCTACCAGGAAGCGGTCAAGGCGTGAGCGCCGCGCCCAGCAGGGCCGAGGTGTGCGTGGTGGCGTGCGCCGAGGCGTGGCGCGGCGACGGCGCCATCCTGGCCAGCCCGATGGGGCTGATCCCGACCCTGGGCGCCCGGCTGGCCCGGCTCACGTTCGAGCCGGGCCTGCTGCTGACCGACGGCGAGGCGTACCTCGTCGACGCTCAGGACAGGATCGAGGGCTGGCTGCCGTACGCCAAGGTGTTCACCATGCTCGCGGCGGGCAAGCGGCACGTGATGATGGGAGCGGCGCAGATCGACCGGCACGGGAACCAGAACATCTCCTGCATCGGAGACTGGAAGCGCCCCAAGGCGCAGCTGCTCGGGGTCCGCGGCGCGCCGGGCAACACGGTGAACCACCCGGTCAGCTACTGGGTCCCGCGGCACTCGCCGCGCGTGTTCGTCTCCCGCGTGGACATGGTCTGCGGGGTCGGCTACGACCGGGGCGCCCAAGATTTGCGGGTGGTGGTGACGAACCTGGCCGTGCTGGACTTCGGCGGGCCGGAGCACACGATGCGGCTGCGTTCGGTCCATCCGGGCGTGCAGGCCGGCGACGTGATAGAAGCCACCGGCTTCCCGCTCGCCGTCCCGGAGCAGGTGCCGGTGACCCGGGCGCCGACGGCCGCCGAGCTCGGCCTGATCCGCACCCGGCTCGACCCCGCCGGGGCGCGCGAGGCAGAACTCCGGTGATCCGCACTCCGCTGACCGAACTCCTGGGCATCAGGTACCCGGTCGTGCAGGCCGCGATGGGCTACGTGTCCGGGCCGCGGCTGGCCGCGGCGACGTCCGACGCCGGGGGCCTCGGCCTCATCGCGTCGGCCACTATGACCCTGGCCGAGCTGGAGAACGCGATCTCCGAGACGGCCGGGCGGACCGCGGCGCCGTTCGGGGTGAACCTGCGCGCCGACGCGCCGGATGCCGCCGAACGCATCCGGCTCATCGTCGACCGCCACGTCCCCGTCGCCTCGTTCGCCCAGGCCCCCAAGCCGGAGCTGATCGCGGCGCTGAAGGACGCCGGGGTGGTCACTATCGCCTCGGTGGGCGCGCGCCGGCACGCGGAGAAAGTGGCGGCGTGGGGCATCGACGCGGTGATCGCGACCGGCGGCGAGGGCGGCGGGCACGTGGGCTCGGTGCCCACCAGCCTGCTGATCCCCCAGATCGCGGCCGCGGTGGACATCCCGGTGATCGCGGCCGGCGGGTTCTTCGACGGCCGCGGCCTGGTCGCGGCGCTGGCCTGGGGCGCGGCCGGCGTCGCCATGGGCACCCGGTTCCTGCTCACCAGCGACAGCCCGGTGCCCGACGCGGTCAAGCAGGTCTACCTGGCGGCCGGCCTGGACGGCACGGTGGTGACCCGGCGGGTCGACGGGGTACCGCATCGCGTCCTGCGCACGACGATGGTCGACCACCTCGAGGGGGCGA
>Ga0335078_10018504_pt1 | contig 10359 bp, 11 predicted proteins | sample Lox_Sample_32_FD_206711 | JGI IMG/M metagenome (GOLD analysis project Ga0335078, IMG submission 206711) | Soil microbial communities from Loxahatchee National Wildlife Refuge, Florida, United States - Lox_Sample_3.2 | ecosystem: Environmental > Terrestrial > Soil > Wetlands | place: USA...
CGCGCACAACACCGTTCGCACCCACACTCGCAACGCGATGAGCAAGATGAACGCGCGCTCGCGCGCGCAGCTCGTCGCGAAGTCGCTGGCGGAGTGCGCTTACTGGTAGCGACCGACCGCTTCGGTCAGAGCCGCTTCTCACCCCATTCGGGCGATGCGGCGACAGCTGGCGCCGGGGATGCTGCTGCCCGGTCAACCGAACGATCGATGTCGTGAGCGAAGCCCGCGATCTACTACGCCGCCTGGCGGCACACGACGAGCCCTCGCTGAGGTCCGCGATGGCACCGACGCCCGAGTTCGAGCGCGGCTACGAACTGGCCAAGCCGGCGCTCGACCGCAGGACCAGAGTTCTCGTCCGCCTCGCCGCCCTGATCGCCGTCGGCGCCTCCACCGAGTCGTTGCGCTGGGCGGTTGAGCTCGCGTCGACGACGGGCGCCGACGTCGACGCGCTGGCGGCGGTGCTCGTCGCCACCGGATCCGCGGCCGGATCGGCCCAGCTCGTCGAGAGCGCACGACGGCTCGCGCTCGCATTGGGGTTCGACGCGCCCGGCGACTCCCCGGATCCGCTATTGACCTAGCAGACCCGCGTCCGAGGCGCGCATGACTGCTTCTGACCGGGATGCCGCCCCCAGCTTGCGGTACACGGCATGCGCCTGGGTCTTGACCGTATTGGCGGACACCCCGAGCTGCGACGCGATCTCGCGGAACGAGCGGTGGCTCGGCAGGAAGCGGAGGATCCGGAGCTCGGCGATCGTGAGCGAAGACGGCCCGGCGAGGCTCGTCTCCGCCAGCTCGTCCATGTACGACCACGCGTCGTCGAACCAGCGCTCGAAGATCACCGCACCGGACGTCCGTCGCGCCAGTCGCGATGCCTCGGCCAGCAGCGTTCGGGCCCCGACGACGTCAGCGAGCCACAGCGAGGCGTGTGCGAGCAGGATCCGCGCCTCCGCGCCGTACCACGGGATGAAGTCGCCGAGCACGGTCAGCTGCTCGACGCCGCTGCGCAGGTCGCGCTTGGCCTCGTCAGCGCGACCTTGGTGCGCTCGGGTGGCGGCCGACGCGGCGAACGCGAGCGCACAGATCGGGTACTCGGCGAGGCCGTGCTCCTCGATCACGCGCATCGCCCTGTCGGTCAGCTCGGCGGCGGCGTCCCAGTCCTGCTGCTCGATGGCGATCATCGCGGCCTGCGCGAGGCACAGCGACGTGACGCTGGGCGCCGTCGCGGCACTCAGATCCGCCCCGTCGTCGAGCAATCGGACCGCGCTCTCGGGGTCCCCGCTCAGATGCAGAGCGGTGCCGCGCAGGAATAGGCACAGCGGGCGCCACGGGCTGTCCTCGGGCTCGAGCTCGCAGGCGCGCCGGGCCGCCTCGCCCATCCCGCCGACCCCGGCTCGGGCGACGATCGCCTCGATCCCGGCGAGACCGGCGCGAAGCGAACGCGACCCGCGCGCGCGGCTTCGCTCCGCTGCCGCTGCCGCCGCGACCGCGAGGTGGCGGGCCTCGGCGGCGTTGCCCGCTGCCAGGAAGCTGTGCGCCGCGGCGAGCGCCAGGGGCGCGTAGCTGCCTAGCTCGTCACGTGTGAAGCCGGCCAGCCAACGCTGGACGATCTCGTTGCGGCCCTGGGTCACATAGGCGACGATGCTCGCCCACAGCAGATCCCCGGTGTGGACGAGATCGCGCGCGTACACGGCATGGGCGATCGCCTGGTCAGTCTCGCCATGGGCCTCGTACCAAGCGCACGCGCGCGCGTGGAACGCCTGCACGAGCTCGGGCTCGGTCCGGCGCAGCTCCGCTCCCAAAGCGTCCCGGAACAGCCCGTGCCAGCGAAACAGCTCGTGAGCCGGGTCGAGCGGCTGCAACAGCGGTAGCGTCTTCTCGAGACGCTTGAGCATGAGCGCGGACCCACGGCTCTCGAGCACCGCATCGCACACCGGTCCCGACAGCTCATCAAGCACGGACGTGCGTACCGCGAACTCGGTCAAGTCGGACGGCAGCGCCGACAGAACCTCGTCCCGGAAGTACTCCGCGAGCTGGTGATCGTCGCCGCGCAGGCGGCCGAGCGCGCCGGCCACGTCGGCCTGCTCCCCTACCGACAGCGCCGCCAGGTACAGCCCGGCGGGCCACCCCTCGGTTCTCCTGACCAGCGCCTGCACGGTCGTGAAGTCGGCGTCCAGGCCGGCCTGGCGCAACAGGAGCGAGGCGTCGGCCGGCATCATCGCGAGGTCCGGTAGTCGAACCTCGATGAGGCTGCGGCGGGCGCGCAGCCGCCCCAGCGGAAGCGGAGGCTCAGTCCTCGAGCTGACTGCGACCGTTGCGCCGTCCGGCAACTCCGCCAACAGCATCTCGAGCAGGTCGCGCACGACCCGGGGAGACGCCAGATGGGCGTCGTCGAGCACGGCCACGAACTCGCCACAACCCTCGGCGGATCCGAGGATCGCGTCCGCAGTTGAGCGCGGATCGACCGACTCGAGCGCGTCGCGGCCGAGCCACACGAACGGTCGTGCGTCGTGCTCGGACCACTCGGCGAGCAGGCTCGATTTGCCGTAACCCGGCGGAGCCACGATAACCACGAGCCGCGCGTTCCGGGCACCGGCCAGGCGGCGGACGAGCGTCGTGCGTCTGACGAGTCCGTCGCGGGTTCGCCGCGCCCGGTGCCCCGGGTCGGCCCCCGGCTTCGCTCGGTCGGTGGTCTTCGTCGCCGGCCGACGGCGGAGGGTTGGGGCTGTTGCGGCAGGTGTCATTTGAACGCAGGGCGAGCAGCGACCGCCGCTGCCAACAACAAGCTCTCCCAGCGGGGCTTTCGTAGCAAGGAGGTCCACCCCCGTGTTCGAGGAGGCCCGCACCACGGTCAGGGTTCACGTGCGCAGGCCGGTCACACGCGTGCCCGAGGCGGCCGTATCACCCGGATCGGACGATGAACGCCCCACCGTCGGCACTAGCGTTCGCGCCTGTGGATGAAACCGAACGCCTCCTCCGCCGATTGGCGCTTAACGACGAGGAGTCCGTCGGGATGGTGCTCGCGAGTGGACCTGACGCCGTCGGGACCGCGGCGCTGCGTCCGAAGGTCGACCTGCTCGTCCAGCTGGGCGCGCTGCTCGCCCTCGGGGCCGCCACGAGCTCACTGCGGGCGACCGTCGAGCGCGCGATCGAGGCCGGCGCGACGGAGGCCGAGATCGTCGGCGTCCTGATCGCCGTGGCCCCGGCGGTCGGACTCGCACGGGTGGTGTCCACGGCGCCCAGGCTGGCGCTGGCGATCGGTTACGACATCGAGGCCGACGAGTGAGGCGCATCCCGCTCAGCGGCCGAATAACCACGCGACGAGAGGAGGCGTCCATGTCCCCCGCCAACTACCAGACCATCAACCTGAGCAAAGGTAGGCACAGTTCGCCCGAGGAGGGCGCCTGCGTGATGGAGCTCGCGTCGATGCTCGCGGGCGAGCCCTTCAGCGACCACCCCGTATCCGTCTGTCCGGTGATCGGCTCGTGCCTGAGGGCGTACAACGACTGGATCGACGACGATCGTCGTCAGGACCTGTATCGGTACGCATCGAGGGTCGTCGGCACCCGCTCGCCCCAGGAGGTCCAGCGCGCTCGCGCCGACCGGGTGATCGCGTGGGCCGGGGAAGCCGCCCGCCGGCGCTGGACTCGATTCCTGCTCGTCCGGGGCATCTTCGCGTTGATGCTCTGGCCACAGCCCGACGATCTCGGGAGCCGCATGGTCCAGGCCGTCGCGCGGCGACGCCGCGGGTCCCATCAGGAGGTGCTCGACCTCATCGACGAGCTGGTTGGGATGGGAGTCCGCCCACCCGGCCGCCTATCGGTTCGACCAGTCGTTCAGCAGGGCCGCGAGTCCAGCACCCCGGCGGTGACGTCGGCGATCATCGCTCCGAGCAAGGCGCCGGCCAGCACGTCGCCGGGATAGTGCACGCCGGTGTGGACGCGCGAATAGGCGACAAGCGCCGCCAGCACGTGTAGCGGAACTCCGGCGGCGGGCAAGACCCGCCCCACACCTCCCGCGAACGCCACCGCAGCTGCGGTGTGCCCGGACGGGAACGAGCGTGAGGCCGGCATCTTGACGTGGCGTGCGGCGGGCACCTCCACGCCGGCGCGATCCGGGCGCGGACGGCGCCCCAGCGGCTTGACCACGAGGTTGACGAACGCGGAGGTGGCCGCCACGGACGCCAGCCCCGTGGCCGCGGCACGCCGTCCCTTTGGTCCGCCGGCAATCGCGAGCACGGCGCCCGATGCGATCGACAGACGCGAGTAGTTGGCGGCGTGCGACAACCGCCGGAGCGCGTGGTCGAGTCGCGGCGTCGGAGTGCCGGCGATCGCGCTGTACACCGCGACGTCCATCCGCTCGACCTCTTCGATCCACGACATGCGTCCCCATGATCTCGTCGATTCGCTGCCGGCGCATCGCCCGGATCGGATGAGGGTGCCGTCCCGAAATCAGGCCGGGTCTTCGACGACGGGCAGATCGAACTCGGACGGCATCGAAAGCTGGCCGACGCTTCGCTGTGCGTGCGCAGCCGGTTGAGGAGGAACAAGTCGTGCGCGCGGTCGCAACCGTCGCGCAACGCGTCCTCCGATATCTGGATCACCTGGATAGACCTCTGTATGGCAGGACAGGCGAGCCTTTACCCGGGAATTCCGGGGGTGTAACCAGACCGGCTCCGTGAGCTAGAGCGTCGCGCGCTCCCCCGGCGCGAGCACGCGTACGTCGACCGCGGGCGCGTACCGCCTGGTCAGCTCGGCGAACTCGCGCGCCGGGCGCTGGGGATCAGGCGCACGTCTCGCCGGGCGGGCGAGCGCGAACGTGCCCCAGTGGATCGGGATCGCGATCGCGGGCGCGATCAGCGCAGCGGCCTCGGCCGCGCTCTTCGGGTCGAGATGGCCGGCGCCGACGCTGGACCCCCACCCCCACACGGGGAGCAGCGCGACATCGACCGCGCCTCGCAGCTCCGCCATGCCCGCGAACAGGTCGGTGTCCCCCGCGAAGTAGACCGAGCTCGATCCGCGGATCACGTACCCGACGGGCTCGGCGGCTGGCCCGAACGGGCGGCGGCGGTGGTCGTGGACCGCCGCGGTGGCCGAGATCCGCAGCCCTCCGACCCCGAGCTCGCTGCCCGGATGGAGCTCGCGCACGTCCCGAAGCCCCCTGCGGGTCAGCCACTCCCGCGCCGGGTAGGGAGCGAGCAGGGGGCCGGACCGGTCGAGCGCGCGAAGCGTGGGAAGGTCGGTGTGGTCGGCGTGGAGGTGCGAGAGCAGCACGCAGTCGACCGGCTCCGCGAAGTCGACGTGCGGGACGATCCGCACCAGCGGGCCGATCCGGTCGCGCAGAACGGGATCGGTGAGCATTCGCACGCCGTCGATCTCCACCAGCACCGTGGCATGGCCGAGCCAGGTGATCGTCAGCGCGCTCGATGTCGCCGCCGACTCCGACCCGCTCGAGACCGGGGAGTTCATCGCGGTTGATCGCATCGAAGTCACGGCGGCTCGTCATCGTCCGATCGGGGTGACGGTCGGCTCGAACTGTGGTGCATGCCTGGTGCGCCGTGGGAGGCGGACGCCCTTGTGAAGATCCCGTGACGCAAGCACGATTGGACCAGGGGGCCTCAGCGGAGGAAACTAATGAGCACTAGCGTGCAGCAGGACATTCGACCGGTAAGTGACGAACGCACACGACCGATCAGGGTCGTGGTCGCCGAGGACTCTTACGTGATCCGCGAGTTCCTCACCGCGACGCTGACCGCGGCGCCGGACGTGGAGCTGGTGGCGGTCTGCACCAACGGCAAAGAGCTTCAGACCGCGATCAACACCTGGGCTCCCGACGTCGTCCTGACCGATATCCGCATGCCGCCGTCCGGCGCCGAGGAGGGCGTTCGGATCGCGAGGTCGCTGCGCGACACGCATCCCGACGTCGGCGTCGTCGTGCTCAGCCAGTACGCCGAGCCCGCGTATGCGCTTTCCCTGCTCGAGCAGGGAACGGGCGGGCGCGCGTACCTGCTGAAGGAGAGAATCCGCAATAAAGAGCAGTTGCTCGATGCGATCAAAGCGGTGGCGCGAGGCGGCTCCGTGATCGATCCGATCATCGTCGACGTCCTCATCGAAGCTCGCTCTCGAGCGGCGAAGTCACAGCTCTCCCAGCTGACCGCGCGCGAGCGCGAATTGCTCGCCGAGATCGCCACGGGCAAGAGCAACAGCGCGATCGCGGAGTCCCTGGTGCTGACCAAGCGAGCGGTCGAGAAGCACGTGAATTCGATCTTCTCCAAGCTCAATCTGCCCGAGACGCAGGACGTCAGCCGGCGCGTGAAGGCGACGCTGATCTTCTTATCCGAAGAGGGCCTCGACGGCTCCTGACCTGCGGGCACCGGCTCGCGACACGGCGGCTTCGGGGTGTGAGCATCCCCGCGAAAGGGGTGTGTACACGACAACTTCGGGGCGTCCGGAAACACCAGGCAAACGCGCTAACTTACGGGGCCAGGGAAGGCTTCACCCGAAGACGTCGAGGCGCCGTGACACATCCGTCTGTCCAGCCTTCCTACGAGGGCGCTCATCCCCGAGAACGCATTCGCCTCGTGATCGGCGAGGACACGTTCCTCATGCGTGAGGCGCTCGAGCGGATCGTGTCCGGATTCGACCACATCGAGGCGGTCGCGTTCTGTGGGGATCGAGATTCGCTGACGGCCGCGATCGAGCAGGAGCGGCCCGACGCCGTGCTCACCGACATCCGCATGCCGCCCACGGGCACCGACGAGGGGATCCAGGTCGCGCGCGCGCTGCGGGTCACCGATCCGGACATCGGGGTCGTGGTCCTCAGCCAGTTCGCCGACCCCAGCTACGTGCTTGCGTTCCTCGATTCCGGCAGCGCTCGCCGCGCTTACCTCCTCAAGGAGCGGGTCACCGATCCCTACCAGCTGGTGGCGGCGATCGAGGCGGTCGTCGCCGGCGGATCCGTTATCGATCCCAAGGTGGTGGAGGTCCTCGTACGCGCGCGCAGCGCCGGCGCGAGGTCGCCGCTGTCCGTGCTCACGCGGCGCGAGCACGACGTGCTAGCCGAGCTCGCCCAGGGCAAGAGCAACGCGGCGATCGCCGAGTCACTCGTCCTCACCAAGCGCGCAGTCGAGAAGCACATCAACGCGATCTTCACCAAGCTCGAGCTCGACAGCCCCGACGACGTCAGCCGCCGCGTGAAGGCCGCGCTCCTATTCCTCGCAAGCGGGAACAGCCCGGTGTCCAACTAGCCCCCGCTAGCGGGTGACGCTCCGCGGGATCTCTGCCCTGATCCGAGTGCCGGCGCCGGGCTCGCTGTCGAGCGTGAACTTGCCGCCGGTCGCCTCGACGCGATCTCGCAATCCCTGGAGCCCTCGGTCGTCGCGCTCGAACGCGCCACCGACGCCGTCGTCCTGCACCTCGACGGCGAGGCTCGAGAGGCTCAGGTGAGCGCGGACGCGGATCACGGAAGCCCGCGCGTATCTCTCCGCGTTCGTGACCGCCTCGCGGATCACATAGAACGCGGTGGCCTCCGTGGTCTCGTCGAGCCGGACGCGCGGAAGCTCGACCAACTCGATCGGCGTCACCGACTGGGCCGCGACGTCTTCGACCGCGCTCGCCAGGCCGAACTGCCGGAGCGCCGCCGGCTGGATACCCTGGACGAGCTCACGGAGCTCGTCGATCGCCACCAGCAGCTCGTCGTGCGCGGTTTGGAACGACGCGGCGGCGGTCTGGGGCGCGCGCCGCGCCTCCTGCGCGGCCAGCCCGAGCCGAGCCGCGAGCGCGACGAGCCGCCCCTGAGCGCCGTCGTGAAGGTTGCGCTCGAGCCGGCGCCGCTCGTCGTCGGCGGCGAGGACGATCCGGGTACGCGATGCCCGCACGCTCCTGGCGAGCTGCTCCCGCTCGGAGGCGAGCGCAGCCACCGCCAGCGTCGCTAGGGCCGCGACGGCCAGGTAGATCTGGGTCGAGGGGATGCTGTCGCTCCCGTTGACCATGAACGGCCCGGGAAAATCAGTCGCGCCCCAGATCGTGAACGCAGCGCTGATCGCGATCGCGACGGTCGCACCACGCGGCCCGAACCGGAAGCCGGCCCAGATCAGCACCGGGAAGGCCAGATAAGTCGACGGGCCGCCGACCTGCGCAGCGACGGTGCTGAGGCCGATCAGCGTCGCCAGCAGCACGCACGCCTCGACGACGTGCCCGCGCAGCCACCTGTGCGATGACGGAGCGCTGAACGCGAGCACGAGCGGCAGCACGATCGCCGCGCCACAGAAGTCGCCGAGCCACCACGTGCGCGCCACGCGCAGGATCGACCCGGCCGGGATCACGTGATGAAGCGCGAGCGAAAGCGGCCCGATGATCGCGCTGACCGCGGTCGCGACCGTGAGCGAGGCGAATACGCCGGCCACTCCGGTGGCGGTGTCGAGCGGCGCCCTGCGCGACACGAACCGGCGCAGGAGCGCAGCCCCGATCACGACCTCGAGCAGGTTCCCGAAGCTCTGGCCGACCGCGGCGCCGACCGGCAACGCCGAGTAGTTGTTCACGAGCAGATCGCCGATGACGACGGCCGGCCACAGGCGAAGCCCGAACAGGTACAGGCCGGCGATCCCGACCCCCACCGGCAGCCACACGATCGAGGCGACGGGCCCCGCGAACCGAAACGCATAGCCGACGTGCGCGGCCGCGTAATACGCGGCGAGGAGCATCGCCGCCTGGGCGGCGTAGCTGTGCCGGAGGTCGAGCCGCGGTATCGACACACGCCCGCGACCCACGCCCCGGTCTGGAGCGGTGCGGACGGAATGACCCGTCAATGCGATACCCGCTCTCGCGTGATCGTCGCTTCCAGAAATGAACCGAGGTCCCGTTTGAGAAGGGAAGGCCTCAATTTTCGCGAGCACAGACGGCGAAATCAACCGTCCGGCGCGTTACCCCCGGAATGTGGGCTGAGCACCTCCGACAGCACGTCGAGCGCGGGATCCTGCGCCGCTTCCTCGACGGTCAGCGTCAGACGCCGGCCGTCCGGGTCGTATTCGGCTCCGATGAACGGGCAGCAGCCGCGCTCGACCTCGAGTGCCCGTTGGAGCCGCGCACGCGGGAGGCCGGGGCCGAACCGCGCCACCAGCCGACGGGGCTCACGCTCGATCGTCTCCACGTGGCGGCTGATCTCGCGATAGCGCTCGAGTTGCGATCGCAAGCCATCTTCATCGAGCCGGCACGCCGGGATCGCGCTGTGTCCTTCCATTGTCTACGCATATGTACCGCTTGGATCACAAACGTCAATTCATCGTCGGCAGCCTCGACCATCCGTGGACTCGTGCCGCGAAGCCGGCATCGAACATTCGTCCAGTTTCGGATCCGTCCACTCAAGCCGCGGGTAGCGCCACGGCGGAGAGGTTGGAGATGCCCCGCAAGGCTCGAGCTGAGGGAGGGTGCACCGGTCACGGCCCGGTCCATGGCCGTGAGGCAGGTGCGAGTCCAGGCGCACGAGCGCGCGACGTCACGCAGGACGTCGCGCCGCTCGTGGCGGCGCCTGCCGGGGTCGCCGCCCCATGAGCCTGTTCCTCTACGGCGTAGTCGAGGCCGTCGCAGGGGCCGTGGTGGGCGCGGGCATCGATGATCGGGCGCTCCGCGCCGTCGCGGATGGACCGCTGATGGCGATCGTCACCGATCACGACGATCCCGACCCCCTCGCCACCTCCGAGGCGCTGGACGGGTACGAGCGCACCGTCCAGCGCCTGATGGATTCCCGCGCGATCCTGCCGGCGCAATTCGGTCGGGTGTTCGAGGATGATGAGGCGGTCCGCGCAATGCTGCACCGGCGCCGGCGGGATCTCCTCGTCAAGTTGGACGGGGTTCGCGGAGCGGTCGAGCTCGGCATTCACGCGCGCTGGCGCGACGCGCGCGACTCGGACCGGGATGTGACGTCTGAGTCCGGGGCGGCGTACCTGCGCGCCCGCCTGGAGACCCGTCAGAGCGCGCGCCGGCTCGCGCGCGAGCTCGATCCGCTCACCGCGGTGGCCCGCAGCATCCGCCACGCGCTCCCGCAGCGTGACCTGCCGGTACTCGACGCATACCTCGTCGACCGCACGCGCGTCAGCGAGTTCGTCGCGCTCGTCGCCGAGCTCGGCGACTGCCTCGACGGCGTCGAGCTCGTCTGCACGGGCCCGTGCGCGCCCTACAGCTTCGTCGACGGTGGCGGCGTCATCCGTTCGACCGTCTGACCGCGCCCGATCAGCACCTCGGCGACCATCGACGCGGGAAACAGACCGTGCTCGACGACGCCGGGCTGCGTCGAGAGCCAGGTGGCCAGCTCTTCGGGGTCGTCGAACTCCGCCAGGTAGTCCGCGATCACGCCGCCGTCCGGGCT
>Ga0335078_10018505_pt1 | contig 10359 bp, 9 predicted proteins | sample Lox_Sample_32_FD_206711 | JGI IMG/M metagenome (GOLD analysis project Ga0335078, IMG submission 206711) | Soil microbial communities from Loxahatchee National Wildlife Refuge, Florida, United States - Lox_Sample_3.2 | ecosystem: Environmental > Terrestrial > Soil > Wetlands | place: USA: Florida...
ACGAGGATCCATGGGCGATGAATTGCCTCGGCGCACAGACGAATCATCCGCCGTCAATGCTGTACGATATCCGACATCGTCAGACTACCGAGGTCGACTTTCTCGGCGGCGCGATTGCTCGTGAGGCCCAGCGTGCGGGTGTCCCTGCGCCTTTGCATACCGCGCTTTATCGCCTGATCAAGGCCAAGGAGGCGGGCTGGGATTGGAAAAAAGAGAATCAGTTGGAGGCGGTGGGAAGTAAATCCGCCGGCGATTGACACGTGCCTTATCCGATCGACAACCCGAAGCTTAGCCGCGTGCGCGAACTGATGGAGCGCGACAACCTTGACGCTCTCGTGGTGCGCGCACCCGACAACATCGTCTACCTGACGAATTACTGGTGCATGAAGGGCTACGATATTGCGATTTTCCCGCGGGAGGGCGAGCCGACGCTTATCGCTATCGAGCCGCAGGAAGAAGACGCGCGGCGTACCTCGTGGACCCAGGACATCCGTCTGTTCAAGAGCTACGACGACCGCGATCCTCGTCCGCCAACGTTTCGCTCGCTTGATGTCGCGCTGCAGGTTATCAAAGAGCGCGATTTCACGGGCCGCATCGGGTTGGAGCTCTCTCAGGGGACGCAGTCTGCTGATCGCATGGTGGGCGAGCCGACCACATGGACGCAGCCGTGGTTTGACGCTTTTGGGCCTGCAGCGCGAGAGGTCATCGACGCGTCCGGACTGCTGGCGCAAGCGCGCTCGATTAAGACCGAGCAGGAGATCGAGCGCATGAAGTTGGCCAACGAGCTGGCGGCGCTCGCCATGGAGCACACCGCCAAACGCCTGCGGCCGGGCATGAAGGAAAGTGAGGTCGCTGCGATCTTCGAGGGCTTCGTGCATGCGACGGGCATTGGCTTCAAAGGCAAGGTTGAGATGGCGCGGGCCTTCACGCTGGTGTGGTCGGGGAAGGGGATTCGTACTTTCACAGCTACCGGTGACCGTCCTGTACAGGAGCACGAGCCGACGCTGTTTGAGATCTGGGTCTGCGTCGATGGATATTGGAACGATCTGACCAAAAACCTTTGTCCCGGCGAACTGTCGCCCGAATATCACAAGCTGCTTGATCTGTTGCTGGCGGTGTTCCACGAGGCTGCGAGCTTTGCGAAGGACGGCGCCAGCTTACCGGACCTTGATCGTCTGATCCGCACGCGAATTGGCGAAGGTGGTTATCCCGGGCAGCCCTCGCATGCCGTGTGCCACGGTGTGGGAGCTCGGGCACACGAGCCACCCTATGCGCATCAGGCGGGAACCGGGACAATCCGGCAAGGTATGGTTTTGGCGATCGAGCCGGGGATTTATTGGCCGGGCGGCGGAGGGTTGCGGCTGGAAGACAACTTCTGGATCACTGGCAGTGGAAACGAAAAGCTGTGCTCGTTTCCCGACGATTTCCGGCTGGTACAGACTGCCCGGGCTGGAGGAGCCGCACGCTGATGGCAACTGCCGGCAAAGCTACGCTGTCTGACAATGTAAGAGATGCTATCCTCTCTCGCATCCGCGAGGATGAGATTGCCGCGATGTGCTGCGAGGTCATCAATATTCCGAGTCCTACAGGGTCGGAGTTGGCCATGGCAGAGTTCATGCGCGCGGCATTTCGTCGCCTGGGACTGACCGTTACTTGGCAGCAGGTGGAAGACACGCGCGCCAATGTCATCGGCCGGCTGGAGGGAGGCGGCAATGGCCAGTGCTTGATGTTCAACGGCCACATGGACACTTCCAATTCGGGCGACGAAGAGTTTTTGACTGGTATCGGCTACAAGCCACACGCCGTTGTGAACGACGGCATGATTTACGGGCTTGGAATTTACAACATGAAAGGCGCGCTGGTTTGCTACGTTCATGCCGTGAAAGCCTTGCTGGAAGCGGGAATCAAGCTGGAGGGCGACGTCATCGTCGGCGCCGTTTGCGGCGAGATCGAGAAGACGCAGTGGGGCGAGTTCAAAGGCAAGGAGTACCGCGGTTACGGCGCCGGCACCCATTACCTCGCCAGCCATGGTGTTCTTCCTGACATGTGCATCCTGGGTGAGCCTACCGATATGCAACTGGTGCTGGAACATGCAGGCTCGATGTGGGTGCGATTCGGACTGACGGGCAACTATGTGCATTCTGCATTTGCTCCCGGTAAAGAGGATCAGAATGCTATTCGGCGGATGTACCACGTTGTGGGAGAAGTGATGCAGTGGATCCCAGAGTGGCAAGAACAGGCGCGTTGGGCTGGTCGTCCAGGATTCGCCAACATTGGATGCCTACAAGCCGGACACCCCTGGCGTGCCAGTCGCACTCCCGAGCGTGCTGACCTGTTTCTTGACGTGCGGGTGCCGCCGACGATCCCCATGACCGAGGCGCGCCGCGCCGCCAAGAAGCTATATCTGACAATGAGGGACAAGCACCCGGAATATGGCCTGGAGTTTGAGACATTCGTGTCCGTCCCCGGCGCTATGATCGACGAAAATCACGCCATGGTGAAAGCAATTGAACGCAATCATCAGCATGTGACCGGGAAGCTGCCGGTTCGAGACACCGTTTTGTGGTGTTCGGATGCGTCGGTGCTGTCGAGGTTCGGATGTCCGACGGTGAATTACGGTCCATCGAGCGGGCCGCGGGACCATGTGGGAGAGAAAGTCGCGATCAAGACGCTGGTCGATATAACCAAGGTTTATGCGCTTACGGCGGCGGAGATTTGCGGCTGAAGCCGGCTGTCCGCTATCGGCTGTCGGCCATCACCTAGTCCGAGTGTTAAGCGGTATTCTGGACAACCGCTAAATGTTATCTGAGATGTGTTTGACTTGCTCCTGCCCAAAGCTGTTTGGCGAAAGGTAAAGCCGATTCAAGGAGTTGTATCTGCCCAGTTCATTAGAAATCCAGCGCCGCTATGACAAAGTTCGCGCGGCGTTGCGCGAACAAAACGTTGATGCGCTTGTCGTCTGCGGCAATCAATACGCCGGTTTTGAGGGCGCGGTCCTTTACACCTCGGGCTTTGAGATCGTCCATCGTTATGTCTATGTCCTGATTCCGTTGAAGGGTGAACCGACGCTAGTGTTCCCGCAAGAGGCGCGCTGGATTGGCGATAAGAAGAAGCCGTTCGTCGAGGAAAAGGTCTGGGCCGAAATTCCCGGCCGCTGGCTGCGCGAGCGGGCGCAGGATGAGGTCTGGAATCGAGTCGCGGTTTACGGTCTCGACTACATCATGGCCGTGCGCGATTATCGGGAGCTGCAGCAGGGCTCGTTTGAACTCGTTCCGTTCGACTTTCATTTCGACATGGCGCGCGCGGTAAAGAGCGATGAAGAGCTGGCCGAGGTTCGTGACTCTATGGACATCATCCACGAGGGTTTCTGGGCGCTGCTTGACGGCTTCGCGCCGGGCAAGACCGAAGCGGAGATCATGGCGTCGGCCGTCGAGATATTCTTCGCCCGCGGCGCTGGGCCGCGCATGATGAACATCGTCCTCTCCGGCGAGAACGGCGAGGCTGAAGCGCACTTCAAAGTTCCGGGACATCGGCGCGTGGGCGAGCGCGATCTGATGTTGTACTCGCTGGAGATCGCCGGTGCGGGCGGCTATTGGGTGGAGTTCTCGCGCGCGCTGATCGCCGGCGAGCCGAGCAAACGCACGCTGCAGATGGCCGAGGTTTATCCCGAAGCGATGGAGGCCGCCCGCAAGCTGATGCACGATGGCATGGTTGCCAGCGAGGTGCACAAGGTGGTGGCCGAGACCTTTGCGCACAAGGGATTTGCGCTGGGACATCTCTCCGGACATTCCATCGGTACAACGATGATCGAGCATCCGGCAATCGGTGCGAAGAGCCAGATCAAGCTAAGAACGAACATGATTTTTTCTCTGCATCCACAGGTTGTCGATCAGGATGGAAAAGTTTGCCTTTACACGCAGGATACATTCCGCGTGGGCGATTCCGAGGGCGAAAACCTCAGCAACATTCCCTGGAAGTTCTACTCCAAGGCTGACGCGAAACAACTGGCGAGCCGGGCATGAAGAAAGTTCTAATCGTAGGGTGCGGTGCAATCGGCAGTCTGTTTGCGGCACATCTGGCTAAGGGTGGCGAGGTTGAGGTTTATGCCTTCGACGTCGTGCAGCCGCATATCGACGCTATCAATCGCAATGGGCTGCGGCTCTCCGGCGCGACGGACCTGCATGTGAAGCTTGCCAAGGCCAGCACCGATCCCGCGGAGTTGCCCATTTGCGATTACGGTGTTGTGGCCACCAAAGCGATTCACACCGCGAGCGCGATCAAGGCAGCGGGGCGGTGTTTTGACGGCAACAGCGCGGTGTGCTCGGTACAGAACGGCGTGGGCAACGAGGAAATCATCGCCGAGCAGGTGAAGTATGTCATGCGCGGAACGACGTTTCCCGCCGGTCACGTGATCGAGCCGGGTCATGTCGGATTTGACATTAAGGGCGACACTTGGATTGGGCCGTTCGAGCCGACAAACACCGCAATGGAGCGGGTGGAAGAGCTTGCCGGCTATATGACACGCGGCGGCATGAACACCATCGCGATGGCGGACGCACGGGGCGCGCAGTGGACCAAGCTGATCTTCAACGCCGCGACGAATCCCGTGGGCGCGCTGACGCGACTGCATCACGGCGCGGCGACGCGATTTCCGCCGACTGGCGAGCTGTTCGAGGCGCTGATCCAGGAAGGCGAGGCCGTCGCCGAGGCGATGGGCGTTGAACTGCACGGCGATCCGCGGCATCTCGTCGCCAAAGGCGCGAATGCTCCCGGCAAGCACAAGGCCAGCATGTTGCAGGATACGCTGGCGTCGCGAACGACCGAAGTTGATTTTATGAATGGTGCCATCGTGAAGTGGGGTGAGAGGTATGGGGTGCCGACTCCGCTGAACAAGGCCATGTGGGCGCTGATGAAGGGGCTGGAGCATGGGTGGAGCGAGCCCTAGAATCGGCTGTCGGCTATCAGCTGTCAGCTTGTGCGCTGGGCTGTGAGCTGTGAGCCGTGGGCCAGGAGCTAAGACGATTTCCAACTTGTCCTTGAACTGCAAGTTCCAACTTTGCGAAGGATTCATACCAGCTAACAAACAAGCTGACGGCCGACAGTTGACGGCCTGAAAGGCATTCATGTCCGTTCCGTTTCGTATCGGCGTTTTGCAACTCAGTATGGAGCCGCTGGAGCAGACGGTTCGCATGGCTCAGGCCTGCGAGCACGCCGGCTTCGACATTTTCTGGCTGGCCGAAGCTTATCCCTGGTGGCGGAAGCATGGATTCGAGGCGCGCTCCTCAACGGCAATCACTGCTGTGGTTGCTGCGCAGACGAAGCGCATTGTCATCGGCTGGGGCATTATCTCGCCGTACACGCGACATCCGGTGCAGATCGCCATGGAGGCGCGCGTCATGCAGGATGCGGCCGGCGATGGGCGCTTCCTGCTCGGACTGGGCGCCTCGAAGATCTTCATGAAAGAGATTGGGGAAGGCGAGAAGGGTAGAGACGTCGGGCCGGCTGTCGTCATGCGCGAGAGCATCGATATTGTCAGCGCGATTCTTGCGGGCGGAGCTGTCGACTATCACGGCAAAGTGTTCCAGGCCTCCGCGCCCGCACTGAAAGATGAAGCGCATGCTTCGCGCGCACGAGTGCCCATCTACATCGGAGCTACCGGCCCGGTGCTGCAGCGGCTGGCGGGCTCGCACGCCGACGGCCTGCTGACCGCCAGCATCACTACACCGGACTTCATTCGCTACGCCCGCGTCAACATGGAGGAAGGCGCGCGCCGGGCCGGCAAGGAGCCGGGCGGCCTCGATCTTGGCGGAGTGATCGTGGGCAGCATCAACCGCGATTCGCAGAAAGGCAAAGAAGGGGCGCGCGAGATGGCGGCCATGTATCTCGCCAACAAGGTGCAAAATATCCGCGGTTCAGCCGACGTGCTGCTGGACAAAGCCCGCCTGCAGTTCGCGGAGATTGCTCCCATTGCAGACGCGATGGAGAAGGGTGGGCGCAGGGCTGCTGCTCAAGCCGTGACGGATGACATCCTGAAGAAAGTGCGCGCCATTGCGGGCACGCCCGACGAGTGCTGTGAACGTATCGCGGAATATCGCGAAGCCGGTTGTACGAACATCATGCTGGAGATCTGGGGCGAGGACCGCGAGGAGCAAGCTAAGCTTTTCGGCGAAGCCGTGCTGCCGCATTTCCGGTAGGGCAGGCATGTCGAGCTGCTGAAAGGAGAGAACTCGCCCGCAAGCCGCACGGGCGAGCTCCGCAGTTATTGCAAGAGGCCGTACATCATGACCTGGTTCTGCCCGCCGACGAAGACGTGCCCGTCGGCCACGGTGGGAACCGCGAACTTCACCGCCAGCGGACCCTGATCGCGACTGGGATCCTGTCCCGAGTTATACAGCTCGGATCCCAGGTTGGTCGCCTTGTAGGCGCGCAAGACGGCGGTTGAGGGATAGGTATCACCTTCGATGATCCAGGCAATGCCATTGGTGGTGCCGTTGGCCGAGATCACCGGCGTGGCCGGCGGGAAATGGAATTCTTCCGGCGACTCCGAAGTGGGAGTTGTGGAAAGCAGTTCGGTCTGGGGGTTAAACGAATATACCTTCAAATGATCGTCGAACCCGTTGAAGTAGGCGTTATTGTTCCAGAATGCCTCGCCGCCGAAGACACCGCCAACCGCCCGGACGAGCGTCTGCACAATCTGATCGTCATTGCTCTGGTGCCAATGGCCCATGTTGTCGCGGTTGATCAGATCGATGGTTCCTTCCTTGCCCACCTGGATCAGCAGATGAGGATAAGGTCCGGTCTGATCGGGCAGCAGAATTAAGCCGCTGGAAGCGACATCGGCATCGGTTTCGTCGAGTTCGGCCTGATCGGAAGGGGTGAAATAGTCGGCAACGGCGATTCCTGACGAAGACCAGGTCAGGCGCAGAACGCTGTCGCCAAAATCAATGCCTCCGTTGTTGGCGTCAAAGTATCCGTTGCCGGTGGGGACATAGATGGAACCATTGGCATCGGCCGCAGGTCCGGAACCGCTACCCCAAAACCCTCCCTCGTAGCCGTTGGGCGTGTCGATAAAGACGCCGCTGGCGGCCAACGTAGTTTGGTTAAACGACATCAGCCAGCCGTGGTAGTTGCCCAGGTCGCAATGCGACGACCATGCCACGAACACCTGTCCATCGGCCAGCAGCAGGCTGGCGCGCTGGTTCGCGAGCAGCGGATTGAAGGCGATGACGCCGCCAAGCGAGCCCGTACCTGTTCCTCGCGCAACCGCGATGACGGTGTGGGGCGAGACCTGATCGAGGCCGGTCCTGATATCGACGGCATGAAGCCGGTGATAGTAGTTAGTTACGTGCGTCTGGGAGTTGACCTCTTTGGTTTCGACCATGACATACATGGTGTTGGTGGCCGTGTTGATCACGGGAGCGGAAGTGATGCCAAGCTCCGGCGTCAGATCGTTGCAGGACACGTCGGAAGCCGACACCGTGCTGACGGTGATGAACGGCGATATGGCTTTGAGAAAACTGGTCTGCCAAAGCTGCAGTCCACTGTTCACGTCGAAGGCATAGAGTTGATCGTGCTCAGTGGCTATAAACAGCACATTGTGCGAGGTGCCGTTGATGTTCAGATTGGGCACGTACAAGGGTTGCGCGTAAACGTAGCCCGTCACCGAAAACGTGCTGAGCCGGCCAAAGTGCTGAGAGTTGACGTTGTTGGGGGTGAGGATGGTCTCGTGGGTGTTGGCGCCCGACCGGTTATTGTCGTACTGATATGTGGTAACCGGAACTTGGGCGATCATGAGTGAGGTGCAAAATAAAACACACAGGGGAACAAAACGACTCAAAGTCGCTTTCATCAGACGCATGACTCCTTTGCGTATATTGCAGGGCGCAGGGGAAACCGCGCTGCCTGGCACAACATGACCCGGTACGGCTGGAAATGGCGCTTGAAGCTTTGGAAAAAGGGGGTTAAGGGATTATGCAGGCAAATCAGAGTTCGCACAATATGATTCTGAAGCCAGGAGAAGATGAGCGCAGGTATTGGACAAGTCAGCAGATAATGCTACCTAACGGCGAATCCCGGCGGGTAACATCGGGCGAGAAATCCGGTTCCCTCCTGGTCATTTGCGACGAGGCTTGCCAAGGGAACTTTTTCCTACGCCCTTCGTCTTAAGCTGCGAGGAGATCTATGCCCGAGAGCGAATTGACGCCTGTTCCATCCAGCAACAGCCAGCTCCGGATCATCTTCATCGGTCCGCAGGGCGTGCGCGCCGGCTGGCGACTGCTGGTCTTCATAGCCCTATTGGTGGTCGTGGGCTTCGCCATAGTTTTTCCGCTGAGGAAGATCATCGGAGACATGGGAAAAGACTTCTCCCCTGCCACGGTCATCAGCAGCGAAATGGTTACTTTCGCCATCGTTCTGATCGCAAGCGCGATCATGGGTCGTTTTGAGCATCGCAGCCTTGCCGACTACGGCCTTCCATTTCGCTTCGTATTGGGCAAGCAGTTTTGGGCCGGCGCTCTGTGGGGCTTTGTCATGCTGTCAGTGATTGTCGGGATGATGGCTGTGAGCGGGGCGTATGCATTCGGCGGTCTGGCGCTGTCTCCGACGGACGTTATCAAGTATGGGCTGCTGTGGGCGTTGGGTTTCCTGCTGGTGGGCTTCTCCGAAGAGTTCACATTCCGCGGCTACGTGCAATTCACGCTTACTACTGGGCTTGGCTTCTGGCCGGCCGCAGTACTCACCTGCCTGATCTTCGCCGGCGCACACCGGACAAATCGCGGTGAGAACTTGATTGGCGTCTCGGAGATCGTCCTGATCGCGATCTTTCTTTGCCTCGCGTTGCGCCGCACCGGCAATCTCTGGTTCGCGATCGGCTGGCATATGGCCTTCGATTGGGGCGAGAGCTTCTTCTACTCCACGCCCAACAGCGGTATCCACGCCACCGGACACATGTTGAACGCCCACTTGATGGGATCGAAATGGCTCAGCGGCGGTACGGTCGGGCCGGAAGCCAGCCTCTTCGACTTGGTGGTCACCGTTGCCGGCATTCTGCTGCTGGCGAAAATGTATCCTGAAGCGAAATATCCAGCTCCAACTCCTGCTGTTGAACCGACCCTGCTACCAGGTGCGGAGTTGCCCTCGCCCGCCGGCATGAGCTAGCTGGTGCAGTGAAGGCTCCCGGCGTTGCGCCGGCTAACCAAGATTTTGAAATTCGCCCCCGGCAGCAAAGAGTCATTGCTTTCCCCCAAAGGTGGGCAGATAATGCACATACTAAAGGGGACCGTATGAGGCCACTTCTTAAGGTTGCCCTGTGCTGTGCAGGGCTGCTGTCTTCATCCACTGTATTCGCTGCTGATAACAACATGTCGCCGGAAGAGCGCCAGATCAGGATGGCGTATGCCAAGATCGTCTTCGCCATCCAGGTTCAAACCGTCGAGCAGGCCGTCCATCAGAAACACCGCAAGCTGGACACTCCCGCGCTCAACAATGCGCTCGAGAACAATGACCTGCGCGTTACCCTGAGCAATTTTACCGTCGGCAATATTTCCGACATCGTACAGCGTGACATTCGGGATCTGGTGACGATGCCTAACGGCGAGGAGATTTTGTCAATTGCCAACTCCAGTGCCACGTTCAAGGAGCACGGTAAGGTAACCGACGAGACTGGCCTGAGCATACCCACATGGACGCCGGGCTTCGGCGGTGGACAGCCAACCGTGAGCGCTACGCTGGCCGAGGTGCTGGCCGTCAATCAGCCCACCGACGTCTTCCAGCGCTACGCTATGTTCAACGTAGCCGTTTCCTTCCAGGGCAAGTCTCGCAAATACCACGCGCTGGTTCTCTTTGGCAAAGACGCTAACGGCGCGGACAAGGTGCTGGTCACCGATACCGTCTTGGGCGCCTCCCCGCAGGAGATGATGACGCAGCCGGTATATCCGGTGATTTTGCTGGATACGAGCCAGGGCGAAGTGCCGGCAGTGCTGAGCTGGTTCGAGAGCCGACAAATGCCCGCGAATTCCTGCACTCGCAGCTCACAGAGCGCTCAGGATGTGTGTTGCGATCTCAGCGCGTTGAAGTGCGGCATCTCGTCGGACGAGTTGAAGCGCTCCGCTGCCTACGTGCAGGCTAGCAGCCAGAATCCTGAAAACTGAGGCCGCCAACTTTCATCCGGGAAGCCGGCGCTTGGCTGGCGCAGCCCCTTAGTGTTCATGCTTAGAGTGTGTGTGGATGTGGGGGTGGGAGTGAACTACCCCATTGTGGGAGTGCCGGTGCGCATGCACCAGGTTCGCCCGCAGCAGCAGGTCGCGATTCGATAGTATCTCTGCCGGAGTGCCGCTCGCCGCAACCCTCCCCTCTTCCAGA
>Ga0335078_10018507_pt1 | contig 10358 bp, 13 predicted proteins | sample Lox_Sample_32_FD_206711 | JGI IMG/M metagenome (GOLD analysis project Ga0335078, IMG submission 206711) | Soil microbial communities from Loxahatchee National Wildlife Refuge, Florida, United States - Lox_Sample_3.2 | ecosystem: Environmental > Terrestrial > Soil > Wetlands | place: USA...
ATACGCACTCCGACACGATCCGCATGGCTATGCAGGGCGTCTTTCAGGAGCTCGGTTTGGCCGCGTAAACATCCACAATCATTTTGTCGGGCTTCGCCCTTAAGCGCCTAAAGGCTGGCTGGCGGCCGGCAGACGATTGGCCATCCGCACTCCCAGCACGGCTTACGGCCGTATTGCGGCAGCCGGCTTCGGTTCGGGGCTGAGACCGGATTCGTTGAGGATGACGACATCCACCCGGCGGTTATGCGCGCGTCCTTGTTCGGAATCGTTGGATTCCAACGGCACCGTGTCGGCGTAACCCGCTACTGCCAGCCGCTGCGGAGGTATGTCGAAGCGGGACACCAGCAACTCGAGCACGGCGATACTGCGCGCGGCGGAAAGCTCCCAGTTGCTGCGGAAGCGGGAGTTGTGGATGGGCACCGAATCGGTGTGCCCCTCCAGCCGCACCTGGCTGGGCAACGCGGCTATGGCCCGCGCGATCTTCTCGATGGTGGCGTAGGTGCCCGGATAGACGGCATCGTCGCCGGAGGCAAAGAAGGCGGCTTCGCGCAGACTGATGACCAGACCGCGCGGCTCCAGGGAGATCCGGAGTTCGCCTTTCGCGATCTCGACCTTGAGGGCCGCCCGCAGAGTTTCCTGGGAGCCGGCCAGATTCGGGGCCGGCGGATCCTCGTGCACGGTCGGTCTGGCCCCTCCCGGACCCTTCATCTGGGCGTTCCCCTGGCCTTTGTCGTCCCGCGTGCCCCCCAGAATGGCCGCCACCACGGACTTCACCTGCCCGTCCTCGAGCGCCTTTTTGACAGACTCGGAGACCCGCGCGGCCTTGCTGTGATCGGCTTGGGACGTGGCGAACATCACCACGAAAAAGGCAAACAGCAGGGTAATGAAATCCGCGTAGGAAACCAGCCAGCGCTCGTGGTTGGCGTGCTCTTCGGGTTTTCGACGGCGCGCCATGGGTCGCTAGTCCCCCGCCGCGGCTTCCGCGGGCCGGCCGCCGGCGGCCGGAGCGGGACTCTCCTTGGGCGCTTTCTTGGGTGGCGGCGGGGGCGCATAGGCCTCCAGCTTGATCCGGATCAGCTTGGGATTCAGCCCCTCGGCGATGCCGAGCACGCCTTCGAGCATCAGCTCGCGGATCTGCATGGAGGCGTGCACCCGCGACTTGAGTTTGCTGCCGGCCGGAAGAAACAGGATATTCGCCGAGGCCACCCCGTATACGGTAGCCACAAAGGCCACTGCGATTCCCCGGCCCACCTCGTCGATATTGGCCAGATGCTTCATCACCTGGATCAGCCCCAGCACCGCGCCGATGATCCCGATGGTGGGCGCGTACCCGCCGGCAGCTTCGTAAACCTTGGCTTCGGCTTCCCCGCGATGCTCCTCCAGGACCATCTCCAACTCCATCATGCGGCGCAACTCCTGCAGGTCGGTCCCGTCCACCGCCAGGTTCAAGGCTTTGCGTAGAAAGGGGTCTTCAATGGACGCAGTGTCGTCCTCTAGGGAGACGATGCCGTTCTTGCGGGCCTTGGTGGCGTAGCCGATGATCTGCTCGATGATGTCTCCCGGCGCGTGGCTGGTCTCCAGGAAAACCGAGGGAAACTTACCGGCGGCGCTGCGCAGAAGATCCATCGGCGTGGTGACCATCACCGCTCCCACAGTGCCTCCCAGGACGATGATGGCAGCGGTCAGTTGCGCGACATCCTTCACTTTGCCCTGCTCGAGCACCAAGCCTGCCAGGATGCCTCCCACCGCCAGGACAAGGCCACCCAGAGTCGCCAGATCCGGGCGGCGGCCGGGCTTTTTCTTCGCCTTACTCGCCGGATCCGGAGTCGGCGCGGTTGTCTCTGCCATGTCCTATTCGATCTCCACCGCTGTCCACGGGCTCGCCGCAGGACCCGCCCTGGCCAGCCAGGACGGACGGGTTGAGCACCACGCCGCTGTAGATGGCCCGGCGAAACTCCACTACCCGCCGGACCACCTCTTCGGCGGGTTCCAGCACCACCAGTTTCTGCCCGGTGGTCAGACTGATCACCGTGTCGGGCGTCACGTCGATCGACTCGATGAGGTCGGCATTCAGCACCAGCGGGCGGTGGTTCAGGCGCGTGAGGTGAATCATTAGCCCTCAATCCTTATCGGCCGCGCCGCCAGAAGCCGGCGCGGCTTCGAGCAGGAAGCCGCGCTTCCGGCCGGTCTCCACGATCCGCCCGGCGAACCGCAGCTTGCCGTTGAGCAGACCGTCCACCGCACGGTCCACGGGAAAGTCGAAGGTCAGCACGTCGCCTTCGGCCAGGCGCAGCAGATCCCGCGCCAGCAGGCGGGGGCCGCGCAGGCGCACGTCCAGGGCCAGCAGCGACGGGCGGATGCGGGCCAGCATGGCCGCCTGTTCGGCATCGGTCGACTGGGTGCGGCGCATGGACCACTGCTGGTCGAACTTCTGCCGCATCATCTTGGCGATGATGGACGGGACCGCGATGTTCATCATCCCCACGTTGTCGCCGATGCGGATTTCGATGCCCACCGCCACGACCGCTTCGGTGGGCGCCAGCACGCGCAGAAATTGAGGCTCGGTCTCCACCGTATGGATCGTGAACTCGATCGGAGCGACGGCTTGCCAGGCTTGTTTGAGATCGTTCAGAATAATCCGGAAAAGGCTGTCGAGCAGTTTCTGTTCGATTTCGGTGATCTCCCGCCGCAGCGCCGCCGTGGACTTGCCATCGCCCCCCAGCAGCACTTCCAAAATGGGGAAGACCAGTGCCGGGCTGAGCTCCAGCAGCCCATAACCGTCATAGGGCCGCAACCCCAGCGAGAGCATGCAGGTGGGCGAAGGCAGGCCGTTCAGAAACTCCTCGCAGGAGAGTTGCTCGACGCTCACCAGGTTCACCAGCAGGTAGGTGCGCAAGTAGGCCGAGAGACTGGAAACCAGATTGTGGACGAAGGTCTCGTGAAGCTGGTGAATGGCCCGCAGTTGGGACTTGGCGATACGGTCCGGGCGGCGGAAATCGAAAGGCACAACCTTTTTGGACGGGGACTCCTGCAGGTGCCCCCCAGCGGCGTTGTTGAACAACGCGTCGATTTCCTGTTGCGATAAGGTGCGATTCAAGTCAAGCCGTCCCTGATGGTCTATCGGCAGGCGGGCGCACAGCTTTAGTCCCCGGCGCAGATTTTTGCCCTGACCGCCGATGAGATCTTGGGGGAACAGAAGATCCCCCGGAATGGCCTTTATGGACGTCGCACCAGTCAGTAATCCGGGACAGGCTTTCCCGGCCGTGCCCGACCCGGCCAACCCCAGTTGGCTGGTGGAAAACCGCGAACTGATCCGCAGCGTCAAAGCCATCGACGCTCCCGGACTTTTCGGCGAGGGCAACGAACTGGCCTTTGCTCTGGATCGGGACACCAAACGGCCGGTGGTGCGGGTGGTGAACCGGCAGACGGGTGAGGTTCTCTGGCAAGCGCCGCCGGAGTACATGCTGAAACTGGCGCAGACCTTGGGCCCGCAACGCGGCAAATAACCGCCGGACGCCGCGCAAGTCCTACCGCATTCTCCCGATAAGCAGGGTGAGGAGATCCGATGCCGCCACAAGATGCCTATCTGGAAAGTCAGGTCCTAAGCGCCGACCCGCTGGAGTTGGTGCGCCTGTTATATCGCGCCGCCGGCGATGCCACGCGCAGCGCCCGCGCCCACCTGTCCGCCGGCCGTATCGCGGAGCGTTCCCGCCAAATTACGAAGGCGCACGCCATTCTGACGCAGTTGTCCGTTTCGCTCGACCATGCGCGCGGAGGCAGCCTGAGCCGCAACTTGGCGGAGCTGTACGATTACATGCAACGGCGGCTGCTGGAGGCCAATCTGTGCCAGAATGCAGAGCCGCTGGTGGAAGTGGAAGGCTTGCTGGCCACCCTGCTGGAGGGCTGGGATCAGATCCGCACGGCGCCCGAGCACTCCGCTCACCACGAGAACGCTAGTTCGCCGGTAAGCGAGGAGTCCGGAGAATACGGTGGGTATTCCGCAGCCTTCGCGCCCAGCGCCACTGTGGAGTATGCCTCGCAGAGCTGGAGCTTCTGACGCAACAAGCCGGCCACTGATCCGGACGCCTGTGCTGTGACCGTCGGCGAATAGCTACTAATATCAGAGTTTCTGGCAGAGACTATCCCATTCACTGGGGTTGGAACTCCGCGGGGAGTGCACAACGGGGCCGGAGGGTGGCGCTGGTGTCCGCAATCGGCTTTCATCCGGAGCGGGTGAGCGATACACAGGCGAACGGGAAATCGAGGATCCAGCGGACTGTTTCGAAGCAACCAGCACGGCGCGCGAGGCGCCACGCCGCTGCCCTCTGCCGGCCGCCTTTGACTCCGGTGGCCTCATCAAACCCTGCGCGCGGCGCGGGGGGCTGATTGGAGTTGAGGCGCGGCGTACCCGGGCGGCTCTGGGGGGGCCGGGGCGTCCGCCCTATTTCTCCCGCGCGGACAGGCTGGAGACGATCTGAGCGCTCAAGCCCAGTCCGCCGCTTTGCGCCAGAGCTTGCGCAAACTGCTCTTCAGCCAGTCCCGCCTCGGTGGCGCTGCCGTTGTCCTCGCCGCTTCCCAGCCAGCCGCCCTCGTCGCCGCGGGCTTCCTTGAGGAGCTGCGCGATCATGATGGCCTCGAATTGTTTCGCCGCGGCCTCGACGGTTTGCGGCGAGCGCGCCGCGGGTGGCTCCACTATGACGCCCGGGGTGGCTCCCAGGCTCACCGGCGCGCTCATCAGATTACCTCCAGTTCGGCGTCCAACGCGCCAGCTGCCCGCAGGTTCTGCAGGATGGCGATCACATCCCGCGGAGTCGAGCCGATGGCCGCCAGCGCGCGCACCAACTCTTCCACGGTGGCGCCTTGTTGGAGCACGAGGTTGCGGGCGGGCTGCTCTTTGGCATCCACCGCTACTTTGGCCGCGGCGGCGGTGGTGCCGGACGATAGCGGCGCCGGCTGAGAGATGTCTAGAGAGGTCTGGATCTCGACGGTCAGATTGCCGTGCAGGATGGCCACCGGAGAAATGCGCACATCGCGTCCCATGACGATGGTGCCCGTGCGCTCGTTCACCACCACGCGAGCCGGCCGGTCCACCTCCACGGTCAGCGTTTCCATTTCCGCGATGAAATCGATGGGGCGGGCGGCGAAAGACGACGGCATCAGTACGCTCACCAGGGCGGAGTTTACAGCGCGCGCCGGCAAGACGCCCGCTGCGCCGTATCTGGCGTTGAGCGCGGCGGCAATGCGGGAAGCGGTGGTAAAGTCCGCGTTCCGGAGTTGCAGATGCACCACTCCCTTGGGCGTCAGCGAAGGCGCCAGCCGCTCTACGATGGCGCCGCCGGGTACGCGGCCCACGGTAGGATGATTCACCGTCTGGCTGGTGCCGCCGCGGCCCGCCACGAATCCGCCGGTGACCACCGGTCCCTGGGTTACCGCATAAACCTGGCCGTCGGCGGCCTTGAGGGGCGTGAGCAACAGGATCCCTCCCTGGAGATTAGTCGCGTCCCCGATGGCGGCCGCGGTGGCGTCCAGGTGCGTGCCGGGCTGCGCAAATGGCGGCAGCGTGGCCGTGATCATTACTGCCGCGGTGTTTTTCACTATGATGGTGGCTCCCGGAACCGTAACCCCCATGCGCTCCAGCAGGTTGGCCAGACTCTGCGGCGAGAACAAGGTCATCTGCCGGTCGCCGGTCCCGGCCAGACCCACCACCAGCCCGTAGCCGATGAGCTGGTTGTCGCGCACGCCTTCGATTCCGGCCAGATCCTTCAACCGCGTGGCGCACGGCGCGGGAGCCGCCAGCGCCGCCGCCAGACACAAGACCATCCATCGCATCGTCTTCTCCAACCCCTAGAACGGAAGCAGGCCCATCAGTAGCCGGTACAGGATGAACGGACGCTTGATGGCATCCCCCACCACACCCTTGCCGTTGACGGAGACTTCCAGTTGCGCGATCAGGTCCGACTGGACCACGTTGTTGGGACCCAGATCCGCCGGCCGCACCACGCCGCGCACTGTAATGACCTGCTGTTCAGAACTCACGCGGATCTCCTTGACCCCTTCCACTACCAGATAACCATTGGGCAAAACATGCACCACCCGGGTGCCCAGCGTGGTGGAAATCACCGTTTGGCGGCCTATCGTGCCGGATCCCTTGAGCTGCTGAGAGCCAGAGGTGCCCAGCAGGTTGGCCAGCGCGCCGGCGGCCTTGGTCGCACCACCCAGAGCCGTCACCGAGGCGTTGGCGCTGGAGGTACGCGCGGTCTGTACATTGCCCGAACTCACAGCCGAGGCGTTCTCCGCCACCAGCACTGTGACCGTGTCGTTCACCCGGCTGGCCCGCAGGTCGCCCGCCAGATCGGTCAAGAGGGCTGCGGAGGACCATAACGAGCCGGGCGAGGCGTCATTGTTAGCGCGCGCCGCCGCCGTGGCCTCCATCACGTAGCGTTCCAGCGCGGACGGCTCCGGAGGCTTCGGCTTCTTCTTGGCCGCCGCCCAAGCCGGGACCAGGGTGCCAGCCAGGGCCAGCAGTGCCAGAAGTGGTCTTGGTTTCATCGAATCCCTTCTCTTGCCGGGGCGATTCCTTCCGGATACGCCTCGAGGACCACCCGTCCCCGATCCGCGACCGTGGCGTGGAGCATCTTTCCGTTGGCAGGGTTGCTTACCCGGATCACCTCGCCCCGCCTTCCGGAGGACTGCGCCTCCCCCACCAGGAACACAGTGGCCCGGCCGCTCCGTATCTCCACCCGCACGTGCTCGCCGCGCTCCACGTCTGCCGGCGCATCCAGCCACCGCCTCTCGATCACGGTGCCGGCCGGAATCGGCCTCCTGGGCACCCAGCCCACGGTTTGGGACAGATCTGGCAGCCCCGGCGATCCTTCATAGGCTTCCTCGCGCAACTGCGTGCTTCCGATGGGCTTCCCGGGGGCCAGCGCCTCGGTGGCTACCACGCGCTTTCCCGAAACCTGCACGCGCACTTTGGCCCAAACCGGAAAGTCCTCTTGGCCGGTTGCGGACACTACACCGTGCCAGAGCACAGATGCGCCGATACCGGGGGACGCCGGCAGCCCGGAGAGCGGAAAGCGCAACGCACCCGGCGGGATGGGTTGGCGGCTGAATTCCAGCACCTCGATGCGCGCCGCAGGCATGGCCGCGCGGAGAGCGGCAGCCACCCGCTCGGTGGTGAGCGTCTCCACGGGCCGCACGAAGCAGACTTCCACTCCCGGTTCCAGCGCTAATCCATAGCGCCGCGCCAGGCGCGCCAACTCCGCGGCGCCGTAGATGCGGCGGGCCCCCGGGGCGGGCGCAGAGCCCATAGCCAGTTCCGGCGCCACTCCCGCGAAGGCCGGCACGGCCCGGGCCACGTCGCCCGTCAGAATCCGCTCGCCTGAAACCGGCAGGCATTGGGCACTGGCCTGTGCCAGCGCAGCCAGCGCGATGAGCATCCGCAGGGTCATTGCTGCACGAGACCGTTGGTTTGTTGATACATCTCGTTGGCGGCCGTAACCACCTTGGAATTGGCTTCGTAAGCCCGCTGGGCGACGATCAGGTTGACCATTTCCTGGACCACGCTGACGTTGGACTGTTCGGTATATCCCTGCAGCAACGCGCCCAAGCCCTCCGCCCCGCCGGGGGCGCCCACCGTCGCATTGCCGGAAGCCTGCGTGGGTGTGTAGAGGTTGCCGCCGATGGTGCTCAGCCCTGCCGGATTCTGGAAAGTCGCCAGCTGGATCTGCCCGGCCACCTGGGCCGTGGTTTGATTCGGCTGGGTGTAAGTCACCGTGCCGTCGCCGGCAATCGTGATGGATTGGGCATCCGCTGGAATGGTGATCTGGGGCTGCAGGGGATTGCCGCTGGCGGTCACCACGTTGCCGTTCTGGTCGAGCTGAAACTCGCCATCGCGTGTGTACGCCAACTGTCCGTTGGGCTGTAACACCTGAAAGAAGCCCTGCCCCTGGATGGCCACATCCAGCGGGTTACTGGTTTCCGAGACGCTGCCCGGCGTGAAGAGGATCTCGTTGCCCGCCGGGCGCGTGCCCAGTCCCAGTTGCAGCCCGGCGGGAACCACGGTCTGCTGGCTGGCGGACGCTCCGGGCTGCAGAAGGTTCTGGTAGAGCAGATCCTGAAACTGAACCCGGCGCGCCTTGTATCCGTTGGTGTTGGCGTTCGCCAAGTTATTGGCGATGTTGTCTACGTTCATCTGTTGCGCCGTCATACCGCTGGCGGCGCTGAAAAGCGCTCGCATCATAATGGCTCCTTGCCCTTCTTCCCGCGCGCGGTCACGAAGCCACGCGGGCCACCTCTTCCACTGCCTGGCGATTCATCTGCGATCCCAAAGCAGCGGCCTTTTGCAGCATTTCGAATTGGCGCATGACCGCCACCAGACGCACGGCCGATTCCGCCGCGCCGACATTGGAACTCTCCAGCTTGCCCTGCGCGACTTGCGCGCCGGTGGCTGGCTGGGGCGCCGCCTCGCTTCGGAAATAGCTGGCGCCTTGCTTGACCAGCGAGCTGGCGTCGACGAAATCCGCGATCTCGATTTGGCCCAAGGTCTGGCCATTCTGCGACACCGTGCCGTCGGGCGAAACCTCCAGAGCGCCGGATGGCTCAATGTTCAGGTTCACGCCGGATACCGTGCGCACCGGGTACCCCTCCGCCGTGACCAGGGCTCCGGCGGCCGATATGCGAAAGTTCCCGTTGCGCGTGAACAGGCTTCCGGAAGGCCCATCCACGGCGAAGAAGCCTTTGCCGGAGAGCGCCAGATCCGAACTGCTGCCGGTGGTGCGCAGCGAGCCTTGCGCGAAATCGGTCCAGGGACGTTCGACGACCGGCAGGGTGACTGCCGATCCGTCCTGGGCGCCGCTGGCTTCCGCCGATACATAAAGGTTGTAGAACTCGCGGTCGGTCTTGTAGCCGCCGGTTTCCGTGTTGGCCAGATTGTTCGCCAGCATGTCCAACGACTGCATGCGGGCCTGCATTCCGCCGGCGGCCGAGATCGTCAGGTTGTCCATGGCACGCTCACGCCGGTGTTTTATGCAAGTGGGGAGCCGCGGACCGGACGCACAAAATGAAGGGTTTGGCGCCCCGTGCCCGGACAAGTTTCTGACGCCCAGGGCGCCGGCGGCAAGATCTTGGCGGCGGCCTGGCGTGTAACTGCTTGCAATGCAGCGCGGCGGTTTGGCTGTTTGGGTGCATTTCTGCGGTTCGTGATCGCCGCCTCTTCAGACTTAACGGCAGCCTCCGGCGCCAGTTCCATGCTGGTTAGCGGCGGTGCCGGCCCCGCCGCGGCTAAGGCCGCCGGGACCCCCGAGGGCGGTTTCTGGTCCTTTCTGGATGGCTGCCTGGCAGATGACGCCGGCCAAGGCGAATCGCCAGAGCCAAAGCATCCGGCATCCGGTGACAAGAACCCAAGCGACGACCTAGCGGCGCCCACATCAATGCCGCTGCCGGCGGCCTCGACGGCTCACCCGCCGTCCGGCTGGGGCCTGGAACAATCGGAGAACTCCAGCAGAGCCACGGCCGCTCAGGCCCAGGGAATCGCCGCCGTGGACAGTCAGGATCTGTCTAACGGTCTCGATGCCGCGCCTCAGCCGGCCGTTCTACCTCCAGGGACAAGGACGGCGGGTTCATTGGCGTGGGATCTCGCCTCGCGGGAGGCTCCGGCTGCCAACATCGATCCGGCAAAAGGCCCGCGCGGCGGCACACTCGCGGCCCCCCAGGCTTCCGGAGACGGCTCTCTCCCATCCATACCGGGAACATCTTCCGGCAGACTCGCAAACGAGCTTCCCAGTGTCCAGTCCGCTCCTCCGGCGAACGCCAGTCCGGCAGTGGATTTCTCCAGCGGCTCGGGTTCCGCACCTCAGCCTGCGGTTCTCACGCCGCGGGCGGGGAAGTCAGGCGCAGCGGCTCCCAATCCCGGATTGCCGCATAACGATCCGGCGGCGCAGACTGGTCGCCCGTACGACTCCACCCCGCCAGGCTCTCCGGCCCCCGAGTTCGGGGCTGGTCTGCTCCCGTCCGAACCTGCCACGCCATCTGACCGATCCGCCGATGCACGTCCCAGTGGCTTGGCCGCGTCGCCTGCCGTGTCCGCAAGCTCCACCGCGGACATGTCCGGCGGTTCGGGCGTCACGCCGGAGCTGGCTGTCCTTCCTCCCCGGGTATGGACACCAGGTCGGCCGCCAGGAGATCTCGACTTGTCCCAGGACGATCCGGCTGACAAGGCGGAGCCAGCCAAAGATCTGAGCGATGTCATACCCGCGGCCCACCCGGAGCCGGCCTCAGGATCTGGCATGCTCCGGTCCAAACCTCTAACGCTCTCCAGCGGAGGCAGTATGGCGCCCGCAGACACCCTGGCCGCCTCG
>Ga0335078_10018508_pt1 | contig 10358 bp, 5 predicted proteins | sample Lox_Sample_32_FD_206711 | JGI IMG/M metagenome (GOLD analysis project Ga0335078, IMG submission 206711) | Soil microbial communities from Loxahatchee National Wildlife Refuge, Florida, United States - Lox_Sample_3.2 | ecosystem: Environmental > Terrestrial > Soil > Wetlands | place: USA: Florida...
GAACTCGGTTGGCCCGGTGCCAAAGTTAACGGGAACCGCCTGCCCTGGGGCTGGCGCCGTGTTGAACGTGCCAAGCGGCGTGCACACGAGATTTTCGTTCGAAGCTGAGACCGATTGCACGGGGCACGTAGCGGCGGAAACAAATGCGGGACGATCGTTAAATGTGTCGGCGCCGTATAAGTCCTGGCCAACTGTCAGGTTGTACGGCGTGCCGGAATTCGCCACGATGAAAGGACTCAGCCGAAAACCACGCGGCAAGGTAAGCGTGCCGCCGACGAGCGCGCGATCGTGGATATCGAACGACGCCCGGCCGTAGTCGGCGATGGGATTGTAAGGATCGGAAAGAAACTGTGGCGTGCTGTTTGAGCCGCCAGAGGTGAATCCGCCCGTCACGCTGGTGCCGCCGTTGACTGCGCTGCCGGTGCCCAGGTCGCTATCGGCGTTGTTCAAAGAATAAAAGCCGAAGAGTGAAAGCCTCGGCCCGAGATTTAGCCTGAAATTTGCGATCAGCTGGTTCTGGCGAAAGATCCCTTCAGATGTGTACTGAAAGACATTCTCGTTGCCGTAAATGCCTGCGTTCGGCCGCACAATCTGCGCCGGGTACAGTTGCGGTAGCGGCGCATTGATATTGGCCAGAAACAGCTGGTGCTCGCCGCGAGAATTGAGATAAGTGACCGCGACCGTCGCTTTCTTCGTGACCTGCCGCTCCACACTGACGGCAGATTGCATGACTGACGGAGCGCGCAAATTCGGATCAAGCGTGAAGTACGTGGGAGATGCTCCCGCTGCCTTGAGCACGCTTTCCGGCGGGATGTTCGGGTAAGTGAAACTGGACGGATTGGACACGACATATTGCGTCTGGCCGTTGCCCGCAGCATTCAGGCGCTCGGCCTGTAGCGCCAGGTCATAGGTGAAACGATCGTAGAAGATGCCGAAACCGGCCCGCAGCACGGTTTTGGGCGCAGTTTTCTTTCCGCCTCTCAATCCCCAGGAGAACGTAAGCCGGGGCGCGAAGTCGGCGTGGTCGTGAATCTCGTTCTGTGTTTCGAAGCGCAGCCCGTAGCTCAGCATCATGTTTGGGCGAAGGCGCCAATCGTCTTCGGCGTAGAGGCCGGCGTCCACTAAGTTGACATGGAAAGCCGGCTGGCCGACTGCAATCGAAAACTGGCTCGGGCCGCATTGCGCGCTCGGCATGCCGGCCGGGCAGGTCCCGCTCAGCGTGTTCTCGTAGGCCGGGAGCGATGGGAACGTGTACATCCCGTTGAAAAGCGGCTGCGATTGGTTGGAGTCGGTCGTATCGCGCAGCCGCACGCCGAACTTGATCAGATGGCTGTTGTGGGTAATGGAAGTGTAGTTCTGCAGCTCGAAGTGGTTCTCGCTGTCCAGAATCGTTCCCTGGCTGTTGCCCCCGCTGGTGAACACGCCGAGCACTGAGGTGGTAAGTCCGGGAGGAATCAGCGGCGATTCGTTGTTGCTGTCGCGAATGTACTGGAAGCGCGTTTCGTTCACGACGTGGGGGCCCAGGACCTGCGTATCGCTGACTTGGAGGGTCTGCTCCGTGTCACGCAGGTTGTAGGCCTGGGACGGATAAATGGAAAACTGCCCGACGCCGTTGTTGTCCGACATATTTCGTGTGAATTGATAGCGCACGGTCAAGGTATTGTTCTGGCTGAGTTGAAAATCAACGCGCGGGCTGACTGTAGTCCGCGTGGAAGGATTCGAGATCGCCTGGTTGACAGGGCTGGTGGTCAGATCAGGGTTGACGATCGTCGCGTCCACGATGTTGATGCTGTTGATATCGCGCCGCTCGGCGTTGAAGAAAAATGATCCTTTTCCGGTGAGCGGGCCGCTTACGCTGCCATTAAAGAATTCGGAGTGGTACGAGGGCTCTTCCACGGGAACAGGAGTCCAGAATGAATTGAAAGACGAATCATTGCCCATGGCAAAAACCTGGCCGTGATATTGGTTCGTGCCGGGCTTGGTGAAGATTTCGATGCGGCCGTAGCCGAGCTTGTCATACTGTGCAGAAAACGGGTTCTGATTGATGCGAATTTCGCGAATCGAAGATTTTGGCGGAAGCTGGCCCCCGGTAAATCCGTCAATGTAAATCTGCCCTCCATTGGGTCCCGCGGATGGGCCGGCCAATGCCTGGAGCTCCGATTGCAGTTCATCCGGATCGTCGGAAAGCGCCTCCAGGTCTTTTCCCTTGATGATGATGGAACTCGCTGTGTTTTCCGGGTTGACGTCAACCGTAGTGGCCTCTTCCTGCACCGCAACCTTTTCCTGCTGCACCTCGATTTCGAGAGGAATATCGAGCAACGTCACTTTGTTGGTGTTGACCACAATATTCTGCTTCACGCTCACCGCGAATCCGTTGGCGACTGCGTTTACCGAGTACGTATCCGGAGCCAGACCCTTGATTTCATAAATGCCCTGGCTGTCGCTGACGGCGGTAGCTTTTTGCCCATTGGGGCGGGCGGCAGTCACGGTCGCCTGCGGAATGACGGCGCCGGTTGGGTCGGTGACGCGTCCGCGCAGATTGCCGGTAGCGGTCTGGGCGAATGACCGGACTGAGAGTATGCCGAAAAAAAGTATGCCGAAAACCAGGACAGAAAAACTGAATACCCGCGGCGTTCTACCTGCCAGATGGCTTGCCGCAAACCGGGTTCGGCCCAGGAAACTCGCCATCATGGCGTGGCGCCCTCCGCCGACTCCGCGCCAGCGCCACCGCCGATGTTCCAGGGCGAAAGCAACTGTGCCGCGCTGCTGTTGGGCGCAGCGGTCAAAATTGTTTCCACGCCGCTAAGCAAAGTGATCACGGTAGGTTCGGAATTCGCGGAACCCTCCGTCGTCACAATCATCACTGCGTCACCCTTCTGCAAATCGGAAAGCGTGACCGCGGGCAGGCGGGCCAGCATCTGCTGAAAGTCAGGCGGCCCGCCGCTCCGCCGCGGACCAGCATTTGCGGCTGCTGGCGCCGCGTTTGGAGCAACGCCGGCAGACGCACCGCCGGCCGGCGAGCCGGCTCCCGGAGCGCCCGCGGCTTCGCCTCCGCCTTTCAAGCGCATCGCAATCCGTTGCGCGACAAACGGTGGCAGCTTACGCAGTTGCGAGTCGGACGCTACCTTCACCGTCAGCGGTTTCTTGCTGAGCAGATCGGCAACTTTCACGCTCCTGCTGGCGGCGTCCGTCGAAATCACGGTGCCGGCGATGTTTCGAAATGTTCCGGAGACGATCTCATCCGCAGTCAACCGCGAGCCATCGTCGCTGCGAGTGCCACGCGCCCGCAGTTGATCTCCCGGCTTGATTTCTGCAAGCGTGCCAGGCTTCGCATCATCAAACTTCACGGAATCGGGGGCGTAGCGGCGAATGATGGTATTGTTCGTCACATGAATAGCAAGGTTCTTGCTTTGCGCGCCGGCAGGCACGGAAATTGTGATGTCCCCCGCCGCCGGGTCAACCGACTTCACCAATCCACCCACGCCGCGCCTTTGCCAATCCTCGCGATCCTGCTGCTGTTTGGCCGCCAAATCGGCGCGTGTCATGACGATGATTGAAGCTGCGGTCAGCGCCTTTCCGTCCGCCGATGCCACGCCGCGGGCCAGCATGCGATCGCCCACCTGCAAATCCTGCAGTTGAATCGGGGTTGCATCCTTCAGGTCCTTCTGTCCGGGCGCCAGCCGTACGATGCGCGTGGATTCCTGCACCTGAATGGCGACTTCCGATCCGGTGTCGGCGGCGAGGGTAACGGTGCTGCCGGCCAAGGCCTTGATGGTGCCCACTGCTTTGGCGGTTGCTGCGGTGGAAGTAGCCTGGCCCGTTGGCGAGCCGTTTTGCGCCTGCGCCGAGAAAGAAAAAACCGCGACTGACAGGCACAAAACAAGCGCCGGCATCCCCCATTGCAAGGGAACGAATCGCCGACGAACCCGACTATTTCGCCCGAAAATCACGGAAATCCGTACTTGAAATCTTTAACTCAATTTAATCACGAGACGCATTGCGCCTGTGTAAAGAGACGTAAAGAGTGGTGATGATGAATGATGAATTACGAAAGGCTGGCCCATCGCGGCCTTGTGGCCTCAATCATCGGCGCTGGCAGTGACTTCAGACGGAGAGGACGAAGCGGCCGCAGGCGAAAGCACGCCGCCGGTCTCCTGGTCTTTGTATTGCAACTGGTACAGCTTCCAATAAATGCCGCGCTGGGTTAGCAGTTGCTGATGCGTGCCCATTTCGCGAAGCTGGCTCCTGTGCATTACAAGGATCTTATCGGCACGCTGAACGGTAGAAAGCCGGTGCGCGATCACAATCGAAGTGCGCCCCTCGACCATCCGGCTGAGAGCGTCGCGCACGCGGAACTCGGTTTCTGTGTCAACGCTGGAAGTGGCTTCGTCCAGAATCAGAATTTCGGGATCATGGGCCAGGGCACGCGCGAAAGAAACCAGTTGTTTTTGCCCGGTGGAAAGCGTCGAGCCGCGCTCACGGACTTCCTCCTTGAACCCGCCGGGAAGCGCGCGGATGAAATCCGCAAGATTTACATCTTCAGCCGCTTTTTCGACCTCTCGGCTGGTAATCGCTTGCGTGCCCAGCCGAATATTGCTTTCAACCGTGCCGCTGAATAGAAACGGATCTTGCAGCACAACCCCGAAGCGGCGGCGCAGGTCGGCGACGTCCATGTCCCGTATGTCCACGCCGTCAATTCGAATGGCCCCGCGCTGCACGTCGTAAAAACGCATGAGCAAGGAAATGATCGTGGTCTTGCCCGCGCCGGTGTGGCCGACGATCGCGGCCGTCTCGCCCGGTTCAATGGTGAAAGAAACGTCGCGCAGGACCCAATCAAATTCTGGCTGGGCTACCTCTGGTTGCATCGCATTTGCTGGCGAGCCGTTCGTTCCGTCGGCAACGCTTCCCGCTTGCGGCGAAACGCTTCTATACGCGAACCACACGTGATCAAACTGAATGCGGCCAGGCCCTTCGGGGACCTTGGTGACAGCGGGTGAAACGACTTCTACCGGAGCATCAAGCAGTTTGAAAATGCGTTCGCTCGCTGCCATTGCAGACTGCAGAATGTTGTATTTCTCGCTGAAATCCTGAATCGGCCGAAAGAACCGCTGGGCATAGGTCATGAACGCGACCAGCACGCCGAGCGTCGCCGGGACCCGGACCAAGCGAAGCACCGGCACCTTGCCCGTAAAATGAAGCGCCACCGTGACCGTCGCAATGCCCCGAATCACATGCGCTCCGCCGAACCAGATGATGCAGGCAACCGCCACCGACGAAAGCACTTCTACCACCGGGTAGTAAACCGAGTAGGCGAGAATCGCGTCCTTGAAAGCCTCCATGTGGGCGGCGTTGATCTCGGAAAACTTCCGGTAGGAGCGTTTTTCCCGGTTGAACAACTGCAGCACGATCATGCCGCTGACGTGCTCCTGGAGGTAAGCGTTGATGCGAGCGATGGCGACGCGAATCCGCCGGTATGAATTGCGTACTTCCGTGCGAAAAACCAGCGTGGCCCAGAAAATGAACGGCAGCACGGCGAAAGTAATCAGCGCCAGTTTCCAGTTCATGCACAGCATGATGGCCACGATGCCGCCCAGAACAAACACATCTTCGAAGATCGAGACTACGCCCGACGTGAACATTTCGTTGAGCGCATCCACGTCCGTGGTCACGCGGGTGACCAGCCTTCCGACGGGATTTTTGTCGTAAAAGGCGATGTGCATGCTCTGCAGATGGCGGAAAATCTGGCTGCGCAAGTCGAACATCACCATCTGGCCGGTCCACTGCATGTAGTAAGTCTGCAGATAATCGAGCATGAAGCCGAACAGAATCAGCCCCACGTAGATGCCGGAGATCTGCGCGATTCCTGTGAGTGCATTCGGGCTGAGAATGGAATCCAGGAAGCTGTGTTTCTTGACCGGCGCGAGATAGTGGTCAATGGCAACGGCCGTCAGATAAGGCCCCACAACGTCCGTGCCAGCCTTGAACAGAATCGCGATGAACGACACGCCCACCTGCCACCGGTACGGGCGGAGGTAGGTGAGCAGCCGCCGCATCAGGCGGCTGTCATAGGCTTTACCGAGTACTTCCTCTTCCTGAACGGCCATCGCGACGCTGGTTCAAGACTACCTCAAATAGATGACTCTGACAGCACGGGGGATGAAAACCTTTGGCCCATCCCCGTACGGCCGCAATGTTTTGCACTGGCCGTCATTCTCAATGCGCACAAGTGTTTGGGGGAACTATGCCGCGCACTCTGAGCTGAGGCGCCGTGCTTCTAGCGACGGCTGGCAAAGCCGCGAGTTCATTGCCAGGTGCGTTGGTGGACGCGGGGCGAAATTGTGAGACTGTCCTTCATCCTCGGGCAGGTCGCAAAAGAAGCGGAGTTGTGTACCCGCAGTGGGCGCCTTGAGAGTACTGCGCCGTGTAATCTAGACCGGATACAATCGTTGCGTGCCTCTGGGAATTTACCTTTCCGTTCCGTTCTGCCGCAGCAAGTGTACATACTGCAACTTCGCGTCAGACGTTTTTTCCCGCGCCGTATTCGAGCACTATGTAGATCGCGTTTGCGGGGACATTGACCGCGCAGAGCAGACCGCCGCACGGGTTGGAGGCGGGCTCGAACGTGCAGTGACTACTATTTATCTGGGCGGCGGAACGCCAACCGTCCTCGCGCCGGCCCAACTCGAGCGCATTTTCGGAACGATTTCGCAGAACTTCGAGATCGAGCATGGGGCCGAAATCGCGGTGGAATGCGCACCGGCGACGCTCACTGATGAAATGCTTGCGACCCTAGGCGGCTGTGGCGTGAATCGCGTGAGTTTAGGCGTGCAGTCTTTCGTGGACGCCGAAGCCCGAGCCGTAGGGCGATTGCATACGCGGACCGCCGTGCTGGACGACATCGCACGCTTGCGCGCGGCCGGCATGGAAAACATCAGCATTGACCTGATCGCCGGGTTGCCGCACCAGACGCAGGAAAGCTGGGATCTTTCTCTGGAGCAGACGGCCCAGTTGGGGGTGCCGCATGTCAGCGTCTATATGCTCGAAGTGGACGAGGATTCGCGCTTGGGGCGGGAATTGATCGCGGGCGGAACAAAATATCACGCGCATTTTGTGCCCGATGAAGATCTCACCACCGATTTGTACGAATCCGCTTGCCGGCGCTTGGAGGCCTGTGGCATCCGACAGTATGAAATCTCCAATTTCGCGAGGCCGGGATCCGAGTCGCGGCACAATTTGAAGTATTGGACACGCCAGCCCTATTTTGGCTTCGGCGTGGATGCCCATTCCATGCTGCACGTGGAAGGGCATTTTAGTCATGATGCGGCGCGTTCAGTGCGATTTCAGACCCCAGATTCTCTCGAAGCCTATCTGGCACGCAATGAGACCCAATGGACAAGAATCTCCCCGTACACCGCTCTCGAAGAGAATTTCTTTCTCGGCCTGCGCTTGAATCAGGGCGTAGATTTACGCGAGATCAGCGTCGAATTCGGCGGTCTTGAGCTCGAGGCCTGCCATTCCACAATTTCTGAGCTTGTCTGCGATGGCCTGCTCGATCGCCAGGGCAACCGCATTCGATTGACGCCGCGCGGAAGGCTGCTTTCCAATGAAGTATTTGCAAGATTCATTTCCTCAACGGCGGTTGCGGGCTGAGATCCGAATTCGCGCTATAATTGGCCTCCGCAGGGCTTGCCGCCGCGCGGTGCGACATGGGTTTGTACTCGCATTACGACCACACACATACACATCCCGTGAATCGGGCGTTGCATATGATTGCGATTCCCCTGGGCTTCTCTTCAATCATCGTCGTATGGTTTCACTGGATCATCGCTTTGCTCCTCATTCCTGCAGCCCTCGCTCTCGCCTGGCTGGGCCACATCATTGAGGGGAATAAGCCCGCGTTCCTGACCCATCCTGCTCACGTGTTCGTGGCGCCCTTTTGGATGGCCCGCAAGATTTTCGGAATGGGCGAAAAGAAGTCAGCCTGAGGATTAGAAAGGCGATTTCAGTGTCTGGAAACTGATTTTGCCGCTGGGTTTTGTCGGGCCAGGTCTTGGTTCCTCCGTGCAGTTTCGTCAGTTGGGTCAATCGCAAGCGCCCGGTTGAATTGCTCCAGTGCCTCGGAAGTCCTGCCTGACCGCAGCAGGAATTCTCCAAAATCATTGTGGATTTGCGCACTTTCCGGGGACGCGGCCGCGGCCTGCGAAAAATTCTGCAGCGCCTGGTCGAGCAGCCCCGCTTTGGCCTGCGCCTTGGCTAAGTTGTATCGAGCATCATTGAACCCCGGGTCAATCTCGAGCGCAACGCGAAATTCATCCATTCCTTCGCGGGCCCGGCCCACCGCCGTCAATGCAACTCCAAGCCAGTTGTGAGGTTCCGATTGCCGAGGCGGCAGGCGCACTGCCGCTTCCAGTTCCGTCACCGCGCCGGTGGGATCAAGCCGCCCCAGCATCAGCGCCCCCAGCATCACATGCGCTGAATAATCCTGCGGATATTTCTCCAGACGATGCCGAACCGACGCTTCCTCCAGCTCGCGGCGGTGGTCGCCCGTTCCCCGCGGCAAAAGCTGCAGCCACAGATGCCCCATTTCGTCGCTTGACTGATCCCCGCTTCGCACTGGAACCGGCGGATGATGCGGATTGCGCGGGTTCGCCGCCGAGTTGTCATAGTGATAGCGCATGGAAATCACAGACCCTTCGGGCAAGAACACGGGCTCACGATAGTGATATACAGCTTGCCACTTCGGATTCCAGTCCGGAATGCGAATCAACCACTTGCGCTGCCCATCCGGCAACGTGGCGTAGCCTTCCAGCAGGTGTCCTAGCTCATGCGCATGCGGATAAACCGCCAGCACATCGGCGTCGCGCGGAAGACGGAAATCATCGCGAACCAGAAAATCCGAATCACCGGCGGGAATGTCAATCGCGCCGTCGTTTTCCATCTGAATGAGCAGCGGGAAGCGATCGGGCGGCTTATTAGTGAAGTAGAGGGCGATGGAAGGCTGCACCTTCATGGCGGAGCCCGAAGCCGTGGACATCGCCATGAGATGAGCGTTGAGCACGAGGTCGTTTCCCGGATCGAGGCGCCAGGAAAGGCCATCGGGCTCAACCCAAGGCACACTGCCCGGTTTCCAGAACAAAAAATGCCCGGGAAAGTCCAGTGGAGCATGGGCCAGCCGCAATTCCATTCCCGGAAAACCAGCGCCGGGCTGGGCTTCCAGACGGCGCGCCGAATGCGTGCGATCAATCAGCAGGTTCGCATGGTGCACCATGCCATCTTCGCCGGGCTGAATTTCAATGGCTCGAACATAGCGCGTGGCTGAAAGCGAAGGCGAGAAGATGAAATTCCAGAACACATCCGGGCCCGAGGCGGGAAGCGTGAAAGGCTTGGCGGCTTTGAGCACCATGTCCGGCGTTCCGAGCTGCCAGCCTTGAGTGAAACATGGCGCAGCAGGGGTTTCGGCCGGATTGCCCTGCGGCGCGCCATGACCGGCCCAATTGGCGAGGAGCGCGACCTCCGCATCCGTCAAACGACGTTCGTCAGCAAAGTCGCCGATTCCGGGTTCAGGCAGCCATGGTGGCATGGAGCGGTTCGCCGTGCTGGCCGCGATCTGCGCCGCATGTTTCTTCGCGTCCTGGTAGGTCAGCAAGGAGAACCGCGCCGATCCATTCGGGGAATGACAGCTCGCGCAATATCGGTAAAGCAGGGGAGCAACATTGCGGGCAAACGTCGGAGCTGCTTGCGCGGCAGCGTTGCGGCAGAGAAGCAGCAGGCAAAGCAGGGCAATCAATGCGCGCGACGGTTTCATACAACGCGGGCCGAAGATCGAAGATTTCTATCGTAGCTCAACACCGCACCGATTCGAGCGTAACTTTTTCTTGCGCTGGCGCTGTGTTCTAATCTTCTTGTCCCCCTTATTAGCGCATGAAAACAGTGATTTCGATAAATACGGGGCAGTGTCAGCGGAGGCCTTATGGACTTCCAACTCAATGACGAACAGTTACAACTGAAGAAATCCGTGCGGGAATTTGCCGAGCGCGAAATCGCGCCCAACGTCATGAAGTGGGACGAAGCGGGCGAATTTCCGCTGTGCATAATCAAACAACTCGGCAAGTTGGGATTGATGGGCATCGTCTTCCCTCCCGAGCTGGGCGGCGCGGGCATGGGCTATGTGGAGTATGTCACGGCAGTCGAGGAACTTTCACGGGTGGATGGTTCCGTGGGAATTATTGTGGCGGCACACACCTCACTGTGCTCGAACCACATTTTTCTTGCCGGCACCGAAGCACAAAAGAAAAAATATGTAAGCAAACTGGCCACCGGGGAATTCATCGGCGCGTGGGGCTTGACTGAGCCCTCCT
>Ga0335078_10018510_pt1 | contig 10358 bp, 8 predicted proteins | sample Lox_Sample_32_FD_206711 | JGI IMG/M metagenome (GOLD analysis project Ga0335078, IMG submission 206711) | Soil microbial communities from Loxahatchee National Wildlife Refuge, Florida, United States - Lox_Sample_3.2 | ecosystem: Environmental > Terrestrial > Soil > Wetlands | place: USA: Florida...
TTGTCTACCAAATCAGTGCTGTGATCTAAGGTGTTATTCTCCGCCGGTTACTGCTTGTCCTTCACCACGTCTCTTTCCACCACTCCGTCCTTGATGTGGATGACGCGGTGGGCGAACTCGGCGATGTCGTGTTCGTGGGTCACCAGCACGATGGTGTTTCCCTGCGCTTGCAGACGATCAAGCACGGCCATGATTTCGTTTCCGGTCTGTGAGTCGAGGTTGCCGGTGGGTTCGTCGGCGAGAATGATCGATGGGCGGTTTACCAGCGCGCGCGCAATCGCTACTCTTTGCCGCTGTCCGCCGGAGAGTTCGTTGGGTTTGTGCATCATGCGATCCGCCATGCCCACCGAGGCCAACGCGGCTTTCGCGCGTTCCGAGCGTTCCTCGGCCGGAACGCCGGCGTAGATCAGTGGCAGTTCCACGTTGTGGAGAGCCGTGGCCCGGGCCAACAGGTTAAAGGTCTGAAAAACGAATCCAATTTCCTTGTTGCGGATGTGTGCCAGTTCGTCGTCGTCCAATTCGCTGACCAGCTGGCTATTCAGCCAGTACTGGCCTTTGCTGGGAGTATCGAGGCAACCGATCAGGTTCATCAACGTAGATTTCCCCGACCCCGACGGCCCCATGATGGCGACATATTCGTTGCGCTGAATGTTCAGATTGACTCCGCGCAAGGCATGCACCTGCTGCTCCGAGCCCATGTCATAGGTCTTCCACAGATCGACGGTGCTGATCATGTACGAGTTCGGAGCTGCCGACACTTGGGTTGGGGAAAAATTCAGTACTTCAGCGGTTGCCATTCTCTTCTCCTGGTCCTCTGGGGACACCAACGGCTCTCCGATCTCGCATCACAGCCCGGCCTGGCTCTCCATTGGACGAACCATGGCCGCGAAAGTTATGTTTCTTCTTCTTCCTTCTTCGGGGCCGAGTTATCGACCTTTACGCTGCTCCCCGGACGCAACGTCCGCAGAACTTTGTAGCTGCCGGTGACGATCTCGTCGCCGTCTTTAAGTCCTTTTAATACTTCGATATCCGTAGTTCCGGCGATGCCCGATTCGACCGCCACGAACTCCGCCTTGTGGTTGTGCAGGACGAAAACGCCCTGAATCTCTTCTTTGTCATTAGACACAGTTTTGGGCGGGGCGGCGGCCTCGACCGCACCTTTTTCGCCTTTCGGAACCAAATCTTCCCGGCGTCGCACCGTCAAGGCCTGGATAGGGATGGTCAGCGCATTAGTCCGCGTGGCGGTAGTGATCTTGGCAGTCGCGGAAAGACCGGGCCGCAAGTCTTCGGGCGGATCCTGGATGGTGACCACCACCTTGAAGTCCTTGGCTTCCTGGCTGCTGCCGGTTTGCTGGGAAGTGGAAACGCCGGTGGAGCGGACGATGGCATTGTCTCCGATCTGCGTCACCACGGCTTTGAAAATCTTCTTGGGAATCGCGTCAATGGTTACTTGTGCCGGCTGACCCAGTTGGACGTTAACAATGTCGGTTTCATCCACCTGAACCTCGGCGGTGATGATCGACATATCGGCGAGCGTCATCAGCGTGCTGCCGGGAGCATTCTGGATTCCCATGACCACGGTTTCGCCTTCGCGCACCGGGAGGTTAGTGATCACTCCGTCAAACGGGGCCTGGTAGGTCGTTTTCTTCAGAACGTCGGTTGCGTGGGTGAGATTGGCGACGGCTTGGGTAACCCGGCGATCGGCCGAATCCTTCTGGGCCTTAGCTTGGGCCAAGCGAGCTTCGGCTTGCGCCAGCCCTGACACTGCCGTTTGGTGGGCAGCCTTCTGACTGTCATATTCCGATTTCGCGATCAGCGCGTCCTTGTACAAGCCCTGAGCGCGGGTCCAATCGAGATCGGAGCGCTCCGCGTCAGACTTGGCGCGGTTGAGATCGGCTTGGGCAGTATGGCGGGCGGCATCGGCGGCCAGCGCGTCGGTGCGGGCCGCTTCGAGCGAGGCCTGCATCGCATCCATGTCGGCTCCCGCCTGCACGTTTTCCAGTTGCGCCAGCATCTGTCCCTGCTTTACCCGGTCGCCTTCCTTTACGTACAACCTGATGATCTTGCCAAAAGCATTGGCACCGATGTTTACGTAAGTCTTCGGCCTGATCTCCCCGGACGCGCTCACAACCGCCGCCAAGTCTTGCCGCTGCACCTTGCCGGTTTGCACCGTGACCACGTTCTTATGGCTCTGGTAGACGGTAAAGCCGACGATGGCGGACAGGGCTATGACCGCTCCGGCGCCAATTACAATTTTCTTCCAGGTGCTCATTGCCTCCCCAAATGCGTCCCCGAGCCGCGCCCAACCTGGCGCCGACTCACAAATCCGGCTGATCCCGGCCCGTTGGGGACGACGGGGTGCACACCCTCAGATACGACTATGCCCGCCCAAAAGTTCCCAAGGTTGGAACGGCCAGAACTGCCGGAAATGCAGCGGATTTAGCAGCCAAATGTCGATTATAGCGTGCCCGGCAATAGTGAGAATGTTCCTGGGATTCTCTGCGTTAACAAGGCGGGCTCCGCTGACCTCCGACCCCACCCCTCAGGGAACAATTTTCTGCCATTCGGTCATCCTTTCACTGTCGCTGCTTTCTGGGTCTCCAAATACAGGCGGCATTTAAACGACTTACATCTGCCCCCCTCACTTTGGCAGAGCAGTTGCTCCTCTTCTCGCCAATACACAAATCCCTCCCCTAAGGAGAACTGGAATGAAGAAAGTTCAAGAAGCATTGCTCAAACTGTCACCCGTAGCGGCGTTGCTGGTAGGCCTTTGCCTCCTGAGCCAACCTTCAACGGCGCAGAACTCGGCTAACCCCGGTCCCAACGCTCAACAGCAATCCATGCCGCAACCCGCTGATCAGAATCAGGCGGCCCAGACCGCAACCTTCACCGGAAAAATTGTAAAGTCCAAAGGCAAACTGGTCCTGACGGATGCGGACGGCAAGACCAACTACCAACTCGACGACCAGAAGAAAGCGAAACAGTTCATGAATCAGAACGTGAAAGTCACGGGCGTTCTGGATGCTTCCACGGGCACCATTCGCGTGAGTGCCATCGACCCGTCCTGATCGGTTCGAGAATGGGCGGTGCGCCCCGCCCTTGTCTTTTTTCTTCACCACCAACTGCTCTTCGCCAACTGCTCTTCGCCAACTGCTCTTCGCCACTCTCGTCAGCTACCTGGCCATTGCCAAATTCGCGACCGGAGATCGATGCATGCGACTGCTGAGCGTTCGTCTCATCGTTTCCCTGATTCTCGGTAGCACCCTGGTGTCTCTGCTGTTTTCATATTCGGAAGTGGTGGGGGAAAAGCGCAATCTGCGCAATGACCTGGAACACCGTGCCGAAGTGCTGGGGGAGAGCCTTGCCGGCAACGTCGAACGATCATGGGGCTCGGACTCTGAAGCTGAATTGCAGCGGCTGGTCCAGCGCTTTGGCAACCGTGAACATCTGTTGGGAGTCGCGGTCTACGACCGGCGCGGGAGTCTGGTGGCCATGACTCCTGAGCTGGGGAAGCTACTCACCGCCGCTCCCCCGGCGGTGACCAGGGCGATCTCCGAGAGTCACGAACAGAGTTCCTTCGTCCGTTTGGCTGGCCAACCGGCGCATGTGCTGGCCTTGCCTCTCGATCGGCAGAATGAAGTCGTGGGCGGCCTCGCAGTGGTGCACGAAGCAAGCTACATCCGCCAAGAGACGCTACGGGTATGGCGGGAAGCGTTTCAACGCGTCCTCGCCCAAGTTTTCCTTATCGTGCTCATCACCGTGCTCATCGTTCGCTGGAGCATCGCGGGCCCGATCGCCCGGGCGGCACAATGGATGCGGGCGCTGCGTACGGGGAGAGTTTCGGCGCGCGAGAAGATTCCCGATCTCGATCTTTTCCGGCCCCTGGCGCGTGAAGTCGCCACTCTGGCGGAGAGCCTCAACCAGGCACGTAACGCCGCTGAGAATGAAGCCCGCTTGCGAGAAGCCTCGGAGTCCGTGTGGACGGCGGACCGGCTCTCAGTGCAGGTTCGCACTCGCCTGGATGGCAGCCGGCTCTTTGTGGTCTCCAATCGCGAGCCCTACATGCATCTGCGCACCGGAAAGACGCTCAATGTGGTGGTCCCGCCTAGCGGCCTGGTGACGGCTCTGGAGCCGGTGCTCAACGCCTGCGATGGTACCTGGATCGCCCATGGCAGTGGAGACGCCGATGTGGAAGTTGTGGACTCCAACGACCGCCTGCGCGTTCCGGTGGAGGATCCTCGCTACAGCTTGCGCCGGGTGTGGCTGAGCAAGGAACAGGAGGAAGGTTACTACTACGGTTTTGCCAACGAAGGGTTATGGCCCCTCTGCCATATCGCTCACACCCGTCCGATTTTTCGTGCCAACGACTGGCGGCATTACCAGGAGGTAAACCAAAAGTTCACCGCGGCGGCGCTTGAGGAAATCGAAGATATCCCCAAGCCTGTGATCTTGGCCCAGGACTACCACTTTGCATTGCTGCCGCGTCTTATCAAGGAAAAGCGGCCGGATGCCCGGGTGGCGATTTTCTGGCACATTCCCTGGCCCAACCCGGAAGCTTTCGGCATTTGTCCCTGGCAGCGGCAGCTCGTGGATGGCCTGTTGGGCGCCGACCTCGTTGGGTTTCACATCCAATCACATTGCAACAACTTTCTGCAAACCGTGGACCGCATCGTCGAGTCGCGCGTGGACTGGGAGCATTTTTCCGTGCTGCGCCAGGACCACCGCACTGCGGTCCGTCCTTTTCCCATCAGTGTTGACCTGACCCCGGAAGATCAGTCCCGCGAGCACACCAACCAGGGACTCAATTACCTGGAACGTTCGGCCCTGTTGCGGGGTCTGGGAGTCGAGGCCGCCTTCCTCGGGATCGGAGTGGACCGCGTGGACTACACCAAGGGGATCCTCGAACGCATGCTGGCCGTGGAGCGCTTCCTGGAGAAGTGTCCCAACTATCAAGGGAAATTCACCTTCGTGCAGGTTGGCGCCCCCAGCCGCACTCACATCAAGCGTTACCATGACCTGCTGGCCGAAGTGGAAGCCGAGACGGAGCGCATCAACTGGCGTTTTCAGACAAGCAAGTGGAAGCCCCTTATCTTTCTAAAGCGGCAGCACAGCCATACCGAGATCGCCCCTTACTACCGAGCTGCCGATCTATGTCTCGTCACCTCGCTGCACGATGGCATGAATCTAGTGGCGAAGGAATTCGTGGCCGCCCGCCATGACGAACGCGGGGTGCTGATCCTGAGCCAATTCACCGGAGCAGCTCGCGAACTGCGCGATGCCCTGCTGATCAACCCTTATGACATCGACCATACCGCCGATGCCATCCGCCAAGCCCTGGAAATGGCGCCGGAGGAGAAACAACTGCGCATGCATCGTATGCGCAAGATCATCAAGGAACACAACATCTATCGCTGGGCGGGAAACTTGATTACGGAGCTTTGCGAGGTTCGGCTGGACGCGCCGGAAGACACTCAGGAAAAATTGCAGGCCAGCGTGTCGTTCGCATGATTCCAAACCAGAGAAGGGAGGACATACTGAAGCCGCAAGTGCAATCCACGGTTGAGTCGTTCTTGCGAACGGTCGCGGACGCACCCCGGTCTCTGTTGCTGCTCGACTACGACGGAACCCTGGCGCCGTTTCGCAAGCAGCGCGATGAGGCCTTTCCGTATCCCGGCGTTGTCCCCGTCCTGCAGAAGATCATCCACAACTCTCGCGCTCGCGTGGTCATCATTTCCGGCCGAGATGCCGAGGACACCGTTCGGCTTCTCGGGATTCAACCCCCGCCGGAAGTGTGGGGACTTCACGGTTCGCAGCGCCTGAAACCAGGCAGCCCAGCCGAGGTCCTCCAGCCGGATCCGGGTGCCCTGGAGGCCCTCGCAGCGGCTGACCGGTGGCTAGGTTACCAGCAGTTGCGGCATCTGGCGGAGTTCAAACCTGGAAGCATTGCGCTTCATTGGCGGGATATCGACGAGTGGGAGGCGGATCAAATTCGGGGCCGCATCCTGCTGGGTTGGATCCACATTGCCCAGGACACCGGCCTGGATCTTCTGGAGTTCGATGGCGGTATCGAAATCCGGGCTGCGGCGACAGACAAAGGCGACGCCGTCTACACCATTATGAATGAGATGGCCCCTGACACCCCTGTCGCTTACCTAGGCGACGACAGCACCGATGAGCACGCCTTCCGGGCAGTGAACGATCACGGATTGAGCATCCTGGTCCGCGCGCACTGGCGGTGCACGGCTGCGCAGCTGTGGATCAAACCGCCGGAGGAACTGCTTGATTTTCTGGAGCAGTGGCTGGATGCGTGTCAGAAACAGGACTCCGTCGGCAATAAAGGCGCAGCGGCGGTGACCGGATGACCGCTTCAGTGACCGCACCGATTCTCCCGCCCAGGCCGGCGAAGCCTTTCTATTTCAATACTTCAGCACATCTGCTCCGTATCACCACTCAAAGAGCGAACACCCTCGCGGACTTCCTCGAGGGGCTGCAAAAATGCCCCGAGGATTCCATCTTTCAGCACACCTTCCGCACGCTGCAGGAGCACCACTTCATCCGCGAAGGCTTCTCCAACGATTTTGCCCACTGGACACTCTCTGCCTGCAACGAACCCAGCTTGGCCGAAAGATTGGCCAGCGTAGACGTCAGAGAATTCACTTCCGTGGCCGAACTGCGGGAACGGTTTGTCGAAATCGTCGCCCAGTTCCTGCGAGACAATCCGGCCGCAGGACTGCGCTTGGCAGAGGACACTTTCTATTTCTGCGCCTCTGACATTGTGGTAATGCCAACCAGCTTCGTCGCCGGCACCATGCAGGATTTTGCCGAAGGGCTGCGAAAGGTCAGCGTGCATTCCATTCACCATCATTTCATCGAAGCCCGGCTCCGGCTCAAGCTGATGTCCAACGATTTCTCGCAATGGCTGCACGAGGACGTAGGCCTGACCGAGACCGCGCGGGAACTGAACCGGATCGACATCTACACTGCGACGCTCGAAAACGTCCGCGCGCAAATGGTGAGGATTGTGGAACGAGCATTGACCTAGACGACCATGAGCGAGCCAACGGAAACCTTGAATCAAAAAGACACGGCGAGTTCCTCGCGCACGCCGGAAAGCCCAGTCGCTTCTCTGGCATCTCCACGGTCCATGCCTGCACCGCCGGAACGACGAACTTCGCCCCGGACCTGGGAAACGCCTCCGGCACCGGTGCCACCACCCCATCTGGATGACTATCGCGGCATCGTGGGGACAGCTGAAATCGACGAACTGCGTTTTCTGGCAGGCCAAGTCAAGGGCAAAACCCTGAAGATGGTCAACTCCACCGCGGTCGGTGGAGGGGTTGCGGAGATGCTGAACCGCCTGGTCCCACTGCTCAATGAAGTGGAAGTGACGACGCACTGGGACGTGATCACTGGGGGCAATGACTTCTTTGAAGTCACCAAGGCGTTTCATAACGCACTGCACGGCAGTGAGTACGATTTAACCGGGCATGCGAAGGAAATCTTTCTGATGTACAACGAGCAGAACCGCCAACGGATGCGGTTCTCGGAAGACCTGGTGGTGATTCATGATCCCCAACCTGCAGCGCTCATCCGCGCCCGGCAAGATACAGCCGCCCGCTGGGTGTGGCGCTGCCACATTGACCTGTCGAATCCGAACCCGCATGTTTGGGGCTTCCTGCGTTCTCTCGTCGAACAATACGACGCCGCGATTTTCTCGTCCCAATCATTCGCGCGCCAGTTGCCCATCCCGCAGTACTTGTTCTATCCCTGCATCGACCCGCTCTCTGAGAAGAACAAGGAGCTGGAAGATAGTGTTGTCCAGACGGTGTGTGACGAATTTGGAATCGATCGCTCCCGGCCCATCGTGACTCAAGTCTCACGTTTTGACCGGTTGAAGGACCCGGTGGGGGTAGTGCAGGCCTTCAAGCTGGCCAGGAAGTACGTCGATTGCCAACTGGTGCTGGCTGGGGGAGGAGCGAGTGACGACCCCGAGGGCGCAACCGTTCTGCAGGAGGTCAAGGAAACGGCGGGCGCTGATCCCGACATTATTATTCTGGATCTTCCTCCCTGGTGCGCGCTAGAAATCAATGCTCTGCAGCGGGCCTCGACCCTTATTGTCCAGAAATCCATCAAGGAAGGGTTCGGACTCACCGTCACCGAGGCCCTATGGAAAGGGAAGCCCACCATCGCCGGCGCGGTTGGCGGAATTCCCAACCAGATCATTCACAAACTGACGGGTGTGTTGGTGCACTCAGTGGAAGGGTGTGCTTACCAAATCCGTTATCTCCTCACCCATCCCGAGTTTGCCGCAGGGCTTGGAAAAAACGGGCGCGAGCATGTGAAGGAAAATTTTCTGATGACTACCAATGTGCGGCGTTGGCTGCTACTGCTGCGGATTCTGCAATCCGGCGAGCCATCGCCCTAGAAAGAGCGGGGTGGAAAAGTAGCAATGGACAACAAGCCCAGGCTGTTCCGATCGGCTACAGGCGACCCCGGAGCTTCGGCCAGCGAACATACTCCATTCGACACCTTGACCCTGATCTCAGCGATTGCGGAAGGCGCGCCAAACTCCGCGACGTAGACGCCCTGGCCGTTTCCCGTTGCGCTAGCCAACCCCAGGCCTCCCAGATACGACCATGCCGATGAATAGCCTCTCAGCAGGCCCGACACGCAGCCCTTCCTCAGCGTTCCATTCCCGCTGTCAAAAAATGCCGCGGTGATCCGGTCTCCCTGCGTGTTGCTGATATATAAAATCGTCTGGTCCGGACTCAGCATGATGTTGCTGGAATTTATGCTGGCAGCCGACTGGTACACCACCGTCTGGGTCAGCTTGCCAGAGGAAACATCCGACACTTCGATCATCGTCGAAGTGGAAGTATCGCCGAAGAGAGCAAATCGGCCGTCCTGAGTGATGTCCACTGCGCTGGGATAGCTGCTCCCGCTGCGAGAGCCGGTTGAATTCTGCTTGTCCCCATTCGACACCGGCACCACGGATGCCAAGTTGAATGATTCAATCGAACCGTCGCCGTAAGTGGCCACCAGCATGTCGCCATGCACCGCCATTCCATCGATGCTGCCGCCTTGCAGCCCGCCAACCGTGACATCGCCTACAAAGCCCAGGCCGCAACTCGGCTCGATCTGAAACGTGCCGATGGTGCTTGAGTCGGTAAAGCTTGCATACAGGTATTGCGCGCTCAACGCCAGACCGATTCCATTCGAAAGGCCCGTATCCCCCGATGATCCTTGCGCGTGGCCGAGCAGCGTCAATGTGTTCACATCCACGCCGTCGATTTCTCCGGTTGCGGCGTCAGATGCGAACACGCACTGATTGCCGCTGGCATTGAGCACGACCACCCGATTCGCCGGGAAATATCCGCCGGGCATCCCGGTGACTCCGATCAGCACCTGTTGCTTAAGAGTGAGCTGACCGTTGGCTTCGATGGTGTAGAACGTCAGACTGTTATCGAAAAAGTTTCCGCTGCGGTCGTCGTTGGTTACTAGATAGTGAGAGGGCGTGGCGGCCGTCGCGGCTACGCCGAGGAAACAAAATCCGAACAGCATCGCGCTGCCACACACCACCCGTCTTAGGAGTGAAATCGCCATTTTCTTCCCTGATGGCTGGTGCACGTCCACTTATTGGCGGGTTCTTCCAACGCCAGCGGGGGCACCGCGCCCATCCGGTTTTCCGGATGGGCGGGTGGATGGTTAGTTGACGGTAACACTCACGGCGACCGAAGGAATTCCGTTCGCCACTACCACCAGCAAACTCGGTCCCGTCTCCATTTCCGCCGGCACGTCGAAGCTGGTCGACACCGGCTTGCTCCCGGTGGCCACGCCCATGCTGCTGTGGTCGTGCGTGGTCGCATAGAAAACATGCCCGCTGGCGTTATTGGTGATTCGAACAAGGGGATAGTTAGTCGCGGTCTGATACTCATCTCCGAATGCGTTAGCCTGCGACAAACCGTTGAACTGCGTGCCTGTGATCTGGTAGGTGCTTCCCCGGGTCACGCTGGACGGATAATTAGTAATGGTGGGTGCCCACGCCGGAGAATAGGTTCCGGTCGGGTTGTAGATCTCCGAACCGCCGAGAAGGATTTGGCCGGTCGGCAGCACCATCAGGCTGTTGCCGCCCGCCGACGACCCAGCGGTAAGGTGAGTTCCGTCGAAGGTGTACAAGGTTCCGGAGTCGCCTTCGACCAGCACGTTGCCATTCGGCAGCAATACGGCGAAAGAATCGCCGGCATTATCACCGTTCGGAAAATTCGGTCCGGCAGCCCAGCTCCCGGGATCGGTTAGATGAACTCCGGGTGTGTAGATGGCGGTGTGTCCCGGACCGCTGCTGGAGGAACCGGTCGCAA
>Ga0335078_10018511_pt1 | contig 10357 bp, 10 predicted proteins | sample Lox_Sample_32_FD_206711 | JGI IMG/M metagenome (GOLD analysis project Ga0335078, IMG submission 206711) | Soil microbial communities from Loxahatchee National Wildlife Refuge, Florida, United States - Lox_Sample_3.2 | ecosystem: Environmental > Terrestrial > Soil > Wetlands | place: USA...
CGTAGGTGGCGTCCATGCGCTTGCGGCTGAAGTCATCGATGGCGAGGCTCGGCACGATGCGGTACTCGCCGTTGGCGATGGTGACCGGATAGGAATAGATGACGCCGGCCTCGATGCCGTAGCTGCCGTCGGCGGGGACCGCCATGCTCACCCAGTCATCGTTGGCCGTCCCGTGCACCCAGGTGTGCACGTGATCGATCGCGGCCGAGGCCGCCGAGGCGGCCGAGGAGGCGCCGCGCGCCTTGATGACGGCGGCGCCGCGCTGCTGCACGGTCGGAATGAAGGTCTGCTCGATCCACTCGCGGCCGACGAGCGCGGGCGCGCTCTTGCCGCCAACGAGCGCGTGCGTCAGGTCCGGGTACTGCGTGGCGGAGTGATTGCCCCAGATCGTCATGCGGCGGATGTCGGTGACGTGCGTGTGGGTTTTCTCCGCGAGCTGCGCCAGCGCGCGGTTGTGATCGAGGCGCGTCATGGCGGTGAAATTGCGCGGGTTGAGGTCGCGCGCATTCTGCATGGTGATGAGCGCGTTGGTGTTGGCGGGATTGCCGACCACCAGCACGCGCACGTTGCGGTCGGCGACCGCGTTCAGCGCCTTGCCCTGCGCGGAGAAGATCTGCGCGTTGGCGAGCAGCAGATCCTTGCGCTCCATGCCGGGACCGCGCGGCCGCGCGCCCACCAGCAGCGCGATCTGACAGTCGCGGAAGGCGACGTTCGCATCGTCACTCGCGCTCGCGCTCGCGAGTGTTGTAAAAGCACAGTCGCTGAGCTCCATCAGCACGCCCTGCAGCGCAGGCAGCGCCGCGCTGATCTCGAGCAGACGGAGATTCACGCGCGTCTCGGGCCCGAGGAGCGCTCCCGAGGCGACGCGAAACGCGAGAGCGTAGCCGATCTGCCCGGCGGCGCCGGTGATCGCGACATTCACAGCGGGTTTCATGAGGGGTTTTCTCTGCGGCGAGGGGGAAAGGGCGAGAAAGTTTAGCGTGTGCGCCCCTTGGAGCCCGCACAAACGGCGTCCCCGGCTCGAGACACCGACCCCGGCCCCTTGGAAACGGGGCCTGAAAAGGCCTCAGACCCGCCTTTTTTGGGGTCTCAAGGTCATGTACTGAAATAGTTTGACACTCAAGTAGTGTTCTAGTAGAGTACAACACCAAGGAAGGCGATCTGCATGGTGCAGAGAGCCGAAGAGTAAGGAAGCCAAGAGAGGAGATGACCATGAACGCACTCACAACCGTCTATCGCAACACCACCTGTGCCGCTGCCGCCGCCCTGATCTGCGTGCTGTCCAGCATGGCCTTCGTCGAGTCGACTGCCGTTGTCCCGGGCACGCAGCCCGAGTTCATCAGCATCGCTCACGTGTCCGCGCCGTCCTGGTTCGGCAAGCCCGAGCCGGCCGTTTTGGTAGATTAGTTGACCAACCCACAGACGCCCCCGTGACAACAGCGATCATGGATCCGCAATGGGACAACAGTCAGCCGATCTACCGGCAGCTGCGGGACCGTGTGGTCGCCATGATCCTCGAGGGCGTCCTGAAGGAAGGCGACCCGCTGCCCTCGGTGCGCAATGTCGCGGCGGACTTTCGCCTCAACCCGCTGACGGTGCTCAAGGGCTACCAGCAGCTGGTGGACGAGCAGCTGGTAGAGAAGCGCCGGGGCCTCGGCATGTTCGTGAGCCTCGGCGCCCGCAAGGCGCTCATGAAGGACGAGCGGCAGCGCTTTCTCGAGGACGAATGGCCGAAGGTCTACGCGACCATCCAGCGCCTGGGGTTCTCGAGCGACGAGCTGCTGCGCGCCGGAGCCGCCGCACCCGCGGCGCCTTTCCCGGCCGCGCCCGCCAAAGGGGACAAAGATGACAGCGGTAATTGAAGCGCGGGGACTCGCAAAGTCCTACGGCGCGACCCACGCGCTGGACTCGGTGAGCTTCAGCGTCGAGCCGGGGCGCATCGTCGGCCTGATCGGTCCGAACGGCGCGGGCAAGACCACCGCGCTCAAGGCGATCCTCGGCCTCACCTCATTCTCGGGGGATCTCAGGATTTTCGGGCTCGACCCGCGCTCGCAGCGCGACGAGCTCATGCGCGACGTGTGCTTCATCGCGGACGTGGCGGTGCTGCCCCGCTGGCTGCGCGTCGCCCAGGCGGTCGAGTTCGTCGAGCACGTGCATCCGCGCTTCGACCGCAGCGTCGCCGAGAACTTTCTCGCCAAGACCGACATCAAGCGCACCAGCCGCGTCGGCCAGCTCAGCAAGGGCATGGTGACGCAGCTGCACCTGGCACTGATCCTGGCGATCGACGCGAGGCTCCTGGTGCTCGATGAGCCCACGCTCGGGCTCGACCTGCTGTATCGCCGCCAGTTCTACGACACGCTCCTCAACGACTATTTCGACAAGGAGCGCACCATCCTCCTCACCACGCACCAGGTGGAGGAGGTCGAGCACCTCTTCACCGACGTGATCTTCATCAACCACGGGAAGTTCGCGCTCAACTCCCCGGTCGAGGAGCTCGGCAACCGCTACCAGCAGCTCACCGTGAGCGCCGACGATGCCGCCCGTGCGCGCGCGCTCAAGCCGTTCTACGAGCGCGAGATATTCGGGCGGGTGGCGATGTTCTTCGAGGGCCGCTCGGCCGCCGAGCTCGGCGCCTACGGCGAGCTGCACACGCCCTCGATCGCCGACCTGTTCGTTGCCAAGATGCAGGGAGGCTCGCCGACATGAAACGCTACGCCCGCGGCGATGGGCCGCACGGCTCATGGGAGCGCTCCGCGCCCTGGGTGGCGCCGCTCCTGACCGCCGGAGTGCTCGCGCTCGCCACCTTCGTCATGTACACCAGCTGCGGGGCCGCACTCATATGAACGCCAACGCCGCAACCGTCGCGCCCGCGCCCGCCATCATGCGCCGCGCCGGGACGCTCGATACCGTGGTGGCGCTGGTGCGCCGCGAGCTCTGGGAGCACCGCTCGCTGTGGATCTGCGCGCTGGTGGTCGAGGGGCTGCTCGCCGTCGCGCTGCTCGTCGGCCGCATCAACATGGACCTGCCGGAGCAGGTGCTCACGGCGCAGCAGAAGGTGTCGATCTTCACGATCATCCAATGGGCGCTGGCGCAGCCCTTGTTCATCGTGACCGCGATCGTGCTCGGGTTCTACCTGCTCGACTGCCTGTACTCCGAGCGCAAGGACCGCAGCATCCTCTTCTGGAAGTCGCTGCCGCTGTCGGACGAGCTCACGGTCGGCTCGAAGCTCCTGGTTGCCGCCGTGGTCGCGCCGCTCGGAGTGTTCCTGCTCGCGAGCGCAGCGAACCTGCTGTTCGCCGGGATCCTCGCGCTGCGCGTTCCGCATGCACTCAGCTGGAGCACCTACGAGTGGCTGCGGACCGAGCTGGTGCTGCTGCTCGAGGTGATCCTCGGCGTGCTGTGGTACTCGCCCGTCGCCGCTGCGCTGCTGCTGTTCTCCGCCTGGGTCCCCCGCAACCCGGTCCTGTGGGCCTCGCTGGTGCCCGTCGTGGCGCCGATCGTCGAGCGCGTCGGGCTCGGCACCCACTACGTCTGGAGCTTCGAGACCTATCGCATCAACGGCATCTGGCACAAGCTGGTGCAGGGACCGAACGTGTTCGCGAGCTTCCACAACCTGCCCCCGGTGGGCGTGGTCCTCGACACCTTCAACATCCGCGGCGCGTTCACCGATATCGACCTGTGGCTGGGCGTGGTTGCGGCCTTCGCGATGGCCTACGCCGCCGCCCGCGTGCGGCGCTACAGAGACGATACCTAACAGTTTGCTGACTCGCGGCGTCGCGGGATCGCGCTTATGATCCGCGCGTGTCAGCCACGCTTACCCGCAGAGAGGCCGTCGAAGTCCGGCGCACCGCTGAGGGACTCGAGCTCGAGCTGACGGGCGAGTGGAGCGTGCGCGCGCTGGCCTCGATCGAGGCCGCGCTCGCGAGGATCGACGTGGCTTCGGTGCCGCGCGTGCGGATCGCCGCCGAGGGGATTACCGAGCTCGACCTCTCCGGCGCCTGGGCGCTGCGCGGGTTCGTGCAGCGCGCGCGCCGCGCCGGTGCCGAGGTGGATTTCCGCGGCACCCCACCCGATCAGCTGCGCCTGGTGGACGAGACGCTCACCGAACCGGCGGCGCCCGACGATTCAGCTCTGCCGGCCGAGCGCCTCGCGGCGGCGGAGCCGGGCGGCCGCGCGCTGGTCGCCATCGGCCGCTACGCGGTGCGCTCGAGCCGCGACCTGGTCGCGGGGCTCGCCTTCTTCGGCCGCACCTGCACCACCTTTGTGGCGGACCTGGCGCGCCCGTGGCGGCTGCGGCCGATTTCGATCGTCCGCCATGTCTACGATACCGGCATCACCGCCATGCCGATCGTGGCGCTGATCGCCTTTCTCATCAGCGTCATCCTCGCGTACCTGAGCGCCCAGCAGTTGCGCGGGCTCGGCGCCGACATTTACGTCGTGGACCTGGTCACGATCGGCGTGCTGCGCGAGCTCGGGGTGCTGCTCACCTCGATCATCGTCGCCGGCCGCTCCGGCAGCTCCTTCGCCGCCGAGCTCGGCTCGATGAAGCTCAACGAGGAGGTGGATGCTCTCACCGCCACCGGTGCCGATCCGATCGAGCTGCTGGTGCTGCCGCGCGTGCTCGGGCTCGCGATTGCGCTGCCGCTGCTCACCGTGATCGCGGATCTCATCGGGCTCGCGGGCGGGGCGCTGCTGTGCCGCTACCTGCTCGACATGCCGCTCACGCAGTACGTCAACCGGGTCAACGAGTCGATCTCCGCGACCACCTTCTGGGTGGGAATCATCAAGGCGCCGGTGTTTGCGCTGCTCATCGCCTTCGCCGGCTGCTATCGCGGCATGCAGGTGCGCGGCTCGGCGCGCGAGCTCGGGCACCTGGTGACGGTCGCAGTGGTGCAGGCGATCTTCCTGGTGATCCTCGCCGACGCCTTGTTCGCGGTGCTGTTCATGCGGATGAAGATCTGATGGAGCCGGTGGTGGAGGTGCGCGGGCTCGTGAACCGCTTCGGCCGGCAGGTGGTGCACGACGGGCTCGACATGCAGGTCAACGAGGACGAGGTGTTCGGCATCGTCGGCGGCTCGGGCTCGGGCAAGTCGGTGCTGCTGCGGACCATCCTCGGTCTGCAGCGCCCGGCCGCCGGCACGGTGCGCATCCGCGGCAGCGACATCACGCACCTCTCCGAGGCGCAGCTGCGGCCCATCAAGGCCGGCTATGGCGTCGCCTTCCAGTCCGGGGCGCTGTACTCGGGGCTGACGGTGCTCGAGAACGTACAGCTGCCGATGATCGAGCATCTGAAGCTCCCGCCGGCCGCGCTCGAGGGCCTGGCGCTCCTCAAGATCCGCCTGGTGGGGCTGCCGGCGGACGCCGCCGCGAAATACCCGGCACAGCTCTCCGGCGGCATGGTGAAGCGCGCGGCGGTGGCGCGCGCCCTGGCGCTCGACCCGCAGCTGCTGTTCCTCGACGAGCCCACCTCGGGCCTCGATCCGGTGAGCGCTGCGGCTTTCGACGACCTGGTGCTGTACCTGCAGCAGCACCTGAAGCTCACGATCGTCATGATCACGCACGATCTGGACAGCATCTTCCGTACCTGCAATCGTGTCGGGGTGATCGTGGACCAGCGCATGATCTCGGGCACCCTCGACCGCATCGTCGATGACCCGCACCCGTGGATCCGGGCCTACTTCCACGGCGAGCGGGCCCGCGCCCGGCTCGGAGCCGCGCATGGAGCGTGAGGCCAACTACGCCGCCGTCGGCGCCTTCGTGCTGCTGGTGACGCTGGCCGGGGCGCTGTTCGTCTACTGGTATTCCGACACCCGCGAGCATCGCAACTACGACCGCTACGAGATCTATTTTACCGGCAGTGTCAGCGGGCTGGAGAAGGGCGCGGCGGTGCGCTATCTCGGCGTGCCGGTCGGGCGCGTGGAGGACCTGCGCATCGATCCGCGCGACTCGAGCCGCGCCGAGGTGGTCGTCGACATCGACGCCAGCACGCCGATCTCGCAGCACACGGTGGCGCAGCTGCAGCTCCAGGGAGTTACGGGACTCCTCTACATCGACCTGAGTGAGGACCGCAGCGGCAAGATCCTGCCGCCGCCGGTGGCGCAACTCAGGTACCCGGTGATCCGCTCGGCGCCCTCGCAATTCGACGTGTTCCTCGCCGGGCTCCCGGAGCTGGTGGCTGCGACCGGCAATCTCGTCAACCGCGCCGATCGCCTGCTGAGCGATGAGAACATCGCCGCCGTGACTGACGCCGTCGGCAACCTCGACAAGGCATCGGCGGGGCTGCCGCGCACGCTCAAGGAGCTCAATTCGCTGGTCGCCGAGCTGCGCGGTGCGAGCTCGGAGCTCGCAGCTACCGCGAGCATCGCACACGGCACGCTCGTGGCCGTGGACCCGGACGTGCGCTCCGCCGCGCAGCGCATCCGCACGATCACCGACAATCTCGCGGACGCGAGCGGCCAGCTCGACAAGGCGATCGCCGAGAACCGCCAGGACATCCGCGCGTTCACACGCCAGGGACTGCCGGAGATCGAGCGCTTCGTGCGCGAGGGCCGCGCCGCGGCCCACGACATCCGCGAGCTCTCCAACAGCCTGCGCGAGAACCCGGCGCAGCTCCTCTATCAGCCGCCGGTGCGCGGCGTGGAGATTCCGCGATGAGGCGGCCGGCGGCGGCTCTGACGCTGTCACTGGCCGCGGCGGCGGCCGGCTGCACCAACTTCTTCCACAGCGACGCCAAGCCCGAGCAGACCTATGTGCTGCGCGCCCCGTCGGCGGGAGCTACGGACGACGGCGCGGCGGCCGCGGCCAGCGCGGCCCCGCCCGCGGCCGCACTCGCGCCGATACAGATTGGGCATCCGCTCTCGGCCCCCGGACTCGACGGCCCGCACATCATTCTGGTGCAGGCCGATCACCGCATGAACTTTTACCTCGGCAGCCGCTGGCCGGCGCCGCTCCCCGACATGGTCGAGGCGCTGGCGGTCGAGACGCTGCGCGCCTCGGGCGAATGGCAGTCGGTGCAGGATTCGGGGAGCCCGTTCACCTCCGAGTATCTGCTCTCGATCTCGGTGCGGCGCTTCGAGGCCGACTACACCCGCGCCCGCTCGGCGCCGGAGATCCGGGTGGTGCTCGACTGCACGCTGGGTGCGCGCGCGGGGCGCGAGCTGGTGGCGAGCTTCGTGGCGGAAGGCAGCGCCACCGCGGCCGGCGATCACATGAGCGAGGTGATCGCGGCCTTCGAGACCGCAGCGAGCGCGGCACTCAGGTCGATGTCGCAGCAGACCGTGGCGGCGACGCGCGCCTTCGCCGGGCGCGGCACGGCTAAGCGCTGATTGGGCCAATCGCGGGTTTTCAGGCTGAGCGCGGCGCCGCCGCTTCGACGCTCGGGCGCAACAGGTGCGCGAAGGGCAGGGTGCCGGCAGCCTGACGGGTGAGGAGCGCGAGCAGCTCGGTGGCGGTGCACGGCTCGCCGAACAGGCGTCCCTGCGCGTAGAGGCAGGCGTGGTGGCGCAGGAATTCGAGCTGCGCGCGCGACTCGACGCCCTCCGCGATCACTTCCATTCCGAGCGAGCGTCCCATCTCGATGATGGTGCGCACGATGGTGGCATCGCCGGCGTCCTCGCTGGCATCGCGCACGAACGACTGGTCGATCTTGAGCGTGCCGATCGGGAACTGCTGCAATGCCGACAGCGACGAGTAGCCGGTGCCGAAATCGTCGATCGAGAGGTGCAGCCCCATGGCGAACAGCTCATCGAGCAGCCGCACGGTGCGCGGCGCATCCGCCATCAGCGTGGTCTCGGTGATCTCGAGCTCGAAGGCGGTCGGCGACACGCCGTGGCGGCGGAACACCGAACGGCAGCGCAGGATGAAGCTCGCCTGGCGCAGCTGCTTGAGCGACAGATTGAGCGAGATGCGGCCCGGGTCGCCGCCCTCGCTCTGCATCTGCCGGTAGTCCATGCACACGCGGTTCAGCACCCACTCGCCGATGTCGAGGATCAGGTTGGTCTCCTCGGCGAGCGGGATGAACTGCGACGGCGGAATGTCGCCGTGCCCGGGCAGCCGCCAGCGCAGCAGCGCCTCGGCGCCGATGATGCGCCCGTTGCGCAGGTCGACCTTGGGCTGGTAGCGGATCTCGAGCTCGTCGCGCTCGAGCGCGCGGCGCAGCTTGCTCTTCAGCATCAGCCGCTCGACCGCCGCGGCGTTCATCTCCGGCGAGTAGAACGCGAAGGTGTTGCCGCCGTTCTGCTTGGAGTAGTACATGGCGGCGTCGGCGTTGCGGATCAGGTCGATGACGTTCTCGGCGTCGCGTGGAGAGAAGGCGATGCCGAGACTCGCGGTGAGGAACACCTCCTGCTGGTTCAGCTGGAACGGCCGGCTCACCTCGGTGAGGATGGCGCGCGAGAGCTGGGCGATCGGCCCGCGGTTGTCGGCCTCCGCCGCCAGCCCGTCGACGGTGAGCGCGAACTCATCGCCGGCGAGGCGCCCGACCACGGTCCCTTTGGGCACCGCGCGCACCAGGCGCTCGGCCAGCACCTCGAGCACGCGGTCGCCGGCGCCGTGGCCGAAGGTGTCGTTGACCTCCTTGAAGCGGTCCATGTCGAGGTACAGCACCGCCACGATCTGCCCCGCGCGCAGCGCGCGCGCGATGGTCTGCTGCAGCACGTGGTAGAACTGCATGCGGTTCGGGATCTTGGTGAGCGTGTCGTAGCGGGCCAGGTAGCGGATGCGGCGCTCGGCGCGCTTGCGGTCGGTGATGTTGCGCGCCACGAAGATGTTGCCCTGGAACTGGGGGTCGTCGCTGGCGATCACCGAGCCCGTGAGCGACACCGGAATGGTCTGCCCCGCGCGCGTGCGCACCACGGTTTCGCGCGTCTCCTGCGCCGCCTGCAGCAGGTCGAAGCTGGCGCGCTCGCGCTCCTCGAGGATCGCGGCGATGCCGCGCCCGAGCAGCTCTTCCTCGCTGTAGCCGAGGAGCTTGCAGGCCGCGGAGTTCGCCAGCTTGATGACGCCGTCGGGGGAGCTGACGAACACCGCATCGGTCATGCTGTTCAGCATGCTGTGCAGGTAGCTCTTGCTGATGGTAGAGGTGCGCAGCCGCCCGCGCATGCGCTCGAAGGCCTGCTCGAGCCCGACGAGCGAATCCTGCGCGCGTACCTCGACCGGGCGGGTGTAGTCGCCGACGCCGATGCGCTCGGCGCTCCGGATGAGCGATTCGACCGGGGCCTGCAGCTCGCTGAGCGCGCGCCACGCGAGCAGCGCGGACGCGATGCCGCCGCCGAGGGCGACCAGCAGCGCGAGCCACCAGGTGAGGTCGCTGCGCGAGCCGCTGAGCGCGGCGAGCTGGCCGCTGAGCGGCGCGGCGGCCACCGGTGAGGTCTGCTCGAGCGTGACAGCGAGCTGCGCCAGCGTCTCGGGGGTCGTCGCTCCGGGGAAGCTCTCCATCATGAGGCGCACCGGCGCGACGGCCTGCGCGCTCTGCGCACCGGGGGTCGGCGCCGTGCCGCGGTCCCACGAATACAGCGTTCCGCCCAGGCGGTTGTCGACCGAAAGCGCGGTGACCGTGGGATCGTCGAGGAACGGCTGCAGGCGGCGCGCGATCCCGGCCGTGTCCTGGGCGCGCACTGCGCCGGCGACCGAATCAGCGGCGTGGGAGGCGATACTCTGGGCGCGCGCCTTGAGCTCCGCGCCCACGCGCTCCTTCGCCGTGGCCTCCGCGAGCGTGCTCAGGGTGGAGGATTCGGCCTGCTGGCGCAGGATCAAGAGCAAGGCCACCGCGGCGCAGGTAAGCAGCGCAGTGAGAAACGCGGCGCCCGCGTAGCGGAACTTGAAGCTGGCGGCGGTCATGATCCCCTGATTTTTGGGGATCGATCTTACTCCGGGCTCAGTAGTTGGCCCAGACTCTCTTTATATATCCCAGCATCAGGCCGCGCATGGTCCCCATCGGATCCTCGACGGCGGCGAAGATCGGCGGCCGCCGCCGCAGCAGCTGCCAGTTCTCGCTGCGCAGGACCTGTCGCAGAAATTCGACATTGCGGTCGATCGACTCGATGTAGGGATTGCGGCCGTTGAAGAGGATCTCGAGGTAACGGTAGGCCGAGCCGAAGTCGCGGTCGAGACGATTGCGGCGCGTCTCTTCGATGAACTCCGGCGTCTGCCGCAGCAGGTCGAGGCCCGAGGCGTACTTCACCTGGCGGTAGCCGCCGGAGAAGGGCAGCGCCACCCCGCCCAGGACGAACTCGGCATAGAGGCGATCGCGGCACTTCTCGAGATAACAGCGGTCGGCGATCTGCGCGATCATGTCGGCCGTGCCGAGCAGGTGGCCGACCAGCACGTCACGCCGATCCGGGAGCCGCGACTCGATCTG
>Ga0335078_10018512_pt1 | contig 10357 bp, 8 predicted proteins | sample Lox_Sample_32_FD_206711 | JGI IMG/M metagenome (GOLD analysis project Ga0335078, IMG submission 206711) | Soil microbial communities from Loxahatchee National Wildlife Refuge, Florida, United States - Lox_Sample_3.2 | ecosystem: Environmental > Terrestrial > Soil > Wetlands | place: USA: Florida...
TTGACTCCCGAGTGAGGCGACGCCGCCAGCGGCTCGTGACCGTCGCTTCGCAGCCTCTCGACGAGCCTCGACCCAATGAGGCCGGTTCCGCCGACGACGACGATCTTCATCGGTGCCCTTTCGGTCCCGTGCTCAGTAGAGGGCGAGTAGCCGGTTGGCTTCAACGAGGGCTTCGGCGAGCGCGCGCGTGCCGACGACCACGTCGTCGGAGCTTGGCCCGATCCGCAGGGTGAGCTCGCCGGCCTCCATGCGCGTGAATCCGATCAGTCGGCCTCCCGACCAGAACTCTGCGACGCCGAACGACGCCTCTTCCGGGCTGACCACGGTGACGTGGATCTCGTGTACGACCGATGTGGGTGATGGCGATGTGTTTTGCATGCCGCGAGGGTCTCGCAGCCGGGGCGCCCTCGCGTCCGCTAGGTGGCCAGCCTGACTGGCTAGTCGCGGCAGCGGCCGATCGTCACTGCTGAAGCGAAGTGAGCCGGTCCGCGAAGCGACCCATCGCTTCGTGGTACAGGAACGGTCCCCAGCTCACTCGGGCCACGCCCAGCGCGGCCAGCTCGGCGAGCGGCGGCGCCTGCGGTAGGCGCAAGACATTCACCAGGCCGCGGACCTCCGAGATGAAGTGGCGTAGCGCGTCGGTCTCCCACAGGGCGATCGGGTAGACGCAATCCACTCCGGCCTCGAGGTAGGCGTTCGCGCGCCGTACTGCTTCCGGAACGAGCTTCTCCTGGGTCCCGGGGCCGGCACCGGCGAGGAGAGGACCGAGGAAGACGTCGACCCTCGCGTTGATCACCAGCCGGTAGTCCTCCGCCGACGCGGCCCGGCGACAGGCCCTGAGCCATTCGGCTTGGCGATCGAGGTCGCGGAGGCGGCCAGCGGCGTGGTCGCTGTCCTCGAGGTTGCAGCCGGCTGCGCCCGCGAGCCGCAGCGCGGACACCAGGTCGGCTGGCTCCATCCCGTAGCCGGCCTCGGCGTCTACCGTCACGGGCACGTCGACGCTCCTCGCGATCCGCGCGGCGGCGGCGAGCATCTCCTTGGTCGGGGCATGCTCGCGGTCCTCATAGCCGAGCGTCTCGGCTACCCCCGCGCTTGTGGTAGCGACCACCGGAAAACCGGCCGCGACCACGGCTCTCGCTGTGGCCACGTCCCATGCGTTCGGAAGCAGGAGGGGGGTGCCGGGGCGTTGTAGCGACCGCAGCAGGTCGCAGCGGCTCTGGAGCTCAGTGGATTGTGAGGCGGTCATGTCACGAATCTACGCCGCCTTGAGGAAGCACGGCAACGCTCACGGCTCCGCGTTGATTCGTCGACCGTCGCCGGCCGGTAGCGTTCCTGCCAAATGGCCGCCACCCTTGCGTCCGGGTTGCTTGACCGGACCAGCGAGCGTGACATGCTCGATGGACTCCTGGCACGCGTGCGTGAGGGTCAGAGCGCCGTCCTGGTCATCCGGGGCGAAGCGGGGATCGGAAAGACGGCGCTGCTCCGGTATACCGCTCGTCATGCCTCGGGGTTCCGCGTCGCGCAGACCACCGGTGTGGAGGCGGAGATGGAGCTTCCGTTTGCCGGGATCCATCAGCTCTGCGCGCCACTGCTCGACCAGTTCGACGCGCTGCCGCAGCCGCAGCGGGACGCGCTGAATGTCGCCTTGGGCGTCGCGTCCGGTGACGTTCCGGAACGCTTCCTGGTTGGACTCGCCGTGCTCGGCTTGCTGTCGGCCGCGACGGAAAAGCGGCCGCTCCTGTGTCTGGTCGAGGACGCTCAGTGGCTAGATGGCGCCTCGGCGATGATTCTCGGCTTCGTCGCGCGCCGGCTGCTGGCTGAGTCAGTCGCGATGGTGGTCACCGTCCGCGAGCCGACCGCCAGGCAGGATTTCGACGGCCTGCCCGAGATGTTTCTCCACGGCCTAGGTGAGGAGGATGCGCGCACCCTGCTCATGCGGGCCGTCCCCACCCGGCTGGACGATCGCGTCCGCGACCGGATCGTTGGGGAAACCCGTGGCAACCCGCTCGCTCTGGTCGATCTACCTCGGAGCATGAGTGCCTCGGAACTCGAAGGCGGCTTTGGTCTACTCCCTGCGACGGACCTGCCGCGCCACATCGAGGATCATTATCTCCGGCGCGCCGGTGAGCTCCCGGAGGCAACGCGGCAGCTGCTGCTGCTCGCCGCGGCCGAGCCGATCGGCGACGCGACGCTCGTGTGGCGCGCCGCTCACATGCTCGGCGTCGAAAGGGGCTCGCTCGCCGCGGCAGAAGACGCGCAGCTGGTCGAAATCGGAACCCGTGTCCGCTTCCGCCATCCACTGGTGCGGTCCGCGGTGTACCGAGCCGCGACTTCTTCTGAGCGCCGAGTTGCGCATGGGGCGTTGGCGGAGGCGACCGATCCCGATACCGATCCCGATCGTCTGGCGTGGCATCGTGCGCACGCGGCGGTCGGTGTGGACGAGGAGGTGGCCTCCGAGTTGGAGCGCTCGGCTGGCCGGGCGAGAGCCAGAGGCGGCGCGGCGGCGGCTGCGGCGTTCCTGGCGCACGCGGCGGAGATGACGCCGGACCCAGCGGAGAGAGGTAAGCGGGCTCTGGCTGCGGCGCGCGCGAAGCTCGAGGCTGGGGCGTCGGAGGCGGCGCTCGAGTTGCTGGCCACCGCAGAACTCGCCCCGCTCGACGAGCTTCAGTACGCCCGGTTGGAGCGGCTGCGTGCGGAGATCGCGTTCGAGCGTACCCGCGGCAGTAACGCTCCGGCTCTGTTGCTCGGCGCGGCTCGGCGCCTGGAGCCGCTCGACGCTGCGATGGCTCGCGAGACGCATCTCGAAGCGATAACGGCGGCGATGTTCGCCGGTCGCCTCGGCGGCACGCCGGACGTACGTGAGGCTGCGGAAGCCGCGCAGTCCGCGCCGGCGGCGCAGGAGCCACCACGCGCAATCGACCTGCTCCTCGATGGACTGGCGACAAGGTTCACCGAGGGCTACCCGGCCGGGGTGCCGCCGCTGCGCAAGGCGCTCGGCGCATTTCGCCACGTGGAGGGGTTGACCGCGACGGACGTGCGTTGGCTTTGGCTGGCGTGTCGCCTGGCCCAGGATCTGTGGGACGACGAGCTCTGGCACGATCTCGCGACCCGGGGGGTGCGCGTCGCGCGCGACACCGGCGCCCTCACCCTGCTTCCGGGCATGGCCAACTTTCTTGCCGCGCTCAACGTCCATTCCGGGGCCGTCAACAACGCCGCGGAGCTCATCGACGAGGTTCGTGCGATTACCCAGGCGACTGGAATCCCGCCGCTCAATTACGCGGCGTTGAAGATGGCCGCGTGGCGCGGCGACCAGGCGGGTATGCAGGCGATCGCCGACGGCGCGCTCCCCGGTGCGATGACGCGAGGCGAGGGGTTGTCGCTCGGCCTGCTCTCGTGGATGACCGCGTTGCTGCACAACGGCCACGGCCAATATGGGGCGGCGCTAGTAGCCGCGCAGCGGGCCTGCGAGCACGAGGATGTCATCGCGTACGGTTGGGCCCTCGTCGAGTTGGTCGAGGCCGCCGTCCGGGTCGGCAGGCGTGATGAGGCCGACGCCGGGCTCGACCGGCTGAGCGAACGCACGCGCGCGAGCGGCACCGAGTGGGCGCTCGGCATCGAGGCCGGCTCGCGCGCCTTGCTCAGCGAGGGCGCTGATGCGGAGCCCTTGTTCCGCGAGGCCGTCGAGCGACTCGCGCGCAGCCGCGGCGTGGTTCACCTTGCCCGTGCGCGGCTCCTCTACGGGGAATGGCTCCGTCGCGAGAACCGACGCGTCGACGCGCGTGAGCAGCTCCGCGTTGCCCACGAAATGTTCAGCGGCATCGGGGCCGAGGGGTTCGCCGAGCGCGCCCGTCACGAGCTCTCGGCCACGGGCGAGACCGCGCGGAGGCGTACCGACGATGCACGCGCCGTGCTCACGCCCCAGGAGGCGCACATCGCGCGGCTGGCTAGAGACGGTCTCTCCAACCCTGAGATAGGCGCCCAGCTGTTCATCAGCCCGCGCACGGTCCAATACCACCTGCGCAAGGTGTTCCTGAAGCTCGACATCACCTCTCGTAGCCAGCTCAGCCGCTTGCCGGCCAGCCACCTGAACCCCGCCTAACGAGCGCGGGCGATCGCGGCTCGTTGTCGCCCATCTACGAGGTCAGCCGTGTGGCGTGATGTTCTGGTTGACGCGGAAGAGATTGGTGGGGTCGTATCGTCGCTTGATCGCGGCGAGCCGCTTGTAGGTCGGTCCGGGATACGCCTCGCGGATGCGAGCTGCTCCTTCGTCGCCGAGGAAGCTGACCTGGACGCCGTGGGCGGCTGGGCGCATCGTCGCCAGGGATTCGGCAACCCACGTCTCGTGCGAAGCGGCTTGGGCTGCGTCCTGGTATCCGGCCACGAATGTCACCATCAGGCGCCGTTCGCGGTGAGCGAAGGCGGTGGCATCCGCCGGGAGGCGTGCCATTGCACCGCCGAGCACCCTGATCTGCGCAGCCGACATCGGCGAGGGTCGCGCTTGGACGCGATCGAAGATCATCGATTCGGCGTCCTCATCGAGCTCGTCGAGGAACATCGAGCGGGTGGCCATCCGGACTCGTGCGGCGCCGGGCCCCTCTTCCGCATACATCTGTCTGTAGGGCATCGGCGTGACCGCGTCGGCGAGCGGGGTCGCGAGTGCGCGCAGCGGAGCGATCGCGTGCTGGCCGGCGTCGAGATCGCCCGCGTAGGCCAGGCGCACCATCAAGGCCGGCCGGCCGTGATGTTCTGAGGGCACGAACGGGAGCGGGGGGACCGGGGCGAGAACCGCAATCGTCGACAATTCGTCCGGCGCGTCTCCCGCAGTGGCAGCGAACGAGCGCAGCATCCCGGGGCTCGCAGGCAGGATCAGCAGCCCACCCAGGATCGTGTCGACCTCGTGGAGGCGGTACTGCAGGCGTGTGATGACGCCGAAGTTCCCACCGCCACCGCGGAGTGCCCAGAACAGGTCCGGGTGGCGCTGAGAATCGACGTGCAGCCGGTTGCCGTCCGCGCTCACGAGCTCCACGGCGAGCAGGTCGTCAATCGTGAGACCGTGTTTGCGGACAAGCCAGCCGATGCCTCCTCCGAGGGTCAGCCCTGCGATCCCGACCGATCCGGTGTCACCGAATCCAGTCGCGAGACCGTGCCGCGCCGCCTCAGCGGTGTACTGACCGGCGGTGAGCCCGGCCTGGGCCCAGGCGATTCGACGCTGCGGGTCGATGTGCAGTCCGCGCATGTTCGACATGTCGAGTACCAAGCCGCCGTCGGATGTGCCGTGACCGGCCAGGCTGTGGCCGCCGCCGCGGATCGCGAGCTCCAGTCCGTTCGCGCGCGCGAGCGACACGGCGAGCGATACGTCAGCGGAGTCAGCGGGCCGGACTATCAGCGCGGGCCGTCGGTCGACCGCGCCGTTGACGACCAGGCGTGCCGATTCGTAGTCGGGATCCCCGCGGGCGACCACTCGGCCAAGCAGGGCGGCGCGCAATTCCGGGATCGAGTGGGGTATCGAGCGGGCCGCCGAGCGCGGCTCGGCGGAGGGGATGGAATGCATCAGGGTCCTCCAGGATCTGGGTGCGGGGTTTCGGGGAATCAGCGCGCGCCGGCCGCCGGTGCCGGCCGCGCGGTGTGGAATACGCGGGCGGGTTTGGCTGACGCCGGCATGAGCAGGGCGGTGACCACCGAGGCCAGGCTGACGCCCGCGCCGACAAGCAGTGCGATGCGGTAGCCGTGGACGGTCGACGCGGGCTGGGCGAGATGGCTGTGACGCGTGGCGGTAGCGGCGATGGTGACGAGTACGGCAAGACCGGTGGCGCCGCCGAGCTGGCGCGCCATGTTGAACAGGCCCGAGGCCAATCCGGCGTACCGCGGTTCGACGCCGGCGGTAGCGGACGCCGCGAGGGGGAGCATCATCAGCCCGATGGCGACTCCGATCAGGACCAGGGGGCCGAGGATCTGAGTTGCGTAGTTGGGGTGGTCAGGGAGCCGCGACACCCAGGCCAAGCCGACCGTCGCGAGGATCCCGCCGATGAGGATTAGGGAGCGGGGGCCGAAGCGTGGTAGCAGCCGTTTGGCCGCCAGCGGCCCGACCGCCAGCATCACGCTGGTGGGGACCATCGCCACGCCGGTGCGCAGGGCGCTGTACCCGACGATCTGCTGGAAGTACAGGGACAGGAAGAACAACCCGGCGGTCATCACCATCCCGAGACCGGCCATCACGGTGTTGCCCACGGCCAAGCTGCGCTGCCTGAAGATGCCAAGCGGGACGAGCGGCGCCTCGCTGCGGGCCTCGATGATCCCGAAGGCGGCCAGGAGCACCGCGGCCGCGGCCAGGGCGGCAACGACGGGGGCCGATCCCCAGCCCTTGATGCTGGCTTGGGACACGCCGTAGACCAGTGCGCCGACACCAACCGTGGACGTGAGCGCACCGGGAAGATCTAGGCGTGCTCGGTCACGCCTGGCCGGCGATGGCGCCAGGCCGCCGGCGGCCGCCGCGAGCAGCGCGATGCCGATTGGGACGTTGACGAACAGCACATAGCGCCAGGACAGAACGGCGGTGAGTACCCCGCCCAGCACGAGACCCACGGCGCCGGCGGAGGCGCCTACCGCCGCCCATAGCGACAGCGCGTGAGTCCGGGACGGACCTTCGGGATGGCTGGCGGTGACCAGACTCAGACTCGACGTGCCCAGGACCGCGGCGCCGACGCCCTGAATGACGCGCGCCGCGATCAGCACTCCCGGGCTCCAGGCCAGGCCGCCGGCGAGGCTGGCGGCGGTGAAGACCACCAGGCCGACCAGGAACACGCCCTTGCGCCCGAACAGGTCACCGGCCCGGGCGGCGAGGAGCAGGAATCCGCCGAAGGCGATCAGGTATGCATCGACCACCCACTGCTGCTGCGCCGGCGAGAGTCCGAGCGCGGCCTTCATCGCCGGCAGTGCGACGTTCACGATCGACGTGTCGATGATGACCATGAAGTTGGCCACGCATGCGATGGCGAGGATCGCGCCGAGCGGTACGTGGGATCGGGCGACCGACTCGACGGGTCGCGATGACGCGGCGGTGGCGGGGGGCATGAGAACGACTCCTTTTCCGGTAGATGCCTCGTCGGGTAATTGAACAAGTTCAAGTTGAACAAGTTCAGCGTACATTCGGTATGGTCATCCGTCAAGCGGGCGAGACAGATGACCGAGACAGAGGAGCAAGCGAGATGCGGTTGCGGCGCGAGCATGTGGTGGACGTGGCGATAGCGCTGCTGGACGCCGCCGGGCTCGATGCGCTCACGATGCGCAAGCTCGCTGCTGAGCTGGGAGTTCAGGCCGGCGCCCTGTACTGGCACTTCGCGAGCAAGCAGGCCCTGCTCGATGCGATGGCGGACCGATTCCTCGAAGGCCTCGTCGCCGATTTGCCGGAGGGGTCGTGGGACGAGCAGCTGTCCGCGCTGGCCTGGCGGCTACGCCAAGCCCTTCTGTCTCACCGTGACGGAGCCCGGGTCATGGCCGGCACGTACGTCGCTGAGCCCAACACCCTCCTGCTCGGCAACACCGCCGTCGAGATTCTGCAAGCCGCCGGACTCGCCCCCGATCGGGCGGGCTGGACCGCCGTTGCCGCCATGCACTATGTGCTGGGCCACACCATCGAAGAACAAGCCCAGATCGAGCTGGTCGAGCGCGGCGCCTGGGAGCCGAAGCTCGTTGTCGATGGGGTCGAGAACAAGATTGCTGCCACAGCCTTCTCCGCCGATCCCGCGGAGCGGTTCAGATACGGCCTCGAGCTCTTGCTGGATGGCATCGGTCAGCAACTGGCCCAACCCTCCTCCGCTAAGCGGGCTGCCGATCGGCGGCCCACCAAGGCCACGTCAAACCGGACTGGCACCTCGCGCCGACCATCCCGGCGCCGCGTCAACCAGAACTAAGCCTCCCGTAGGACCGCGAAACAGGCGCGATACTCCGTCGATCTTGACGGAGCGGCCGGAGACGTCCCGTGGGAGTGACACCGAGCGAGCTGTCGTCGGCGCTCCCTTCTCGAGCTCACGACTTGAGGCATTCAGCGACGGTGTGTTCGCGATCGCCATCACGCTGCTGGTGCTCGATCTTGCGATCGGAGCTGCCGGCCGCCGGCATCTGCTCCACGCCATTTTCCATCTGTGGCCGTCGTACCTGGCTTACGTCACGAGCTTCTTCATGATCGGGCTCGTGTGGATGGGCCATCACGTGATCATCTCGCTGAGCACAGGGGTGGATCGCCGGCTGACGAAGATCAATCTGCTGCTTCTGTTTTTCGTCGCGTTTCTCCCGTTCCCGACTCGGCTGCTGGGTGAGTTCATCCGCGATCCCCACGCCGAGCGGGTTGCTGCCGTGTTCTACGGCTCGTGGTTGCTGTTGATTTCGGTCACGCTTGCCGGCATGTAGCGCTACATCAGCGCCAAGCGTCGATTACTTCCTGACGACTTCAGCCAAGCGCGGATCGACAACGTCACGAGCATCTTTCAACCAAATATTGCGTTCTATGGGTTCGCGATCGCGCTCGCTTTGATCGTGCCCGAGATCGCTGCCGCCCTCTTTCTGGTCATCGCCGTCGGCGGTTTCATCCGTGCCGCCTAGGCCTTTCGACTCGCGAGCGAGGCGACGGCCGTGGTCGGTGCGGTGGCGCCCGGGCTGGAGCTTCTTCATGGAGCGATCTCGACGCCATCGCGAGGGTATCGGGGCGGCATGCCGACCGACCCCTCTGACGCATCACACGCGGCTTGCTTGCGCTCGCAGCAGCGGGGATGCCTGGCCACAGTCGCCCCCGGCGGAGCTCCTCAGAGCAAGCCCGTCGGGGGCGCTCCGACCGGCCCGCGAACTGTCCCTGAAGTCCACGCCCGTCTCGGCACGCGGTCCCGCGGAACCGTGACGGTGAACAACCTGTTGCCGGATCCAACTGCGTGGCCAGAGTCCGCCGGGGTCTGGGGGGTGAATAGCGGCGAGGTGAAGTCGTTCGGTCGGAACGAGTCCGCGTCGCTGGCTCGCATCGAGGCGGGTTCGAGGACGCGATGTTCTACGCGGCCGCAGCTCATGCCCCGAACCGGCGCAGCCGCAGCGCGTTGCCGACCACGCTGAGGCTGGAGCAGGCCATCGCGGCTTCCGCGATAACGGGGTTGAGCAGCCCGACGGCTGCCAGAGGCAGGGCGGCGAGGTTGTAGCTGAAGGCCCAACCGAGGTTCTGCTTGATCGTTCTCAGCGTCGAGCGGCTGAGACGGATGGCGTCGCCCGCGGCGCGCAGGTCGCCGCTAACCAGCGTGAGGTCGGAGGCCTCGATCGCGACGTCGGTGCCGGTGCCGATCGAGAGCCCGAGGTCGGCCTGCGCGAGCGCTGGCGCGTCGTTCACACCGTCTCCGGCCATCGCGACTGTCCGCCCCTCCGCCTGCAGCCGCCGGATGACCTCTGCCTTGTCTGCCGGCATGACCTCGGCGATGACCTCGTCGATCCCGACCTCGGCGGCGACGGCCTGGGCGGTCGCTTTGTTGTCGCCGGTCAGCAGCACGGTTCGCAGGCCGAGTGCCTTGAGTCGTGCGATCGCGTCGGCCGAGGTCGGCTTGATCGTGTCAGCGACGACGAAGATGGCGGCCGCCCGGCCGTCCCAGCCGGCCGCGATCGCCGTCTGCCCGCGCGCCTCGGCGTCACGGCGGGCGGTTTCGAGCTCGGGCGGCAGGTGCATCGCCCAGTCGGCGAGCAGCGCCGGGCGCCCGGCGACCACAGCGTGACCGTCGACCACGCCCTCGACGCCGAGGCCCTCACGGTTGCGGAATCCCTCGACGGTCGGAAGTGTCAGCTGTGCGCGGGCGGCAGTGGCGATCGCGCGGGCGATCGGGTGCTCGGAGGCATCTTCGAGCGCGCCAGCCAACCTCAGCGCCTCGTCGTGCTCAACGCCGCCGGCGACGGCGATGTCGACGAGCGCCATCTGCCCCGTGGTGACAGTGCCCGTCTTGTCCAGGACGATCGTGTCGATCCGACGGGTCGATTCGAGGATCTCGGGGCCCTTGATCAGCAGGCCGAGCTGGGCGCCGCGGCCGGTGCCTACCATCAGCGCGGTCGGGGTCGCGAGTCCGAGCGCGCACGGACAGGCGATGATCAGCACGGCGACCGCGGCCGTGAACGCGAACGCGAACGCGAACGTCGCGTTCTGCCCGGCTGCGAGCCAGAAGCTGAGGGTCGCGAACGCGAGCGTTAGGACGACGGGAACGAAGATCCCAGAGATCCGATCCGCGAGTCGCTGCACCGGTGCTTTGCCGGTCTGCGCGTCGCTGACCAGGCGGGCGATCTGCGCCAGCGCGGTGTCGGCGCCGACCCTGGTGGCGCGCACGATCAGGCGACCGCCGGC
>Ga0335078_10018513_pt1 | contig 10357 bp, 8 predicted proteins | sample Lox_Sample_32_FD_206711 | JGI IMG/M metagenome (GOLD analysis project Ga0335078, IMG submission 206711) | Soil microbial communities from Loxahatchee National Wildlife Refuge, Florida, United States - Lox_Sample_3.2 | ecosystem: Environmental > Terrestrial > Soil > Wetlands | place: USA: Florida...
GTCACCATCAGCACCCGGCAGGACGGCAGCGCGGCGCGCAGCTGCTGGGTGGCGGTGATGCCGTCCAGGCCGGGCATTTCCACGTCGAGCAGGGCCACGTCCGGCCGGGTCCGGCGGGCCCCGGGCAGCACCTCGTCGCCCCGGCCGACCTCGGCGACCACCTCCAGGTCGGGCTCGAGCGCGAGCAGCGCGGCCAGTGCCCCGCGCACCAGGGCCTGGTCGTCGGCGAGCAGCAGGCGGATCGGCGGGCTCACGGCACGATCATGGCATGCACACCCGCAGCCGGAAGCCGCCCAGCGGCGACCGGCCCACGCTGACGGCCGCGCCGGTCTCGTCGGCCCGCTCCCGCAGCCCGGTCAGCCCATGCCCCGGCCGGCTGCCGGCCGGGCCGCCCGGGCCACGCCCGTCGTCGCTGATCTCGATCTCGGTCGGGGTGACCCGGATCCGGCAGCGGGTGGCGCCACTGTGCCGGACTACGTTGGTCACGCCTTCCCGCACCGCCCAGCCGAACAGGTCCTGCTGCCCCCGGGGCACGTCCAGCACACCGTCCGGCAGGTCGGCCTCGATGCCGGCCGCGGCCAGCGCGCTCCGCGCACTGGCCAGCTCCTCGCACAGGGTCACCTCGCGGTACCCCGCGGCCGCGGCCCGGACATCGGCCAGCGCATCACGGGCGATCCGTTCCACGTCGGCGATCTCCGCCTCGGCCCGGGCCGGGTCCAGGCTGGCCAGCCGTCCGGCCAGCTCGGCCTTGACCGCCACCACGGTCAGCGAGTGCCCGAGGATGTCATGCAGGTCGCGGGCGAACCGGTTGCGCTCATCGGCCAGCGCCAGCCGGGTGATCTCGTTGCGGGCCTCGGTGAGCTGGATGTTGCGCTGGATCAGCTGGACCACGCCCCAGGCGGCCAGCGCGGATACGAAGATCTGGAAGGCCAGCGTCCCGTCCGACTGCCAGCCGGGCACCAGGCCGGGCACCACCAGTGACGTGGTGATGCAGGCCGCCACGACCAGCCAGCCCGGCCCGGTGGGCAGCAGGAACACCGCCATCACGGCCAGGTAGATGAACAGGCCGCCCGCTTCGCGGCCGATCGTGAAGTAGCCGGCCGCGATCAGCGCGGCCTGGGCGGCCAGCACGGCCGCGCCAACCGGCAGCGGCAGCCGGCCGCCGTGGTGGCGCCGCGAGCGCTGCACGGCGAACACGGCGATGAAGATCGCGGCGAATGCCAGCAGCGTGCCCAGCCCGGCATACCGGCGGGCCAGGTCATGCTCGGCCCACACGTGCGTGGCGGGCTGGGCCAGGTAGACCAGCCAGATCGCGGCGAACAGCCAGCCCACCCGGTACCACCGGCTGGTCGGCATCAGCCCCTCGGCTGGCCCGGGCGGGGCGGACTCGATGTCCGCCGCCCGGACCTGCGGCTGGGCCGGGGCCGCGGTCACGCCGGCCCGCGGCCGCCCGTGCCCCCGCGCCGGGCGGCCGCGCCCGGGCCGGGGATCTGGGTCAGCCAGCTCTTGATGCAGCACATACTCAGAGTCTGCGCGATCTGCCGGTTCCCGGCCACTCGTCAGCAGCGCGTCGGCCATGTACCGATGCTGCCCGGCCCGGGCCGGGCAGCGGGCTGCCGGGCGTCACCTCCTGGGCATGACATCTGTCATGGCCGGCCCGCCGGGCCGCTGGCCTGGACCGGCAGCCCGGCGCGGGCCCAGGCCAGGAACCCGCCCGCCACGTCGGTGGCCGCGGTCAGGCCGAGATCCTGCAGCGACGCGGCGGCCAGGCTGGACGCGTACCCGGCCGAGCACATCACGATGATCTGCCGCTGGTAACCCGTCTCCGGCAGCCGGGCGGCAGACGCCGGGTCCAGCCGCCATTCCAGCACGTTGCGCTCCACGATCAGCGCACCCGGCACCTCACCCTCCACGGCCCGCTGGGCCGCGGGCCGGATGTCGATCAGTAGCGCGCCGTCCCGTATCGCCGCCCACGCCTGTTCCGGCGCCAGCCGGGACAGCCGCTGGCGGGTATGCGCCAGCAGCTCGCTGATCGGCCGGGCGCCCGTGGCCGCGGTCACCAGCGCTCCCCGGCCGTCTCGACCGCGGTCAGCATCAGGCCGCGCTGGGTCAGTTCGTAGCGCCGCATCCCGGCCAGCGGCGGTGAGTACGCGTGGATGCTGACCGCGGGCGCGGCCGAGGCGTTCACCACTTCGTGCACGTGCCGCGGCCCGAACGACCGCACTCCCCCAGCGGCCAGGTCGCGGGCGGCCGGGCGGGCCGCACCCGGGCGCACCGTGCGCTCCTGCAGGGCGCCGAGTACCACGGTGAACGCGCCCGCCGAGCCGCAGTGATCATGAAAGCCGGTGCGCTGCCCGGGCAGCCAGGCCAGCAGCCACACCTCGTGGTCATCGCCCCGGGCCAGGCGCTGGTACCAGCGCTCATGCCCGGTGTACTGGACCAGGCCCGGCCACCGGCCCGCCGCGGCCGTGGCCCGCACCAGCTCGGCCAGCCGCACCCGCTGTGGTGCGCTGTCACCTGCGGAAAAGCCTTCCGTAAGCAACATCCTATTTATCCTATCGAATTGATGGGAAGGACTTGCTGAGAGGTTAGCACAGACCGCCCCGGACGCCGGGCGTAACTGGCCCACGCGGCGGCATATCCCGGTTGCCCCCGGTTGCGGGGGCCGGCCAGACTGGGCCTTGGCCGGCGCCAGGGGGCCCGCCGCGCACATCTTGCGATATGACTTGACAGCCTCACTGGACGCGATACATCGTGTATGCCGGTGCCTGCCGGACCGCCCGGCAGCGCATCTCCGGGGAGGATCCGTGGCCAGGAGTTCAGCCCGCACCGGCCAGCAGGACCCGGGCCAGGGCGGCCCCGGCCGGGCCAGCGGTGCACGGGCCGGCTGGGCGCACCGGCTGGCCGGGCTGCCCAGCGGGCGCCGGACCAAGTGGGCCGTGCTGGTCTTCTGGGTAATCGTGATCGCGCTGACCGGGTCGCTGGCCGGCAAGCTGATGGGTGCCGAGAAGAACGACGCCTCGGCCTACCTGCCCGCCTCCGCTGAGTCGACCCAGGCCCTCAACCTGCAGGACCAGTTCACCGGCAAGAACCTCAACCCGGCCGTGGTCATCTACGTCCGCCCATCCGGGCTGACCCCGGCCGACCTGGCCAAGGCGGCCAGGGATGCCCGCCAGTTCGCCACGCTGCCCGGTGCCGGGCAGGTCCTCGGCCCGGTCCCGGCCAAGGACCACCAGGCCGCTGAGGTCCTGATCAACGCGCACCTCGGCTTCAGCAACTCGATCACCAGCTTCGTGAACCGGGTGCATGCCATCGCCGCGGCCGGTGCCCCGGGGCTGGCCGCGTACGTAACCGGCCCGGCGGCCAGCGCGGCCGACTCGGTCAAGATCTTCAAGGGCATCGACTCCACGCTGCTGTACGCCACCCTGGGCGTAGTCATCGTGCTGCTGCTGCTGACCTACCGCAGCCCGATCCTGTGGCTGCTGCCGATCATCTCGGCGGGCGTCGCGCTGATCGCCTCGGAAGCCTTCATCTACCTGCTCATCGAGCACGCCGGCCTGGTCGTCAACGGGCAGAGCGGGGGCATCCTGGTGGTGCTGGTGCTGGGCGCGTCCACCGACTACGCGCTGCTGCTGATCGCCCGGTACCGCGAGGAACTGCGCCGCCACTCCGACCGGCACGAGGCGATGGCGATCGCCATGCGGCGGGCCGGGCCCGCCATCATCGCCAGCGGGCTGACGGTCATCGCCGGGATGCTGTGCCTGCTGGTGGCGGACTCGGCGGACATCTCCGGCCTGGGCCCGGTCGCCGCGATCGGCATCGCAGTCGGCCTGCTGGCCATGATCACCCTGCTGCCCGCGCTGCTGGTGATCACCGGGCGGTGGATGTTCTGGCCGTACCGGCCCCGGTTCGGCTCGGCCGACCCGACCTCGCGGGGCGTGTGGAGCCGGGCCGGCCAGGCCATCGCCCGCCGCCCCCGGGTCATCTGGGTCACCACCTCGGTGCTCCTCGCGGCCGCCTCGCTGGGCCTGCTCGGCTTCCACTTCGGCGCGCTCAGCCAGGCCGAGTCCTACCGCGGCACGCCCAGCGCGGTGGCGGGCGCCCGGGTGCTGGCCGCGCACTTCCCGGCGGGCGCGGGCGAGCCGGTGATGGTGATCGGCAACGCGTCGGCGGCCCGCCCGCTGCGTACCGCGGTGGCCGGCACCACGGGCATCGCCGTGGTGTCCCCGCCACGGGTACACGGCCACCTGGTGCTGGTGGCGGGCACGCTGGCCGTGCCGCCGGACTCCCCAGCCGCGTACACCACGGTCAGCCAGGTCCGCGCCGCGGTGCACGCGGTGCCCGGCGCGAACGCCAAGGTGGGCGGGGCCACCGCGATCAACGCCGACGTCGAGCACTACTCCATCCGGGACCGGAACGTGATCATCCCGCTGGTCCTGGTGGTCGTGCTGCTCATCCTGGCCCTGCTGCTGCGCGCGGTGATCGCGCCGCTGCTGCTGATCGGCACCGTGATCCTGTCCTTCTTCGGCTCCCTCGGCATTTCCGCGCTGTTTTTCTCCCACGTTTTCGGGTTCGCCGGGGCGGACAACTCGATGCCGCTGTTCGCGTTCGTGTTCCTGGTCGCGCTGGGCATCGACTACAACATCTTCCTGATGACCCGGGTCCGCGAGGAGACCATCAAATCCGGCACGCACCGCGGCATGCTGGCCGGGCTGGCCGCCACCGGTGGCGTGATCACCTCGGCCGGCCTGATCCTGGCGGGCACGTTCGCCACGCTGGGCACACTGCCCCTGGTGATCCTGACCGAGATCGGCTTCACGGTGGCCCTGGGCGTGCTGATCGACACCCTGATCGTCCGGTCGGTCCTGGTCACCGCGCTGACCCTGGACGTCGGGCGGCACATGTGGTGGCCCAGCCGGCTGGCCGCCCGCCAGGTGGAAGACAGCGCGGCCCAGGCCGGGGAGCAGCTGACCCGCACCTCCTGACCGGCCCGGCCCCGGCCGCCCATTAGAGTGGGTTGGCGTGGGATCAGGTTCAGACGGGGCAGGTTCTCCCGACCCAGACAGGCTCGCGGTCCGAACCGTTCCCATCGCTGACCCAGGTGACCTGGCCGGGCGGCTGCCTGGCCCGGGATCGGCCGCCTGGATCCACCATGGCGAGGGGCTGGCCGGCTGGGGTGAGGTAGCCCGGATCACGCTGCCCGCCGGGCATGACCGGTTCACTGCCGCGGACAAGTGGCTGCGCGCCCTGCTGGACGGGGCGGACGTGGACGACCAGGTCGGGCTGCCCGGCTGCGGGCCGGTGGCGTTCGGCAGCTTCACCTTCGACCCGGCCTCGGACGGCTCGGTGCTCATCGTGCCGCGGGTGGTGCTGGGCCGGCGCGGCGGCCGGGCCTGGCTCACCACGATGGCCGGCCGCCCGGCCGCGGGGTGGCCGGAGGGCGGTGCGCCGCCCGCCGGGCCGGGCCTGATCCGCTGGCACGACGGCAGCCTCAGCGCCCCGCAGTGGGAGCGGGCGGTGGCCGCCGCGGTGGACCGGATCAGGGCGGGCCGGCTGCGCAAGGTGGTGCTCGCCCGGGACCTGTACGCGTCGGCCACCAGCCCGATCGACGACCGGCTGGTGCTGGCCCGGCTGGCGGCACGCTACCCGGACTGCTACACGTTCGCCTGCTCCGGGCTGGTCGGTGCCACCCCGGAGCTGCTGATCAAGCGGCAGGGGCGGGAGGTCAGCTCGCTGGTGCTGGCGGGCACGGCGCCGCGCGGCAACGACCCGGCGCACGACGCGGGGCTCGGGGCCGCGCTGCTGGCCTCGGCCAAGGAGACCGAGGAGCACGAGTACGCCGCGGCTAGTGTGCGCGAGTCGCTGGCCCCGCTGTGCGACCAGCTGACGGTGGCCGCTCATCCGGCCCTGATCCGGTTCGCCAACCTGCAGCATCTGGCCACCGCGGTACGCGGCACGCTGTCCGCGCCGGAGGCCAAGGGCACGGTGCTGGCGCTGGCTGGTGCGCTGCATCCGACCGCCGCGGTGTGCGGTACGCCGACCGAGGTGGCCATGGAGCTGATCCGCGAGCTGGAGGGCATGGACCGCGGCCGCTACGCGGGCCCGGTGGGCTGGGTGGACGGCGCCGGGAACGGGGAATGGGGCATCGCGCTGCGCTGTGCGGAACTGGACGGCGCCCGGGCCCGGCTGTTCGCGGGCGGCGGGATCGTGGCCGACTCCGACCCGGCCGCGGAACTGGCCGAGACGCAGACCAAGTTCCGCGTCATGCAGTTCGCGCTGGAAGCCTGAGCAGGCCCGGGCCTGCCCCGGAAATCAGTGCAGCCGGACCCGCGGGTCCAGCACCGCGTAGAACGCGTCCACGACGATGTTCGCCACCACCACCGCGGTCGACGCGACGATGACCACGCCGATGATCACCGGCAGGTCCTGCTGGTCGATAGCCTGCACCGCGGTGAAGCCGAGACCGGGCATGGAGAACACGACCTCGGTGATGACCGCGCCACCCAGCAGGATGCCAACGTCCAGGCCGAACTGCGTGACGACCGGGGTCAGCGCCGCGCGCAGCGAGTGCCGGAAGATCACCCGACGCTCGGACAGGCCTTTGGCCCGGGCGGTGCGGATGTAGTCCTCGTTCATCACATCCAGCATCGAGCCCCGGGTGAGCCGGGTGTAGGTCGCGGCCGACACCAGCGCCAACGTGAACCAGGGCAGGATCAGCGAGCGGAACCACCCGGTGGGGCTCTGGCCGAACGGTATATAGCTGGCCGGGAACGCGTGGATGCCGTGGATGGTGAGCTCGTAGTAGAAGACCAGCAGCAGCAGCAGGCCGAGCACGAACGTCGGCATCGAGTAGAAGAACAGGGCCAGGCCGGTGAAGACCCGGTCCGCGACCGTCCGCGACTTGACCGCGGACAGAATGCCGGACAGCACGCCGAGCACGATCCAGATGATCGCCGCCCCGATCACCAGGGACAGCGTGATCGGGAAGGCGGCCTTCAGCACCGAGTTGACCGACTGGCCGTGGTAGAAGGAGTACCCCAGGTTGCCGTGCAGCAGCCCGGAGAAGAAGTGCCAGTACTGCTGGTAGATCGGTTTGTCGAGCTGCAGCCGTTTGGTCACCGCCTCGACGGTTTGCGGGGTGGCGTTCCGGCCGGCCAGCGCCCGGGGCACTTGCTTCGGGCCCGGGCCGACGAAAAAGATGAGGAAAACGCCGACGGTCATCAGCCACAGGACCAGCAGCCCCTGGAGGATGCGGCGGATCAGAAAGCGGGCCATGGTGGACTCCCCCTACTTGAAAAGCTGCCCGCCGCGCGGGTCGAACGCGTCCCGCACGCCATCACCAAAGATGTTGAACGCCAGCGTGGTGATCAGCAGCGCCATGCTGGGGAAGACCAGGTACCACCACGCCCCGTACAGGAAGACGCTCTGCGAGTCGGCGATCATCGACCCCCAGTCCGGGGTGGGCGGGGGGATGCCGACGCCGAGGTAGGACAGGGACGCCTCGGCCACGATCGACACCGGGATCAGCAGGCTGGTGTAGACGATGATCGGGGCGATCACGTTCGGCAGGACGTCGATGAACATGATCCGCCACGGCCCGGCGCCCAGCGACCGGGCCGCCTCGACGTACTCCTTCTCCCGGATGGTCAGCACCTGGCCGCGGATGATCCGGCCGACCGACGCCCAGCCGAGGAACCCGATGACGATGAGCAGCACGACCAGCCCCGGCCCGATCACCGTGACCAGGGAGATGGCCAGCAGCAGGAACGGCACGGCAAGCAGCAGGTCCATCAGCCGGGCCAGGAACGTGTCGGTGAGGCCGCCGAGGTACCCGGCCGCCAGCCCGACGAGCGCGCCGATCGCGACCGAGATCACCGAGGCCAGCACGCCGACGATGAGCGACACCCGGGCGCCGTAGGCGATCCGGACCAGGATGTCGCGGCCGAGGGTGTCGGTGCCGAGCCAGAAGTGACTGGACGGCCCCAGCGGCTGGCCGTCCACGGTGAGGCCCACCGGCGCGGTGAACTGCTGGTTGGGGCCGTGCCCGGTGATGGCCGCCACCACCGGTGCGAAGATCGCCACCAGGATGATGAGGCCGATCACGCCGAGCGAGATCATCGACGCCCGGTCGTGCAGCAGCCGCTGCATAGCCAGCCGCCACGGGCTGCGCCCCTCGATCTTGCGCGCGGCGACGTCCAGTTCGCTGGCAGGGGCTTCGGCGCCGGCGATCCCCGGCTCGGCAGTCTCCCGGATGTTGGTCATGATGTCACTTCCTCGGTGCAGAGGCTCAGGCGCCGCCGAGCAGCCCGGGCTCGATGACGCGCTCGTCGGCCGAGATGGTGGGCCGGGACTTGGAGATGTCCTCCCCGTCTTGAACCGGGAAGTGGCAGGCGGCCAGATGGTCCGCCCCGTCGCCGAGCTTGGGTTCCAGCACCGGATCCTTGTCCACGCAGGTGGCCGCCGCCTTCGGGCACCGCGGGTGGAACCGGCAGCCGGACGGCGGGAGGATCGGCGAGGGCACGTCCCCGGCCAGGATGATCCGTTCCCGCTGCCCGGACTTGTCCGGGTCAGGGATCGGCACCGCGGACAGCAGCGCGTCCGTGTAGGGGTGCCGCGGGTGCGCCCAGAGGTCCTCGACCGGCGCCAGCTCGGTCACCTGGCCCAGGTACATCACCGCGACGTTGTTGCTGACATGCCGGACCACGGACAGGTCGTGCGCGATGAAGACGTAGGTCAGGCCCAGTTCGCTCTGCAGGTCGGCCAGCAGGTTGATGATCTGCGCCTGGATGGACACGTCGAGCGCGGACACCGGCTCGTCACAGATGATCAGCTTGGGCCGGAAGGCCAGCGCCCGGGCCACCCCGATGCGCTGCCGCTGGCCGCCGGAGAACTCGGCCGGGAAGCGGTTGAAGTGCTCGGGGTTCAGCCCAACGAGCTCCATCACCTCCTGCACCCGGCGCTTGCGCTCGGCGCCGGTGGCGGTCTTGTGAATCGCGAACGGGTCACCGATGATCGACCCGACCCGGCGCCGCGGGTTCAGCGAGCCGTACGGGTCCTGGAAGATCATCTGCATTTCGCGCCGATACGGCCGCATCTGCCGCGGCTTGAGCCTGCTGATGTCGTGCCCGTCGAACGTGACCCGGCCCGACGTGATGTCATACAGCCGCATGACGCAGCGGGCCAGCGTCGACTTGCCACAGCCGGTCTCGCCGACTAGGCCGAGCGTCTGGCCGCGGCGCACCTCCAGGCTCACGCCATCAACCGCATGCACGAACTCTTTTTCCCGCCGGAAGAGCGCGGCGGACTGGATGGGAAAGTACTTGACCAGGTTCTCCACCCGCAGCAGGACATCCCCATCCGGGGCCGGGGCGGGTGTGCTGGCTGTGGTATCCGCGTTCATCACACCGTGCCTCACGATTGCGCCGGAAGGGGCTCACCAATGACCTTGCGCCGGGCCTCGCTGCGCGCCGCGACGTCGTGCGGCAGCCAGCAGGCCGACAGGTGGGTCGCGTCGCTGCCCACCGCAGCCAGCTGCGGGACCTCGGTGCGGCACCGGTCCATCACATAGGCGCACCGCGGGCTGAACGGGCAGCCCGGCGGCAGGTTGATCAGGCTGGGCGGCTGGCCATGGATCGGGTGCAGCCGCTCCCGGTCGCCCCCGTAGGCCGGCAGTGACAGCAGCAGCCCCTCGGTATACGGGTGGTGGTGCGCGAAGAACGTGGTGCGCAGGTCGGCCTTTTCCATCACCCCCCCGGCGTACATCACCTGCACGTCGTCGGCCACGTCGGCGATGACGCCGAGATCGTGGGTGATGAGCAGCACCGCGGTGCCGAACTCCTGCTGCAAGGTCTTGATGACCGCCAGCACCTGGGCCTGGACGGTGACGTCCAGTGCGGTCGTGGGCTCGTCGGCGATCAGCAGCTTCGGGTTGAGGGACATCGCCATCGCGATCATCGCCCGCTGCCGCATGCCGCCGGAGAACTGGTGCGGGTAGTCATCCACCCGGCGGTCCGGCTGCGGGATCCCGACCAGCCGGAGCAGGTCCACCGCGCGTTTGCGGGCCTGCTCTTTGGAGACGTTCCGCTCGTGCTGCCGGATCATCTCCACGATCTGCCAGCCCACCCGGTAATACGGGTGCAGGCTGGACAGCGGATCCTGGAAGATCATGCCGATCTGCGCGCCACGGATCTTGCGCATCTCGGCTTGGTCGAGTTTGAGCAGGTCCCGGCCCTCGAACAGCGCCTGGCCGGTGACCCGGGCACCACGGGTCAATCCCATGATCGTCTGTGTGGAAACACTCTTGCCAGAGCCTGACTCCCCGACGATGCCGAGGGTCTGCCCGGCATCGACGGCGAAG
>Ga0335078_10018514_pt1 | contig 10357 bp, 1 predicted proteins | sample Lox_Sample_32_FD_206711 | JGI IMG/M metagenome (GOLD analysis project Ga0335078, IMG submission 206711) | Soil microbial communities from Loxahatchee National Wildlife Refuge, Florida, United States - Lox_Sample_3.2 | ecosystem: Environmental > Terrestrial > Soil > Wetlands | place: USA: Florida...
CAGGAACTGGTTCGACAGTAAATGGTGTTTCGCGGAGTTCACGCAGGCGCGGGCTCTGGGCAAGGCCATCTTTCCGCTCATCGAAGCGCCCACTGGGGAGACCTTTGTCGCGCCCGACATTCAGCATCTGGACCTGATCAAGGACCGTGAAGGCGGCCTTGAGCATCTTCTTTCAGAGCTAACCCGGATTGCTCTGGACACGCGCGGCGGGTTTCCGTGGGACGGCGCGCGGCCGCCGTATCCGGGGCTGCTGGCGTTCGATGAGGCTGATGCGGCGATTTATTTCGGACGCGACGACGACATCCGGCGACTGATTGAGCGGCTCAATGCGCGGCGGGCGCAGGGCGGCGAGAAGCTGGTCCTGGTGCTGGGCGCATCGGGAGCAGGGAAGTCGTCGCTGCTGCGGGCAGGCGTTGTACCGCGGCTGAAGCGCGATGCGCGCAACTGGATTGTGCTGCCGCCGTTCCGGCCGCAGTTGCATCCGCTCGACGAGTTGGCGCAGGTGGTAGCGGCGGGCCTGGGTCGGGACGCGGAGTGGCGGCGATGGCGCGAGGCACTGGCGGGCGGAGATTTGGAGCACCTGCTTTCGAACTTGGCGCGGGATTTACGCGCCGCGCACAAGCAAACCGAGGCGCAGATCCTGCTGGTGATCGACCAGGGCGAGGAGTTGTTTGCGGGAGCGGACCGTGAGCAGACGGGTCAGTTTTTCCGTGTCCTGAATGCGCTGCTCGACGATCGGCTGCCATTCCTGGCGGTCATGGCGCTGCGCTCGGATGCGCTGGGCGTGCTGCAGCAGGAGCCCCGGCTTGAAGCGAGTTTCGAGCAGTTCTCGCTGAAGCCGATGCCGCTGGAGCGGGTGCGGGAGATCATCGAAGGCCCGGCCAACGTTGCAGGAGTCGCGGTGGATGACGGCCTGGTGACGGCGGCAGGGGCGGACGCGCGTACCGAAGATGCCTTGCCGCTGCTGGCCTTCGCGCTGCGGGAACTGTACGACCGGTTTGCATCGAGCGGACGGCTGACGGCGGAGTCCTATCGAGCGCTGGGGGATGCGCAGGCTCAGTTGTCGCCGCTGGAAAACGCGGTGCGGCGCAAGGCCGACGAGGTGCTGGCCACGGCCAAGCCGGCGCCGGAGGATCTGGGCGCGCTGAAGGAAGCATTTATCCCGGCCATGGTGCGGGTGAATCCGGAAGGCGAGTATGTGCGCCGGCCGGCGCGCATCGAATCAGTCCCGCCGCGTGCCATGCCGCTGATTGAGCGGCTGGCGAAGGCGAGGCTGCTGACCATCCGCGAGGAGCAGGGCGTGAGGATGGTGGAAGTGGCGCACGAGGCCCTGCTGCGCAAGTGGCCGCTGTTGCGGGCGTGGCTCGACGAAGAGCGCGAGTTCCTGGTGGGCAAGGACCAATTGGAGCAAGACCTGCACGATTGGGAGAGCGCGGCGCTGGAGCAGAAATCCGATGCATTGCTCGCGGGACTCAAACTCACGCGTGCGCGCATGTGGCTTGCGGAAAAGCCGCAGCAGCTTAGCGCGCGGGAACGCACATTCATTCAGGCAAGCGTGGCGCGGCAGGAAGCGGAAGCGGCACAGCGGGAGCGGGCACGGCGGCGCGTGCTGCGGGGGACGGTTGCGGCCGCCGCGGTGTTGGCGATGGTGGCGCTGGGTGCGCTATGGGAGTGGCGGCAGGCGCGAGTTGAACAGAGGCAAGCGCTTTCGCGGCAGCTCGCCGCGGAGTCGGTGGAGGACGCCGCCAGCAACCTGGGCACTGCGTTGCGGGATGCGGTCGATGCTGCCGAGGCGGCGCGAACCAGCGAGGCGGAGATTGCGTTGAATGCGGCCCTGGAAAACCCGCGAGAACGCTTCATTCTCCATCACAATGGATGGCGCTTCACTAGCGTCGACACCTTCGGGCATCAAAGGGAAACGGTCAAATCCGCGGCGTTCTCTCCCGACGGCAGCCGCGTGGTGACGGCGAGCGGCGACCAGACAGCGCGCGTGTGGGATGCACAGAGCGGCCGTCTGCTGTTTACTCTCGAGCACCAGGGAGAAGTGAACGACGCCGAGTTCTCTCCCGACGGCAAGCGCATTGTGACGGCCAGCGATGATCATACGGCGCAGGTGTGGGATGCCGGGGACGGTCATCGGCTGGTAACGCTGGAGCATCCCGACCTGGTGCTTTCTGCTGCTTTCTCTCCCGACGGCCAGCGCATTGCGACGGCTGGCTGGGACGGCGCAGTGCGAGTTTGGGACGCAGCGAGCGGCCAGTTCCTGAAGACACTCAGCGGGGATGCCAACGTGGTCAATTCCGCTGTGTTCTCGCCTGACGGGAAGCGGATTGCGACGGCCGGCAACGATATGGAGGCGCGGGTGTGGGATGCGGCGAGCGGCCAATGCCTGGCCACGCTCGTGGGGCACACAGGTTGGGTCTATTCCGCCAACTTTTCTCCGGATGGCACGCGCATTGTTACGGCAAGCAATGACATGACGGCGCGAATATGGGATGCGCAGAGCGGGCAATCTCTGGCCACGCTTAACGGGCACCTGGGCGCGGTGAACTCCGCGGTTTATTCTCCCGACGGCTACCGCATTGTGACTGCAGGCGCGGACGGCACGGCGCGGGTGTGGAACGCAGCCAATGGCCAGTTGCTGGTGATGCTGGCAGGGCACACCGGTTCGATAGATTCCGCCGTCTTCTCTCCCGACAGCAGCCGCATCCTGACGGCAAGCGATGATCACACGGCACGGGTGTGGGATGCTCAAACCGGGCGACTGCAGGCCACGCTCACGGGGCACGCCAGAGGAGTCCGCTCCGCCGTCTTCTCGCGCGACGGCGAGCGCATTGTGACGGCCGGCGGTGACGACACGGCGCGGATTTGGGATGCCGGAGACGGCCGGCAACTGGCAACGCTGGAGGGGCACGCTGAAAAGGTGAATTCTGCCGTCTTTTCGCCGGATGGCAAGCGCATTGTGACGGCCAGCGACGACGGCACAGCGCGGGTGTGGGATGCCGGCAGCGGGGAAATGCTGGCGGAGCTGAGCGGGCATACAAACGCGGTGATTTGCGCCGCATTCAGCCCCGACGGCGCGCGCATTGTGACGGCGAGCCAAGACGGGACGGCGCGGCTGTGGGATGCCGGTGGCCATTTGCTGGCGGAGCTGAGCGGGCACAACGGGGCGGTCTATTCCGCCGTCTTCTCTCCCGACGGCAAGCGCATTGTGACGGCAAGCGAGGACAAGACGGCGCGGGTGTGGGATGGGAGAGATGGTCATCCGCTGCTGACGCTGAGCGGGCATAACGGGGCGGTCTATTCCGCCGTCTTCAGCCCCGACAGCAAGCGCATTGTGACGGCGAGCGCCGATGGGGCGGCGCGGGTGTGGGACGCCTCAGACGGCCGGCCCTCGGCCACACTCCTGGCCACGTTCCCATTGGACCGCGATGCGGTGAGCAACATTACGTCGGCCATGCTTGAGGGGAAGAATGTCGGCGTCCTTTCTGCTCAGTTTTCTCCTGACGGCAAGCGCATTGTGACGGCGCAAGCGGATGGGATCGTTCGTGTGTGGGACGCCGGCAGCGGACGGCTGATGTTCACGGCGAGCGGGCACAAGGCCAGGGTCAATTCCGCTGTCTTCAGCCCCGACGGCAAGCGCATTGTGACTGCGAGCGCGGACGAGACGGCGCGGGTGTGGGACGCCGCCGACGGGAAGCTGCTGGCGACGCTCGCCGAACCCAACGGTGCGGCGGGCAACATGGTGCAGACTGCACTGGCAGGACACAATGGGAGTATTCTCTGTGCTCTTTTCTCCGGCGATGGCACGCGCATTGTGACGGCGAGCGCCGATGGGACGGCGCGGGTGTGGGATGCGGGGGACGGCCGCTTGCTGGCCACGCTCGCCGGGCATAAGGGTGCGGTGAATTCCGCGATGTTCTCTCCGGACTGCACGCGCGTGGTGACGGCGGGCGATGACTGGACTGCGAAGGTTTATGTCGTGAGCTTTGGCCAGCTTCTGGGGCGGGCGAAACAGCTTCTGCCCGTTGACTCCGGCAATTGAGCGAGGCGGGGAGCGAGGGAGTGCCGATCCCGCCCCGGCGACAAAAACAAAGGCGTCGCGAGGGTGGGGCGCCCGGCTCGGCTTACCTTTGTTCTGGTGCCGTCACGGGGGACGCGGGAGCAGTTGGCGGGGCTGGTCCTGGTGCCGCTGAGGGTGCGGCGGCAGGGGCGGCTGGCTGCGCTGGCGGGGGAAGCTTGGCGACGGAGGCCACCGGGAGCTCGACTGCGCCGACGCGATCGGTGGAGATGTCGCGCATGCCGATGCGCAGGAAGAATTCTCCCTTGACGGGAACGCTGATCTGCTGGCGATAGGAGAGATTGCCTTTTATCAATGCGGCGTAGCGGTCGGCCGGAAGGTCAGCGTGGATGCCGTTGCCCTGCTGCACGATGACGTTGCCATCCTGGTCGTAAACAACGCTGAGAAATTGCAATGCGCAATGATGCACGCCGTCGGGCGTAGGATCGCAATGCACCTGGCGCGGATTGGCGATATAGGTGATGGTGTAGCGGCGATACGGTCCTGAAGATTTCTTGCCGGGCTGGTTTCCGGGCGCGAACTCGCTTTCTGTGTCGGGCGAGCTGGGCCGGACGTCAGCCACGAAGATCAGTTCGGTGGGTTCGGGCCCTCCCCACAGCATGGCGGACTGGAAGGCGCTGTAGCGCACCGCGTCGGAGGTGAGCTCCGAGGATTCGCCGCCATGCGGCTTGGTGGGATCGTCAGCAAAGTAGCCGCGGCGATAAGCAAGCGTGACGCCCTGCTGGTCCGTCTTGATCTGGATCTTGCGGTAATCGCCGTTCCAATTGCTGTTGATGGGTGTGTAGGCCACGGTGTAGTAATTCGATCCCGCGTCGATGGCTTTCTCCACAGCTTCTTTGAGGCCGTTGGTGTTGACAAAGGCTTTTCCGCCGGTGGCCAGCGCCATCTGGTCCATGGTGCCGTGCTCGCTGGCGGTGTTCTGGAAGAACTTGGCGTTGTTGGAAGCGAAGGCATTGGGGTTGCGCGCCATGCTGGCGCCGGACTGAGAGGGGTTCAGCATGGGGAGGGTCATGAGGCCGCGCGCGTCGATGGGATAGACCGACACCTGGCTGCGCGACAGCAGGTCGACGGTTTCGCGGAACTCGTCGGCAGCGGAAGCGACCACCGCAAACGGATTCTGGATGTCGGGGTCGGGCAGAATGGTGATGGGGAAGGAGCCGGAGAACCAGATGAGGTTTTTGCGGCCGGGCAGGTCGCTCAAATAGCGCGCCAGCTGGTTGAGGGCGTCGAGAGTATAGCGCTGGCGCAGCTGGAGCTGGAACGACTGCGTCTGCGCCTCGAACTGCTGCAGATCGGCGAGGACGGTGGCCGCACTGGGATCGTTGCCCAGAGCGTCGGTCGCCATATCCATCATGGGGTCGTCGGCGCCGGGCTGGTCGCCGTTCATGGCATCGTTCATCAGCGATGAAGCTTGCTGGCTGCCTTTCTTGCTCATCACCAGCGCGCGCAGCAACTCGGGGTTGGACGTGAACCCCTGCAACAGCTTGAGCTGCGTGGTGAGCGTGAAGATGGCGATGGGCGTGCCGGGCCGCACCTCCTTGAGGAACTTAAGCACCTCGTCGCGCACCACGCTTTGCGCGTTGAGGGGGGTGTTGAGCTTGTCGAACAGCAGAATATTGAGCGCGGCGTTGGTCGGAGTCGGCGAGTAATTGGTGAACGAACCGGGCACAAGCCTGGGCAGGGGCGGCAACGATTGCGTGGAGCCGACAGCGTGCTCCTCGAAGAATTTCAGGGTTTGCGGCTTTCCGTCTTCAAGCACCGTGAAGTCGGTCGAATTGAGATGGTGCACGGGATTTTGCCGGGAGTCGGCCACGGTGATGTCCACGACCACGAGATCGGAACTGGTGCGGAAGGTGGTTTGCGGCTGTGGTTGCGATGGCGCGGGCTGAGCTATCGCGTTGCCAAGAAGAAAAGCCAGGGCACAGGGAGAGAAAGCAATCAGGTTACGGATCATGACTGGAAATTCCCGTGATGAACATGATACCGCGAAGGGAAAAAGAGAGGAGAGCGGGGAGCAGCCAGCAGCGGCTCCGATGCGCAGACGCGCGCACCGGCACACGCCAACTCGCCGACTCGCTCCCCCTCCCTTGTCGCCGCTTCGCCTTTACTCCTTGTGGGTCACCGTGGTTGCGGCAGGCGCGGGATTCTGGAGGTTTTTGAGACGAGCCTGGGCCAGGAGGTAGGTGCTGGAGGGGCTGATCCTTCCCAGAGGCTTTTCGACTTTGGAGTAGGCGCGGATGGCGGCATCGGTGATTCCGTATTGCTCGTAGATGCTGCCGAAGCCGAACCAGACCGCCGGATTCGGGGTGGCGAAATTGCCGGCGTTCATGGCCTTCAGCAGCAGGTCGCGCGCTTCGGTGGTTTTGCCTGCTGCGGCGTAGACGCAGGCCAGAGTGTGCAGCTCAGCAAAGCTGGCGTTATTGGTGAGCATGGTGGCCTGTCGCGCGGCCTTGATGGCGGCATCGTTGACGGAGTTGTCAAACAGCGCGCTCCATCCGTACATGTTGTAATCGTCGGGCTTGGCTGTGCCTTTGTCGATCAATGTCTGCCGGATAGCGCGATCGGCCGCCCAGTCTCCCTTGGAGTCGGCCCAGAAGGCTTTGGCGCGAAGCAGGTCCTCGTCGTCGGGCCGCCTGGCGAGGCGGGTGTCGAGCATCTGCTGCCAATCGGCGAAGTCGTTCAGCATCCCGTAGGCACTGCCGAGAAGCTCGATGGCGGTGTAGGAGTCGGGATAATCCTTGAGAATTTCACCGGCGACTTCCTTCAGATGGGGCGCGTCCTCGGCGAATAGATAGCCGTTGGCGAGCAAAAGAGCAAGATTGAGACGCGTCTCGCCTGCGGAGGCCTTTTCCCGGGCTTCACGCACCTGCGGCAACAGATCCTTGATGGCGGGATCGGATGCGACGAGCGCGGCCGCCGCCAGTTGCATGGCGTTGGGATCGGGAGGATCGTTGACGTTCCAGAAGCGCGGGAAGATGGGACCGGAGAGCGGATCGTCGCCGCCGCCGCGGTGCATGCGCTCGCGCATCCAGTTGAGCAGCGATTGCGCCTCCTTGATGCGGCCGGCTTTGAGCAGATAGAGCGCCTGGTTGCCGGCTTCGGAGGGATTGCTTCCGTCGGTGACAATGAGGTAGGAGCCGTTTTCCTTGGTGACGAAGTACTGGCTGGACTTGGCGCCGACCCGGTCGACAGTGACCCTATAGCCGGAATCGTCGTCACCCTGCGCGCTGAGCTTCATTTCTCCGAGAACCACATCGAGCATGACCGCTTCGGGCAGACTCGATCGACTTGCCATCAAATGCAACAGGCCGCGGGTCTGTTCCTCATTCCTTATGTGCTGCTGCCAATATGCATCGGAGGAGTACGCGTGACGCGATAGAAGCTCGCTTGAGGTTTTTTCGTTGAGCTGGCTGGTAAACAAATCGACGAACATGCGTTGCACAACGCTGCAGGGATCGGAAGGCGGCAGGAAGTTGCCCTTCCATGGAGTGAGCTGGCGGATGATGGCAATGCGCTGCGCCGTGGCTGCCGAATCCTGCTGGCCTTCGACAGCGGCGGAGAGAATTCCTGCGGCTTCAGGATATAGCCGCATGTGAATGAGCTGGTTACCGGAACTGGCCAGGGAATTTGCACGGTCCTCGGCGTTCGCCGAGAGCTGGTTGGCCCGATCGATGCCGGCCGCTATGCCTTTCGCTCCGCCGCCCTGCAGCGCTACGGTTGCGGTGATTTCGAGGCCGCGGCGCGCGTTGGAGAGGGAAAACTTGTCGAGTTCACCCAGGAGTTCCTTATATTGGCCGGAGTAGAGCAGGTCGAAGAGAACGTTGTCGTCGTACTGCTCGCCGGTGGACTTGTCCTTTTGCTTGAGGGCGCGAAGGATGGCGATGGCGTCAGCCAGATGGGCGTTGGCGCCGTAGCGGTCGCCACCCTGATCGTATTCATTCAGAATGGCCCAATTCGCGGTGGTATTGAAGTTGTCGGGGTCGAGGTCGACGGACTGTTTCAAGGCTTTGGCGGCACAATCCCAATCGAAACCGGGCGCAAACTGAACGCCGATTTCGTTGAACTCGCACATCCAGCCGAGGGTGCGGAAGGCGACCGCCGACTTGGGATCGAGCTTGGCCGCCTGTTCCGCTTCAGAGCGGGCCAGATCGCCGAGCCCCGTCTCGAGATAGGCATAGGCGATCTGCGCGTGGTGAATGGGCTCGGAGGGATGTTTGGCAATGAGCGCGCGATCGGCAGCAAGGCCCTCCCTGGTCTTGCCCGCGGTGATCAGCTTGGCGCCGACCTGGTCGAACCAGATGGCGACGGCATCCTGCTTGTAGGCGGCAAGCACACCATCGCGCAGGGCGAGAACTTCGTCGCTGGTGTAGCGGGGCTGGGGCGTTTCGAAGCGCAGCGTGGCTTTGACGTTTCCCTGCGCATCGGTTTCAAAATGCTGGGTGAGAGTGGCCGGCCCGATCTTGGTGGATTTGTCGTCAGGCAAGGCGCGCAGAATGAATCCCTCGGGAACGGTGAGGGTGTAACGCCACTCGGTGGCGAAGGGCTGCACATCGTAGTCGGCGGCGCGGGCCTCTTTGGCGCGCTTCTGGTTTTCTTCCTGCTGCGGAGTGAGCTTTTCGCCCTCGGTCTTGGGATCGGTACGGAACCACTGCGGCAGGCGGGAGAATATGTCGGAAAACGGGATCCATAAGACCGCATCCTCGATGCTGGTGTTGGCGCGCTTGGCCTCGGTCATTTCAAGCTTGAGCGCGAAGGGCGCGGCCAGATCGTGGGGATCGCCGTGAGTGATGTTGGCCAGGGTCTTGGCCAGGTACTCGTTCTTGGCGTATTTCTCCAGGTCCTCCTTCGACTGGCGCGTCAGCGGGCCTCCGTAATAGGACCGATAAGAGGCGTCGACATCGCCGTGCGTAAGCGAGGTTTCAGTGATCTTTGCGGGACCGTAGGAAGCCAGACCAACGTCGCGGAGTTCGACGAGTTCACTGGCCTGAGGGCCGGGGTCGGGCGTTCGCGTCAACGCCGTGGTCCCCTCACGGATCAACAGGGCCAGGCGCCCCTCGTCGATATAGGGGATTGAGCCGATCTGCGTGAATTCCGCCGTGGCATCGATCCAAAGCGCATCGGCGTTGGGCGAGGCAGGCACGTAGACGATGGCGTGGTCGAAGTAGTTCATGCCCGGGAGTTCGGGATCGATGTCGAACCCGGGCCCGCTGTTGAGCAATGCCACGTAGGCCGGAATGCCGGCACTGCGCAGCATGGCCACCAGCATGGCCGCCTTGTCTTTGCAGTCACCGTAATGACGCTTGAGAACCTCAGAAGCAGGGACAGGCTGCAGGCTCGCTTCTCCGAATTCGACGCCGGTATAGCGGACTTCTTTGTGCAGCCGAGCAACGATTGCGGCGATGGTCTTGTTGCGGTCGGCGTCGGGATGCGGGACGAGGCCCTTTACGGAGCCGGGATCGATGTTGGCTTCGGCGAGCTCGCGATATCCGGTCGCCACCCCCGCCCACGACTCGCCCGTCGAGAAATTGACGTAGGGCCCGCTGGTTTCGTGGGTGGGGAGATCGATGTCGGAGCCGACGAGCGCAGGAAGATAACCCTGCTCCAATGAAAAATGATGCACGTCGCCCTGCACCTCATCTTTCACCTGGGCATTGGGCAAGTCATGCAACTTGTAGCGGAACTTTGTTGAAGCCGGAACGTCGACGAGCAACTCTACGCGAACGCTGGGAACACTGCGGGCGTAGGTATCAATATAGGTGCCGCCGGCGCTGAAGTAGGGCGACTTGTCGGAGTGGACATCCTCTTCTTCAACGATGGATCCGACGGCCATTCCGGGCAGCGGAGCCTTGCGCACGCGCTGGTCAGTGTAGGTATCCTGGCTGTCTTCGCGGGCAGGACCATCGGTGACGGTCTTGGGATCGAGGGTGCTCACCTTGCCGTCGGCGCCAATGACGCGGGCGCGCACCTCGGGAGGGTTCTGATACCATGGCGCCCAGCGCATGCGGACCTCAGACCAGTCTTCAAGGCCGGCCTCGGTCTCGACACGATAGATGAAGGAATGACGGTAGGTCATACGCCCGGCAGCGTCGAACGAATAGGCATCGCGCTCGAAGAAAACCGTGGCTTCAGTGAATGGCTCGGCGGGAATTTTCGCGGCCGCGGCCTGAACGTCGGCCGGTGACGCTGCGAGCGCCGGACCCGTGAGCGGCCACTGCGGCTGCTGTGCCGCGGCGATGTCTGGAATGAAGGAGAGAAGAAAGAGGACGCAGAAAAAGC
>Ga0335078_10018515_pt1 | contig 10357 bp, 9 predicted proteins | sample Lox_Sample_32_FD_206711 | JGI IMG/M metagenome (GOLD analysis project Ga0335078, IMG submission 206711) | Soil microbial communities from Loxahatchee National Wildlife Refuge, Florida, United States - Lox_Sample_3.2 | ecosystem: Environmental > Terrestrial > Soil > Wetlands | place: USA: Florida...
CGACGTCCGCTTCAGTGACGCCTTGCCCAAGACGCGCAGCGGCAAGATCATGCGGCGGCTGCTGAAGGAGATCGCCGCCGGCGGCGAGGTAAAGGGCGACACTACCACGCTCGAGGATCTTTCGGTGATCGCCAAGTTGAGCGTGCACGAAGATTAGCGCTCGAACCGCTGCGTGGTGTCCGCGCCGTACGCATCGTGCGATCAGACATTTCGTCATTCACGCGAGTTCCGTTGTTGAAGCGTGAAGCACAGGCTTTCCGAGAGGGCTGCCACCGCAGGCTGCATTGTTTAGCGGCGTGAAAATCTGGCCAAATGCCTCGAGCGCCTGGCGAGCCAGCAGTTCGACGTCACTCCTTTTTCGAGACGTCCGACGAGTGGAATGACGGCCACTGCGAAACCGTGTAGAGAATGTGTACCGGACGCAACGGCGGATTCGGTACGGTCTGGTTCGCCTTTACTTTGCGTTGATGGCCTTCGTCTCCCCAGGCGGCAACAGCATGTCCACGCCCTGCCGCCGCCGTCTTGATCTTCTCCAGGTCGGCCCGGTGGATCATGATGTCGATGTCTTTGGTGTTGCGGACAGCTGACGGCTCGACTCGGTTGACATGGATCTGGACGGCCCCACCACCTATCAATTCGAAGTCGATCTTGGCGGCAGTGAGAACCTTGGCGATGCGTTCGAGCGTGCCAACCAGGTAAACAGGCGCTCTTCGAACATGGTGTTGAGGAATCTCCCTTCGGCTGCGGCGTCGGCGACGAACTGTTCGAAGGTCAGCACGCTATTTTAGAGATTTCAAACCGGCGATGGCATCCTGCGTATCGATCTCGCCTTCCCAATACCTCAGGATCACATCGTGGTTCAGGTCAATCCATTTGGTAAGCAACGCCAGATCGCTGCCTTTCATCTTGCCTTCGACTACGCGCACTTCCGGGCGAAGGGCCACGGAGATCATTTGCGATGGAAGCGCTTTAGGACCGGGCGAAACCTTCACTCGAACATCGTGTTGCACGCCGTACTTGTACGAGATCCAAACCACGAACGGCAGGCCAGTATGCTTGGGGAATAGATTCGCCATCTCATAAAGCCCCTCGGTGGCCGGTGCTGCAACGATTTCGGTGAACGTTTTCATGCCCGTATTTATTGTACCGAACGCTTGAACCGCCAGCAGCCCCGCCAATCCCAATGCGCCTGTCCGGTCCTACCGCAGCGCTGACAGAGCTTGCGGAAGTCTGGGCCGGTTACGCCTCGGACGATCCACCACCCGTCATGGTAAGACCGGTGGGCAAAAACCTTGTATGGTTCCGCCGTCATTGTTTCCTTTCTTATTCGCCGGGATCAACATCAACCGACGTGGTTTTTGTGTTTCGGTACCAGCTTCTTGCCGGATTTGATGACCTTTTCGATTGCCTTGACTTTCTTGTTGTCGAGCGGCATCCGACCGGCGCTGTATTCGATCATGGTTTCGGCTGGCGATCCAGACATCACCATCGGACGTTCTGTCTTGGTGTCGTCCGGGTGCATCGAGACCAATTTGGATTCCGTTACGAATGCAGTGAAACTCATCATCGGTCAATTCTTGCAACCAGCCGTCCTAATTCTTGATCCTCCCCATCATCTGATACACCCGTATTAACGCGGTATCCATCAGAACCTCGCCGGCGCCGACCGCCACAGGAGATACGGCACTATCCGCCCCATACCCGCCTTCCGCCACCGCCTCGATCGTCGGAAAATACTGGTGATATCCATTCGCATACCCGAAGAAGAACAACTGCTTCACCCGCGCGCGCTGTTTGAGCCGGATCGCATGGTTGCTGAAAAACTCGCCCGATACCCCCACCAGCGCGATGTCTCCGTTGAGTAGCGCCACCGTCAGCCGTGGGCGAATCCCGTCCGCATATTCGTCGATGTAATTCGGCACTAACTCCGGAAAGAACGCCTTCTGATAAGCAGCCTTCACCATCGGATTCGCGAAATCCGTGCGCGCGCTGAATCGCAGCCGTTCTTCCCGGCAATCGAGCGACGGGTGCGCCACCTCCTGCGGACTCAGCGACTGCGCCAGCTTCACCGCCTCCCGCGCCAGCGCCTGCCCGAAAGCCTGGTAGTCCTTGCCCCCCGCGTTCGCCGATTGGTCGCCCGCCGCCCCTTGCATGAAGACGGCGGCCGCGCCGGTCGCCTTGGTCACTTCCGCTTTCAGCGCTCCAACATAATCCGCCGAGAATTTCAGCATGCTGGCCGGCAACATGGTCGGATGCGCGGCGAAATTCACCAGGATCGCCAGCGGCTTGCCCGCGGCGTCATCAAACCGCATGACCGCCAGCTCGCGGTCGCTGGGCTTCGGCTCGATCTTCGACTGCCGGTTGCGATTGAACCCCTCGAGCTGCACCGATGCGGCCGCCATGCGCGCCGGCGCCAGGCGCGAGTTGGCCTCCACGATGGCCGCCACAATGCCGTCTTCCATCTGGCTGTAATAGTGGAGCGCCGCATCAAAGCGCCCTTTGCCCTTACCCTCCTGATCGGTCAGTTCCAGGACCGGCCCGTGATGCGTATGCGAGCCGGCGATGATGGAGCTTTCGATCCCGGTCTGCTGCTGGATGCGCTGCCTGATCCGCTGCAGGGAAGCTTCCGCGGGCGCGCGGCCGAGATCCAGCCCCACGATGGCTATCTTTCTGCCGCCGGCTTGAATCACCAGCGCATCGGCGTACAGCGGATCGAGCACGCCCACCGAAAGCGCATCATGCCGGTCGCCGTAGCCCCACATCGGAACGGGCTCGCGCGGGGTGATGTCCCGCCGTCCCGTGCCCACCTCGAATCCCTGTCCCCAGGCGCAGACCGCCCCAATCGTCAGGATCAAGCCTGCCAGCCATCGCACATTACGCATGACCACGGATTCTATCAAAGTCCATCCGGGCTTCCCAATTCCGGGCAAAAAAGTCTGATATTCCGCCGCTCGAAAGCCCACTACTGTGTGTCGTGAAAAGTTTGTTCGCCGCCCTTGCCCTGGCCGCAGGCCTGTGCGCCCAGGACGCTAACTCACCGAACTATCCCGCCGACGGGATCGTAAACGGCGCGAGTTTTACTCCTGGCCTAGCCCCCAATACCATCGGCTCCATCTTCGGCACCAATCTCTCGTGGGGTACCCGCGCGGTCCAGGCCAGCGACATGTCCGGAGGCGTCATGCCCACCAGCCTTGGGAACGTAGAAGTCTATTTCGAAGGCTGGCCGGCGTACCTCTATTACGTCTCACCCTCACAAATCAATTTTCTGGTCCCCAGCGACCTGCTCCCCGGCACTTTCCAGTTCTGGGTGGACCGGCAGGGCACCCGCGGTCCCATCGTCACCGTCACCCTGCAAGGCGCGGCGCCGGCGATATTCCAGACTTCGGCCGGCGCAGTGATCGCCACCCACCTCAACTGGTCGCTGGTCTCGAGCGACGCGCCCGCCGTCGCCGGCGAGATCGTCAGTTTATGGACGACTGGCCTGGGAAACACCAATCCCCAGCTCGAAGACGGCGTTCTGCCGGCCACAGCGCAATGGCTGAGCCTGATGAGCCAATTTGAAGTCCAAGTTAATGGTGCTGCCCTGGATCCCAGCGCCGTCCTTTATGCCGGCGTGGCGCCAGGCTATGCGGGCCTTTACCAGGTGAACGTGCGCCTGCCAGATCCGCTGCCGCCCAACCCCGAGATCCGCATCGGACTGGGCGGTGTACTCAGCCCTCCAGGGTTGATTCTGCCGGCACAGTAATCGAGTCACTTGCCGCTCTTCCCGAGACTCGCCCCAACGCCCGTACAGAAATCCCAGCCCTTCCCCGCCAGATAGCCGGCATAATCGCCGCAGTTACCCGAGACGATATCTCTGAATTCCGTGGTTACGCCGATCTGGCTGTATACTTCCGACAACTCGGCATTCGTCGAGGTGTAGAAATTTCCAGCCGTATTGACGATTCCGGCCATGCCCGGCGCCGACACGCTGGTGCCGCTGGCCAGCCACCATGTGCCCGGTGTCCCGCTTATGGGAAACGTGTCGTAGATCCAAACCGGCGTGCGGCCGTCGCCCACAAACGCCAAGTCGGGAGTGCCGCGCTGGGTGCCCACAATACTGGCGATGCCGCTCTGGTAGCTCGGTATGGGCTCATTCGGCGAGGGACCGCCGCCGGTGTCCGGCCAGGCGCTCTCAGCTTCGAAGTTGCCCGTGGTAGCATTGCGGCTGATGGTCGTGCCCCCCACGCACACTACGAAGGGAGAGGTGCACGGATAGCTGATTCCCGCCGAATCGCCCGAAGACGAAAAGTAAACCACGCCGGTGGTGGTGAAGTAGCCGTCAAAGCCATTCTCGCCGGCGAAATCGCCGAAGCCCCAGCTCATGCTCACTTCCCCTCCGCCGGCCGCCGCCACCAGGTTGCTGGCCAGCGTGATTGCCGGCAGCAGATCTCCGCTCCCGCTGGAGTTCGCCTCCACCAGGTAAATCTTGGCGCGCGGCGCCATGGCGTGCGCCATCTGGATATCCACCGATTCCTCGAATTCCCATCCGCCGCTGGAATCCTGCGGAGGAGGCGTATTGGTCTGGGTCGAACTCCCCGGAGCCGCGTAGATCACCTTGAAATTCGCCGCCGGAAGTCCGAACTCCGCGGAGAAGACCGCCAGATCGCTGGCTGCATTCGGATCGTCGTAGGCGTCCACCAGCGCGATGGCGTGCGCGCCGCCGCGCGATACCGCCGTTGTGGTCGACGGATTACAGGTCTTCGCGGCGGTCACCAGTTGGTACACGCAGGCCAGCGACGCCGGAGTTTCGAAGAACCCGCCGGGCGTATTCGCCGTGGTCATGGGTAGCCCACCATCCGGAATGAATATGCGCACGAACGTCCGCGCCCGTTTGCCCACGTCCTCGGGCCGGGCGATACTCGACTCCGGCACGACGATCGTGCCGCCTCCCACGTGCATCTGCGGCAGTTCTCGCATCTGCGGCAATAGCGGATGCGCAAAACCCAGCGCGATGGCGCCGGCCATGATTGCCTGGAAACTCTTCGTCATCAAACCCTCCGATTCGATAAGGCGTAATTTGCAGTGAAATCCCCTCATGCAAGAATAGTACACAAAGACGGGCGACGGCGGCGACATAATATAGATATGCCCATCGTGTCCATCCCGCAAGCCATCGACGAAATCCGCGCCGGTCGCATTCTGGTGGTGGTGGACGATGAAGACCGGGAAAACGAGGGCGACCTGACCATCGCGGCCGAAAAGGTAACGCCGGAAATCGTCAACTTCATGGCCACGCATGGCCGCGGCCTGATCTGCCTGGCCTTGACGCCGGAGAGCTGCGACGCGCTGCGTCTGCCGCTGATGTCGCCGCTGAACACCTCCAACTTCGGCACGGCATTCTGCGAATCGATCGATGCGCGGGAAGGCACCACCACGGGCATCTCCGCCGCGGACCGCACCTGCACCATCCTGACCGCCATCCGGCCCGATTGCCGCCCGGGGGATCTGGCGCGTCCCGGCCACGTGTTTCCGCTGCGCGCGCGCGAAGGCGGTGTCCTGGTCCGCGCCGGCCAGACGGAAGCCTCGGTCGATCTGGCGCGCCTCGCGGGACTGACGCCCGCCGGCGTCATCTGCGAAATCATGAACGCGGATGGCACCATGGCGCGCGTGCCGCAGCTCATCGAGTTTTGCCAGCGGCACGGCCTGAAGATGATTTCGGTGGCCGATCTGATTCGCTACCGCCTGCAGCACGAGCGTTACATACGCCGCGTGGCGGAAGGATGCATGGAGACCGAATTCGGCGCCTTCCGCACCTTCGCCTATACCAGCGACATCTCGCCGGAGGTGCACATGGCGCTTATCCGGGGCGACGTGGCGGGCAAGGAACGCGTGCTGGTGCGCATGCACTCACATTGCGTCTACGGGGATGTTTTCGGTTCGACGTCCTGCGATTGCCAGAAGCTCATCCGGGGATCGCTCGCCCGCATCGCAGAGGAAGAATTGGGTGTGCTGGTTTACCTGCACCAAACCGGACGGGGGGTCCGCGTACAGAAGAACCCGGCCGGGTTGGATCAGATGGTGCCGCACGGACGCGATTTCATGCACTACGCCGGCGCCGCCGGCCAGATGCAGTTGCAGCACGAAAGCGGCATCGGCGCGCAGATCCTTTCCGACCTGGGGTTGCACACCATCCGCCTGCTCACCAACCATCCGCGCAAGATCGTGGCCTTGGAAGGGTTCGGCATTGAGATTGTCGAACAGGCGCCGGTGCCGATTGGCTAGGTTAGGGCGTTGGCTGGCATCACATCCACCCCAATGGCGTCGTGGTCCGAGAGCGGCACCGCGCGGCCTTCCCGCACGTCGTGAATCACCATCGGATTCCGGCAGCGCACGCCCCGCGTGGCGAACCAATCCAGCTTTACAGGGCACCGCCCTCCGTGATTGCGCAGCGCCCAGCGAATAAAGTGGAAACACCAGCCGGGCACCCAATCGCGCAGGGCTTTGGTGGCGCGCATATCTTCCACGTCGTAGGATACGGTGGGCTCGCCCAGGCGGTTGCACTCCCGATAATCGAAACCGCGCTCTTCGAGCAGCCGGAAGAGGTCGCGCTCGAAACGGTTGTAGGGATGCAAATAGTGATTGCGGATCACGTTGTCGACGCCCATCATCACGCGTAACCAGAAGCCCAGGATGGCGTGCACGGCGCGCGATGAATTGTAGGTGCTGGTGTTCCAGTCGCCGCCTATTACCACCGGCTGGGCGCCGGCGATCGAATCCAACACATCGCTCAGTTGCAGGTAACGATGGCGCTGCGTGGACTGCGCATCCAGATGCACCGAAATGGCCGTCAGGGTAGCATTGGGAAAACGGATATCCGCCGCCACGGCCACTTGTCTGCCGATGCGCTTCTCGCGCGACGCCATGATGTCCACACCGTTCTCCAGAAATATGGGCCTGACGTTGCCCATGGGATAGCGGCTCAGCAGCGCGTTGCCATGCAGGCCCAAGTCGTTCGCGCCGGGCAGATCCTGCTCGACGCCCGACCCGTTGGTGAGGTTCAGATAGCAAGGCACAAAAGCGTACTGCATGCCGAGCGCGGCCGCCAGAGCGCGCGCCACGTTGCGGTTGCCGGAACGGACCATCCCGGCGTCGGTCTCGGTGAGCAAAAGAACGTCGGCTTCGCGCAGAAACGGATGCGTCCGCAGGGCTTCCACCTGCCCTTCGAACTGGGAGCCGCGTTCGACGTTCCAGGCCACGAAGCGGTATTGGCTGCGCGCGGGCGCGGCGTTCCCGGGGCGGCTGAAATCGGCGGTCTCGGGAGTGTCCAGCACCCGGCGGATGTGTGGCTCAAGTTCCCGGTATAAGTCCAGGCCCCATAACTCGGCGCTGTTCCGGCAGGCGGCCAGCGCCGGAAGGTGCGGCGCGATGCGCTCGCGCAGGATGTCATAGATCTCTTGGGTTTCGGCCGAATGCACTGCTACGATTGTAACGGTTCGCATGCGACGCTCGCTATTTCAAAAACTCCTGTGGGGCGTGCTGCTGCTGGCCGCCATCGAGCTGGCGCTGCTGAATCTCCCGATCGTGGACGCCGGCGCAGTGGGACCGGAATTGCGTTGGCGCATGGCGTGGGCGACCATGGCGATGGTGCTGGCCGGTTTCGCCGGCGCGTTCTGGCTCTCACGGCGATTCCGGCAGCGCATCGGACGGCTGAAAGCCTTTGTCGAGGGACTGGTCACGGGGCCGGCGCAAATGCCGCTGCCCGACTCGCCGGACGAGTTGGGGGCGCTGGGCGAATCGCTGGGCCGCGTGGCGGCGCAGGTCAACGACCTGGTGGACAAGGTGCGGCTGGAGGGCGCGCGCCGCGATGCCATTCTGACTGGCATGGTGGAAGGCGTGCTGGCGGTGGACAAAGAGCTGCGCGTGACATTCTGCAATGCGGCGTTTGCCACCGCATTCGGCGTGCATGGCCCGGTGCCCGAGGGATTGCCAGTGCTGCGGTTGGTGCGCGATCCGGACTTTCTGGAGCTCCTGCGGGTGGCGGTGGCCTCAGGCGGGTCATTGAAGCGGCGCATGCATTTGACCGGCGCCGACAGCCGGTCATTCGAAGTGCAGGCGGCCCCGCTGGCCGGCGCTTCCAGCAGCGGCGCCATGGCCATTCTGCACGACATCACGGACCTGGAGCGCCTGGAGCGCGTGCGCAAGGACTTCGTGGCCAATGTTTCACACGAGCTGCGCACGCCGCTGACCGCCATCCGCGGATATGCGGAGACGCTGCTGGACGGCGCGCTGGACGATCCCGACCACCGCCGCCGGTTTGTCGAGATCATCCAATCGCACGCCATACGACTGAACAACATCGCCTCGGACCTGCTGACGCTATCGGAGCTGGAGTCCGGCCGGGCGCCGGTGGTCCCGGGCAAACTGTCGGTGCTGGCCACGCTGGAAGCGGCCATGCGCACGGTCGAGTCCGAGGCAGCCATGCGCAAGGTGCACCTGGGTTGGGGCACCGTGGAGGACCTGCAGGTACTGGGCAACCGGATTAAGCTGGAACAGGCGTTCGTCAACCTGCTGGATAACGCCGTCAAATTCAATCGCGGGGGCGGGGAAGTCTGGGTGGAGGCCACCCGACTGGCAGGCGGCAGGGTAGCGATCAGCATTGCCGACAGCGGCATCGGGATTCCTTCCGAAGACCTGCCGCGCATCTTCGAGCGCTTCTATCGTGTGGACAAAGCCCGGTCTCGCGAGGTAGGGGGCACCGGTCTGGGGCTTTCGATCGTCAAGCACGTGATCGAGCAGATGCACGGCACGGTCGCGGTGGAAAGCCAGTTGAACAAGGGGTCGAAGTTTACGGTGGTTCTGCCGGAGGCTTGAGGCACAATCAAAGCCCAAGTTATTGAAACAAAAGCATCGCTACAGGTTTCATGCCGGTGTTGTAGTACCAGGCATCCAGTACGAAACGCCATAGTCGATCCGGATAAATGTCTATCGAATTATCCGAGTAATCTTGACAAGGCACGCCTAGTTGAGTAATTCTATCTGAAATAGGACGGATCGGCCCGACTGCTTTTCCTTCAGTCAACCATCCATATCGTAAATAGTATGTTATCTCGGGGAGTTGTTGCGGTTCTGGCGATGTCCGGCATATTGGCGGCGGGGGCTTACGCGCAGCAGGCGGCTGCGTCCGGCAACCCGGCCACGACCAAGCCCGATGCCCAATCGGCCGGCGGCGGCTACGTGTCGAGCGCCAGCGGCCAGCCGCCCAGTCCGGTGTCCACCGTTCCGCTGTTGTACCCCAAGCTCACTGGAATCTGGGCGGGGACCACCCCCGCGGCATCGCTTTCCGAGAAATTCAACGAACGGCTGCCGCAGTGGCTGCAGTTTTCGGGCGAGTTTCGCGAGCGGTTCGAAGGCTACGGCGGAGGCGGCTTCAAGCACAATTCCACGAACGATTACGACCTGCAGCGCATCCGGCTGGGCATGCAGATCCGGCCCACAAGCTGGGTGGAATTCTATATCGAGATGCAGGACTCGCGCGTCTTTGGCATCACGCCGGCGCTGCCGCCGAACCAGGACACCGCCGATATCCGGCAGGCTTACATTCAGTTCGGCCCCACGGAGGGAAACGGCTTCAGCTTGCAGAGTGGCCGTTTCGATATGACCTATGGCAACAACCGGCTGATCGGCGACTCCTGGTGGAACAACGTATCGCGCAGCTTCGACGGCTTTCGCGCCGCATATAAACGGGGCAGATTCCGGGGGGACGCCTTCGCCACTTCCGTGGTCTACATCCGCGACGGAGTGATCGACCACAGCCTGGCTGGCAACGATTTTTACGGTCTGTATGCCACGGCGAGGGACGTGATTCCGCACGCCACTTTCGACGTTTACGAACTCTGGAATCTGCGGCCAAGCTTCGCGCTAGCACAGGTGAAGACCGGCCACCTGAACGAGTGGACCAACGGCTTCCGTTTGGCGGGAGCGCTGCCCCACAGCTTCGATTACCGCACCGAGATGGCCTATCAGATCGGCAGGCTATCGGTGGATAGAATCCGCGCCTGGATGGGCCACTGGGTGCTCGGCTACACCTTCCAGCAGGTGCGTATCCGGCCGCGTCTGTTCGTCGAATACGACTACGGCTCGGGGAGCGGGAACACCAAGGGCGGATACGACAACACGTTCGATCCGATTTATCCCAGCACACACGACAAGCTGGGCCTGGCGGACCAGTTCGGATGGCGGAATATTCGGGATTTCCGATTGGGACAGGAGTTCCACGTGGCCCGCAAATGGACCGTCGCCACCAGCTTCCACGATTTCTGGCTGGCTAATGCGCATGACGCTCTGTATCCCACGCGCGGATCGGTCGTGGCGCAGA
>Ga0335078_10018518_pt1 | contig 10356 bp, 14 predicted proteins | sample Lox_Sample_32_FD_206711 | JGI IMG/M metagenome (GOLD analysis project Ga0335078, IMG submission 206711) | Soil microbial communities from Loxahatchee National Wildlife Refuge, Florida, United States - Lox_Sample_3.2 | ecosystem: Environmental > Terrestrial > Soil > Wetlands | place: USA...
CTCAAATTTGAAGCTGTAGCGAGAGGTCGTGTCCGTAATCGGTGTGATCTTAGACTGATGCGCCTTCTCGAGAGTCTCTACTGGAATCGGCATGTCTGACTCCTTACGGCAACGCCACCGCTGTCCACGTCGTCGTAGAGCAATAATACAAGCTCGTTCCGCTGACGTTTGCGACGTTCATATACATCCCCATCTGCGCTGCACAAGCCGAAGTAGGGGCTGCGTTTCCCCAGTAGAGAGGCAAGATATACGGATATGTCGTCATGTAGAACGACACCGCCGTATTCGTACCTCCTGCTGTGTACGACGTCAGGTTAATTGACGAGAAGGCATTCGCCGTCGTGTAAGGAACCGCATACGTCCCAGACGCCGTACATGTAATTGACTGACCGACGTTCGACAACGAACCTGGCGCTGAACCTGTCTGAAGCTGAAACGCACACGCTGAAGGCGCTGTTCCTGAAACGATCCAACTAATAATATGCGAAAGTTGAGTCGAGTTCTCGAACAACGCTTGGCTCGCAGCGTTAGACGTCGGGGGGAAGATAAGCGTCCCAGGCGAAGCCGGACCACCTGAACCGCTAGAGAACGTCTGGCTCGTAAAAACCGCAGGACTCGACAGCGAACAACTTGGCGTCGAGCTCGCGCTCAACGTACAAATCGCCGCTGTCGGAGTTACAAGCGCTTCCGCTCCAGCCGCACCTCCATTAGCTCCGACGTAAGGACGCCAACCAACTTCATTGCCGGTTCCTGTGCATATCGGAGGGTAAACTGTAATCGTTGACGTCGACCCAGAGATAGTAACAACTGAGGTCGCTGCTGTATCAACCGACTGTGGCGTCTCCGTGTTAGACAACGAGAAGCACGTCACTGCAATTCGGTAAGAGCCGGCAGCTAGTGAACCTCCGGTCGAAGACGACGATGCACCTGTAGCAGTTGAGGTTGAATAATTCTGCCCAACCAAAACCGTCGCAGGTGCAGGAGCGATGTTCACGGTGAACTGCTGCGACAAAGGCGACTGCGCCACAGCAGGAAGACACGCCGAGAACATCAAGGCAATTGCGAGGAGAAGTTTCTTCATTGTCTTGGTTTCCTTTCTGTCCTCGGTAGACTATGTACCGTTCGACCCGAAGGTGCCTTCCCAAACTGTCGCACCCACGGAGATTCGCATAAAGCTGACCTGCTTGACGCTCCGGGTGTCGAAGTCATCCGCGAAGTCTTCGTCGAGTTCGTGTCTGACAAAGAACTTCAACCGATGAGCCATCTTATCCGCAAGGGCGAACCAGGCGCTCTGCGAGGTTAGATAGTGGCAGACGAAATACTGCAAGTCCTCAGCGAGGACTGCGTTGATCTCGTTATCCGCCGTGTAGGGCTTGTGAGGTGACCCCAAGATTTCTCGCGCGATCCACTTCAGCTCAGGAGGGATAAGCAACATCCTTGGCTTAATGGTAATCGGCAAGCCTTGTGAATCAGGCAGCCGTTCAAAGAAGTTGACCATTAGCTGAATCGCTGTGAAGCTTAGGTCAATGTCTGTAATCGGCCTATTCGGGTACGTGCCGGCTGAGGCGATGATATTCGTCAGACCCGGTGCAACAGATGTCGCAGCCGGCCCGCCGAGTAGTGGATGGCTTGAGTTGAAGAGTGAAACACCATCCGTCGTCGTTACCGTCGAGAACCCGAGGTTGAAGACGTTAAACGCCTGTTGTTCTTTGACGAAGTGTGCTGAGCGCGCAAGAGCCTTCGGGACTTGGTTGATGACGTTGTACTGGTCATCTTCGTAGAGCTCAAAGCTGCATCGTACACCGAGACCATAGGTCAGGTGCAGATACCGCTTCGAACCGCCCTGAATAGCATCTGAGTACGAGATTGCCTCCCCTTCAGGCTTCTCTACAAGGGGAGGTAAACCTGCGAACTCGACTTCGTCTTCATAGGCCATCTTCGAGGTTTCAACGTGGAAGATATGCGAGTATTCTTCATCACGCTGAAGAAGATCGATCCAGTGAAGGAATTCATCGTGAAGGCCAGGTGCCATCAACTGAGCAAACTGGCCGCGTACCATTGTCATGTCAATTCTCCTTTACGCGACTAGCTGCGCAGCGCCAGGGAGTACTATGAAATATACTCCGCGGGTTGTGGCACCGAGCGTGCCTTGGTCATTTGGGTCTAAGCGGACGATTTCCACAACCGCCGAGGCTCCTGTTTTTGTCTTATCGACGTACCAGTGACCATCTGAGTCCAACGTGAGTCCGTACTGCTTACCCACGTCAGTAGCTACAGTCGACTGCGACGGCCCGACTTGTCCGAGGAAGACTGTATCGGCAACTGCTACTTCAAAACCTTGCCGACCGTCTCTAAACAACGGACGCGAGATAGAAATAGCCGCCGGCTCAAATGAAACAGCTTGTCCGGTTGAAGGCTGAGGCGTTGGATTGACCGCTGCTGTAGGCGTAACGCCCAAAGCAGCGAGGTTATTACCAAACTCCTTAGAGAACCCGGCTATTCCGAGTAAAACCGTGACACCGTCCCATGCTTTTACGCCACCGTCGCCAGAGGCTAACTGCACAGGAGTGCCAGGGAGAAACGTCTGGCCGGCTTCTTCAGGGAGTCGTCGCATACGTGGTTGGTTGCCTGAAACAGACTGTATGCTGTGAATCTCTGCTGAGGCCATTGATGCTCCTTTCTTAGAATACCGGACGGGGCGTTCCGGGACAAACCGTTACAATCGGTAATACTTTGACTATCCCGCCAAGGTCGGCTTATCGCCGGAGGTTAGACCATCAACCTCGGCGATGGGAGGAATGTAGACTCCGATCTTTCCTGCCTGCGCTGCTCTTCCCCGAACAAGACCCGCTACCGCAGACTCGGTTTGAGCACGTCCACCTTCGGCATTTACATCTGTTCCACCAGGAGTTGCTTGAGTAGAACCAAAGCGCCGAACCCGCTGCGACGCAGTCTGCTCATTCCACTTCAACGCGCCGACGTAATCTACACGAGGAATGACCATGTAGATAATGTCGCCGTAGAAAACGTGCCCATCGCGCGCAAGTGAAGCTGGGCAGTCGAGTCTCTTTCCCTCGCTGAGGAAATACAACTCCTCAGGCTTCGCCGGCCGAAACCCCATCGCTACGCACTGGTCGTAGCGCATTGTCGACTCCTTCTCGCCGACGGCTCGATTGACCCAGCGACCACAGAGAGAGGAATTCTTCGGGATGAGATTAACGAAGTTGGGCGCCCGTAGAGGCTTCGCGACGATATCCGCGTCGGATATCGGCGGAGGAGCCTTTGCCGGAGACGAATCAACTGCCCCAGGACGCTGATTTGGAGGCAAAGCCTGTGAAGTAATTGTTGGGGTCTTCGTAGGTTCTGGCATCGTCATCTCCTAGACGTTAACAAACTGCATCGACTTCTTGCGTTTGAGGTAATTTTCTGGGCTGACTCCCATCCGAGTCGCGACGCGAAGCTCTTCGGGAGTAAGCTGCTCGTTTGCCGGCTTGTTGTCGTTATTCGTCGGAGGCACTCCGTTTGAACGCGCAGGCTCGAGGAAGGCGTATTTCTTCTTTCGAATCTCAGGATTCGCGAGTTCCTCGGCACGGATGCCTTTGATGAAATAGAAGATCGACAACCACGATTGAGGTTGGATTAGCTGAGTAGGGTTGTACTTCTTTGCCTCGTTGTCGATGTCCTGCGCCCAAGCCCGAAACAGCCGAGCATCCATCGTGTTGTTCTGCGTGTCGAGGCTCGATAGATGATTCTCCGCTGACATCCGGGCGACTTGCTGTGCTGCGGTGACGGCGATTGCTGTCGTAGGAGCGACCTGCTCGTTGAAGCGCTGAGTAAAAGCTTGATCGCCGTCTTCGACGAAGCCTACCTTCTCCGCGGGGGGCGGAGGAGGCTGTTTCCTCGCGTTAGCTTCAAGTTCTTGAAGCCTTGTCTTTGTTGCATTGAAGTCGTTCTTCATTGTTTCGACGAGGTTCTTCTCTGTTGTACGCTCGGCCTCAATAGCCGCGAGCCGAGTCTTAATTTCTTCTGCTTCCTTAAGTGAAGCCGCAACCTGCTCAGGAGTTTTTCCTTCTAGCTCCGGGGGCAGTTTCTCTTCTTTTTTGAACCAGTTCGGCATTACCTTGGACCTCCTATTTCGATTTTCTTACACTTTCCTGTTGAGACCTCGTGGAGATAACTTCGTATTTCAGCGGGCATACAGATGAGAGCCTCAAGAATCTCAAGGTTGCCTTGAGCCCGGAGGACCTTCACCTGATCGCTCTCTTTCGTCACGACACGCATCGCTTTATCCGCAGCGGATTGAAGCATCTCACTGAACTGCGGTGGTGCTTGCCCCCACCACTGGAGAACCTCCGACGGGGCTTCCCCCAGTATTTTGAGCAGCTGCACTAGGACCTCCTTGTGGCGACTGAGGTTGATTCCCAGGGGGCTGATTCTCCTGCGCCTGCTTGAGAGGGTCGGGCAGCAAACGTTCAACCTCGTCGTAGTCAAAATTACGAAGCAACTTCTTCATCAAGAGATTCGAAGAGATGATAACCTGAACGAAATACTGCTTCACCAATGGTGCGACACCAGCAGACTGCAAGGAGTTAAGAAGCTGCGCTATCATTTGATAGTGCCGAGTCATCACCTGACTCAACATGATATCGTTCTGCTTCTCGACTTCTCTATTCACAGAAGCTGTCGAAGAGTAGCAAGGAAGAGCCATTTCCTTCCTGACAATCTTCTGGAAAGCCTCAGCGATCTTGTCAGCCTTCCTGCCGAATAAGTCTAGACGTTTTTTGTGGAAACTACTCTGCGGCCCGAAGATTCCATACTCATGACTAACAAGCCGCATCAACCTGACGTGGGAATCACGCATGTCAGAGACAAGAGCGTCCTTGCGCCCGTTGCCTTCTTGCATCACGGCGAGTGTGTTCATCGCTCCGTAAATTCCACGCTTGCCTGTCTGTTGAGCAGCTCCCATTCCCTGCATCGGAGGACTGACACCGGAACGACGCTCCGCGAGGTCAAGGAGAAGACGCAATTCATCGATGTTGACTTGCGATAGGTCACCGTGAGCCAGAGCCTCAATTTCATCTTTCTCAGCAGGGAGCATCGACGAAGGATAGATTCTATATCCCTGATGAAGCTTCGACTCAGGATTGACTCTCCACACACGAGTATTTGCGACAGTTTGATTATCTCGGTAGCCGTTGTACGTCTCCGACGCCCCTTCTTGGAAGTACCAGAGACTCTCCGCGAAGCCCATACCGTGATACATATCGTCGCGTCGGGCCATTCTCGCTCCGACGAACCACTCGAATTCCATATTGTCATAGGCGACACGAAGGATGTTGTCAGAAAGTTCATGATAGGTTACTATCATGCGAGGCGCAAAGGCTTCGTCTGCGTAGCGCCAAGTGATGTAGCACTCCCAAACGTCCCACTCTTTATGACCGAAAGATGCAGAGGTCGTCGCGCCGAGGTCTTGTTCCTTCTCTTGTTGCTCACTTGTTGGAGAGGTTCTGTCGGGTCTGCCGAGGACCTTCTCAACGGCAGCTTTTTCGTAGATACTACGGAACTTACGATCTTCAAGCTCATGCTGAAGCATAGTGCGCTTGTGAGCTTTGAAGTCTGCATCTTCGATGGACTTCGCCATCGGCGGTATGTAGAAAGACGTAAAAGGAAGTTTCTCGGGCCGAGGACCTTCGTAAACCGTACGGTCGGTGAAATCCTTCGCCGTTCCTGTCCCATCACCTCCAGGGACGAAGAAGTCTCGCGTAACTTCCTCCCAAGGGCATTTGTAGGTGACAGTTCCGTACTTAATACACTCACGATCGCCTTCATCATAAACCCGATAAAGGTCGAGCTCTCGTGGCTCAATACCCGCCCATTGCATGAATTCTTCGTAGGCTTCCTTGAGCTCCTCCGCCTCACTCCCATGCTCGCCCATGATCTTTGCGTAGACAAGAGGAGGTGTCTTGAATATCGCCGCCATGAGCTGAGCATGAAGTGTGTCGGTATGAATCGCGATAATTGGGATGATGAGATTCGACGCGTTTTGAAAAGGAAACTGTCGAATCTCCTCAACCGGCTTCGCGTCGTAGGCTTGACGCCATCTGACGATTTTGTTCTCGTAGAGGTCTTTCATCCCCTGTTTGAGTTCAAGGATACGACGCTTGAGGTAGACTTTAAGCGCAGTCTCTTTCTCAACAGACAACGTCGCGAGGATGATTTGTTCAGCCACTTAGCCTCTACGAAATTTGCTGAATCGCGACAGCCGTCGCCGGAGCCGGAGCAGCGGGTGTGATCGTCACCGAGACGCTGTTCGTGAGAGTCGCGCCGTCTGACGACTGAACGCTGACGTCGAGCGTGAAGCCGGAGCTAGAATCCGACGCCGGAACTGCGACAGTTACTTCCGAACCGTCCGCAGAAGGTGTCAGAGTAACCGCCAGGTCGGAGCAGGTCCAGGAATATGTCCCCGAATTGATCGCCCCGTTTGGAACAGCCTGAAACACGCCCGAAGAACCTGCAACTATCGAGTTATTCGTTGGCATCTTTTCCTCTCGTACAATCCAGACTTTTGTTGCCGGGGCAATTAAATACTCGACGACAGCTACAAGCCGTCGAAGAAGCTCACGATCACAACGACGCCACACTACTGAGCCTTTTGGAAGTTCCAGTTGAGCGAGCTACTGAACACGGGAACCATACCGCCAGACAGACTCGGCGCTCGTGTGACGCCTATTTCACCGATGGTGACGCTAAAGTTTCCCGTCTTAGTCGGGTCCATCCGCAAGCCGCAACCGCCTTCGAGTCCGACGTGCTGCGTCATTATCCCGTTGGCATTATTCGCACGGTCAGGACCAAGCTCTCCGTAACAGTAGGAATCCCAAGTGCCGCTGTTGAGTGTCGAATTCTTGATTAGATGTAGCCATGAGTACTCTGCACCGCCGTAAAACTGTTGGGAGTTCTTCGACGCGAAAAGCTTGTTGTCGCTGCGGATACGAAAGTTTGGTGTTATTTGCAAGAGTCCGACTAGCCTCGTACCGACGATACTCGTTCCCTTAACCGAGGCCGTAACGACACCAGCCGTAACAGCGAAAGGGCCGTTGGTTGTCGGAGCTGGAGTAGTTACAGGTGTCGGTGCCGGAGTTGGTGTCGGGGCTGGAGTCGTTTGTGCAAAAGCGAAGCTACTTCCCAGAAGAAGCAGGGCCACTAGTATTACTAGTCGTCGAAGCATTGGAACCTCCTTGATTTGACCTCGTCATACTCGTTAGAGCCGTCAGTAAAGCACCAGAGAAGCCGCTGAAGGTACTGAGAATCACGGTGACAACCTGATCGTTGTCACTGTGGTGAAGAACGTGAAACATCAAAGCTCCGAGAAGAAAGACAAAAATGCAGAGAATAAAGATACTCCCGCCACGTGTCGCGAGGGAGTCGATAAACTTGTTCCAGCCGCTCAAGCTACTTCTCCTTGTGAGGTTTGAGTCCCGTACTAGAGACGCAAACGGCCCAGGGGTGAACCTTGCCCCTCTTCGCTGCCTTAGTCCTCTTAACCTTGTTAACACAGTCAAGCAGTTTCTTAGGCATCAGTGTACCGCGACATTGTAAGGAGCATTGACTCTTCGAGCTCCCAGTTGATTATTATGACGCATCATCAAGTCTTGCTCGTAGCTGAAAGGAGTCCTAAGGAGCTGCGGGACATACGCAAGAGCATCAAGGATGTCAACGAATTGGGCCTTAGGGAATCCGGTATACTCTCCCAAAAAGTCTTGGAATCTACGTTGCGTATAGAAACGTCCTTGTTCAAACAAAGGCGCAAGAACGTTTCTAATTCTCCACTCTTTCTTTCTTGTGAGTTCTCCGTCGGGTCCCTCGACCTCTCCCTTGAGTTCGATAATCCTCATCGTGCGGCTCTTCAGCTGACACATCTGTTTGATGTGATGCCCGATGTATTTTTGAGCCGCTACAGTCTCAAGCCCGAACTTCGTAAGATGCCACTTATTCGCCATCTCGAAGATTTTGCCGTAGAAAGTATCATACGACGCGGCTTGCGCCCAGCAGTCGAGTAGATAATAATCACCCTGTGCTGAGAGCCCGACGACAACAATAGCATGACGGCAACGCCCGAGGCCGGCGTTGCCGCTGTGATTCGGATCTACAGCCATCGCTAGGTTGAGGTGTTGTCGGGGGAACGAGGGTTTGACGATTCCGTCTTTCACTTCGTGGTGGATTCTTTCCTTCCAAGCATTTGCCTCGTTTGGGGCTTCGAGTGTGAAGGAACCGAGCCACTCTTCTCGGAAATCGGCGTTCTCAGGAGCGGAAGGGTTGTTGAGGAATTGACAGGAGAAGTGGTAGTTGCCGAGTCGGTTGCGCCAGCGTAGAAGCTTCTCGAAGGAGAATTCTTCAGGGAAGATTGGTTGATTCGGTGGATGGGCGTCGCAGCAGCCGCCGAGGGCGCTGTGGGTCACGATACGGAACTCAGGCTCGTGCTCGCGGATGTGGGAGCAGAGGTCGGTGTAGCCCCAACGATTCCCTGCAATAAGCTCGTCGTTTTCGTGGTCGGACGAGTCTGGGTTCTCGAACGCGCCGACGAGGAGCCGATGGTAGTCGATCGTCTTGTCCATTATTGAAATGGACTCAATCGCCTTCCGACCGACTAGATCGTCCTCTACGAGGATTCCGTTGTAGTGTCGAGACTGAAGTGCAGAACCCACACCCAGGAAGTCATAAGTTCCCTCCCCATGCGGAGCTCCGCCTTTCTCCCGTTTATGATGCAGGGAATAATTGGACCAAGTGCAGGCTGAGTCCGGGAGGATTTCGGGAAAGAGTACACGGAAAAGCGGGTTGCTTTCGTAGTGACCGGAGATACGTGAGCCGAGTTTCGCGGCATTGGTTATATTCTCTGAGATTAGAATATTGCGCGCGTCTCGGCGGTGGACTCGTTTGAGGAAGGCAATGAAATCGTCGTTGTAGCCAAGTTTGTAGAAGGTATCGGCGTCCTCGTTCGTAAAAGGCAACGAGCGCCACATTGGGAAGCCTTCTGAGTAGATTGTCGTTTTGAAGTGATCACGAGGCTGCTCGTGGACGTCTTTGATATGGTCGCGTTCTAAAGATTGACACCAGGGCTTGTGAAGATGATCTACGAGTCGCTTGCGTCGTAGAGTGTTCTTGATGAAATAGTAAAGCGAACCGAGCGAATTTGTACGCATCGCTCGGAGCTTCACTTCGTGACTATCCTGCGGGGCGATCAGAATAGGCTCAAATTTTTGAGCCGTATCCATTGTTATCTTTTGTTGAGTACTCGAAGCTCCTCAACAATCTTTTTGCGCTTCTCCCAAACCTCTTCCTCTAGACGATTATTTCCTCCGCCTCGAGTGGGGAGCATAGTATACGCAAGTTCTAGACCAAGTTCGACCTGACGTTTCTTCACGATTACGTGGTCTTTTATGTATTCAAGAAAGGGAATAACTTTCGATCCATTCCAATAGAGCTGATGAGCCGTATGGCCTCCAGGCTTGTCGCCTTTATAAGGCTGCTTAAAGCTATCGATTTTGCAGGCTGGAAACTTCAAGGAAATGATAGCAAGAATTCCAACCTCTTTCTGAGAAATGGAAACGCGAACTAAAATGTTTTTTCTTCCATCAGGAAGTACTCTGTCAATAAAAGTGACACAACCTTCTCCGTCGAAGAATCCGGCAAGCCACTGTGGCGATAGACGAGCAACAAAATCGAGAAGTTGTGCAGACTCTCCTGCTGTGAGGCCTTCTAATTCCTGTTCCATTAAAGAACCTTTCCACTTCCTCGATTTGGAGCTTTCGGCCTTTGAGCCAAGCGTCCTGCTGGTGGCTTAGCAGGACAGGTATAAAAACCTGTCTTCCCGTTTGTCTTCGCGTGTCTAGAACTAAAACCGGGAATAGTCTTAGACGCAAACGAGTCAGTCAGGGGGTACTCAGGCTTGTTCTTTATTCCTATCGACGCTTCGCTTGTTCTCTTCGGTCGGTTCGCCTTGCCGACGTGCATCTTGGGAGTCGCGCTTGGTGAGGTAAAATTTCCGGCCATTAGACTCCTTCACTCTCGAAAGCTGACAGATACGTTGTCATTTCTCGATTCTCTTTGAGAAATTCTAAGAAGACTTTACGAATTCCAGGAGCCATTAGTTCTGCAAAGCTTCCTCGAACGTGGTTGACTTTTTCAACTACGAATGCTGGAATGGGAACCAACTCTCCAAAAATGAGATGGCTCTGTAAGGCGGCTCCAGCTAGACCCAAGCCTATACTCTTTAAGAACGAACGCCGCTTCAATTTACCGACTCCTTCGGCGTCGTGGGAGTAGAATAGGTCGACGCAATGTTGTTCCCTTCAGTGACAG
>Ga0335078_10018519_pt1 | contig 10355 bp, 4 predicted proteins | sample Lox_Sample_32_FD_206711 | JGI IMG/M metagenome (GOLD analysis project Ga0335078, IMG submission 206711) | Soil microbial communities from Loxahatchee National Wildlife Refuge, Florida, United States - Lox_Sample_3.2 | ecosystem: Environmental > Terrestrial > Soil > Wetlands | place: USA: Florida...
AGAGGGCCGGACACGATAGCCGAGTCTCTGCTCCATCGCACGAAGCGAGTCGGGATACTTTTCGTAATAGCGCCGAATGTTATCGGCTTCGGTCCACAGGCCAAAGTAATTCGTACCGATGTCAAGAGCGTGGAATCCGGCGGTTTCGCGATAGGGGCGACGGATCGGGCCGCCAATCCGGTGCGGGTAGTCGTCGCGGGGATAATCCTCATTATCACCGCCCACAAACGCTAGCATCGCCGGTGGTAGCTTGCTCAAGCATGCTTGTTCCTCAGCCGTGTATTCAGCAAGCACATAGTGGCGGTTCTCTCCGTCCTCGATGATGGCGGCGAGCCAATCGGGACGTTGCCCAAGTTCCTCGATCTGGATGGGCTCGTCCATGATGAGGCTGTCGGAGCGCAACCAGCAGCCGGAGCGCACCGCCAGGTCTTGAATTTGACGATTGCCCACATTGCTGATGTCAGGTTGCGTATTCACTGCGAGCGGCGTGCGCTTCCAGGCATCGATCTGCAACTGGGTCATGGAAACAAGCGTTTTTTCCGCAGTTAGATAATCCGGAAACGGACTTGGCAAGTCGTTGGTGTGACCTTCGCCCCAGAAGCCGTAGATCATCAGATCCATAAATTCCAACTGCGGGTTGCCGTCGAAGCGCTCGGCCAGCAGTCCGTTTAGCTCGGCAAATGCTTTCTGAAACTCCGGGGAATCGTAGCGCGGCTCATAAAAATCAAAAGTGGTATGGTGCTCCCGGGATTTGCCGCCGATATTGACGATAGGAACTTTCTCATGCAGAAAGTCGGGCATGGAGAGCTTCTGCGGCTGAATGTTTGGACTGGAAAGCTGAACTCTAAACCCGACTCCTAAGTTGTGACGCTTGGCAGCGTCGAAGGTCGCCTCCCAAACGGGCGAGAGTTCGAGCTTGCCCGGTCCGATTTGAATGTCTCTCCAATCGCACCGGATGTACAGAACATCTACAAACGGCAGCGCGGCCATCTTCTCCACGCTTTGTTCGAGCGTTTCTCTGCCGCACATCACTCCCAGCGCCGGCCCGTTCTCCTCCCAGGTGTAGCCGACCAGCCCTGTACCGAAGTTTCGAATATGCTCGCGCGAAGGGTCGGTGACGAAGATGGTGAACCACCCGTCATCCTGGCTGATGCCGAATGGCCCCTGATCCAATCGGTTGGTTACGTGCGGCGCGGAATTAAAATCGTAGCCCTCCCACAAATGGTCAGGTACGTCCGCCAGGATTCGCCCTGGCATTAAGCTGCTGCCTGCGGTCAGCCCGAGTGCCGTTTTTACAAAGTCCCGCCTGCGCATGACGAAATCCTCTCTTAATTTCTATGTTGGAAATGCACTTGTGCTGACGCCGAGGCACTACGACGCGTGACGACCATTCGCTCGCAGCGTGAGTGAACCGTCGTCATTTAACTTCTGCTGACAAGCCCAGAGCACCGGATAGCGCATGCCTTTCACTTCAATTTCGGCCTTAAGCTTCAATCCTTGCCATTTGGTTCCCGGCGGCAGCACAAATTGCGCCTGCCGCATCTTGCCCGGAAGCGGATATCCGGCGTCGAGGCATCCGCTCTCCAGAGGCTTCCCATCTTCGCTCTCCACCGTGACCCGCAGCGCGCCGGGAACTCCGGCGATGCCGTCGTTGGCAAAGCCGATGATCAGCCCCAGGTAACCGTTGTCCTCGTAGCTCCAGATCATCGACGGCCTTACTCGATAACCAATGCGGCGATTGATCTTGTCGAACCACGCCGGAAAAGCCTGATAGTAGCTGGCCAGATTCTTGGCGTTGATCTGATGAAAATTCCACAGAGACCAGTAATTTGCGCCCACATCCATGACATGCGCGATCACGTCGTCGGAAGGCGAAACGCCCTCGTGCGAGATGACCTTGTCCGGAGGCTGGCCCGGCAAACCCTGTTCGATCATGGCAGCGATCCAGGGTGGCCGATTGCTCAAGGCTTCGATCTGCTCATTCTCAATGAAGATAGTGTCACTTCGTATCCAGTTGTTGCTGCGAACTGTGCGGTCAAGAACTTCCGAATTGCCGACGCGGCTGTAGTCGGGCTGGGTGTTGGTGAGTAAGGGCGTTTTGGTAAAGTGCTCTTGCTGCACTTCCCACATATCAATCCAGGTTTTTTCCGCGGTCTGATAATCAGGAAAGGGACTGTTGCCGAAGGGCCAGGTGTGGCCTTCGCCCCAGAATCCGTACATGAATGTATCGATGAATTCAATCGACGGATTTCCATCGAACTCCGCCGCCAACAACCCGATCAGCTCCTTGAACGATTGCTGAAAGAAAGGATGGTCGAAGCGGGGCTGGTAGCGCGAGTACGGGTTTTTCAGGAATCTTTCGCCTTGCGCCGCTGATTCGTGCGGATCCATCACCAAGTCAACCGTTGGCACCTTGTCGAGAACGAACTGCGGCAGCGCCGGGGCATGCCAATAATCTGGAGCGCTCATCTGAATGCGCAGGCCAATACGCTTGTCATTTTTCTTTGCTAGATCAAAAACCTGCTTCAGGTAATCGGGAAGCTCAAGCGATCCGGGCCGCGGTTGAATTTCCCGCCAGGTAGGACGAATGTAAAGCTTCTGCCCCATGGGAAAACGAACCAGGTCCTCGATGGCTTGCGGAATGTTGTCCGACTTGATCTCCTCCGTTCCCATGTCCGCGGTAATGTAGGTGACCAGTCCCTTCCCGTAACCCGGAAGGACGGCGTCCGAGGGAATCGTGGTCATCACTACTTCGTCGCTGGGAATCGCGGCGTCGGGTGGAAATTGCGGGAACGGGCCCTGATTCAGCCGATCATGCACCGGCGGCCCAGAACCGAAGTCGTACTTGCCCCAGTTGTGCGCGCGCACCAAAGCGTGCGCTTTGCCGGTTGCCAGTTCAGCGGCGGCCGCCAGCGCAAGACTGCTTTTTAGAAACTCCCTGCGGCGCATGAGAGTTCGCCTTCCCCTGTGAGAGCAAAATTAGAAGTGCAACTTCAAGGCAAACTGAACCTGCCGCTGCGGGATCACCGTCGAGGTGATGACGCCGGCAGCACCGGGTCCATCGGTGATGAAAGGATCCGGCTGAGAAAACACAGCATGGTTGAAAGCGTTGAAAAACTCCGCACGAAACTCCAGGTTGATTTGCTCCGTCAAATTGAAATATTTGCGTGCCGAGAGGTCGGCTGTCTTCTCTCCTGGCCCCTCAAGCACGTTCTTACCAGCATCACCGAAACAACCTTGAGGGCAGTTGGGAACAGGAAAGTCGTTCAGGTTAAACCACAAATTGGGACCACGATTCGGCAGGCTGCCATTGCCGATTTGATTCGAGCGCTGCAGCCCCGGAGAGCCGGTATTGCTGGGGTCGAATCCGATCTGTGGCGAAAACGGGAAGCCTGACCGAAAGGTGATAATTCCGCCTACGTGCCATCCTCCGAGAACCGCATCCAGCACTCCGCCCTGGTTCAGGAACTGTTTTCCCTTGCCCACTGGCAGTTCGTAATCGATGCTGGTGACCCAGCGCTCACGATTATCGAAGTCGGAGAGGCCTCTTTCGGCCGCAATGTTGTAGCTGTTTTGCGGCCAGGGCGCATTGCAACAGATTTCTGGCTGGTCGTTGATGGACTTGCTGAAAGTGAACGCACTCAAGAAATAAAGGCCATGGCTGGTGCGCTTTTCTGCCTTGAGCTGAAACGCATGATAGATGGAGCTTCCTGCATTCTCGATCGAGGTAAACGTGCCGAACTGGCACATGCCGACATTGGGGTTCGCGGGGTTAGTGAAGGGGTCGCAATAGGGCGCCAAGTTCGGGTCGTATGTAGGCTGGGGCGTGGGAATTTGATTCAGGTCGCGAAGGACCTGAAGGTGAGTGCCTTTGGTTCCAACGTAGGCAGGACTAATCAGAATTCCACCGGGCAATTGATATTCGAGATCGACGTTCCACTGGTCATAAACCGGCGTGTGAAAGTTGAACTGCTGGCTGGTCACACCAGCGAATGGTGCATTACTGGGATTCAGCGCCGGAAATCCGGTCGCGAGGGTAACTTGTGAAGGAGTTATCCCGTCGCTGTTAAACGTGGGCTCGAAAAAGAACGGGAGATTGTAATCGATCTGCAGCGGATCGCCGGTGCGAATTTCATAGAACACAAAGAAGCGGCCGTATCCCGCACGCACCACCAATGGCTTGGATTTCAATGGAGTGTAAGCCAAGCCGATGCGCGGCGCAAAATCATCCGTATCGGCGTTCGCCAGATGTTCCGGATAGCCTGGGGTTCCGGCGGGAACAATAATTCCCTTGGTGTAGTCGAAATTGCTTTCCTTGTTATGAGCCTCATAGACTGGCGTGGCGTAGTCGTAGCGAAGCCCAAGGTCCAGCGTCAAATTGGACGCGATTTTGTAGTTATCCTCTACGAAAGCTCCGTAGGTGTGCTGGCGGTTGCCGAAGTAGGTGACGGTAGAAATGACCGACGTGATCGGGATCCCCAAAAGCATGTCGGCCAGGCCATTGCCGCTGCCATCTGCTATCGACCCTCCGTCGGACGTGAATTGACCGCTGAACGACAGGTTGCCGCGCGGCTGGCCGATCTGCAGCAGATTGAACTGGTCAAAGCGGAACTGCGGCCCCACCTTAATCAGGTGTTTTCCATGCACCCAACTGAGCGTGTCATTTACCTGGATATCCTGGCTGGTGCTGCGCGTCGGAGTATAGGTCGGCTCGCCCAGCCCGGCGTAAGCGCTGGGCGCAAACCAGGTGAGACCATTGATCAATGGATCATTCGGAACGCCGGGCACCTGCAAGCCGGCGGGGGGATAGTTCTGTCCATACGTAGGGGAGTTGGCGATGTAATGAACACGTTGAAAACCAAACCGCAACGCATTCACCAGATTGGGAGTGATGGTATCGGTTAAACCCAACACCAACCCGCGGGTGGTCAACGGCCGATTGCCGGTATTGTAGCCTCCTCCGTCGGCAATTCCTGAGAACACCGGGGCCTGGAAGCGGGTGTCCTGCTGCAGTGAAAAGCGCTCGAACAGCTGGATCTTCTCAGTGAGGTTTTCATCGACCTTGACATCCATCTGATCGCTTTGTTCATGCCCGGGCGCGTTCACCAGATAGTTATTCGCCGTTCCCGACAAGTTGGGCGCGGGATACAAAGCGGCGTAATTCTTTCCCACGCTGTTCAGGTCGGCGGAGGGAATGATGTTAGCCTTCCCTGGGATGGGCTGGCCTGTGGTCGGATCGAATCCGTATCCGTTGCGCACTACTAAGCCGTTCGCCAGTGTCTGCGTAGTGGATGGGTCGAAAATCTCATTCTGGAAAACAGGCCTGTTCAGCGCATCGAAGCATGGCGAAGTTCCGTCCGTGCCGCAGCTTGTGGACTGTCCCCCCAGAATGCTGCTGAAATCTCCAGTACTCTCGCCCGCCACCGGCACCGAGGCAAAATCTGTCATCGCCTGGTGGATCCGGGTACCTTCGTAGTCGACGAAGAAGAATACTTTATCTTTCACGATAGGCCCGCCCAGCGTCCCGCCAAACTGATTTTGCTTGTAGGGCGCCTTCGGCTGACCTGGCGATTCAAAGTATCCGCGCGCGTCGAACAACTGGTTGCGCAAGAACTCCCAGGCTTCCCCGTGGAACCCGTTCGAGCCCGACTTGGTGGTGGCATTGATTACGGCGCCGCCGCTGCGCCCGAATTCAGCGGAGTAATTCGACGTCTCAACTTTGAATTCGGCGATGGCGTCAACGCTGCTTAATATGGCGACATCTCCGTTATCGTTGGAGTTGTTGTCGATGCCATCGAGAATGAAGTTGTTCTGGTCGCCTCGCGTGCCATTGACGGCGAAACTTCCGCCGGCGTTTCCGTTGGTCGGAGAACTACCGCCGTTCACCGGCCCCTCCGTCACCTTGGACACGCCTGTGGTCAGCGAAGCAAGATCTGTGTACCGGCGGCCATTTAAGGGCAATTCTTCCACCTGCTGGCTTGCGACCACGTCTCCTATGGAGGCGTTTTCAGTCTCGAGCAATTGGGCCTCGCCGGTGACTTCCGCAGTTTGAGCCACGGAGCCTACGTGAAGCTGAAAGTCGAGCCGCAGATTCTGCTGAACATCGAGGACAATGTTCGCCCGGGTCTCGGTCTGAAACCCGGTGGCCTGGGCGGAAACCGCATACCGCCCAATCCGGAGTGGCGTAAGCACATAACTGCCGTCGCTCGAACTCTTTACTGTAAGCTTGACGCCGGTGTCCATTTCAGCGGCCGTTACCGTGACGTTGGGGACAACGGCTCCGCTCGAATCCCGTATCGTCCCGACCACCGTCGCGGTGTCGACTTGCGCCGATCCGATTAAAGCCGTGGTCACGATGCAAAGCAAAAAGCCGGCGCATGTGGCTCTAGTCACAATCCACCTCCCAAAAGAGAGTTCTGTCGATGTCCAAGGTTAACAACCGTCCAGTGCGCGCGAATATAGTGACTTTGTGCGCGTTTTGTCAACCAGATTGCTCAAATGTGAGCGCTTTCTCGTAAGAAACATCCTCCACAAGGCATCCATGCTACCGGTCTGGTCATGAAGGTTCGCTGCTTTGCACACCACTTGTGACTCGTTCTGAAGATCGAACAGTCACCCTTTCACCACGGCGGATCGCTCATCGGGGGTCAGGTGATCATGCAATCCGCACCATGATAGACTCGGCTGCCATAAGGAGAGAATACGACTGGCGGAGAGCGCTGTGATAAAGTGCCTGCGTCCTGGCGGATTTTCTGGCAGCGGGAGAGACCCTTGCAGAGACGAAGATTCATGAGCATTACGGCTGGAGCAGCCACAGCCCTTGCCCTCAATCCTTGGTCGCTTGCCGAGGAGCAGGAGCGCAAGAGTCCAGTGGTCTATCCCGATCCAGCGGTGGAAGTGATCGATCCGCGCTTTGCAAAATACAAGGTCAACAATGCTGCGGTCGAGCGCTTATACGTCGGCACACGTTGGGCGGAAGGACCGGTATGGTTTGGGGATGGACAATATCTTCTGTTCAGCGACATCCCCAACAACCGCATGCTGCGATGGCTGGAAGAGACTGGAGAGGTCAGCGTTTTCCGTAGCCCGTCGAATTACAGCAACGGCAACTGCCGTGACCGAGGGGGCAGGCTGATCACCTGCGAGCACGATACGCGCCGGGTAACGCGGACGGAATACGATGGCACGATCACGGTGCTGATGGATCGTTTTCAGGACAAGAAACTCAACGCGCCGAATGATGTGGTAGTGCATTCGGATGGAGCCGTCTGGTTCACTGACCCGGGTTACGGCATCATGTCGAATTACGAGGGACACAAAGCTTCTTTCGAGCTGCCAGCCAACGCTTACCGGCTCGACCCGGCGACGCGCGAGGCAACCGTCGTTGCTACCGACATGGATAAGCCCAACGGCCTCTGTTTCTCTCCCGACGAGCAGAAACTCTACATCGTGGACACGGGAATCCCAAAACACCCCGGTGACCCGCGTCCAATCCGCGTTTATGACGTCGTGGATGGGGTGCGACTGAAGAATGGACGGCTGTTTGTGAATATGTCGCCGGGTTCCTCCGACGGGATTCGTTGCGACGTGGACGGCAACATCTGGTCCGCCGCCGGGTGGGCTGGAGAAGGTTATAATGGCGTGCACGTGTTCGCGCCGGATGGCACGCTGATCGGGAAGATTCATCTTCCGGAAACGTGCGCGAACCTGTGTTTCGGCGGCGCCAAGAGGAACAGACTGTTCATGGCCGCGAGCCAGTCTCTCTATGCCGTTTATGTCGAGACTCAAGGCGCGCAGACACCTTGGCGAGCATAGGTTCCAGGGATGCTCGTAGCTCAGCCCGCAATTCTCAGTCGCTGAACCCCGGCACCATTGCCGCGACGATTCGCTTGGGCGCCTTTCCAACTTTTACGCGGGCAATTTCACGACGGGCTTTCTGGTCAATCACGGAGACGTCGTCACTGCCGGCATTGCTGACGAAAACGTAGTGCCCATCGGGTGAAAACGCTACCCAGTTGGGGCTATCCCCGACCTGGACCTTCCCCACGATCTTGTTTCCTGCAACGTCGTAAACATACAGGCTGTTGTCGAGCAGGCTTGTCACCCACAGTTGCGTGCCATCGGGTGACAAGGCCAATCCATGAGTAAGCGTGTCGATTGGTTCGAACGGACGCGGATGCGGCGTGGGGTTATCGGCCGGAATGACCACGCGCTGCAGAGTTTTCTTCTGAAAGACGTCGACCTTGACGAATCCGTGGAGATTGCTCAATGCCACATACATGGTTCCACCGTCCGGAGTCACGACGTAAGGCCGGGGCACACCTCCGACCGGAACGTGGGCTGTGTAGTCCATCTTGGTCAGATCGATAATGTCGATCTCATCCTCAGCCATCGAACTAACAAAAATAAATCGGTTGCTGCCTGCATTGAAGGCATTGTGCGGCTGGCGGACCGGCAGGGTCTTCACGACTTCCTCCTGCCTGAGATCAATGATATCTGCGGCATCACGGTCGCGGATCGGCACCACAGCATACCGGCCGTCCGGGGTCACGGCGCACTGGTTAGGGCGGCCGGTCAGCTTGATAGTCGCCATGATCTTGTCGGTCGCGGTGTCGATTTCACGCAGAGTATTGTCGGATTCCACGGTGGCGAACAACCGCCGGCCATCACTCCGAACCGCTAAACCGTGCACTCTCTGGCCGACCTCGATCTCAGCCACCGGCTTCATCGACTGAATGTCGATTACGGTAATGTTGTTGCCCTCGCTGTTGTCCACGTATAGCCTGGCGCTCTGAGCGGCGGCTTCAGGCACCAGGCGGAGGATGGCGCAGCCCAGAATCCCGCAAGCGAAGATCCCAATTGTGAGTCGCATCCCACCTCCAAATCCGCGTCCATCGACCCTTCGATTCAATTTACTCATCCTGAATGGAAACGCAACCTAAGAACGTTTGCTCCACGTTCCAGTACAATCCTTCCCAACGATTAAAGAGGCGGTCCAATCATGGGTTAGGCGGTAACGCCGACGGACATTTTACGGTGCCGGACAGTCGATCGCATCGGGTAAAATCAGATATTCTCCGCCGGGCTTGGTTGGACTTGCACTTGTAATTCCGCGCAAGCATGGTACGATGCGGGATCGTTAACGTACACGCCTTTAACGGTCCCGGAGCAAAACTCCTCCGGCCGCCGACGGCAATCAAGGCTACTGAGTGTATCTTCTGGGAATCGATGTCGGCACTGGAGGTACGCGCGCCCTTGTGATTGATTCCGGGGGACGCCTGGTTGCGTCCGCCATGGAAGACCATCAGGCTTTTGCGTCGCCACAAATCGGTTGGGCAGAGCAAGATCCGGACGATTGGTGGCGCGCCTGTACCGTGGCCGTGCGTAAAGCTCTCACTACGGCACAATTGCGCGGCGATCAGATCGCATGTGTCGGTTTTTCCGGACAAATGCATGGCGCAGTCCTGCTGGATGAGCAAGAGCGTGTTGTTCGGCCGGCAATCATCTGGTGTGATGTCAGGACTGAGAAGCAGAGCCGGGAATTGACCGCTCTGATCGGCGTCGACCGTCTAATCCAACTGACCTGCAATCCGGCGCTGCCCAATTTCACGTTGACGAAATGTCTGTGGGTCCGGGAGAACGAACCTGACAAGTGGGAGAAGGTTCGGTCACTCATGCTGCCAAAGGACTATGTCCGGCTCCGGTTAACCGGGGAACGAGCCACGGATGTCGCCGATGCTTCCGGTACGCTGCTGCTCGATGTGGCTCATCGGCAATGGTCGAAACAACTCCTGAGGCTCGTTCAGATCGAAGACTCGCTACTGCCCGCGCTCTATGAGTCGCCAGAGATCTGCGGAAAAATCTCGGCCTCTGGCGCCGCTGCTACTGGCTTGCAAGTCGGCACCCATGTGGTGGCTGGAGCCGGAGATCAGGCAGCTGGGGCAATCGGCATGGGCGCGGTCTCCCCCGGAATGGTGACCGCGACCATAGGAACCTCCGGAGTAGTGTTCGCAGCGACCGACGGCCCGGCCCTGGATCCGAAAGGACGGTTGCACACATTCTGCCATGCGGTTCCCGGCCGCTGGATGGCGATGGGCGTGACTCAGGCTGCAGGACTTTCTCTTCGTTGGTTTCGGGATCAGTTCGGATGCGCCGCCAACGGTGCCGGCGAGTCTTACGAAAAACTCACCGCCGAAGCGGCAAGCGCTCCCGCGGGATGCGACGGTCTGCTGTGGGCACCGTACCTGATGGGCGAACGCACTCCTTATCTCGATCCGGAGGCGCGCGGGGTGCTGGCGGGCTTGACTGCCTCTCATACGCGCGCTCATGTCATCCGCGCAATCCTGGAGGGAGTC
>Ga0335078_10018520_pt1 | contig 10355 bp, 9 predicted proteins | sample Lox_Sample_32_FD_206711 | JGI IMG/M metagenome (GOLD analysis project Ga0335078, IMG submission 206711) | Soil microbial communities from Loxahatchee National Wildlife Refuge, Florida, United States - Lox_Sample_3.2 | ecosystem: Environmental > Terrestrial > Soil > Wetlands | place: USA: Florida...
AGTTCGCGTTATGCAAGAACCCGCTGAGGTTACTGCTCGTGCTACCTGCACCGACCGCTCGTGCAGGCCCAGAAGGCCTGCACTCGCAGCCGGTTTTGCATAACGCTCACCGTCTGGTCATTTTCAGTGGTGAATGAGGAAAGGATCGGAGTGCGGCTTCTGAGCGCGCTCGTCGCACGCATTCGTGCCCTGATCGCGCGGCACCGGCTTTTCGCCCTCGCGCTGGCGGCGGGGGCCGGCTTGCGGCTGCTGGCCATGCTCGGCTACCCGGGCGCGCTGTGGTTCGCCGGTGACTCCTACGTGTACCTGGGCGCCGCGCTGCGGCTGCAGCCGAACCTGTCCAAGGCGACGGGCTACTCGCTGTTCCTGCACGCCCTGGAGCCGTTCCACAGCCTGACGCTGGTCGCCGGCCTGCAGCACCTGATGGGCCTGGGTGTCGCGGTCATGATCTACCTGCTGGCGCGGCGCAGCGGGGCGGGGGAGCGCTGGGCCACCGCGGCCACGCTTCCGGTGCTGCTCGACGGGTTCGTGATCGAGGACGAGCACCTGGTGATGGCCGAGGCCCTGTTCACCTTCCTCCTCATGCTGTCCATGCTGCTCATCCTGTGGCGTACCCGGGTGCGATGGCCGGTCGCGCTGCTGGCGGGCCTGCTGGCCGGCTACGCCGTGGACGTGCGCACCGAGGGACTGCCGGTGCTGCTCATGTTCCCGGTCGTCCTGCTATTCCGCGGCCTGCGCGAGGACGGCTCCTGGCGCTGGCGGGCCTGGCTGGCCGCGGGCGCGATGGCGGCCGGCTGCGCGGTGCCCCTGCTGGGCTACGCGGCCTGGTTCCACTCCTGGCACGGCACGTACTCACTGAGCCGGTCCGACGGGTTCTACCTGTGGGGGCGGGTGTCCTCGTTCGCCGAGTGCCCGGTGATCAAGCCGCCCGCCGATGAGCTGAAGATCTGCCCGTCCGGGACGCCGTCCAGCCGGACGCCGCCCGGCGACTACGTCTGGCACGCTCTGCAAGTGCACGACGTCCCGGGCGGCCCGGTCAGCGTGGCCGGCAACACGCTGCTCCGCGACTTCGCCATCCGCGCGGTCGAGGCGCAGCCGCTGGGCTACCTGCACTCGATACTCAGCGGCCTGGCGCTCTCGGTGGAGTGGCCGCGACGCCCCTACCCGGACGCCGGCACCGTGTACTTCTACTACTTCCACCTGACGCCGTACACCCTCCCGGCCCACCACTCCTGGGTGGCCGGCGGCACCGCCTACTCCGACGCCGTGCAGTACGGCCACGCCGTCCCGGAGCGCGTCGTCAGGCCGTTCGCCATCCTGATCGACGGGTACGAGCGGGTGTTCTACACTTACGGGCCGCTGTTCGGCCTGATCATGCTCACCGGCCTCGGCGGCGTGATCCGGATCCGGTGGGCCCGCGGGCGGCTGCCGCGGCTGGCCTGGTCGCCTCGCGCCGGCAGCATGCTGCCCTGGGCCACCGCGGTGGTGCTGCTCCTGACCCCGATCGCGGTCTCCGACTTCGACTACCGGTACCTGCTCCCCGTCCTGCCGTTCGCCTGCCTGGCCGCGGGCCTGGCGTTCGCCCCGGCCCGGCGCCCGGCCGCACCGCAAGCCGCCGTCGGCCTTAAGCCGGAGCCGGCCCTCGGGCACCAAGAGGACCGCCCCAGCCAGGTGCCCGGAAAGCTCAGCTAGCGGAGCTTTTCCGAATCGTGCTGTGAAGTCCTTGCCATGCCCATTCGGACAGGGCAGGTTTGTGCAAGAGCGGACCCAAGTGGGCGAAGCTGATCGTTAGTGATCGAAGCTGGGGAGGGCTGAATGCGAATGCGTCGACCAGCCGGGCGGGTGCCTTATCTGGCAGTGCTCTTCGTGAGCGTCACGCTGATACTCGGGCTGAGCGCGGCGGCTACCGGAGCCGCGCACGCGGCGAGTACCGGCGTCCGCCCGAACAAGGTCGGTGAGCTGGACTGCAATGGCCTGAGCCCCACCCAGAAGCCGGTGAAGAACGTCGTCCAGTGCGCCGACCCCCGCGGCTCCGACGAGGGGCGGTTCGAGGACAACGGGCACTACATCGGGCACGACGAGCCGTCCGTGCGCTTCCTCTCCAACGAGCCCGGCTCGGGCGCCAACACCACGCTCACCGAGCGCCTGCCGGTGGAGCCCGCGGCCCTGCCGACCGTGCGTCACCCCGGGAAAGACGTGACGCACACGTTCGAGCTGACCATCGCCCCCTGGCTGTCGACCGACGTCTGCGACCCGAATTCAGCGCCGCAACTGTCCTGCACGCCCGAGTCCGACGCCAACGCGCCCGACGGCAACTACCCGGGCGCGGGTGCGGCGTTCGTGGAATTGCAGTTCTACCCGCCCGGCTTCGCCCCCTTCGCCGACAACATCAGCTGTGACAACACGCACTGGTGCTCGGCGCTGACCATCGACAGCCTGGACTGCTCCGCCAGCGGAGCATGCAACCAGAACTGCACCGAACCGGTCAACTTCGCCTTCATTCAGACCGATGGCGTGCCTACCGGGCCGCCCAGCCCGCAGCTGAGCGATACCGCCACGTTCACGCCGAACTCGCGCACCCTGCTGATGAACCCGGGCGACGTGATCACCGTGCGCATGTTCAACGCCAAGATCCCGGGTGGTCACGCGCTCGAAGCGAAGGAGACCGATCTCACCACCGGCCGGAGCGGCTACATGATCGCCTCGGCGGCTAGCGGGTTCATGAACACCAGCCCCGTCGACTGCTCCGGCACGCCGTTCAACTTCCAGCCGGAGTATTCGTCCGCGCGTGCGCAGAACATCATCCCCTGGGGCATCGGACCCTACATGATCAACGACGAGTTCGAGGTTGGTCACTTCGAACCATGCACGTCGGTCAGCAACCCGGTGATCGTACCGGGCAGCGACACCTACTACACGAACTGCTCGGGCCCGTACGAGACGACCGCGGAGGATCCCACCCTCGAACCGGACGACTCGCCCTGCTATCCGTTCGGCGACACGCACGGGGGCACCACGGCGCCGAACCTGGTGACCGGCTGCGACGTCTTCTACAACGCGATCGGTGACCTGGACTGGGACGGCACGTCGTACTACCCGGACTGGCCGGACTCGGTCACGCCGGACCGGTTCCCCTCGACGTTCCTGCAACTGCAGCCCACCACGAATGGCGGCCATCACTATCCCCAGATCCAGTTCATGACAGACGCCAGCGCGAGCGAGCTCAACACGGCCTGCGATCTCAGCTCGGGCGCGGGATGCGTGCTCCCGCCCAAGGGCCCGGGGAACTTCTACCCGTACTGGACCCAGGCCAGAGTCGCCGGTGCGTGCGTGTGGGAGTTCGGCAACATGGGCAACGGCAACACGTTCGGCGGTGACACGCAGTACGGCTCGGTCGGGCCAGACACCATAGGGGCGTTCGCCGGGCCGATCCGCAAGAACCCGAACTGCTGACTAGGACATCGCGCTTGACTCGTCCGGACCGGCCTCAAGGTCCGGACTGGACGAGTCCACCGCCAGTTGGTCAGGGTCGGCCCGCAGGCCGCCCTGGTCCCAGGTCGCGGGCGCCTACACTGTACGCATCGAAAACGGCGGCGCATCCTCGGGAGAAACCATGCCGATCGATCCCGATCTGCGGTCGGAGGCCGCCGACGCCCTGAGCTGGGCGTTGACGCTCACGCTGCCGCCTTCGCGGTGGGACGACGTCAGCGGGATCCTGACCCAGGCCGCCGAGGCCGTGCTGGCCGACGACGCGGCAGCCCTGCGGGAGGCGATCTTCCGGCTCGACACGCTGACCTGGCGGGCGGAGCGGCGGCTCGGCGATGAGCGTCCCGAGGCCGCGCGCGCCGAGACCCAGGCGCCGGAGAAGGTCCACGCCCGCACGGTCGATCTCGTCCACACGTTAACGTCACGCCCGGACCAGCGCGAGACGTCATGACCGCGCCGGCCCTGACCGCTCCCGCCCTGCTGGCCTGGGCATTCCTGGCCGCCGAGGACCCGTTCGCCGGCGAGGGCTGGCAGCGGCTGCGCACACTGTGGAGTGAGCTGGGCACCCGGTTCGGCATGGGCCAGGCGATCCCCGCCCTGGACGTGCCGGCCGGGCTCTCCGCCGGCCCGCCGGCTGACCGGCCCGCCCGGCGGCTGCTCGCCGCGGTGGAGTCCGTCCAGGCGGGCGTGTGGCAGGCGGCCCTGCGCCTGGATGACCGGATCTGGTGCCTGTCGGCGATGCTGGCGCCGCCGCGGTCGGAGGACGGGGCGGACACGGCGGAGGTCTGGGCGCGGCTGCGCGACGCGTGGCCTGGCATCGGCGACGGCCCGGGCCACCTGGGCGAGACGCTGGCGTTCCTCGGTCTCTACCCCGATGGCGCCGGCGTGTCCGAGGTGACCGCCGCGGCGCTCCAGGCCGTGCCGCCCCCGGCCCCGCTGGGCTGGTCCGGGCGGCGGGACCTGCTGCCGCTGCCCGGCACGGCCGGGCCGTTGTGCTGCTGGGAGACCGGCACCGACCGTGACGACGGCCGCCCGCGGCGGCGGCTGCTCCTGCTGGCGCCCAGGGCGGGCGAGTCCGCCGCCGACGAGCTGACCTGGACGACGGGGGACGGTGAGTTGCCGCCGCTCGGGCGGCACCTGCTGACCGCGAGCGCCCTGCGCTACCAGGTCCGGGTCTTCGATGAAGGCGAGGTCAGCCGCCGGCTGCGGCGGGCGCTGGACGACGATAGCGCGGCCGGCCGCGCGCACCTGCTCGCCGAGGCGCGGCAGGTGCGCAAGCGGCTGGAGAGACTGCAGGTCGCCGCCGAGCGACTCGGCGACAACCTGCGCACGGGCGGCCTCGACGGGCCCGGCAACGGGCCGTTCGCCGACGACCACTGGCTCGCGGGCTCGTTCCGCCGCCACCTGACCGACGAGATGGAGGCACTCGACTTGGAGCTGACAGCGCCCGGCCAGGATCCGGCCCGCCCGGTGGTCATCCTCACCGCGCTGGGACTCGAATACGCCGCGCTGCGTGAACGCCTGGCCGGGCATCGTGTCGTCCGGGACCAGACCGGCACGATCTTCGAGGTGGGCACGCTGCCCGGCTGCCCGCGCCCCATCGCGCTGGCGGAGATCGGCGAGGGCAACGCGACCGCCGCCGTCCTGACCGAACGTGCCGCCGCGCTGTTCAAGCCCGAGGCGCTGCTGTTCGTCGGGGTGGCCGGCTCGCTGAAGGCGGACATCCGGATCGGCGACGTGGTGGTGGCGACGAAGGTGTACTTCGTCCACGGCGGCAAGGAAGAGGACGGGGGTTTCTGGTCCCGTCCGCGGGCCTGGGACGCGCCCCACCGGCTGGATCAGCTCGCCAGGTACGTGCACCGGACCGGCACCTGGCCGTCGGCCGTGCACTTCAAGCCGATCGCCGCGGGGGAGGTGGTGCTGGACTCCCGCACCTCGCCCCTGGCCCGGCTGATACGCGAGCGGTACAACGACGCCGGCGCCATCGAGATGGAGGGCGCCGGGGTGGCCCGCGCCGCCCACCTCGCGACCCTTCCGGCCCTCGTCATCCGCGGCATCAGCGACGCCGCCGACGGCGGCAAGTCCGCCGCGGACGCGCGCGGCTCGCAGCCGCGCGCCGCGGCGAACGCCGCGACCTTCGCCCTCGCGCTGGCGGCCGCCCTGTAACCCGCGGCGTCCGCGTGCAGCTCCGGCGCGGTGGCCGTATCCTGAGCGTGGGTGAGTCGGCCGGGCGGTCGCGCAGGGCGCAAGCCCGGTGAGGAAGGTCCGGGCTCCACAGGGCAGGGTGGTCGGTAACGCCGACCCGGGGTGACCCGCGGGACAGTGCCACAGAAAACAGACCGCCTCCGCGCCAGCGGGGGTAAGGGTGAAACGGTGGTGTAAGAGACCACCAGCGCCGCAGGTGACTGCGGCGGCTCGGTAAACCCCACCCGGAGCAAGGTCAAGAGGGGAACCAGAAGGTTCCCTGCGCGAGCGATTGAGGGCGGCCCGCCCGATGCTCGCGGGTAGACCGCACGAGGCTGCCGGCAACGGCAGTCCCAGATGGATGACCGCCGCCCCGCGCGAGCGGGGGCACAGAACCCGGCCTACAGGCCGGCTCACCCACCTTTCGCCTCCTCGACCTGCGTTGGAATATCCGCCGGGCGCGTCCAGTGCACATGTGCGACCTTGAGGTTGCCCGTCGTCAGCGTTGAACCGCGCGGCTATACGTTGATCCGGCGTGGCATCTGCGTCATCCGAGAATCTTCTTTATAAGAATATTCTCTATATCGTTGACCGACCTGGAATAACCGGCTACCTTCCGGGTCAAGACGATTTCCACGGAAGGCGAGATCATGAACCTGATCAAGATCGCGGCGAGCGACTGCAAGGACGGCGACTGTCCGGCGGTCTACCGGACCGATCGTGGCACTATCGGCGTCCAGGGCTACCTGCTCGACCGCGCCGTGCCGCAGGGTGAGGGAGTGGTGGAGATCCCGGTCGAGCTGCTGGTGGAGGCCGCGCGTGCGATTGGAGGGTGAAGCCTGGTCGCGGTACTTCCGGGACTTCGCCTGTTCGGCCTTCCGGCTGGAAACCCACCAGGTTTACACCATGCCTGGTGAGGCTGACGAGCTGCGACGGTTCCGGGCGGGGGAAATGCCGCCCGTCGGCTATCACTACGGCTGGCTGGACACTGTGGCTGAGGCGCGCAGGTCAGGCAAGACGATGCGGCGCGTGCGGGTGGTGCGCCGTCCGCTGACCGACTACGTCCGGTACGAGTTTTCGTGGGGCTTCGTCTACAACGTGGAAGCGGGCGAAGACATCCGGGTCCTGGATGTGACTGAGCAGCCTGGTCCTGCCCTGCCCGATCACGATTTCTGGCTGTTCGATGAGGTCACGGTGGTCAAGCTGCTGTATCGGCCGGATGGCACCCAGATCGGACGAGAGCTCGTCGAAGATCCCGATCTTGACGCCTACCGGGGCTGGCGTGATGCCGCCTGGCGGGCTGCAGTGCCGTTCCGTGACTTCTGGGCCAGGCAAGATATACGTGTTTGAGCCGGAGGCGCTGGGCCAGCGCAAAGACGAGCTGGCGCTCGCACTGCGGGAGGCCCGCAAGCAAGCCGGCCTGACCGGGAACCGCCTGGCGGCTCGCTGCGGCATCTCGCAGAGCAAGATCTCCAAGATCGAGACCGGCAAGGTCCTGCCGTCGGCGGCGGACGTCGAGCGGATCTTGTCCTGCCTCAGGGTGGGCAAGGAGAGGACTGCCGACCTGGTGGCACTGGCGCGGCTCGCCAACACCGAGTTCCAGAGCGTCCGGGCCTCGCTCAGGCGGGGTCTGCACCACAAGCAGCGCGAACTGGCCGCGCTGGAAGCCGATACCCGGCACATCCGGTTCTTCCTGCCACTTATGATCACCGGGTTGTTGCAGACGCCGGAGTACGCTCGGGCGAGTCTGGCGAACTTCCCTGGCGATTACCCTCAGGCGATAGCCAAGCGCCTGGACCGGCAGGCCGTCCTCTACGATCCGGCTAAGCGCTTCACCTTCGTGCTGACCGAAGCCGCGGTGCGCTGGCAGTTGTGCGCGGCCCAGGCTATGGCTGTGCAGATGGGACGGCTGGCCTCGTTGTCGGAGCTGCCTAATATCCGTCTCGGCATTATCCCGCTCGCCAAGCATGTGCCCGATGGGCCTCTCAACACCTTCACTGTCTATGATGAGCGGATCGCGACAGCCGAGACGTTCGGCGGCGTCATCATGATGCGAGATCCCCGTGATGTCACTTATCATCTCGAGCTGTTCTCTTTCTTCGAGCAGTATGCAGTTTTCGGTGATGAGGCCCGGGCGCTCCTTGAGTCGTATGCGGAAACGTTCCGCGCAGCTGCTTTATGGCCTTCACTATTCCAAAACGCAAATAATTTCATTACCAGAATTTGCTTTGGCCGTTCGCCTGGCCTATTAAGGTCACAGGTGTGATTGCCCTTGAACCGCGGCGGCATATCTGCCTGCGTCGCAGGGACGGCGGTTACCCGATGCATAATAGACCGCAGTCCTCCGGTGTTGCCCTCGCCTTCCGTGGCAGCAGGGGGATCGGGTGTCAGTGACCTGCGAACGGGCTGCCGTTCCGAAAAACAGCTGGGAGTTGCACAGCGTACTATCCATCGGAGCCCTGGCGACTGCCAGTTCGTGTGCTCGCCTTCATGCTCGCAATATCGTATGCGAGTGGGGTCTCCATGACATTGCCGATACGGTGGAACTGGTCGTCTCCGAACTGGTCGCCAATGCCGTCAAGGCCTCGATGGATGACGACGGACGGCCCAGGTACTCCGCTGAGAACGGTCTAGCCTACGTGCAAATGCGACTATCATCCGATCGGGTGGTGACATTGGTAGAAGTCTGGGATGAGAATACTGGGCTGCCCGAGCTGACACAGGTCGGCCTCTATGATGACGGTGGTCGCGGGCTCATGCTGGTGGCTGCCCTGTCCCGGCATTGGGGCTGGGATCTCTCCCGGCATGGGACCGGCAAGATCGTGTGGGCACTGATAGGGCTCTGAACATCTCAGATATATAAGCCATGTACGCGTCCAGACGTCCGTCTCCGAGCTGTCTTGCCTCCAGCATGTAATGCTGAGGCGATCCCGGCCTTTGTCTTGATTCATTCCTCCCGCCTGGGTCGTCCTGTGTCTAGGGCTGGTGTGCAGGGCTGGGCTGTCTAGGCATGTCTAGGTCTGCCCATCAGCTTGACAGAGCGCAGCTAGTTACCGCCGTCGGTGCCTCAGCAGAGCGGCACCCGAACCGGGACCATTGCGGTTATGGCAGGTCAGCTCTATGATGCGCCATGGCCCAGGAGGATAAACGGGACGCCATCACGATTGTCCGCGGCCCATGGTCAGGGTGGGTACGATTCGACGATAACGGCATCACGTTCCGTAACCCTGGGGACTGGCGGACCGACACGATCGGCTGGGATGAAGTGCGCTGGTTCAGGGACGGCCGATCACCTGACGATAACGGGTGGGCGCTGGCTATCGAGCTGCGCAACGGGCGCTTTGTCATTGTCGGGGCGACGTCGAGCGGGAAACCGGCCGCCCGCCCTGGGACGCTGAGGGCGATCGGGAGGGCCGCCGAGCGCTATGCGATCCCGACGGTGCTCACCGGGACGCCCGCGAGCTCGGGACCGCCGGCCGAACCCGGGCTTTACTGCGATCCGGGCGGCAAGCTGGGGCTCAGGCAGTGGAGCGGTGCCGAGTGGTCGCCATTCCTCCAGGTTGACCGGGCCAGCAGCGGACCAGAAGGGGAGAAGGGGCCAGCAAGGGTCTGGTCGCCTCTTCCCGAGACAGTCCAGCAGAAGGAATGGGCCGATGCCGCTTCCCGCACCCGCCGGGAAAAGACTTTCTTCACCTGCGCGCTTGTCGCCACGGCTGGAGCCGTGGCCATAGCGCTAGCTCTGTATGTGTACGACCTGAGCAAGCCCCATCCCAATTTCGGCGCAGCCGAGACGGCCTTGACCATGGCGGGTTTCGGCCTGCTCTTCACCTTGCTAAGCGGGTCCAGGTACAGCCGCGGCCGGTACGCCCTGCCCGGTCCGGCCGCACCGGCAGGCACCGCCGCCGACGACGACGACGCCGGACCGTAACCCAGAAACTGCCACGACGTTATTGACCTCCGGCAGCACGGCTTAACGACGCGGCATTGGGTCGGCTAGTGCGCTGACCACAAACCTTTACCGGTTTGATGTGCCAGGCCACGTTGGTTGTCACCTGGCCAGGCGGTCTGTCAGCACGGGTCGGTGCGCGGTGCCGGGTTGGCGCTGAGCCCGGGGAGTGCCATCGTGACGCGCTGGCTGGAGCCTGTCAGGCGAGTGCTTCCAGGCGTGCGGAGATTTCCCGGTAGCGGTTCACCGGCACTAGGTGGACGCCGTCGAAGGCGCCGCTGTCGCGGAGCCGGGTGATCTGCTCGCATGCGGCCTCAACTCCGGCCATCTGGTCATGCGCGACCTTGCCGGCGAGCCAGCCGGGGATCTCGATGTCGGGGATGGCGGCGGCCAGGCGGCGGGCCATGGCGGCGCTGGCCAGCACCATCACGCCGGCGTAGACGGGAACGTCGACGGGGTTGGCGTCACGCCAGCGGAGCTGGGCGTCGGCGGAGTAGCTGACCTGGCTGAAGATGAAGTCGGCGGCGTGCTTCCACCGGGGCAGCGGCCGCAGGGCGGCGGCGACGCCGATCCGCCAGGCCGGGACCCCGGCGAAGGCCGGGTCTGAGGCGGTGCAGGAGCGGGCCTCCTCGATCATGGAGCGGACCGTCAGGTCGCTGGTCCGCGTGCCTGAACCTGGCTTGTCGCCGTAGACGAACAGGAACTGGCTGACGCCGTAGGCGGCGGCGGTGAGCAGGTC
>Ga0335078_10018521_pt1 | contig 10355 bp, 12 predicted proteins | sample Lox_Sample_32_FD_206711 | JGI IMG/M metagenome (GOLD analysis project Ga0335078, IMG submission 206711) | Soil microbial communities from Loxahatchee National Wildlife Refuge, Florida, United States - Lox_Sample_3.2 | ecosystem: Environmental > Terrestrial > Soil > Wetlands | place: USA...
TTGGCTTGACGCGCTTACCTTTTACGGCGTTAGACATGTCCGTTGTGAGGCTTACTGGGCTCACTGGGAGCAGTGCGAGAATGAGCGGAGCAATCCCGCGATGCAGTCTGTAAAAGCCTTTAAGAAATGGAAACGGCTCGCCCTCGCCGCCAAGGTCGGAAACACCCTCAGCTATTCAGAGGCAGAGTGCGTTCTTGAGAAATACATCGATCTGGAAGCAACGGCACAGTGGGTCAGGCCCTTGCTCGCGTCTCACATCGAACTGCCAAAGGATGTCGCTTCCGAGTTGAAGAGAAGACTCCGAAGCGGCCGACGCGAGTTGGCACCGAACACTAATGACGCAACATCTGCCGACTGGAGTTCTCTGATCCACTCAGCGAAGCAACGATGCCTGCGTGAGAGAGCCGCAAAGGAGTGCCAGGACAAACTTGTGACGTGGGCACACTCTCATGCATGGTACGTCCACCTCACTATCTATGGAAACTTTTGGGCGAGCGAACAGTCCCAGAAGCGGGTGTCCGATTATCCGTCCCTCTATCAGTGGCAGAGAAGTGCTGCACGTTATATGTTGCCCACATCACACTGAATTATCCCACGGACGACTCAGCCGCGCTGGTTGCCAGAGAGGAAGGGCCGTGTGTTCCGGTATCCGTGACCAGAATCGCCTGACAGCAAATGAGTCTCGGATGTGGATTTTGTCGATTTGTCCGCAGCGAGTACCCTACTGAAAGTCCAAACTTCCATCGCAGAAACTGAGAGGGGAATTCACTCCCGGGTACCTTTGATCTACGCTGATGGGGATTCCCTCATATACCGACAGCTTGCAAGCGTCCTGTTCTGATATGTTGAGTGTCGAAAGTAACGCTCGTTCGGCTTCCTGACGCACGATCGGAAACGGCTTCGCGAGAAGACTGATTGCAAAGCTCTGATCGGGCCGATAGAACACAATCGAATATTTCCCGCTGTTTACAACTGCCACTGTCTTGCCGTCCTGTGTAATGAAGGCGGCATTCTTTGTAAAATCTCTGACCGTAACTTCACCTTGCTTGGTCGTTATCCGAAAACTCTCCTCCTTGGAAGCCGTATTCGGCTCGAGTCCGAACCTCGCTAACGTGTACTCATCAATATCCGGATCGCTGATGCCTGAGTCATTCGGTGGGCTCGAGAGATTTGTGAAGTTTGTCCCAATCTTGAAGAAGGCACGAATAATTTTTCCAGTTGCGGGATCAACTAAGAAGTCCGGATCTTGGAAATTTCTCACGCCAAATCTTAGGCCCAGCGTAATGCCACCATGCCCAGAATTGACGGTCACTTGACCATCTCCGTCGGCGTGCTCGATTCTTGACAGGTATCGTTCCCATTCAGGTGCTTTCATTTCGTCGATCGGCAGATGCGGCGACGAGTTGCGGCGCACAGTCTCCCAATCGCCGCTGTGGGAAGCGAGGATGAACTGCCGCACGGCATCTACGGCGGCCTCTCGCTCTTGGGTTAGGGGGTCGGTCTCAACGCGGTACAAAACAAAACCGCCTTCCGATTCCTTGAAGAAGAGAGTGTACGCACCCTCTCTGAACGGCTTAAAGAGCGCACGGACCCGCGCTAGGAATGATCCATCCGCCTGTTCTACGACGGATACTACATAGTGGCCGCGATAGGTGAACGGCTGACAAAGAAAGTCGAGCGTTTCTGGATTCTTGAGTATGTCTGCCGAAAGCAACGGCCCCGCGTCATTTAGTCGGGCACTGTCCAAAGCGGAATAGATTCGACTCACGACGGCGGGGATCGATTGTCTAGCGGCAGCCAGCGGCCCGGTCGACTCTGTCGTAGGCGGCGCCACCCTCTCTTGCGATCCCACAACGGATGCAGCGGATGCTTCGCCATCAGCGACAAGGCCGAAGCGTTTCAGGGCATCACGGTCGATGCAGGGATCTGTGATCCCGTCTGGTGTCGGCGCACCAGTCGTGTTCGTATACATTCCCATTCGCTCAGGGTAGAAAGCTTTAACGATCTTGCCCGTCGTCGGATCAATGAGAAAATCTGGAAACCAGTTATGCCCCTCTAGGGTGGCGTGGACATTGATTTCGATGATTCCAGCGTCATTTCGAACGGAGCCGCGATCAATACGGCGAATCTCCGGATTGTAGATATAGCGCTGAATCTGGACGCTACCAATCCGGGACAGATACGACTGCCACTCTGGGAGTTTCAATTCGTTTACGGGCAATTGCGGCGAAGCGTAGCGCCTTACGACATCCCATTTGCCCGCGCGCGCGGCATAAATAAACTGGCGCACCGTGTCCGTGGCCGTTTCGACTTCTTGTGTGAATGCATCATCGCGGGCCGCATACAAGAAATAGCCCGCTCCCGAATACTTGAACCATAGCAACCTCGCTCTCTCGGTGAAGGGTTTGAAGAGCGCCCGGTCTCTCACCAAGTAACTTCCATCTTGTAACGCTGAAATTGATAAGACGTAGTGGGCCCTGTATTCGGATGGCCGACACAGGTAATCCAGGGATTGGGAATTACCGGCAATTTCTTTTGAAAGAAACGGCGTAGCGTCCCTTACTCTCCCGTCGTTCAGTGCAGAATAAATTTGGTTTACCACCTTTGGAATAGCCGTCTCCGCGTCGCCGAGGTTGGACCTTGATGCTGGGTTACTTGCACTGACATAAACCACCACCGCGAGCCCCAGGGTCGCGAGCACCCCCAAAGCTGTGACCTTTCCGGCACGCTTTCCCTTTTTCATCAGTGTGCTTGTGACGACTACACCGACGACAATTGAACACGTGCAGATCCAGAAAGCACCCAAGGCTATTAGCCAGTCGGGGGGATGCGTTACCGCCGCTTGCAATGTCCGGACGGCAATTGGTCCTGCCATCTGGGCGAAGATGAACCCGGCAATGCATCCGAGTGCGATGGCCCATCCTTTGGTCATTCCTGTCTTTGTGGGGCCGGGGGAGGCCGACACGGAGACGTGCGCCGAAAAGGTTCCCCCTGAGGTGGGCGTCCCCGAAGATGATGCCGTGTGGGGGGACGTTGCGGTCGAGTGACTCGCTGATGCCCACGGGTCCGCGGCAGGTTCGCAAACGCTGAATTCGAGCAGCGCACTGTCGGTGACTCCGTCTAAATCGACTTCAAGGTAGTTCGAATAACTCTGGCCGATACTCAAGCCTAGTGCAGAGGCTTCAATCGTCACAATTCTAGGAAAGGGTCGATCGACCAACGCCCGGGCGACATTTGCGACACGAAACGGCCCACCATCTTTGGCGAAATTGAAGTTCAGTTCTGAAGCTGGCCCTCCGCCGTTGTCGACTGTTAGTCGCTTGCTGGCAATTTCTCCCTTTTCTATCGCACCAAAGTCCAGATGACGGGGATTGACGATTGGCCGGGGCGGGTCACTGGAATCTCCGCTTCGGGGCGAAGCTCCTGCTCCCGCTAAACGCTCACGATCATACTCAGCGCGTCTTATAGGGTCGCTCAGGCACTCGTATGCCTCATTTAACTCGACCATTCGTTCGTGCGCGTCTTTCGATTTGTTGTGATCGTCGTGATATTTCTTCGCGAGGTTCTTATACGCTGCCTTTATTACTTCTGGTTCCGCTGAAGGATCGACTTGAAGAATCTTATAGTAATCGCTCCGATGACGGGTGGACACGGCTGGCAGGTCCTCAATTTGACATTCTGAATTGAGCTTATCGATCAGGCGGCTTAAGCTGTAAATACTGCTTCAGGCTCCCGTCTCCAAGGCGATATACCTCGGAGACCACTGTCGAAAGCTGGCTCGCAAGATTCTTAAACATCTCCAAAATGGACTCGAGATTTACGCTGCTCGATATCGCATACCACTTTCCGCCAGTTTTCTTTGCCATAGCTCTGTAATAGGGCTCGTCTGGCGAAACAACGAATGCCAAATACTCGCCCTCACCGAGCCGGCGAACGATAGACTCGGCCGAGAACTTCAGTTGGAGCGCTGGCTCGTCTGTGATAAGGACAACTGCCTTTACCACTTCGGCCCGAAACGGTAAGTTCAAAGCGTGATCCATCGCTTCGAGAGAGGACTCTCCTTCGTTTCCCCCGCCCGAATACCGCGGAATCTTCGCCAGTGCCGATTTGATCGTTGCGATGCTGTTTGTAAATTTGACGATGGAGATCCGATCCCCAGGGACCGTCAGGTCGCCAAACGCCACCGCCGCCATCCTGTGGTCAAGGCCAAGTTCACAGAATTCAACCACGAATCTCTCGCAGCTTTCCAAGAGTCCCGTGATTTTATCTGACATCGAACCTGTCGTGTCGATAACAAATACGAGATCGACTCCGCGCGGACTACCGACTGAGACTGTCTGGCCAGCGACTTTAACGGTCAGAGCTTTGTCTTGAACGATCTGCTTCCTTTCTCCCGTTCCAAAAGAAATCACGAGGTCGTCAGAATTCTTCGAGTTCTTGTTCATATGCATCCTCGAGTGCCTGAACCCGTAGTTGTCTCACTCTGAAAAAACCTGCGAGAGGGCGTTTGTGATCCCTCGGCCCAAATCTCCGATCACCTGTCCGATAAGGTCTCGTCGCCCGTGCGCGACATACCAAGCCGTCTCCGCCGCACCCGTGATCAGGTAACCCACGATCTTGAATGCTGCGAGCAGCAAACGCCCAAACAGTCTAAACGGATCACCCATGGTCTTCCTGTCCGGGCCGCAATGTTAACCTTCTCCTACCTAACCAATATGACGCCCTTCCCCTCACACCGGCGGCATGTCTTCCCGTCCGATGTTTTTCCGCTACCACGACAATCCGGGCACTCACGTTCTCTCTCAGCAGCCTTCTCGAATGGGTTCTTCACAAAACCTCCCCGATAGAGAGATTCTCAATTAGCAGCCTGGAACGCCCTAGCTTCATCTGTCGATCCGGTGTACCTTTTTGCCGCACTGTGGACACGTAAGCTCACTCGTGAACGTTGCCTTTCGTACGCAGTCCCAGCAGAGATACCACTCTTCGGTCGAACAGAAATAGACGTTGGTGGAAATTTGCCCGCCACACTTCGCGCATTTGTAGGTCTTCGCCATTGTCGCGCCTTTCCAAGAAACCGGCCATTCTTCCAATCACGCCGACAAGACCGTCAGCACGCTGTGTGTCAGCTGGAGCCGGGTATAACGCCTCAGGTCGACAGTGACTTCAGGGCTTCGTGCACTTCCTTCAAGGTTTGATCGCTGTCTTCCGACGATTCCACTGCGGTTAGTTCATCAACGCGGTCAATGCACGCCTGGTACGTTTGCCTTGCATCTGCCGTGAGACCGCAAGCAGATTGCAGGCCGCCCATTACTGCGAAAAACGAAAGGGTGGGCCATAGCTCATTGGCTTCCTTCAGCGACGCGACCGCCAGTGCCAATCGGTCATTCGACATCTGCCAGATTGCGCTTTTCTGAAGCGCTACAGCCCTTGCCCATTCGTAGCGACACCATCGTTCGGAATCGCCGATTGGCGCTTTGGTCCATGCAAACATGTCTAGTGATTCGACCTGCCGGAGTTCGGTGAGGGCGCGTTGCAACAACTCGGAATATCGGCTTCCTGCGCGCCGGACTCGATCCGTCAGGTCCTCTCCTTTGGTCTCAAACTGTTCAGCCGCCAGCAAATGCGACATGGCTTGGCGGAGGTGTTCGGCTGCTCGCAATGTCACTTCCGACGCTGGAAGGGTTTCGCCAAGATCTAGCAGCCGGGACTCTGCCTTTTCGATCCAAGGCAACACGCATCGAGTAAAATCGTCGTGCTCTGTAGCGAAACAAACGCGGATAGAAGCTGCTCGACGCCAGATTCGCTTGGCCTTGTCGATCGCACCAGCCTCGCGATAACAATCGCCAACAAGCACTCGCGGCCACACGAGTTCCTGTCTGCAAGGCTCAAGATGCTCATACCTTCTCCCGATTAGCAGTAGTTTCTCAAGGTGCCGGGCGGCGGAGGAAAACTGACCTGTGGCAAACGAACTAAAACCTAAGATGCCAATAAACCCAGTGCGGCGGTTCGCCACAAACTCGACCCAAGATTGCAGAGCTTGCTTTTGCCGGGCCGCCTCTGTTTCGCCATTGTAGGAGTCGGGAAGGAGTGGCGACTCTGCGTGTCCTAATATTGGCCAAAGCCACGGGTTATCTTCCAAGTCGCGGTCGCCTGCGGATCGAAGATCATCGATGAGATAAGGCTCCGCGACGTATTTTTCCTTTTGTTCCGGTGTCAGTTTGAGATGAGCGGCATAGAACTGCCGCGCCTTGATTACATATTGTCTAGCCTCAGAAAAGCGCCCGAGCCTCGCGTTTGCGTGCATGGCCAGCACCGCCGCAACTGCTGCCTGATCCGCGGATGGGCTCTTCTGAAAACAGAACTGGCATGCGTCGAGAATCATTTGCGGAAACGCTTGTTGTAAAGAGAGCCCGGTTGCTGCTAGCAGGAGTTCTGCTGCCGTATTGTTCTCGGAAGGGCGAAGGCACTTAGCTCCGCAACGGCCGCAAAATCGAGCATCTGCTTCTAGGACGGCTCCGCAGTGGACACACACCAGGTCAACAGTCAGGCGGGTCCCACAATGCTCGCAAAAGCGCGATCCTTGTGAGACCGCCGCGCCACAACTTCTGCACGACAGGGCTGTGCCGGTTGCTCCCATTGAAATTACGCGGTAGCCGGTATCTCTTCTTTTTTCACGTCCAGGTAATTCTCCTTGAAACCTAGCAACACGAAAATCGGACTCAGGATGACAAAGATCGCCAGCCCGAAAATCCAGCCCCATTGAGGAGATATCTTGTCCCAGAAGTCATAGACCTTTCCCATTGCGCCGCCCATTCGGGCACCAGCGCCTATATGCTTCCCGGTTCTCAGATGATCGAGGTAGTCCCTGTTGATGAGATAGCGGGGGCGTCGAAATGCTGCCCAAGCTAAGACACCGGGGACAATGTAGAAAAGCCCCCAAATGATCACTAGGAACCAGCTCCCGACGAATTTGCGCTGCTCCATTTTGTTGACGTCTTGAAGTGCTGTCTCTAGGTTAGATCGCAACGGGACGTCGCTGAATTTCAGAGCCAGCGCCCTCGTCAGTTGTTCGCGAGCCTTACTGATTTGCAGAGTTGATGAAAATAAGAGGCTGCCATCCTTGGGATCACGTTCGCAGTTGGCCAACGCTTCATCATGAAGTGCAACGGCTAGCAGCTTCTGATAACTCTCATCGTCGGGATGCTCCTGAGCCGAACGCTCTAGGCTCTCAACATCGGACGTGCTGGGCGCGGCAGTCCCAGTGGACAAGCTGCTTTGGGACGGTGTCGGCCCAGCGGCGGCTCCACACGCGGCACAGAAGCGCACCCCGGGCGTCAGTGGCTTCCCGCATTTTGTACAATACATAAGAGGCCCGGCGGTAGCTGCGCCCGAAGACATGTTTTGCCTCCCTTGAAGTCGCATCGGGGTTACAGCCGATGCTCGCAAGAATTTATCAAATCAATTACATATGGCTCGCTAGGACGAGCCTCGATTGTGGGGACAGGCAACCGAACGAAGGGTGCGAGGCAAAAGATATTAAACGGACATCTCCTTGTCAAGCTATGACCTTGCCGATTACCGCAACTATCCGGCGCAGTCCAGGGATGTTCCAGCGGCGCCCGAATAACCGCCGCGTGGCTGTTTGATAGACCGGGTTCTCAATCTTTCTCCTTCTTCTTGTCGTCATCGAACTGTCTGCCACTTCTGCCTTTGTAATACGCAGGAGTGTCAGAGTGGTTCACGACTATGTCGTTGAACGCCTGCTCAAACACACCCTTCTCGCGGTCCTTACGGCCTGCCTCGAATTCACTTCGATCCTTCTTCGAAACCGACATCGAGAATTCTCCTTTCTCGGGTAACGCCTCCAACCATGAGGGTAACGGTTCCTCGAAGTCGATGTGTTGCATTTCGACGGGGACAATGCAACATTCTCGCTATTGTGTTCAGCCTGCGCCAATCCTTACTCCGCGAACTGGCGCGCACCAAAATGGGCGGAATTTCAGGTGTCATTCGTGAGTGGCCCACCTCGTTCGACCCTCCCGATCGTACAACCCTGTGGCGCTGGCTCAACCGAGAATCACGAACGCTTCAACCTCGCCTACTGGAGGTGGCGGGAGCTTTCGATCTCGACCCCTTTGTTCTATTTGAAACGACATCTGCCGGCTTCGCTGCAATGTGCCGAGCTCTCGCACGACATATAGCCGCTCGAAACGATAGCCCTTTGGGAAGGGACTTGAACTGGATTCGCGATTTCGTTGCCCCGAACGAGAAATGGCCTCCGGAAAAAATCGCAACAAAGTATTTTGACCGAGATTGGCACACAAAATCATTTGCTCATCCTGCTGTCGGACAGAGGAACTATTTCCAGCGAATTACTTTGAGGGCGAAACATGGTCGGTTTGCTGAGCACCAAGTGTGGCACTTCGCATTCAAGGCGAAAAATCCTGCTTTTGACCTTTGGACACCCTACGGGTTCATCGAGTGGCGAGAGGACTCACTTGCTTTGTTCCATTACCGCGGACACAACACAATGGTAAATGTCCCGCACCGCTCCGAGGCATTCGTGGCCGAAACTTGGTTCGGCGAAGGACCAGCAGAATTTCGAGTTGCTAGTCTGCACGATTCCGAACTCTCCCTGGACCGAAACGCCCACAGCCCCCTGCCGTGTGTGCGCTTTCCTTGACGATACCGATACTGATCTTGTGCAAGGTTCCACATTTTTTAGGACCGGTCGTCGAATTCCCACCGGTTCGCCCTAACGGACCTTGCCCATTTCGTCCTTAGTGCGGCTGCAGAACTTTAGGTGCTTGAAGAATGCATTACCGCGCACGTGGCGGCCGCATTTTGTGCAGCTGCGCACAACAGTGGCGTGCTTACGCAGATGTGTAAATCGACGAGAGATATTATCGCCGGCCGTCGGAACCCAATCCAGCGAAGTCGTGAGCCATTCCCTAGTTTCTCGGCTGAGGAATCCTCGGTCGATCACAGAACCATAGCGCCGACACAAGTTTCTCAAAGACTTCTCCGTGATTGTGGCATCGTAGAATTTTAGGACACCGCGCACCAGCAGCCCCTCAAACGTACGGGCGGATAACCCGAGTAACGCCGCAACCTCCGCCCAGACTCTTTTCCCGCGTGAGACTCTTGGAGATGACACTGAAGAGGCGTTGAGGGTGGAAGGGACCTCCGGGCCGGCAGCGTTCTGCGCGGGTAACGTTGTGTGGCGATCCGACCATTCTGTAAAGGCCGCCGGTTTGTTTCTGGTCGTCATTTGCAGTTCTGAAAATTGCGGGGATTCACGCAGTCGATCCAGCGACTCGCGAGTGATACGGGGATCGCGCACCTCTAACAGGCCTTCCACAATCAGCCGTTGGATCGCGTTTGTGGAGAGATGCAGCTCACGCGCCAACTCCGATCGCGCGTAGCCTTCCACATGAACGCGACTGCTCTTGCCCAAGGTTGCAAGGTGGTATCGAATGGCGGCTTCCGAACGGTGCAGAATCTTCGCGATGACAGCAGCGCTCTTGTATCCAGCTAAATCGATGAGCACTCGATGGTCTTCTTCTGTCCACCGGGCCCGTGAGCGTTCCCGACCACGCTTGGGCACTGTCTGGACGAGCCCGATTCTTCTGGCATGCTGCCAGATTACATGTGGCCGCCAGTCTGGGTGGCTTGTTAGCAGTTGCCGGACTGCGTCCCTCTTTCCTTGCCAGCCATCCTCATACCCTGTGCGCAGGATTTGCTCATCCTCTGACGTCCAAGTCGCGGGGGAGCCACGCGGGCGCCCTCCCGGATTTTTTAGCCATCGCAGACGGCGCCATAATTCCGATCGTTGCAGGTCGGGTTCATGCTTCAGGATTCTTTCGATCGCCGAGTGCGAGCCTTGTCGACCTCGCCGACCTCCGTCGCGCAGTATTTCATCAACTTGTTCCGGGGAGAAAAATCGGAGCAGGTAGCCATCCGTTGCCTGTTCCCAACGGTTCGCCATGATGCAACTGCCTTACTCGATTCGAACTTTCCTGGAAGCGTCATGCTATGCGGAGCGCGGCGCTTGGTCTCAACGAGGCGCCCCTCCTGTGCGGAAAAGCAGCCGATTTGAGAGGCGTGAATCGTGCACGCAAGCCGAGCGGCGTGGTGAAATTCATCTTTTGTGGTCGGAAGATCGGCCAAAAACAAATACCGATGGCGGAAATGTGCCAGTTAACCGCAAAACTCCGGCGTACGGCGGAGATCCTGTTCTCTTAGAGAGGCAGATGGCTGGCAGGAATTGCGACCAACTGGGAGAAGATCGCCGGCGATTATTCTTCTGGAGTCATCATGTCATGCCATTTGCTCGTGTCCACGACGTAGCTTAA
>Ga0335078_10018522_pt1 | contig 10355 bp, 9 predicted proteins | sample Lox_Sample_32_FD_206711 | JGI IMG/M metagenome (GOLD analysis project Ga0335078, IMG submission 206711) | Soil microbial communities from Loxahatchee National Wildlife Refuge, Florida, United States - Lox_Sample_3.2 | ecosystem: Environmental > Terrestrial > Soil > Wetlands | place: USA: Florida...
ATTTACGGCACATGTATGGCCCTCGGAATCGCCGCGACCTTATTTGCTGACGAACCCGAGCGCGCCGATGCGGTGGCAGGCCAGAAGCAACGCGAAGCTCCCATCTGGACGCCGCGCGGCTTCTTCGACGCTGTTGTCGGGCCGTTCATCGCCTTCTTCCGCGCCCATGGCTGGCTCGCGCTGCTGATGCTTGCGGCCATCAGCCTGTACCGCGTGCCGGACTTCATCATGGGTCCGATGGCGAATCCCTACTACCACGACCTCGGCCTCTCGAAGCAAACCGTCGGAGCGGTGCGCGGCTCCATCGGACTCATCGCAACGTTCGCCGGCATCGCCGCCGGCGGATACTGCTCGCTGAAGCTCGGCTACATGCGCGCGCTCATCATCGGAGGCATTTTGCAGGCGGCTGCGATTGCCGCCTATGCGACCCTCGCCTTCGCGGGCCCGACGATTCGTCTGTTCGCGCTGGTCATGGCGGGCGACAACTTCGGCATCGGCTTTGCCGGCGTTGCGCTCGTAGCCTACATGTCGAGCCTCACCAACATCGGATACACCGCCACGCAGTATGCGCTCTTGAGTTCCACCTATGCCTGGCTGGGAAAAATTTTGAAGGGGTTTTCGGGCGCCGAGGTCGAACATCTGAGCGCCACCTACGGCCTCATTCACGCCTACGGCATTTTCTTCATCGTCTGCGGACTGGCCGGCCTGCCCGCCGTTTTTCTGTTTGCGCTGTTGGGTTATTGGCACGGCCGAAAGCAGATCCTTGATGTAACGTCCCGATAACTGGGTGCCCCATCCTAAACGTCGCGGTTTGTGCGACGTTTAGGGTGGGATCATCCGGCACCACGCTGCTGTGGATCCTCGGCCCGTGAGTTCTTTCCTCGGGACACCCACCATGAAAAAAGCATCCCGATGTTGCCGACGTTTAGGATCGCCACGCTCTTGTATGAATCCATCATGACGAAAGCCAGCAGCGCACAAGTCGCAGCGACAACGAGAGCAGCGCGGTCGATTTCGCTGATCTGACGTTTATTGGATGCGGAATGAACTCCCAAAACGCTCATTGCGAGAAAGCTAGCCCCTAAGCTGAGCATCAAAAGTACGTGCGATGAGCTGACGAATAAACTGCCGGCCACACAGCGCAGAGCAGCATAGGCGATAAATCCAACGAATCCTGCAACCCAGAACTTTACAGTAACCGTCATTACCGCGATGCTAAGCGCGACGAGCAGCAATCCAATGAGTATTTCGGACGAGCTCCCTGGTTCTCGCACCAGCGCGCACCCAGACAGAAAAACCGCCGCGATGCAAAAGGCGGCCACGAGTTTACCGGCGATCAATAACCCTGACTTAACTTGCTCCTTCACTGGCCGAGGATCGCGTCTCACGTCGCCAATTTTATGACTCGGAGCGTCCCAAACCCAATAGTTGAAGATGAATCGCGACTGCGCTCAGTGGCCGCTCGCCGCCTTAAGAAGGTACGCCTACCGATCTCTCCGCGCCCTCGGCCTCTCGGCGGATAAAAAATCTCACAAAGTCCCCGTGACCGCCCTCACTGACATTCCGCCACAACCCGCGCAACAATATTCACGCTCGACCACGCCCAAGCGTAGGTCCGCTCCAGAGCGCGGGTATCTTAGCCCGGAGGCTTGTTAACTCTTTGATAACTGTAATGCGTCCGAAAAAATAGCCGTAAATTGTCTTAGATTTTCTCGAATTTCCTCGCTCCAATACCTACGAAAGTAGGCAAAAACGAACCGAAAAAGGCGGGTTTCCAAGCTAACTCTTTAATCTTCAAGTCTTTGCGGGTAAGTCGCAGACTGCAAAAGATTTATGGGAAATTGGGGGTAGGGAGGGGGGGGAGGGTCCCCGTTATTTTTCTGGTTACGAATGTGGATAATAGTTGGCTGTCCCGGCCTACTCCATCGCCGCCCGCCGCAGCTTCCGGCTTTCCGCCAGCAGAGCCATCGAGTGCATCAGATTCTGCAGCGTCACAATCCCGATAAGATGCTGCTCGTCGACCACAGGGATGATGCTCAAATTTCGCGCCGATAACTTGCGAAACGCCGACGCCAGCGACTCCTGCTTGGCGGCAACTTCGAAAATGCGATTCATCACGGCCTGCACATATCCGTTGCCTTCCGCACGCAGCGCATCCAGAATTCTTTGCTTCGAAATCACTCCGACCATGTCGCTGCCGCGTACCACCGGAAAATCGTCCTGCAACGTATGCACGGCCTTCTCCAGCGCGTCCTCCAGCGTATCGGCGGGCGAGAGCGTGGCAAAATCGGTCAGCATCACTTCTTCGAGACGCACGCTCTGCAAAACCGATTGAAAGACCGCAGACCGTTCTTCCAGTTGGGCGCCGAAGAACAGGAAGAGACCGATCATCACCAGCCACCAATTGCCAATCAGGATGCCAACCATCATGAACAGCGTCGAGAAGACGTGGCCGATGCGCACGGCTCGCTGCGTAGCCTGCACAGTATCGACGCGGCGAGAGAAGATCGCGCGCAGCACTCTCCCGCCATCCATGGGATACGCGGGCAGCAGGTTGAACAGGCCAAGGTATAGGTTGGCCCAGACGATGCTGCGCAACAGGGCATTCGAGTGCATCGGCGGGCGCACCAGGAGTGGGAATCCGGGAATAAGCGCCAACAGGATAAGCGCGGAGACTCCGGCGATCGCGAGATTAACGAGCGGGCCGGCAAGGGCAATGCGAACTTCGCGTTTCCAGGCATTCTGAGGATCGGGAACCGCACGTGCCTCGTCAAGCATGGTGATGCCGCCAATGGGCAGCAAAATGATGCTTTTTGCCGGTATACCGGACCCCCGGGCCACCAGCGCGTGTCCCAACTCATGCAGGACGACGCTGCCAAAAATAATACCGACCAGCGCCATTCCGCGCAGAACCGCAGTTGGGTCTTGCGTGTTGGACTCCGTGCTCCACACAAAAACGAGCAGAAATAAAAACGTGAGGTGAATCCGAATTTCGATGCCAAAAAGACGGCCAACCGGAATGGACCAACTGCGCATAGACATGCCTATGAGTATTCTACTGGTTAGACACCGAACGCGGCCCGCGAGTTGCGACGGCCGCAATCGGAAGTACCCATGCGCGTAATTGCCGGAAAATATCGTAGCCGTCCGCTGCGCTCTCTGCGCGGCATGGACATCCGTCCGACTTCGGACCGCCTGCGCGAGACCCTGTTTGACGTCCTCTGCGCCGGCAATCCCGAAGCGCTAGCCGGAAGCGTCTGGCTCGACCTCTATGCGGGAACGGGCGCGGTTGGCATCGAGGCGCTCAGCCGCGGCGCGTCGATGGTTTACTTTTCAGAATCGTCAAAGGCTGCGGCAGAGGTAATCACGGCCAACCTGAAGTCGCTCGGAATCGCGTCAGGCTTTCAGATCGCAAGAGTGGAAACGCTCAAGGCACTCGGACAATGGGCGAAAGCGGGAGTGCGCGCAGACTACATCTTTCTCGATCCGCCTTACCGAATGCGCGAAGAGTACGATGAGACGCTCGGCCAGCTTTCGCAGTCAAGTCTAATAACAGATTCAAGCCTGGTCATCGCCGAGCACGAAAAGCGTTTTGATCCGAGCCAGAGTTTGGGTCGCCTGCAGCGCTTTCGAATACTTGAACAGGGCGATGCCAGTCTTAGTTTCTATCGGCTTGCGCATGGCTCGTAGCTCGCGGCTCAAAGCTATAATCAAGTCTCATGCCAAACTTCCCGCCGGTCGATGAACAACTAGCCTATATAAAGAAGGGCGCGCACGAGATCGTCAAGGAATCCGAGCTGCGCGCCAAGCTCGAGCGCTCGCTCAAAACCGGCAAGCCGCTGCGCGTGAAGGCAGGATTCGATCCCACTGCTCCCGACCTGCATCTCGGCCATACCGTTCTGATGCGCAAGCTGAAGCACTTTCAGGATCTCGGCCACACCGTCATCTTCCTGATCGGCGACTTCACCGGCATGATCGGCGATCCGACCGGACGCTCGGCCACGCGACCGCCGCTCACGCGCGAGCAGATCGACGCGAACGCCGAAACGTACAAGACGCAGGTCTTCAAAATCCTCAGCGCCGAAAAAACCGTCGTCGACTTCAATAGCCGCTGGTTCTCCAACTTCACCGCCGAAGATTTCATCCGCCTGTGCGCGAAATACACCGTCTCGCAGATGCTGGAGCGCGAGGACTTCCACAAGCGCTTCCAGGAAGAGAAGCCGATCGCAGTGCACGAACTGCTCTACCCGCTCGCCCAAGGCTACGACTCAGTGGCACTGGAAGCCGACGTCGAACTCGGCGGAACAGATCAGAAGTTCAACCTGCTGGTTGGCCGCGAGCTGCAACGGGCTTATGGGCAGGAGTCGCAGGTTGTGCTGACGACGCCGATTCTGGAAGGGTGGAGATCGGGGACTGAAAAAATGTCGAAGTCTTTAGATAATGCGATCGGCATTCACGAGCCGCCCCGGGAAATGTATGGCAAGATCATGGCGATCTCGGATGAGAAGATGTGGAGCTACTACGACCTGTTAACAGATGTGATTACCGTTCAGCTTGACGCGCTGAAGGAGGGTGTCAGGACGGGCGAACGCCACCCTATGGAAATCAAGAAGTCACTTGCGAGGTTGATCGTAAGCGACTTCCATTCGAGGGAAGAGGCTGAGGGCGCTGCGGAAGACTGGGGAAGGCAATTTCAGAAGAATCAGGTGCCGGAAAATCTTGACTTTGTCGAGGTTCGGGTGGCAGACATACGTCCTCAGGGGAGTGGCGGCGCGGGAGTGCCCGTCATTGGGGGAATCGATCAGCAGGCAGAGACGGACCTAATCCGCGTAGACAAGTTAATTCGAACGGCGGGACTAGCGCCTTCAAATACCGAAGCCGCGTCGAACGTAAAATCGGGTGCAGTCAGCTTTGTTAGTGTCGATGGTCAAAGCATCGACCGAGTGCGGGAAGTGTTGGCGATGATCCCTGTCGATAAGGACCTTGTGCTCCGCGTTGGACGGAAAATGAAGAAAATCCGAGTAAAGTCCGATGGCGGACGATGGGAGTGAGCGCCTGATCGTTCCGCCGGCATCACCTGGAGAAAAACGCTCTACCACCGTTGGCGCCGACGGTCTAAAACACCGGAGTTTTATTATGCCACTCCGTAGCCTGCTCATACTTGTGCGCCAGGTGCAGGCCTTTGTCCGGCTCCCATGGGGCGCCCGCCAACTGCAACCCAATCGGCAGCCCCTCCGAAGTGAAGCCGCATGGAACGGAGATCGCCGGAATTCCCCAAACATTAAATGGACGTGTATTCCGCAGCATCATGAGTTCGGCGGGACGAAGCAGATCCAAATTCTGCTTGAGTTCGGCGATCGACGGAGGAGGAATGGGAACGGTTGGTGTAAGTAAAATGTCGACTTCGTCGAACACCTTGAGGATGTTCTTGCGTGCGGCGTCCAGTTCCTGCCTTGCGCGTTCGACATCGACGAGAGAGGTCTTCTCTCCCGACTTGATTCTGCCTAGCGTTGCTGGCTGGTAGAGCTCCGGCGAACGTGCGACAAATTCTTTGTGGTATTCCCACGACTCGGCGCTTGAAAGCGTGCGGTCAGTCGAAACTTCGAGGCGGAGATCGTCGCGAATCTCCACCCCCAGCTCGCGAATTACGCTAATTGCCTTTTCAACGGCCTCTGCGATTACAGGATGAAGATCGTCGAAGAAAAATGCGCGTGGAATGCCTACTTTCAACGCCGTCAGCGGCTCCTCGAGGCTGCGGGTGTAATCGAAGATGGGAACGGCAGCGGTCGTGGCATCGTTCGCTTCGTGCCCGGCGAGCACCTGCAGCACTAACGCGGCATCACATACCGAATTGGTAATCGGACCGACGTGGTCGTAGGACTGCGCAAGTGGAATCACTCCCTGCGTGCTCACGCGTCCATAGGTAGGCTTGAGGCCCACCACACCGCAATAGGCTGCGGGCAAGCGAACCGAGCCGGCCGTGTCGGTTCCGATGGCGGCATAGCCCAGACCGGCCGCGACGCTGGCGGCTGACCCTCCCGACGATCCGCCAGCAATTCGAGAAGTATCCCAGGGATTGTGTACCTCGCCATAAAAGCTGATCAGCGAGCTGCCGCCGTAGGCGAATTCGTGCAGGTTCTGCTTTCCCAGAATCACCGCGCCCGCGCAATTCAACCGCCGTACGACCTCCGCATGTTCCGCGGGGATCCGGTCTTTGAAAAGCGCGCTAGCGGCGGTCGTCGGCACGCCAGCCGTATCGAGAATGTCTTTGAGCCCGATCGGAATCCCATGCAGCGGCCCGCGATATTTGCCGCGAAAAATCTCCTGCTCAGCACGGCGCGCTTGTTCTAGCGCCGGCTCCGCCAGCACCGTGATAAAGGCATTCAGTTTTGGATTGAGCTTTTCGATACGGTTGAGGCAATCGTGGGTAAGCTCTGCGGGCGAGATTTCTCGGGCGCGAATGCGCCTGCTCAGATTTTCGATGGTCAGTCGCAACAGGACCTCAACGTGCTCAAACCGCCATACGTCGATTCAACCGAAATCAGGCACTAGCTTGAAGGGGAAGGCGTGCCCCGCAATTCGCCCCTTCCAGATCGAGCAGCTTGCGCTTGACTTCAAGTCCGCCGCCGTAGCCGCACAGCGACCCGCCCGACGCGATAACGCGATGACAGGGCACGACGATCGCGATCGGATTTCGGTTGTTTGCCATGCCGACCGCCCGAAAGGCATTCGGATGTCCGATGGCGCGAGCGATCTCGGCGTAACTGCGCGTCTCTCCATAGGGGATGGCGAGGAGCGCCTGCCAGCAGGCTAGCTGAAACGGTGTGCCACGAAGATCGAGCGGGATTGAAAACTCGCGGCGCTTGCCATCGAAATACTCAGTCAATTGGCGGAGATAAGGCGCCAAGGCTTGCCTCGATTCCCGAAGGTCGAAACGCCGCGGATCGAGCTTCATGACTCGCGCCTCGAACTCCAGTCGCACCAGGCCTTTCGAGGAAGCAGCGAGGAACAGCGATCCTGCAGGTGACAGCGTGCGGGCGAAGAACAGAGTTTCCATTACGCGGGGCTTCTAGCATCCAGAATAGCATGGGGGCTGGCTGCCAATACGGACGCTCCCGGACGCGATCTCCTGCCTCCGAGGTTCGCCCGCACACAAAAGAGAAGCCTCCCACTTGCGTGAGAGGCTTCAAGGTCCAGGGGGAAGGTGCTACTTCTGTTGCTGATCGGCAGTCGAATTCGTCGAGGCCAGCTGCTCCAGATTGTTCTTCAGGAGGCTGACTTCAACGCGTCCGCCATTAATGCGCTTCGGTTTCTCCGCGCCTTCGGCAGTAGTTGCCGGCGACGGCGCATTGCCCATTCCGACGAGGTAAATGCGATAGACGGGAATGTCATGATTGAGCACGAGGTAACGCACTACCGACTCAGCCATCTTCTGCGAGTTGGCAATCGCAACCTGTCCGTGGCCCGACGAGAAGCCCTGCACTTCCACGACGTAGCCGCGCTGGTCTTTCAGCGGGGTCGCCATCTCATCGAGAGCTTCTTTCGCGTTCTTGCTCAGCACCGTCTGCCCGGGCTTGAAGCGAATTTCGGTCTGCGTTGCAGGTTGGTACTGATCGAGATTGGTGACCACCTTCTCGACGGTGTTCAGCCGAGTGCTGGCCTGGTCGGCGGTCTGCTGCGCGGCCATCGCCTTGTTGCCGGCATCGGTCGCGTGCTGGTCGGCCTCGGCGGCCTTCGCCGAAGCGATCTGGATTCCCTGTTGCGCGCGCGTGTCCACGTCTTTGATCTGCTTCGTGTTCGCGGCGGTCAGCTCATCCAGCTCGTTCACACGATCGCGAATCGGCTCGGTCTGACGTTGCACATATTTCTTGCGCGCAAATGGATTTACGCGGCCCCAGAAACCTTCGCGAGCTTCGGGCTGCAACGGCTGTTTGCCGCTGGCGGTGGTGGCCGACGACGGCTGGGAGGACGACTGCGTCGAGCTCTGCGTAGCAGTCGCGGGGGCGGTCGAGCTCTGCGAATTGGAATTGTCCTGCGCGAAAACCGGCAATGCCAGCATCGCGCACAATACCAAACCAAGGAGAGTACGCTTGTTCATTTCTTCTTCCTCCAATAAGGAGTGGTTTCTCCACTCCCGGGCGCCGTATGAGGCGCTTGTGATTGCGTCATTTGAAAACCATTCTTACAAGCTCGCTGCCACCGGAGGACGCAACCGGCATTAGCAAGGAAAAATCTTTGATGCCGCCCTTTTGATAAACAGTTTGGATGCCAAATACAACAAAGCGTCTACCAGTCTACAACTATTTTATTTTCAATCGTATACAGCGCCCATGGCGCCGGCATGGCCGGAAGCTGAAACGTAATTTTGGCTTGAACCGGTATAAAAACTGCGTGGATACGCGTTGCCACCTAATCAACGGACCCGGTCAACCAATCGATTCTGGGCAAGCACCGGCCACGCAGATCACGCGTAAACCCACTCTCCAAATTACTCCACTCAGGCCTCGGCTCGGTAAATTCGAAAAAGGTTTCGCGCAGCCGCCCAAGGTGCATCCTCTCGCAGCCACCGGTCATCAATCAATAATTAAGTATGCACCAGTCCGGCGGTGGCCGTTCCACGCTCCAACTCTCACTTCTGCGAACTCTCCTGCGGACTCGGCCACGAACTTTGCTGGGCCGAATCCAGGCTCACACATCATTGCTGGTGTTGTTCCCATTCTTTGTCGCTATACTTGGGCGCGCCGAACAGACTCCATTGGATCTGACTAAGCTCAAGCTGCCTGACGGTTTTCACGTCGCAGTTTTTGCCGACAATATTGACAGCGCCCGAATGTTGACCTTTAGTCCGGGAGGGGTCCTGCTCGTCAGCGAATCGGGCGAAGGCAAAGTGATCGCGCTCCCCGATCCCAAGCACACCGGCAAGGCCGCTCGTGTGGTCAACGTCCTCTCCGGACTCAACGAACCGCACGGAATCGCCTTCTACCAGGAAAAGCTTTACGTCGCAGAGAACGATAAAGTGCGCCGCTACGATTGGGATGAGGGTAACCTGCGCGCGACGAATCCGACAAAGCTCGCCGACCTTCCAACTGGCGGAGGCCACTCCACGCGCAGCATCGTTTTTCACGCCGGCAAGATGTACATCTCCGCTGGCTCAAGCTGCAACGTCTGCGTCGAAAAGGATCCGCGCCGTGCCGCGGTAATGGAGTTCAACCCAGACGGCACTGGCCAGAAGATTTTTGCCAAAGGCCTGCGCAATGCGGTTGGAATTGCGGTGAATCCGAAGACCGACACTGTCTGGGTCACAGTCAACGGCCGCGACTGGCTGGGCGACGATTTGCCGCCGGAGACAATTTACGATCTCGGCAAAGACGGCGGCGATGGCGGATGGCCCTACTGTTTCGGCGACCGCGTCCCCGATTCGAACTTCACCCGGTCCGGAGACAACCGCTGCCAGAGCGTGCTCGAGCCGAAAGTTCAGATGCAAGCACACTCCGCTCCGCTTGGGCTCGCATTTTATGAGGGCTCGATGTTCCCGCCCGAGTTCCGCAATAACATCTTCGTTGCCTTCCACGGCTCATGGAACCGCAGCATCCCCACCGGCTACAAGGTGGTGCGCGTGAGGCTCGACGACAGAGGCCAGCCGATGGGAGCGGCGCAAGACTTCATCACCGGTTGGCTGGCTGCCGGAGAAACCAAGCATGGCCGTTGGATGGGCCGCCCCGTTGGAATCACATTTGGGTCCGATGGCTCAATGTATTTGAGCGACGACGCCAGCGGCGTGATCTACCGGATTACTTGGAGTAAGTAGGGCTTCGGCCTAAGGGGCAATCTTGAACACAACGCCGCATCCCGACTCTTCCGTCCCGCAGTCAGGGTCGCCGCCGTATTCGGTCGTCCCGTAGAGGTTCCCCACGGCGTCTTGAATGACTCCCGCGAGAGGCAACCCACCATCGGCCAAACCGGTGAAGCCATAGAGATTCGTCTCTTGTCCTTGGGGGCTTAGCTTGTACACGGTGCAGGCGCCGTAAGCGCCGCCATAGTAAGTGGTGCCATAGAAATTCCCGGCGGCATCCTGGATCAGTCCCGCGTTCGGATTGGAACCGTCGCCGTTTCTGCCCGAGAAGCCGTAGAGCACGGTTTCCTTGCCCGCATTGCTCAACTCGAATACTGTTCCAAAACCGTACGCGCCGCCATCTTGAGTCGTTCCGAAGAGGTCTCCCTGAGCATCGCGAATCAAGCTCGCACATGGACTCTCTCCATCGGGGCCCTGGAAGCTGTAAAGCACGGTCTCTTTTCGGCAGCACAGGGCTGGACGTCACTTCGTGAGGTTATAGATCAGCCCGTTCGGGTCTTCG
>Ga0335078_10018524_pt1 | contig 10354 bp, 4 predicted proteins | sample Lox_Sample_32_FD_206711 | JGI IMG/M metagenome (GOLD analysis project Ga0335078, IMG submission 206711) | Soil microbial communities from Loxahatchee National Wildlife Refuge, Florida, United States - Lox_Sample_3.2 | ecosystem: Environmental > Terrestrial > Soil > Wetlands | place: USA: Florida...
CGCTCCCGTCCGTCCTTGGCTCGATCGTGCCGGGGCTGTCGGTCGCAGCCGAGGGGCCCGAGGACGACTCCGGCTTCCGCAAGATCAAGCTCAAGACGGCCGGCGACGAGGACGCGGGGGAGGCCATCCTGCGGGCCTGCCTTTCGGAGGGGCTCCGGGTGCGCGCGCTCAGCCGCGCCCGCCCGACCCTGGAGGACGTCTTCCTGGCGGCCACGCGCCGCAGCTGGGACGCGGTGACCGAGGACCAGAGGCCGGAGGCGACCCCATGAGGCATTTCCTGACGATCCTCGCCCACGAGATCCGCATGCTGCTCGTCAGCCCGAGCACCTACGTGGCGGGCGTCTCCTTCCTCGCGGTCATGGGCTTCATCTTCACCAGCATCCTCGAGAAGTACAGCACGGCGCCCCAAGACGCGTCGCCCGCGTCCGTGTTCTTCTCGGTCTACTTCCTGCCGGTGATCTTCATGGTGCCGCTGCTGACGATGAAGTGCCTCGCCGAGGAGCGCAGGCTGGGCACGATCGAGACCCTCCTCACGACGCCGGTCACGACGACCGAGGTCGTCCTCGGCAAATACGCCGCGGCCTACCTCCTCTACCTGGCCTTCTGGGCGTCCACCTCGGGGCTCTTCTTCATCCTGAAGCGCTTCGCGGGCGACCCCCGCCTGATCGATCCCGGTCCCATCCTCGGCGGGTACCTGTTCATCTCGGTCTCCGGGCTGCTCTTCGTCGCGATCGGCGTCTTCACGAGCGCCCTGTCGCGCAACCAGGCCGTCGCGGGGCTCCTGTGCACGACGATCCTCATCATGATCATCTTCGGCGGGCGCTACCTCGGCAGCGCGGCATGGCTCGACCGCGAGTCGCTGGCGCCGATCAAGGCCGCGGTGAACTACGCCCAGGTCTCCCAGCACTTCCTCGACTTCACCCGCGGGGTCGTCGACACGCGCGAGGTCCTGTTCTACCTGAGCGGCACCGTGCTCGCGCTCATCTTCTCCATCCTGAGCGTCGAGGCGAAGCTCCTCCACAGCTAGGCCCGCCCCACCCCCGTGATCGACAGCTCCCGAGCCGCCCGGTGGTTCCGAACCCTCAACCTCCTGCTGCAGGCGGTGCTCATCCTGACGCTCGTGGGCGGGCTCAACTACCTGGCGAGGAGCCACGCCTGGCGCTTCGACCTCACGCGCTACCGCCGGTACTCGCTCTCGGCGGAGACGCTCTCCTACCTGCGCGAGCTCTCGCGGCCGATCCACATCGTCGTCACCTCGGACGGCCAGACGGACGACCCCGAGGTCGAGGGGCTGCTGCGCGAATACGTCTACGCGACCGAGGCCAACCCCGCGGGCCCGGTGACCGTCGAGTACGTCGACATCTACCAGGACCGGCGCCGCACCGAGAAGTACGGGATCGAGCAGCCCGGGATGGTGCTGTTCCTGTGCGGCGACAAGCGGCGCGTCCTCACCGTCGGCGACCTGTACCGGGCGGAGAACCGGGTCCGCAAGGCCTTCGTCGGCGAGCAGGCCGTGACGGACGCGATCCTCGACGTGTCCAACCCCGACCGGAAGAAGATCTACTTCCTGACCGGCCACGGCGAGCTGCGCCCCGACGACGTCGACCCGGCGCGCGGCCTCTCGCTCGTGCGCGACCAGCTGCGCCTGCGCAACTACGACGTCGACATGCTCGACCTGGCCACGGCGCGCAAGGTGCCCCCCGACGCGGCGCTGCTCGTGAGCGTCGCCCCGCAGGACCCGTACACGCCCTTCGAGCAGGAGGTCCTCCGCAATTACCTCGGCGCCCAGGCGGGCAGGCTCATCCTGTTCGTCCAGGCGGGCACGCAACCCGGGCTGAGGGACCTGCTCATCGACGACTGGGGCATCCTCGTCGACGACGACCTCGTCATCGACCTGGGCCCCGACAACATGACCGAGGACGGCGACCTGATCATCCTCGCGTTCGCGCCGCACCCGATCACGCAGGCGCTTCTCGACTACAAGGAGCCTCTGCGCATCGGCAATGCGCGCAGCGTGCGGCCGCTGCCCGGGCATCCCGCCGAGGCCGGGCTGACCGTCGTGACCCTGGCGGCGACGTCGACGACGGCCTGGGGCGAGATCGACTTCCGCCAGCGCGGGATCCAGCAGTTCACGCCCGGGGTCGACATCAAGGGGCTCCCCCAGATGGAGCCGCCGAACCGGCTCGGGATCGCCGTCGCCTCCGAGAAGGTCGCCGTCCGCGGAAGCCTGCCGTACAGCGTGCCGGGCGGCCGCATCGTCGTCGTCGGCACCGGGGACATGATCTCGAACGCCCGGATCGTGAACACCGGCTCCGAGGCGTTCTTCCTCGGCGCGGTCAACTGGACGATCGGGCGCGACACCGCGCTCAACGTCCCGTCGCGCCCCATCGACCGCTTCCAGCTCTCGCTCAGCGCGGGCGAGCTCGCCCGCATGCGCTACACGCTCATGCTGGCCCTGCCCGGCATTGCCGCACTCCTGGGGATCGCCGTATACTGGTCCCGGAGAAGCTGACCCCCTCCTCCCCCGCCGCACGACCGCCACACCGCCATGCGCTCCAAAGTCACCCTGGTCCTGCTCTTCCTGAACGTCGCGCTCTTTTTCTTCATCTTCTACTTCGAGCGCGACTGGAGGATCGAGCGCGCCTCCCTCGAGGCGCGGCGCCGGGTCCTCGGCCCGGAGGCCTCCGACATCCGCAGCCTCGAGGTCGCCGCGCCGGCCCCGGGGCCGAGCTACGGGCTCGAACGCCGGGGCGACACCTGGTACCTGACGAAGCCCGTCGAATGGCCGGCGAACCCGAACGCGGTCAGCCGGATCATCAACGAGCTGCAGTTCCTGGAGCACGAGACGAGCTTCAGCACGCGCGACCTCGAGAAGAACGGCCAGAAGCTCGCCGACTACGGCCTCGACCAGCCGAAGCTGACCGTGACCTTCACCTCGGGCGAGCCGGGGGCCCCGGGCACCCCGCCCGCCCGGACGACCGTCCTGAGGATCGGGGACACGACGAAGGTCGGCAACCACCTTTACCTGCTCTCGCCCGACGGCGAGCGCGTCCACGTGGTCGGCCGCTCGCTCGCCGACAGCCTCGCGATCCCGCTCGACCAGCTGCGCTCCGACGTCGTCTTCTCGATCCCGGTGTTCGAGGCCCGCTCCCTGAGCCTCCAGACGGCCGCCCCCTCGGGCGTCCGCGTCCGGCTCCACCGGGACGGCAGCCGCTGGTCGTTCGAGACGCCGGTGATCGCGCGGGCCGGCCGGAACGCGACCGAGCTGGCGATCAACGCCCTCGACTCCCTGCGCGTGCGCTCCTTCGTGCTCCAGCCCCCCTCGGCGGCCGCCCCCGCGGCCGCGCCGCTCCTGCGCGTCACGCTCGAGGGCAACAACCGCCACGAGACGCTCTTCGTGGGGGCCACCTCGGAGGGCGAGCAGAACTACTACGCCCAGCTGGAGGACCGCCACGCCGTCTTCACGGTGACGATCCCGAAGGCGCTCATGGACACCCTGCGCAACGCGCCGGAGGAGCTGCGCGACCGGCACGTCCTCGACTTCGACGCGAACGCCGTCACGTCGGTCGCCCTTTCGGCCCCGAACCTTCCCGAGCTCGACCTCCAGCGATTCGAGTCGGCGGCCGGCGCCCAGGGCGCGGGCTGGCAGGTGATCCGGCGCGGGGGCGGCTCGCCGGGGCCGCAGGTGCTGCCGGCGGACTCGGGCGCGGTCCAGCGGCTCATCGAGCAGCTGGCCTCCCTGACCGCGCTCAAGTTCCAGAGCGACGCCCCGACCAACGCCGACCTCGAGGACTGGGGGTTCAACCGGCCGGAGCGCGAGGTCACGCTCACCCTCGCCGGCCCGACGGTCGCCCAGGAGACGCTGCAGATCGGCGTCCCCACGAACCGCGAGAACGTCGCCTACGCGCGGATCGCGGGCTCCTCCTCCGTCTACGCCGTCGAGCCCGACATCCTGCGCGAGACGGCCGCGACGCCGCTCGCCTGGCGCGAGCGGCTCCTGATCACGATTCCGGCGTCGGCGCGCATCACGTCGCTCGCGCTCGCCAACACCGCCGACGGCTCGGTCGTGTACTCGCGCCGCCTGGCCGACGCCGAGACCTGGGACCAGGCGCTCGCGGCCGAGCCGGCGCCGCGGCGCGCGGCGCTCGGCACCATCCTCGCGCAGCTGCGCCAGCTGCGCGCCGCCGCGTTCGTGCAGGACGGGTTCCCCGAGAAGGTGTTCGCCGCCGGCGAGGTGCGCCCGTGGCGGTACCGGCTCGACGCGACCGTGTCGCTCCCGGGGGGCCCCGGCGCCGGGCAGGTCAACACCGTCACGCTCTGGCTCGCGGAGCGCACCGGCGCGTCGGAGCAGCTCGCGGGCTCGCGCGACATCGGGGCCGTGTTCACGATCGAGCAGCCGCTGCTCGACGCGCTCTGGACCCTGACCCAGCCCTGACCGGATGCTCGAGGGCTTCAAGAGGTCCTGCATCGCGGGCGCCGGCCATTGCGCCTCCGGGCTGCTCGCGGCGGCCGTCTGGACCGCCTGGCTCGCCCTGGCCCTTCTCCTCGCCTTCCAGGGCTACGTCGCCTCGGTGCGCGAGCTCGAGGTGCCGCGCTTCCTCCTGCATGCGATCGAGAGCCACCTCGCCGAGTCCGGCGTCTCCGTGGCGTTCGGGCGCGCGATCTTCGACCCGTCCGGGCGCGTGCTCATCGAGAAGGCGCGCTTCAAGCTGGCGTCCTTCAGCGAGCCGGTCGTCACGGCCCGCGCGATCTACATCCGGCTGGACCCGCTGGCCCTCGTCGCGGGGCAGTTCGAGCCGAGCGAGATCCGGGCGACCGGCGCCGACCTCTACGTCCCGGCCATGCTGTCGCGCTCGGGCGCCGTCGAGCGGATCGTCCAGGACCTCGACGCCGGCTTCTCGATCACCTCGCGGGGCGACGAGTTCTCGGTCGACTACCTGAACTGCCGCCTGGGCAACGTGTGCGTCTCGGCTCACGGGGCGATCAACGCGGGCACCGTCGCCCGGCGCGGCGCCCCCCGGCCCGTCTCCCTTCCCCTCGCCGAGTTCGTGTCGAAGAACTACGTCGCCCTGAGCCGGGAGTTCTCGCGCGCCGAGGAGCGGATGAGCGTGCTCGACGGCGCCGCGCTGACCGCCGTCCTCTCCCCGTCCGAATCGCGCGGCGCGATCGTGTACGCGGAGCTGCGCGCGCAGGGCCTCAAGATGGCGCGCCCGGTCGCGCTCGACGCCGAGGGCATCCGGGCCTCGGCCCGGTTCCCCCTGCTCGGCGCCGATCCGACGATGGCGGCGGCGGCGGCCTCCGCCGAGACCGTGCGCGGCGCCGCCGGCGCCGCGATCGGGCTGCGCCTCCAGATCCGCGGCATCCTCAGGGTCGACACCCTCTCGTTCGAGCCCCACGAGCTGGACGCCTTGGCGGGATCGGTGTCCGCGCAGGGGGCCCTCGCGTTCGCCCCCGTCGCCCGGCTGGTCCGGGGGACCGGCGGCCGGCTCGCGGCGGAGGCCGGCGCATGGGTGGCCGACTCCCCGGTCTGGGCGCGGGCGCAGGTCGACACCGCGGCGAAGGCGGCCGACGTCGCGTTCGAGGGGTCGGCCTCGCCGGACCTCCTCGGCCCGATCTCGGCCCGGACGCGCTACCCCGTGCGCCGCTTCGTGGACCTTTCCGAGCCGGTCGGGTTCGCGGGCGCGCTCCGCCTGGACCCGGGCTGGAAATTCGCGGGGGTCCGGGCCCGCGTGGACGGCAGGAACCTGACCGCGTACGGCGTGCGGATCGACGAGGCGCGCGGCACCGTGACCTGGGACGGGACACGCTTCGCCGCGCGCGGCGCCCTCGTGCGCAGCGGCGAGAACCTGGCGCGCGGCTCCTACGAGCAGAACTTCGCCACCCGCGAGTTCCGGTACCTGCTCGAGGGCCGGCTGCGCCCGCTGGACATCTCGCCCTGGTTCCTCGGCGCATGGTGGCAGAAGCTGTTCGACAGCTTCGGCTTCCCGTCGAGGCCGCCCGATGCGAACGTCGACGTTCAGGGGCGCTACCAGCACGGCCGGGCCTTCTCGGTCTTCGGGTACGCGGACGCGGCGGACCCCGTCGTGAAGGGAATCCCCTTCGACCGCGTCCGCACCCGGCTCTTCGTCGACCCGTCGGCCTGCGAGGGCTTGGAATTCGCGGCCTCGCGCGGGTCCGGAAGCGCGCAGGGCGCGTTCCGGCTGACGACGCAGCCGCTGAGCGGGGCCTGGAGCGGGCTCGACCTCGACATGACGTCGACGCTCGACCCCGCGGCCGTGGGCAAGCTGTTGCCGCCCGGCGCCGCGGCGGCCGTGGCGGCGTTCGCGTTCGAGCGCCCGCCGTCGATCTCCCTGCGCGGGCACTTCGACGGACCCGCCGCGCCGGGGCCCCCGCACCGGACGCTCCACGCGGAGGTGCGCTCCGACGCGGCCCTGCGGGTCCACGGGGTCGAGTTCAGCAAGGCTTTGTTCAAGATGGACCTGGGCGACGGCGGCATCAGCATTGACGACGTCGACGCCGGCTTCGCCGGCGGGACCGCGTCCGGCTCGGCGCAATTCACCTGGACGGGCGCCAACAGGCGCCTCCGGTTCAAGGCGTCGCTGACGGGCGCCAGCCTCGGGAAGGCCGCCGAGGCCGCGGCAGGCTACGTCTCCCGCGCCCCGGGGCGCTCCAGCGCGCTTGACACCTTCGCTCGCGAGAAGGCCGACGTCCGGCTCGACCTGAACGCGACCGCCGAGGGACGGCCGGGCGAGCTCGCCAGCTTCGTCGGCAACGGCAACGCCCAGATCGACGGGGCGGAGCTCGGGGAGCTGTCGCTGCTCGGCGGACTCTCGCGGCTGCTCAAGGTGACGGAGCTGCGCTTCACCCAGGGCAGGGCCCAATACGCGATCGAGAACGCCTCCCTCGTCTTCTCGGACGTGAGCTTTATCGGCGCGAATTCCGCCATCGAGGCGAAGGGCACCTACTCGATCGACCGGCGGCTGCTCGACTTCTCGGCGAGGATTTCCCCCTTCCAGGAGAGCAAGTCGTTCCTCCAGCTCTTCAACGCACTTTCGGCGCCGATCTCCGCCGTCTTCCGGGTGAAGCTGGCCGGGAGCATCGACAGGCCGACCTGGAGCTTCGTGTACAGCCCGCTGACCCTGCTGCGCGCCGGCGACGTCAAGGCCTCCGCGGCGGACAAGCCCATATCGCCCTCCCCGCTCCTCAATCCCCCTCCCTGACAGGCAGATGAGCATCCCGGCAGGCGGGGCGCCCCCCGGACCTGCGTAAACCCCGCAGCCGGAAACAGTTTGCACCGGGCGCCCCGATGGCCTTAGCTCGCCGCGGGACCAATGGATCCAGTAATCACATTGCCCCGCCGATCCTGGACCGAGCGGGCATCGCTTGCGTTCGCATTTTCACTTGTCGTGCTCGGCGCATGGGCCCTGGTGGGCTGGGTTTTCCACGCCGACTCGATGCTCGAGCCGATCGGGCGGGCCGCGCCCATCAAGGCGAATGAGGCCCTGTGCTTCCTCGCGATCGGGCTGGCGCTGGCGGGCCGCGAGCTCGGCTTCCGGAAGGCGGCCTGGGCCGCGGTCGTCCCCGCGCTCGTCGGGGGCCTGACCGCCCTCGAGGGGTTCTTCGGGGTCGACCTCAAGATCGACGAGCTGCTCGCCCACGATTCGCTCCTGGTCGACACGGTCCAGCCCGGGCGCGGCTCCGTCATGGCGGCCTGCTGCATCGCGCTGGCCGGCATCACGCTCGTCCTCAGCCTGTCCGAGCGCCGGGCGCGCCAGCGCCTCTTCGCCGAGGCCGTATCGGGCTCGGTCCTGGCCTCCGTAGGGTTCTCGGCCCTGCTGGGCTACGGGTTCCGCCTTCCGGCGGTCTACGACTGGGGGACGAACACGGCGATGGCGGCCATGACGGCGGTGGCGCTGCTTGCGACCGGCATCGCGCTCCTTGTGCTCGCCTGGCGCGAGAGCATGAAGAACGAGGGCGGCCCGCCCGCCTGGCTCCCCATGCCGGCGGTCATCGGCAGCCTCACGCTCACGCTGATCTTCTGGATCGGCCTCAAGGAGAACGAGAACACCCTGCTCAGCGCGAAGGCCCTGACGGCGGCCGACCAGCTGGCGACGACGATCAAGGCCAGCATCGAGCAGCAGATGAACGGCCTCGACAGGCTCGCCCGCGACGAGGCGGAGAACCCGGTCGACAACCAGGCCGCCTGGCTGACCGACGCGGTGCAGCTCTACGACGTGGCGAAGGAGACCGGCTGCGTGGACATCCAGTTCATCTACCCGAGCCTGAAGACCGGCTGGTTCTGGCCGACCCTGGGCAACGAGGGGCTGAAGGGATTCGACCACGTGTCGGTCTCCGAACGGCGGGACGCGATCTACGCCGCGCGCACCAAGAACGCCCCCCAGGTCGTCATCTCGGCGGACGTCAGCGGGAAGAAGGCGGCGGGCTTCGCGATCTACGCGCCGATCAGCAGGATAGGGAGCCCCAACAGCTACGCCGTCATGGAGTACCTCTACGCGAGGTTTTTCGCGGCCCTCGTCCGCCAGCAGCCGGGGCTCGCCACCGACTACTCGGTGGCCGTGAGCATCGGGCGCGCCGAGGTGTACCGCTCGACGCTCGTGGACGAGCAGGTGGACCAGGCCCTCCAGACCGAGAAGGTCTATCCAATATTCGACGAGCGGATACGCCTGGCGCTGACGCCGACGTATCTGGCGCTCTCGCGCGACCGGCGCTTCCTGCCGGAGATGGCGCTCGGGGGCGGCCTCGCGATCACGCTCCTGCTCGGCTTCACGCTCCACCTCGCCCGCCGGGCGCGCTCGGGCCAGTACCTCTCGGAGCTCTCGAACAAGAAGCTGATCGCCGAGAACGAGGAGCGGCGCAGGATCGAGGCCCGGCTCAAGGTCTCCGACGAGCGCCTGCGCCTCGCGCTCGACTCCACGCAGATCGGCATTCTGGAGTGGAACGTGCCCAAGGGCCACGTCTACTACAGCCCGGGCCTCTGGGGGATGCTCGGCTACGAGTACGGCCGGATGCCGTCGACCCTCGAGGCCTGGCAGTCGCTCATCCACCCCGACGACCTCCCGCTCTACCGCAAGCGCACGGAGTCCCAGCTCAACGGGGTCGCCTCCTTCATCGACCCCGAGTACCGAGTCCGCGCGGTCTCGGGCGACTGGCGCTGGGTGTACGTGCGCATGAAGTCCGTCCTCGCGGGCCCCAACGGGCGCCCGACGCGGATCATCGGGACGGTCCAGGACATCACGATCCGCAGGGAGTCCGAGCAGGCGCTGCGCGAGAGCCAGGCCGAGGCGCGCAAGCTCTCGCTCGTCGCGTCGCGCACCGACAACCTGGTCATCATCGGCTCGGCGGACGGCAAGATCGAGTGGGTCAACAGCGCCTTCTGCCGGGTCATGGAATACACGCTCGAGGAGGTCGTCGGCAAGGACCCCGGCCAGCTGCTCTGCGGGCCGGACACCGACGCGGCCCAGGCCGACTTCATCCGCAACGAGATCGCCCGGGGCGTCGGCACCAACACGGAGGTCGTCCACTACTCGAAGTCGGGCCGGAGGTACTACCTGCACCTGGAGGTGCAGGTCGTGCGCAACCAGGCCGGCCAGGTGGAAAACTACATCGCGATCGAGAACGACATCACGGCCCGGGTGGAGACCGAGGGCCAGCTGCGCCGCGCGAAGGCGGAGGCGGACGCCGCGTCGCGCGCGAAGAGCGAGTTCCTGGCCTCGATGTCGCACGAGATCCGCACGCCCATGAACGGCGTGATCGGGATGACGAGCATCCTGATGGAGACGAAACTCACGGCCGAGCAGCGCAATTTCGTCAGCACGATCCGCACGTCGGGGGAGGCGCTCCTGACGATCATCAACGACATCCTCGACTTCTCGAAGATCGAGTCCGGCAAGATGGAGCTCGAGAAGGCTCCGTTCGAGCTGGCGCTGTGCGTCGAGGAGGCCCTCGACCTCTTCGCGCCCACGGCGGCCGCGAAGCGCCTCGAGATCGGCTACCACGTCGAGCCGGACGTCCCGCCGTGGATCGTGGGCGACGTCACCCGCCTGCGTCAGATCATCGTCAACCTCGTCAACAACGCCATCAAGTTCACGCTCGCCGGCAGCATCTCGATCCATGTGCGGCGGATCCCCATGGACACGAACTTCAGGGCCATCCACCAGAGCCGCATGCGCCTCGAGATCACGGTGCAGGACACGGGCATCGGGATCCCGGAGGACCGGATCGACCGCCTCTTCAAGGCGTTCAGCCAGGTGGACTCGTCGACGACCCGCAAGTACGGGGGAACCGGCCTCGGGCTGGCGATCTGCCAGCGCCTGTGCCAGCTGATGAACGGCGA
>Ga0335078_10018525_pt1 | contig 10354 bp, 9 predicted proteins | sample Lox_Sample_32_FD_206711 | JGI IMG/M metagenome (GOLD analysis project Ga0335078, IMG submission 206711) | Soil microbial communities from Loxahatchee National Wildlife Refuge, Florida, United States - Lox_Sample_3.2 | ecosystem: Environmental > Terrestrial > Soil > Wetlands | place: USA: Florida...
CCAGAGTTCGTCGTCCTCCCACACGTCGCCCGGATTAGCCTGATAGGTGAATTCGACTTCCTTGCCGTTGCGGCGCATGAATTCGCGCATCACCGGCTGGCGAAACGAAAGCCATACGCCGCTGTGAGTTTCCTGGCTTTGCAGATCGTGGCGCTCCGGCGCCAGGCCCATCGGCAGCACGTAGTCGGCAAACAGCGCCGTTTCGCTCCACGTCGGCGTGAGCGCGGCGTGCAAACCGACGAGGCTTTCGTCGCGCAGCACTTCCATCCAGGTGAAGCCATCGGGATTCGTCCACACCGGGTTGTAGACTCGCGTGAAATAGACATCGAGCTTCCCGCGGCGTTCCTTCAGGAAGTGCGGCAGAAGAAAACTCATCTCGTAGCAACCGAACGGATACTCTTTCGGAAACGTGATCTCGTTCCAGGTCTTCGGCGGTGTCGGTTCAATCCAGAATCGCGGACTGTACTTGTTCCACGCGTTGGGCGACGTTCCGCCCACGCTGCCGACGCTGCCCGTGAGAACGCTCAGAAAATGCAGGGCGCGCGCGACTTCCCATCCGCCGAGATTCCCCGACGACGCTCCGCGCCAGTTGTGCGAGGCGAAGCGTGATGCCGCCCGTCCGATTTCTCGCGCCACCGCCACGATCGTCGCGGCTTCGACTCCGCTCTCGCTCTCTGCGAAAGCTGGAGTGAACTTTCCATATTCCGATTTCAGCGCGGCGACGAAGTTTTCAAACGTCGGCTCGTCGTTGGGCCGCCTGGCCTTCAGGTATTCGCCCCAGTTCATCCATCGTCGCATGAACGACCCGTCGTAGAGTCCTTCGTCGAGAATAATTTTTGCGATCGCGAGCAGCACCGCGGACTCGGAGCCGGGCCGCGACGGCATCCAGTAATCGCCAACAGCGGCGGTGTTCGACAGCCGCGGATCCATCACCGCGATCTTCGCACCCGCCATCTTGCCCTCGATAATCCGCTGCGCGTGCGGATTGAAGTAATGCCCGGCCTCGAGATGCGAGCTCAGCAGCAGGATGAACCGTGCATTGGCGTGATCCGGCGACGGACGATCGGCGCCCTGCCAGATCTGGTAACCCATGCGGGCACCGGCCGAACAGATGTTGGTGTGCGAATTGTGTCCGTCGATTCCCCACGCCTGCAGCACGCGGTCCATCGCGCGCTCATAGCCGGGCCGGCCGACGTGATACATCACCTCATTCTGGCGGCCCTCCTCGATCGCTTTGCGAATCCGCCCTCCAATGTCGTCGAGCACATCGTCCCAGCTCACACGTTCCCAAGTTCCACCGCCGCGCGCGCCTTTGCGCTTGAGCGGATACAGAATTCGTTCGGGATCGTTGACTTGGTTGATCGTGGCCGGACCCTTGGCACAGTTACGTCCACGGCTGCCCGGATGAATCGGATTACCTTCAAACTTGCGAATAGTATTCTGGTCTTTATCTATATAAGCGAGCAGCCCGCACGCTGCTTCACAATTGAAGCATATCGTCGGCACGAGTGAGTAATGCCGCTGCACGCTGCGGCGCGGCCATTTCCGCGGATCGTACTCGATCCAGTCGTTCCATTTTTCGGCCGGCGGATAATTGGTCAGCGCATCGTTCTCCAGACGTGGTGGACCGGACCCGTCCGATTCGCGCGTATCCGGAACCAGGTTAAACTTGATCGCAAGCTCTTCCAGCCAGCTGATTTGCGGATGAAACCCCATTCACCAGTGCCTCTTAGCTCAGTGGCAAAAGTTGAGGAGCGCGGACCCAGATGTGCTCATGCAGAAACAGCCCGCCCAGCGTGAGTAACGCCGCGATCGCAACTAGTACGGGCGAGCCGGTGGCGAGCAGGAGCATAGGCACCAGCAATCCCGCACCTGCGATTCCGAGCCAGAACAACGGCGCGAACACGCCCCGCGTGATGCTTCGTTTGGTGCGCTCGCCGTCGAGCGTCGGATGAACCGTCCACAACTCGAAAATCAGCAGCAACGCCGACACCATCAAGCTCCACAGCAATGTTTCATGCAGCAGCGGCCGATCGAAACCAATCACCGGAAGAATCGTCGACAGCAGCAATAACCCGGCGGTCCCGGCGCTGAATGCGTGCACCAGCATTTGCAGAACGATCGTAGAGTCTTGCCAGAAATCCCGCCCTTTCGCCTGCGCGAACAAAAAGCCAGTGTAAATTGCGGTGAGTCCGGCAAATATAATGATCGGCCAATGTAGCCAGTCCCGTATAGTATCTAATCCGACAACGTCAGCGAGCGCCCATATACTCAGTAGGAATCCGTATATAGTAATAATGTATGCTCCGCGCGTCAGCCATGAACGCCATTGTGGTCGAATGAGTACATAGAAAAAGCGTTCCGGCCGATCAAGGTCGATTACCAGCAAGGCTCCAGTGAATCCGAGAAAGCATATCGCGAAGATGACGGAAGTCAGGCCGACTGCCGAATCCTGATTACTCAGTCCAAGAGCGGCCGCAAGAAAAGGCACCAGGACGGCGCCGGCCGCGATCGCCTTGGTCCAGACGTAAGCAGCCACTTCCCATCCCCACATCACGCCTTCGGACGGCACATCGTAGGCGCGCCGTGATTTCTCGATACCGATTTCAGTCGACTCGTTTGCGAATTGCGCGGTCGATTCGCCGATCGCGGATAGGTTCTCCGGATATTTAAGCAGCGTCGTGACGAAACTGGCGCCCTCCTCCCCGCCCGCGCCGCCTACGCTGTCGCTTTTGAGTCCGTGCCCGACCTTGCCGCTTTGGCTGCTCCACATATAGTCGCTGTCGCGCGACGCGAGCGTCGGTGTCAGCGCCGCTTCGTCGCCACCGACATAGAAAAGATGGGGCCGGGTGTTTTTCTCCGGCTTCCGCACCTGAACCGGCTCGCTCGCAAGAAGCTGCGCGATCTCGGTGGACGGATTATCGATATCGCCAGAAATGATCGCGTGCACCGGGCATACGATAACGCAGGCGGGTTCCAGTCCGGTCTCGATCCGATGCGTACAGTAATTACATTTCGCCGCGGTATGCAGGTCGGGATCGATGTAAAGCGCGTCGTAGGGGCACGCCTGCGTGCAAGCCTTACATCCGATACAACGATCGTTGTTGAAGTCCACGATGCCGTCGGGACGCGTGTATAATGCGGTGACCGGGCAGATCTCCACGCACGGCGCGTCGGCGCAATGGTTACATCGCGTGACCGTGAAGAGCCGGCGCGTGTGCGGGTACTGACCCTTCTCGATGTATTTAACCCAGGTGCGATTAACACCCAGCGGCACGTTGTGTTCGGCCTTGCAGGCGACCGTGCACGCGTGGCAGCCAATGCACTTTCGGTTATCAATGATGAAACCGTAGTTCATCGAATGCGCTGATCCTTCGCCAAAATATCCGCCCTCTCTCTTATACGAAAGAGCAGGCGGTGAGTACGCATCCATAAATCCGGATGCTACTGGTCAGCGCTGCTGTCAGTCAGCTCAAGCTGACGCCGGAATGATTAGAATACTATCGGCCAGCCATCGTTCGAGCAATTCCAGAAACGCGCCGGTCGGGTCTTCCGATAGGCTGACGGCGGCGACCCGTTCGCATAGCGCGGCGACGCTGGCGCCACCGGTGATCGCGCGGATCAGGTCGAGCTCGAGTCCGCCGATTTCGCGATAGTAGCATCGACAATCCTTGCGCCAGACCAGCACCTGCGAGCTTGAGCGGTCGGGTGGCTCCCAATCGCTTCCACCTTCGACCGCGTGCGCAACGTTGACCACATTCCACTGAGTCGGCAGGAGCTGGAGCGCCGGATGCGTTTTCAGTTCCAGCATCGGCCAATCGGCAGGCGCAATCGCGCGAAGTTCTTCGCTGCTCAATGCGGGCGCGTCGGCGGCATGGAAGACCTCGATCAGAGCGCGCTCGAGCCGGGCCAAATCGGCAATGAACGGCCACTGTTCGCGAAGAGGATGCGAGTCGAGAAAGTTCGCGAGATAGCGCCCGGCAAACAGCACTGACGGATGACTCGGCGGATAGGCCAGCAGATAGCCGGTAATCAGATTGTGAAAATTAGTCGCGCCGACGACGGCGACCGTCGCCGGATAATCCTCTTTCAAACAATCCAACAGCCGATAGAAGTACATCTCGGCATAGATATCGAGCCGCTCGATCGCCGAGAGCCGATTGTCGCCTCGCACGATCGTGCCAAGCCCATCCGCCGACAGATCGGACTCCTCTCGCAATCCCTCGGTGACGCCGCTCGGCGCCACGATCAGGCGATAAAGCAGACTCTGCACGCTCTTGAGGTCAGGCGCCATCGCCGATTGCCTCGCGACGTGACTCGATAAGCCCGCAGGATGCGGCGCGTCGGCGTGCTTCATCGGCGACGCCGGCGAGTGTCGCGAAATCCGGTATATGATCGTCCCATTCGACCAGCGTCGCGATCGGACCGAAACGCCGCACCGCCTTCTCGTACAACGCCCACACCGGTTCGCTCACCGGATGGTCGTGCGTGTCTAGCAAGTATGTGCCTCGGTCGGAGTAACCGGCGAGATGGAATTGCGCCACGCGCTCGACCGGCACACCTTCGAGATAACGTTCAGCGTCGAAGTTGTGATTGAAAGCACTTACGAAAATATTGTTGATATCGAGAAGAATTCCGCAGTCCGATTCTTCGGCAACCGCAGTCAGGAATTCCCACTCCGCAAGCGTCGAATGCTGGAACGTGAGATAACTCGAAACATTCTCCAACAGGACGCGCCGCCCGAGCATCTCCTGGACCTGGCAAACCCGCGACGCCACGTGGCGCACAGCTTCATCGGTGTACGGCAGCGGCAACAGGTCGTGAGCGTTACGCCCGCCGACTCCTGTCCAACATAAGTGATCGGAAATCCAGGCGGGTTCGAAGCGTCGCGCCAATGCCGCCAGCTTGCTCAGGTATTCGCGATCGAGAGGATCGGCTGAACCGATCGAGAGCGAGACTCCATGGAGCACGATCGGATAGCGGTTGCGCACGCCTTCGAGGACTTCCAGCGGCCGGCCTCCATCAACCATGAAGTTCTCGGAGATAACCTCGAACCAGTCCATCACGGACTTACTTTCGAGGATATGGGTGTAATGGGGGCGGCGCAGACCGACCCCAAAACCCAACGATGGAAAGTCAGCGCGATTCATTTGTTGAACGTAAAGCTGGTGCGCCGGCGATTCTGGATTAGCGGCGGCGGCCACTCACGCGCGAGTGCCCGCCGCCAAGTCATCATAGCTTTGATCGTCACATCTTCTCGACGTGGCCGCCCTTGCTCTTGCATTCGTCAGGGCTTGCCGCCATCACGAAGCCTTTTCCCTTGCACGCGTTTTGCCCCTTGCAATCGTTGCTGGCGCCCTTGCAGGAACTCTGTCCCTTGCAATCATTGCCGGCGACGCACTTGACGCTTGCGGACTTCGCGTTCGGGCTCGAGCCCACCGCCGGACCACCTTCCTGGGCCCTCACGCTGCTCGCCAGGAACATCATCGCAACAGCGGAAGCCAACAGCGCACCTTTTGTTCCGGTTTTCATGTGTTCAATCTCCCTCCGTGCCCGCAGGCACGCCATTTGGTGTTTGAGGACCTCGAGGACCGTTCGTTTGCTCTGCTTATCAAACACGCGAGCCCGGCGGGCGGTTCCCGCGCCGATCAAAAGCGGTCAACGCCGAGGCTCCCGGTAACCACCACCCGGTCAGAATATATCGTGACGGGGAACCTTCGCGCGATGTCAAGAATTTGGTTGAAAGGGGTGCTATGGTGACGCCCGATGGGAGAAAAAGCCGGTGGCCGGCCAAATCAGCGCGAGCTCTTCGAGCAGCAGGCCATGCCCCACCTCGACCACCTCTATACCGCCGCGCTGCATCTGACACGCAACCCGGCCGACGCGAAGGACTTGCTTCAGGATACGATCCTTCGCGGTTACCGCTTTTTCCATCAATTCACTCCCGGAACCAACTGCCGCGCCTGGCTGCTGACCATCCTGTACAACAGCTTTCGCAACGAGTATCGACGTGCCGCTCGTGAAAAAGTCAGCGCGCCGGAAAATTTCGAGCGCGAGATCGACCTGCAGAATCTGCGCTCCGATCCGCCGCAAAACGACCCGGAATCGAACCTGTTCGACAAGCTGCTGGACCACGAGGTCGAGTCCGCACTGGATCAGCTGCCCGAGGAGTTCCGCGCGGTGATATTATTGGTGGATATCGAAGAATTGAATTACGAGGAGGCGGCGCGCGCGCTCTCGGTGCCGGTTGGAACCGTGCGCTCGCGGCTGTCGCGGGGACGCGCGATGATGCGCGAGGCGTTGCGCAGCTTCGCGATCGCCAAGGGCTACATACGCTCGTGAGGAGCGATGAACTGAACGCTGGTTATTTGTAAGTGGATTGCAAGGAATACATCGAGACGCTTTTAGCCGCCGACGCGGACGGCGAGCTTACAGTCGACGAAGCGCAAGCCGCATCTCAGCACGTGGTGATCTGCCCGGAGTGCGCGCAGCGTCTCGCCTCGGAGCGTACGCTCAAGTCCTTCGTGCGCCGGCGCCTAGCGATCGTAGCAACCCCAGCCGAGGTGCGCCGACAGATTGGCGCCGAGCTCGACCTCGTCGCAAAGCCTCAGCGCGCCGAACAAACCCGAACGCTTCGCCCTGCGCTCAGATGGGCTCCGCTGGCGATTGCTGCGGTGCTGCTCGTGATCATTCTGTTCGCGCGGAGTTCCCAGAAGCCCCGGATTCCTGCCTTCAATCAGGCCATCGACAACTACAGCTCGATCGAAAGCAAATTCATTCCGACGGTATCAGCCGAGTCGGGCGTCACGCTCGGCCCGCACTATAACGAATGGCTGAGCCAGCAGATGGGGACGCCGCTGGCGGCGTGGGACTTCGACAAAATCGGCTATAGATTCGTTGGCGGACAGAGCGGGCGTCTACCTAACGGTCACCCGATCGTGTACACGGTCTACTCTGGCCCCAAAGGCAATATCGTCTGTGGCTATCATCAGGAGGCCAATTTCGTAGTGCCGCCCGGAGGACAGACGATCGGCATCCATCATTTTTACCGATACAAGGGGATGTCGATCTGCCTCAGCATCATGGGCGATACGCTGTGCATCCTGACTTCGCGGATGCCGCTCGACGACTTCATCCACGCGATCAAAGAAGTCGAAAGCTGATCAAGCCAGATGTGCGTCAGCGATCGGCGAAAACATACTTGCCGTCGCGATTCTCGATCCATCGCCCGCGATCGGTGACCTGCCCCGCGACGTCGATCCTGGTGCGCAGCACCATCAGCTCTTCTTCGGTCGGCACTTCGAGCCGCTCGAGCTTGGGCGCGATCTTGGGCGTGAAGCTCATTTCCTCCAGCACCTGGTCGACCGTCACGAACGGCGAGATTCCCTGCAGCATCAGCTGGCAGTCGGTGTCGTAACCGAACATCGCCCACGGCGTGTACACGCGCCACGGACCGGTGCCCGGCGGTAATCCGGCACGCTCGCGCGCGCCCGGGCCGTCGAGAAATCCCGGCGACGAAATGAAGTCGTTGCGGTCGACGAACTTGCGCTTCTGCTGATCGGTCACCAGGATCGTGCGCCAGGCGAGCGCCGCGATGGTGTCGGCGCCGCCGGGCCCGCCGAAGCGACGGCCCTCGCCGCCTTCGTATTTGCCAACCACGGTCGAGTTGACGTTGCCGTATCGATCGACCTGCAGCGTCGCGAGGATTCCGTAGTCGACGTAGCCGAGATGCGCCACGTCGGCCGCGTAGTTCATCGTCTGCCACTGCAGCGCACGATAGTTCGCGCGCGACGCGATCATCGTCATCAGCGGATCGAACGGCACCAGCGGCTCGGGCCCGACCACGCCGTCCTCGGTCAGGTATTGAAGATTCGGCGCGTGAACCTGCTTCGCCAGCAGCGCCGCGCTCAGCGGTTCGCCGCCGCCGCCCACCCAGTAGATGTATTTTTCTTCGACTAGGCGCGCGACCTGGCAGATCACGTGCTCGCGCTCGTTGAAATTGCTGGCAGGGGTGCTCATATGCAGTAACCCTCGCGGATAGTTTCGCGCCGGCGGATTTCGGCGATCTTCGCGGCGCCCACAATTTTCTCGAGATACTCCTCGTGCGAGCCCACCGAGTAGACGTGCTTGTTCAGATACTCGGTGAAATCGCCGCGGTACATCGCGCCCATCGCCTCCACCACGCCCGGCGGATCGCAAGCGTAGTAGCCTTGCACCGTGCCGGGATAAGCGCCGAATGGCGCGTGCACCACGGCGTCGACGGCAAAGTGTGGAATCGAGGTGCGGCTCGGATCGCGGCGCAGCTCATCGGTTGAGACGATCTCTTCCGCCGAGACGATTACGCGCTTCGACGCCAATGCACACTCCTGATGCGCGATACCGGTGCCAAACACGCGCGCGTTGCCGAATTCGTCAGCCTGATGGACATGGATCATCGCGACGTCGGGATTGATCGCCGGCACCAGGATGATCGGCTGCTTGGTGTAGGGATCTTCCACCAGCTTACATCCCGAGCGCTCGAAACCGTCGGTGCCGCCGAAGCTGCGTGCTGGCAAAAACGGCAACCCCATCGCGCCGGCCTTCAGTCGAAGCGTCATGATCGCGTTGGAATACTCGTAAATCGTAAGCTTTTTCTCGCGCACCGCGCGCGATATCCACGGGCCGAAACCGATAAAGCCGATATCGACCCGATCGGCGCATCCGCCCTCGACCAGCAGCGCGCACGCGACATAGGTGAACTTGCCGCAGATCCACAGCCGCCGCTTCTTCTGCCGGATTACCTCGCGAATCAGCGACGAGGGGCCGCGTTGGAAGTAGTTGCAGTCGTACGCGATATAGTCGCCGTCATGCACGAGCTTCTCGACCGCCTCTTTATGGGTCATCAGCTTCGACACCATCTGATGCGGTTTGTGCTCGCGGACGTACGCGCGGTAACCGTCGGGATCGACCTTGAAATACTCGGCGTGCCCTTCCTGGAGAATTCGCATTTGAACCGGCACCTCCACCGAAGCAATCGGCTTAAGGCCTTCATACAGCAACAGCGCCATCGGGTCCAAGCGCTCCGATTGGCGCAGCCAGCGTGGCGTAGGCCGCGACTCGAGGCTGAGATATTGCACCGCAATCCGAATCTATAGTACCGCTACTGACCTGACTTTTGGTTACATAACCTGACCACGATGTAAGTAGCAGGAAGGATCAAAAAACGCATGAGACTCAGTCTATTTGTGGCGTCGCTGATGCTGTTTTCGATACTCGCAGGCGGACAGATCGTCCAAAGCGGAGAGCGTGAAAGCGTCACCAAGACTTTTATCAAGACCGAAAATGTAAAACTAAGCGACGGCTCGATCGTAGAGGTCGCCGCCTATCTCAGAAACGAGGGCTCAGACAGCAAGCCGGCCTGCAAGGTTACGATCAAATACAAATCGAAATCGAGCGCGGACGACGCCCAAGTCATGGCACTCGATTGTGGTGGACTCGACGACGCGATGCGCGTGCTGCACGAGTTCAAACCCTGGGTGAACGAGAAAGCCGCGAAGATCAAGGGATGAGCGAACGCCCAACGGCTTTCGCAAAATTACGATCGGGAATGGCGAAGCGGCGCCTTAAGCGTTCGACCACTTGATCGGCGCGAAATGCGCGTTGCGGCCGGAATTGTCGAAGTTGAACGCCTCGTCCTTGAAATGACTTGCGGTCCCCTTGGCCGCGGCCAGGCGTCGATTCGCGAAATGCCCCACGTTGTCGAACCATACCTGCTGGCTCTCGATACCCGTCACGCCCTCGACAGTGACGTCGGCGACGTTCGGAATCACCAGCTTTCGCGTGCGCCCATCGAGCTCGAACTTGATTGAAACCGGTTTCGCCGCCAGGCGCTTGGCGATCAGCGGGGCGAAGCGCCCCAACGGTCCGCCGGCGCCGGCGGTGAAAATCTGCTCCAGTGCGGATCGCTGAGCGTCGGAGCCCCGCTCGTCGACGTAAGGCTCGATAGTCCAGTTACCCTGCGTCATCGGGCCTGGCGCGTAGATCACGGTAACCGCATTCAGTCCCGAAAGATCGGTTTTTCCGTACTTTCCAGAGTCGACACGAAACGCCACCACCACGTCGCAATGGCCTTCGGTTGGCCGCGAGCCCTTGGTCAGCAGGCATGGACAAAGCAGTTCGCAGTTGCAGGATTCAAAATACTCGCCGTCAATTTGCCATTGTTCGGCCGTAACGAGACCTCGTTCACCGCCGATCGGCGGCTTCGAAAAGATGCAGCTGATGATCGCTTCGGCGCTCTGGCACCGCCACCGGATAGTTCCCGGTGAAGCAGGCGTCGCAGTAGCCGTTGCGCGGCGCTTCCATGAAAGAGTACAGG
>Ga0335078_10018526_pt1 | contig 10354 bp, 10 predicted proteins | sample Lox_Sample_32_FD_206711 | JGI IMG/M metagenome (GOLD analysis project Ga0335078, IMG submission 206711) | Soil microbial communities from Loxahatchee National Wildlife Refuge, Florida, United States - Lox_Sample_3.2 | ecosystem: Environmental > Terrestrial > Soil > Wetlands | place: USA...
GATCGCGAACCGTCGGGTCGCCGGCGAGGAGCTCGAGCGCGCGCACGTTGTCGTCGCACTCGATCACGAGCTCGCCGGCCTCGTCGGCGACCAGCTCGTCGATCGACCCCTGCGCGATCACCCGGCCGGCGTCGATGATCGCCGCGACGTCGCACGTCTTCTCGACCTCGTCGAGCAGGTGCGAGGAGACGAACACCGTCCGGCCCTCGTCCTCGACCATCGCGCGGATCATCCGGCGAACGTCGAGCATTCCGCCCGGGTCGAGCCCGTTCATCGGCTCGTCGAGGATCAGCAACTCGGGGTCGGAAAGCAGGCACCGCGCGACGCCGAGTCGCTGGCGCATGCCGAGCGAGTAGGTCCCGACACGATCGCGCGAGCGCTTGTCGAGCCCCACCCGCTCGAGCACGCCCTCGATCCGCTTGCGCGTCTGCGGCCCGCGGACGGCCGCGGCGATCTTGAGGTTCTCGTACCCGGTTAGGTGCGGGTAGAACGACGGCTCCTCGACGATCGCCCCGACCCTCGCGAGCGCCGCCGCCCGCTGCCCGGGCACCGGCAACCCGAGCACGCTGGCGCTGCCGCCGCTCGCCCGGGTCAGGCCGAGCAGCATCCGGATCAGCGTCGTCTTGCCGGCGCCGTTGTGACCGAGGAATCCGTACGCAGCTCCGCGGGGGACGACGAGGCTGACGTCATCCACCGCGGTCCGGTCGCCGAACCGCTTGGTCAGTCCCCACGTCTCGAGCGCGGGTGCGTCTTGATCTGTGTGAGTTGTTTGCATGCCGGTCAAGGTAGGCGCGCCCCGGGCCGGGCACATCGGCTGCGGGGATGGAATTGGGGTCAGTCAAAAGTAGGAGACGAGGCATGGAAGAAATTCGGCTCGGTCGCGTCTAACAGGACAACCGTCGACTTGGAGCTGATCGTCATGAACCGCAAACACTCGTCCGTCGTTGCCCCCGTCTCAGAGATCATCGACGCGGTCATGGATGGCTACGTCACCTGGCGCGAGGAGAGCGCCGCGGTCAGGGCCGCCTACGAAAGCTGGCGGCGCGCCCCCTCGAATGAGCGCGTGGTTGCGTTCGACGACTACTCGGCGGCGCTCGACCGGGAGGAGCGCGCGGCCTCCGAGTACCGCCGCCTTATCGAGCTCGCCGAAGCCGCCTGAGTCGTCGGCCTCACGCCGGGCCGAGGCGGTCCTGTTCCTCGACGGTCCGCTCGGCGGTCGGCAGCGCCTCGAGCCGCCCGTCCGGTATCGGCTCGCCGCTCTCGACCGACAGCCCGTACGTTCCCTCGGCGAGCCGGGCCTCGGCGCGTTCCAGCGCCTCGAGCTCGCGCTGGAGGTCCTCGGCCCGGCCGGCGTTGAACTCATCCTGGTAGAGGTCCTCGGAGTCGCGGTCGCCGGGCTCGAGCCGATCGTCGCCCTCGAGCACGCCGTCGCCCTCGAGCGCGGCCATCGCTGCTTCGATCCGGGCTCGCTCGCGCTCGAGCAGCTTGCGGGCATGTTCAGCGTCCATGGGCCCAAAGGCTACCCGGCTCACTCGACCGCCGCGCGGAGAGGCCGGTGCTCGCACTCGTGCTACGGAGAGGCCGGTGCTCGGACTCGTGCTCGGGATCGGCGACGTGCGTGTGGACGCCGGCGCTGGTCAAGACCAAGACCGGCGCGTTCAAGATGAAGGTCAGCGACGACGTCCTGGCCGGCGCGCCGCGAACGGCTGTGGCCTCGATCGACCTCGACCAGGGCACGCTGCTCTCGCACCTCAAAGATCGTGTTCACCAACGGCGTCGTCTGGGAGTTCGAGGCTGTCCTCGGACCCTCACGCAGCGCTGCTACGCATCGGGTCCTGCGTCCTCGCGCGGCAGCCGCCAGTTATCGGCGCGCGACTCGCGACGTCTAACGCGCGGATGAATTCGCCGGGAGCAGCGCACGCAGGGCGTCGATCGTGTCGGCCTCGCCGGCGCGCTTGTCCGGCCGGTAGCGCTTGACGCGGGCGAAACGGAGCGCGACCCCGCCCGGATAGCGCGTGGAGGACTGGACGCCATCGAGCGCGATCTCGACGACGAGCTCGGGTCGGACGGTGACCGCGATCCCGCGGCGGCCGGTCTCGCGCGAGAGGAGCGCATCCGTCTGCCATCGCAGGAGCTCGTCGGTCAGCCCCTTGAAGCACTTGCCGACCATCACGAACTCGCCGTCGCGACGAGGGTCGCGGGCGCCGAGGTGCAGGTTCGACAGCCAGCCCTGCCGGCGCCCATGGCCCCATTCGGCGGCCAGCACGACGAGGTCGTACGTGCGCACCGGCTTGACCTTCCGCCATGCTCCGCCGCGGCGGCCGGCGGCGTAGGGCGAGGACGCGTCCTTGACGACCGCGCCCTCGTGGCCGGCGCGCAGCGACGCCTCGAGAACGCGCTGGCCCTCGTCGGGATCGTCGGTGAGCACGCGCGGGATCGTGAGCGGCGCGGCGATGGCGTCGAGCGTGGCGGCGCGCTCGGAGAGCGGCGCGTCGAGCAGGTCCTCGCCGTCGACGTGCAGGATGTCGAACAGGAACGTCACGATGTCGTCCGGCGGCGCGTCGCTGTCGATCAGCGACACCGTGTCCTGAAACGCGGCCGGGCCGCCGTCGCGCATCCACAGCGCCTCGCCGTCGAGCACGACCTGGCTGACCGGCAGGCGCCGCACCGCCTCGACGATCCCGGGCATGGTCGGCGTGATGTCGTTGAGGTTGCGCGTGTAGATGCGGACCTCGTCGGCGCGGCGGTGAATCTGGATCCGGATCCCGTCGAGCTTCCACTCGACCGAGGCGCGCTCGAAGCTGGTCACCGCCTCGGCGACGGTCGTGGCAGTCGACGCGAGCATCGGGAGGATCGGGCGGAAGATCTCGAAGCCGACCTCGCGGAGCCCGTCCTCGCCGTCGGTGATCGCGATCTCCGCCGTGCGGCTCAGGTCTCCCGACAGCATCAGCGCGCGGCGCACGAGCTCTCCGCGAACGCCGGCGGCCCTGGCGACCGCGTCGGCCATCACCCCGGCGAGCGCGCCCTGGCGGAGCTCGCCGGTGAACAGCCTCCGCAGGAACGTCGCCTCCGGCCCCGTCGCCCGGCGGAGCAGCTCGGTGAGCAGCGCCCGGCGGGTCTCAGCCGACCCGGAGCCGGTGGCCCGTTCGATCTCCCCGATCGCGCGATCGACGTCGGCCACGGTGAGCGACGGGTGCTCGGCGGGATCGGTCTCGATCGCGTAGATCGTCCGGTAGCCGACGCCGACGCGGCCCTGGCGAGGAGCCCCGGACAGGAACCCGACGCAGATCGGGACCTCGGTCGCGTCGAGCGCTCTCAGCAGGTCGGCGAGGATCGCGACCTTGCGCGACCGCGAGCTCGTCTCACTGACGAGCGTCGATGCGGTGACCACATCGCCTAACAGCGTCATCCGGTCCTACCGTACGGGAGGCCGGGGCGCGCGGTGGTTCAGCGGCTGGGTTTCAGCTCGTAGAAGCCGAGCGCTCGGAGCCGGCCGGACCGGACCTCGACCGCGTCCGCGTAGCCGGCGAACGCGTCGCGCGCCGCCGCCGGATCGGTGCCGGTCGACCGGGCGTGATACGTCGACATCGCCACGAACTCCTCCCGCCACGCGCGGCACAGCTCCTCGTGGCGCCAACGCTTGCGCTTGGGCGCGCGAATCCTCTCGAGGTGCGCGATCAGCTCGCTGAACGCCCGCGCGGTCTCGCGCATGGATGCGTTTCGGTCGCGGTCGCTGTCGGCGGCGAGCGCGTTGAGCGCGTCGCAGTAGCGCTGCTCCTCGGGCGTGCTCGCCGCGGCGCTCAGCGCTTCGCGCAGCTCGGTCGTGCGCATCCGAGCTTCGATCACGTCCAGCGCGCGCTGCGCTCGGACGGTCGCGCCGCCACCGCGAAGCGTGTCGGCTTCCATCAGCGCCGCAATCAACCGCTGCGCCGGCTCGGCCAGCCGCTCAGGCACGGTGAGGCGGCGGATCTTCCGCAGGCGGTCTCGCTCGGCGCTGCGGTAGCGGTGCCGCGCGACTCGCAGCGCCCGGGCCGCGCGCGTTACGGCAATCCTGACCCGCCACCTGTAGCCGATCGACATGCCGCGGATCGTCCTCGCGCGTCGCGCCGGCGACAAGCCACCCCAGGGTCACATCTCCACACCGGTGTTGTGTCGTGCCGCTCGGGCGTGGAAGATACGCCACGTGTCTGCCCCCGCCGCCCCGGGATCGGCCGAAGGATTCGAGTCGATCACCGTCGCCTCCGCCGACGGATCCACCACCGCGGAGTTCGTCCCCGCGGCCAACATGCTGTGCTGCTCGTTCGTGGTCGACGGCGATGAGCTGCTCGACCGCCGGCGCGGCGTGGGCGCCTACGCCGAGCAGGGCAAGACGATGGGCATCCCGCTGCTGTACCCGTGGGCGAACCGGCTAGAGCGGTTCGGGTATGAAGCGGCGGGCAAGGAGGTGACGCTCTCGACCGAGGACGCGCGGATCCCGCGGGACGGCAACGGGCTGCCGATCCACGGCGTGCTGCCGGGGCTGCTCCGCTGGGAGCCCGAGGAATCCGGAACGGGCGATGCCGTCGCCGCCCGGTTGGGCTGGCGCTCGCCGGAGCTGCTCGGACTGTTTCCGTTCGCTCACGAGGTTCGCGTCGAGGCGAGCGTCGGCGAGGCCGAGCTGACGATCGCGACGACCGTCACCGCCGGCGACGACGGACCGGTGCCCGTGTCGTTCGGCTACCACCCCTACACGCGCGTACCCGGCGCGGGCCGGGACGACTGGCAGGTGACGCTCGGCGCGTCGGCGCAGATCGTGCTCGACGAGCGCTGGATCCCGACCGGCGAGCGCGCGCCGATCGGAGGGCTGTCGTTCCCCCTGGCCCGGGCCAGCCTCGACGACGCATACGACGCGGCCGCGGCGCCGGCAACGTTCGCGGCCGCCGCCGGTGGGTTGAAGCTCGCCGTCGAGTACCTGTCCGGCTACCCGTTTGCGCAGGTGTTCGCTCCCCCCGGACAGGAGTTCATCTGCTTCGAGCCGATGACCGCGCCGACCAACGCACTGAACAGCGGCGACGGCCTCACGCTGGTGGCGCCCGGGGAGTCGTACCGCGCGGAGTTCCGGATCGCCCTCTCGCGGAGCGGCTGATGCCGGCCGGCGGCGTGCGGGTGGTCTGCTGTCAGATCGCCCCCGCCGTCGTCCACCCCGAGACGAGCCGCTCGCGCGCGGTCGAGGCGGTGGCGGCCGCGGTCGCGGCCGGCGCGCAGATCGTGGTGCTGCCCGAGCTGGTCACCAGCGGCTACGTGTTCGCCTCGCTTGAGGAGGCTCGCGCCGCCGCGTTCCCGGCCGAGGGCGAGTGGTTCGCGGGGTGGGCGCGGGAGGCCGCCCGGGTCGATGCGGTCGTGATCGGGGGATTCTGCGAGCGGGGCCCGGACGGGCGGCTGTTCAACAGCAGCGCGCTCGTTGACGGCGGCGGGCTCCGGGCCGTGTACCGCAAGCTCCACCTCTGGGGCGAGGAGCCTCGCTGGTTCTCGGCCGGGGATCGGCCGGCTCCGGTGCTCGACACCGGCCACGGCCGGATCGGGCTCGCGGTCTGCTACGACATCGAGTTCCCCGAGCTCACCCGCGGCCTGGCGCTGGCCGGCGCCGAGCTGCTCGCGGTGCCGGCGAACTGGCCGCGCGAGCCTCGGCCGATCCTCCAATCGCTGGCGGCGACGACCGCGTACCTGAGCCGGGTGTACGTCGCGGTATGCGACAGGTGCGGCAGCGAGCGGGGGCTCGAGTTCGAGGGCGGTAGCGTGATCGCGGGGCCCGACGGCGGGCTGTGCGCCGGACCCGTCGTCGGCGGAGGACCGCAGACGCTCGCCGCCGACTGCGACCTGGGTGAGGCCCGGCGCAAGCGCAACGGGCCTCACAACGATGCCTTCGCCGACCGCCGGCCCACGTACTACGCCGAGGCGCTGAGCCGCGAGTGAGTGCCCGGTCGTGCGAAACGTCCACGTCCGAGCTACGCTGGACGCGGCGCGCGAGGTCGCCGCCGGTCCGCGGAAAGGGACGTTCCCACCTCGAGACGGTGGGTGCTGACGGAGCGCTGATGTCCTCTCCGGCCCGGACGCGGACGCGGGCAAGCGGAGGTGGCCATCATGCCCCAAGCACCACGCGAAGTCGATCACACCCTCCCGACCGTCGAGCGCGTGGAGCACCATCGCAAGGCTGCGAAGGAGCTGCTGCGCGCGACGCGGGCCGGTCAGCCCGGTGCGCTTGCGGAACCGGACGTGTTCGGTGAACGGCTCGGCCACGAGCTCGGGGTCGACCGGACGTGCGTCGATCTCCTGATCGAACGGGGCAGCGATCTCGACGGTCCGCTCGGCCTCGCTGCCGGCGCCGGTCGTGTCGACAGCCTCGAACACTTCCTCGCCGGCCGTGGTGGGTTGATCGCCGCCGCCTACCGGGACCGACCGAACCCGGCCGACGTCGGCGTCGACGTCGACCGGCCGAACGACTTCAACGGCGACAACGCGATCGGGTGGGGGCAGTACGTCGTGGAACAGGAACGGCCGGGCGACCCCCGCGTCACCGCCGTCCGAGACCTGCGCAGCCTGGGCTCGCGCCCGCTCGTGTGGGGCGAGTCTCAGCCGGCGCGGTAGCCGCCGCTCCTCACGCGTTGGCGGGAGCGGCGCGCACGAGCTCGCGCTCGATCTCGTCGGCCCAGTCGATGCTCTCGCCGCGCTCCGCGCGCGACTGTCGAATCAGCGACAGGTTGTACGCGGTGCTCTTGGGCTCCCACCGCTCCCGGACCACCGCCAGCGCGGCCGTGGCGCCGGCGATCGCCTCCCCGCGGTCCCGGTCGACGACGCCGAGCTCGATCCGGGTCGCGTGGTCCCAGTAGTCGGGGGCGCCACCGTCGATCCGCCGCCGGTTCGAGTACCGCACGACCGGGATCAGATCCCGCTGCGCGGCGCCACCGGGATCTCGGATCTCCATCAGCGTGATCGCGTTGATGCCCGGGTACGCGTCGCGCCAATCGGCTTCGAACCCCCGGCGGTAGGCGTCGATCGCCTGGTCGAGGTAGCCCTGGCCCTTGAGGATCGAGTCGCCTCGCGCCTCCTCCCACCGATCCTTGTAGACGCGGCCGAGCAGCCCATAGGTCTCGCTGCTGGGACCGTGGTCGTCGACGACCGAGAGCAGCTGACGCTCGGCATCGTCCGAGCGCCCCGCGCGGTTGAGGGCGAGCCCGTACTGCTCGCGGACGAGCACCGTCCGCCGCACGGGCTCGGGCATCGACTCGACCAGCCGGATCATGTCCTCCCACGCTCCGGTGGCGCGGTAGGAGAGGAGCAGGTCGACGAGGATCCCGGCCTCGACGTCGTCGAGCGGGCCGAGGTCATTCTCGGTCGCCCGCACGGCGTCCTCGCCCTGCTTTCGGGCCTGGGCGAGCCGCTGCTTCGCCGCCGCCGAGTACGCGGCCCGCTCGCGGAACACGTCGGTCTTCAGCCGGTCGATCTCCGGGCGCGGGAGGTCGCCGATGAGCTGGAACACCGGGCTGTCGGTGTCCGACTCCCGAGCCGCCTCGAGCGCCTTGACCACCGCTGCGCGGTCTCCGTCCGGATCCGCCGGGCGCCCGGCGCCGTCGAGGCGGTCCGGCAGCACGCGGTCCGGAGCGAGGTCGAACGGGATCCGCTTGACGTCGGCGCTCACCAGCACGGTCGAGTACGGCCGCACCGCGTGCCGCACGCCGACCTCGTAGAACACGTTCGCATTCGCGGTCGTCAGGTCAGCGATCGCGTAGTCGGCGAGGATCAGCCGCTCGTACATCGGCTTGTGGATCAGGCCGCCCACGACCTCCTGGTCCGCGCGCAGCGGGTCGAGCCCGGCCGCCCGGATCGCCGGTGCGAGCAGGTCGTCATAGACCGCGTCGAAGTCGACCGACCCCCCTTGTCCGTCGGGCTTGACGCCGAACGGCATCACGACGAAGCAGAGGGGGGTCTGCGCCACCGCCATAGCCTACGCGCGCCGGAGCGTGGCGGGCTCGGATCTACCCGCCGCTGTGTCCGGACCGCTCCACCGCGTTGACCACATCCCGCACGTACACGAGATGCTCGCGCATCGCCCGCTCGGCCGCGCCCGGGTCACCGCGCACGATCGCCTCGAGCAGATCACGGTGCTGGTCGGCAATCACGCTGACCACGACCGCGGGCTCGATGACTGCGGCCAGGCGCGGCTGGAGCACGTCGACGATCCATCCGCTGAACGCGCCGGCCAGCCGGTTGTCGGCGATCTGCGCGATCAGGTGATGCAGCCGCGCGTCCGCCTCGAGCGTGCGGTCGTGATCGGTCGCCGCCTCGTTGACCTCGTCGACCAGCGCTCGCAGCACGACCACATCCTGCTCGTTGGCGCGCGCCGCGGCGAGACCGGCAAGCGGGACCTCGATGAGCATCCGTGTCTCGAGCAGCTCGTCGAGTCCGATGCTGTGAGCGTCGAGCATCGTCGCCACCGCGGCGTTGACGCTCAGCTCGATGCCCTGCTCCGGCGTCGCCGCGACGAAGATCCCGCCGCCCGGCCCCTTCGTGGCGCGGACCAGGTGCTCACTCGAGAGCATGCGCAGGGCCTCGCGCAACGTCGGTCGGCTGACGCCGAACTCGCGTGCGAGGTCCTCCTCGCGACCGAGCCGGTCCCCGGGCTGGAGCTGCTCGGCGGCGACGACGCTGCGAATGCGCTCGGCCACGGCGTGGCTCGTGCTGGGCGTCGCGGCCGCGTCGACGCCGCCGGACGGCGGGGTCATCGCGAGATCCGATCGCGCGTTTCGTGCCCCGAGGGAGCCTGGCGCATGTCGACGACCCGGCGCACCTTGCCGATGTACGTGGGGAGGATCCCCGGCTTGAGCGGAACGATCCGCACCCGCAATCCCAGGCGGGTCCGCAGCCGAGCCTGGATCGCACGGCCCTGGCCGGGTTGGCTGAGCTCGACCTCGACCTTGACCTCGTCCATCGCGGTCGGCTCGGTGTAGAACGTGATCCGGAACTCGCCGAGCTCGTCGAACTCGCGCAGCACCTGCTCAATCGCGGACGGAAACACGTTCATGCCCCGGATCACGACCATGTCGTCGGTGCGGCCGAGGATCCCGCCGGGAAGCCAGCGGTCGGTGTGGCCGGCGGGACACCGATCCTCGCAGCACTCGACGACGTCCCCGGTGCGGTAGCGAATCGCGGGGAAGCCCCTGCGCCCGATCGCGGTCACGATCAGCTCACCGACATCGCCGGCGGCGACCCGATCCTCGGTTCCGGGGGCGACGATCTCGGCGACGAATTCGCGCTCGTTGACATGGACGCCGCCGCCCGCGGCGCACGGATAGCCAAACGCGCCGACCTCGGACAGACCGGCATGGTCGAAGCATCGTGCTCCCCAGAGCGACTCGATCTGCGAGCGAACCGCCGGCAGCGACGCCCCCGGCTCGCCCGTGCAGATGATCCTCGTCACCGACGACATCGCGTCCTCGAGGCCCTTCTGATCGGCGACGGTCGCGAGCCGGACCGCGTAGGAAGGGGTGCAGACCAACGTCGTCGCCGAGTACTCCCGGATCGTCTCCAGCCGCTGGACGGAGTCCATTCCGCCGAGCGCGATCCGGTTCGCGCCGACCGCGCCGGCCCCCTCGTAGGAGGCCCAGAACTGGACATACGGTCCGAACGAGTAGGCGAGCGCGACCAGGTCCGCGGGGCCGACCCCGGCGGCGGCAAACACGTCGTGCAGGCACCCCCGCCACCAGTCCCAGTCCTCCTCGGTGTCGAGGACCCGGAGCGTGGAGCCGGCGGTGCCGCTCGTCTGGTGCAGATGGACGTAGCGGTCGCGGGGGTAGGTCAGGTTGCGGCCGAACGGCGGGTGCGCCTGCTGATCGCGCAGCAGATCGTCCTTGTCGACCGGCCGGATCTGGCGCAGGTCATCGAGCGAGTGAAGAACGACGCCGTCGAGCCGGTCACGCTGGAACTCGTTCGACTCGGCCACCTCCCCGATCAAGCCGTTCAGGCGCTGGAGCGTCGATTGCTCGTTGCGGGCGGGCGACAGGCTCCGGGCGGTCACGGTACGGCCGGACATTTAGCCCTGGTTTGGGGGAAATGTCAAGCAAGTGCACAATCAGGCGAAAAAGATTTGACATTTTGTGAGTAGACAGACTAATCTGCCGCCCGCCAATTGCTAGCCGTCCGCAGGCGCCGGTCCTGCCGATGGCGAGCGGAGACGGAGAGAGATGAGGAGCAACTGGCGGACGCCACGGTGCGCACGACCGCATCGTTCAACGGTGTGTTGGATCGCGAGCGCTATCGCGACGGCGGCGCTCTACGCGGGCCTGCTGGCGACGGGGGCTGCCGCAAGCCCGGGCTCGAG
>Ga0335078_10018527_pt1 | contig 10354 bp, 7 predicted proteins | sample Lox_Sample_32_FD_206711 | JGI IMG/M metagenome (GOLD analysis project Ga0335078, IMG submission 206711) | Soil microbial communities from Loxahatchee National Wildlife Refuge, Florida, United States - Lox_Sample_3.2 | ecosystem: Environmental > Terrestrial > Soil > Wetlands | place: USA: Florida...
GGCGGCGCATCGGGTCTGGGCGCGGCTACAGTGCGGCTTCTTATTGCCGAGGGCGGAAACGTCGTCCTCGCCGACCTCGATCGCACCGCGGGCGAGAAACTTGCCGCCAAACTCGGCAGCGCCGCCTGCTTCGCACTTACCGACGTCACCAGCGAACACGACGCCCAGACCGCGGTCGATCTTGCGCTTCAGGCTTTCGGCCATCTCCATGGGCTAGTGAACTGCGCAGGCATCGCGCCCTCGGAGAAGGTCGTCGGCCGCGATGGTTCGCATCGCCTCGACAGCTTCGCAAAGGCCGTCAATATCAACCTCATCGGCACCTTCAACATGATCCGTCTTGCCGCCACGGCCATCGCCAAAGAAGAGCCCAACGCAGAAGGCGAGCGCGGCGTCATCGTCAACACGGCATCCATTGCGGCATTCGACGGCCAGATCGGCCAGGCCGCCTACGCGGCTTCAAAAGGCGGCGTCGCCGCGCTCACACTGCCCGTCGCGCGCGAGCTGGCGCGCTCCGGAATCCGCGTCGTGACCATTGCGCCAGGGATCTTCGAAACGCCCATGATGACTGCATTCCCGCAAGGGGTGCAAGACGCGCTCGCCCAAAGCGTTCCCTTCCCACCGCGCCTCGGCCGCCCCGAGGAGTTCGCCGCCCTCGTCCGCCATATCGTCGAAAACCCCATGCTCAACGGCGAAACCATCCGCCTCGACGGCGCACTGCGCATGCCGCCGCGTTAATGCTCCAGCCGCTCTGCGGCATACAGATTTGGGACGCCGTCGGGGCGCCGTGACATTTCGATTCAGCTTCGCAGTATAGGTTCCGGTTGTCCCGGCGCTGCGGCGCGCGGAGCCATCGGCATCGTGCGAAGCCGCGTCCCCGTTGCAGCAAAAATGGCGTTTCCTACTGCGGGCGCAATGCCGCAGATGCCGGTTTCGCCCGCTCCCGCTGAAGGCAAATCTTTCCGGTCGAGCAGAACAATTTCGATCTGCGGCGTGTCGCTGAAACGCGGCAACCTGTATTGCGCGAACGAGGCATTCTGAATCTGCCCATCGGCAAACAAAATCTGCTCAAAGAGTGCGCCGCCCTGCCCCTGCACAATCGCCCCCGACAACTGGTTGCGCAGGCCGTCGGGATTGACGATCGCCCCCGACTCCCACGCCTGCACTACGCGGCGCACGCGCACCTTCTTGCTGGCCGGATCGATCTCCACCTCGGCACATGTCGCCACATAACCGCCCTTCTCCGTTCCGCCCGCAATCCCGAAGCCGCGTTCTGGGGTGGATTTCGACTGCTCCCAGCCGAATTTGCCGGCAGCCGCCGCAAACACCGCCCGCAGCCGCGCATCGGTCAGGTTTCTTGAGCGAAATGCGAGCGGATCGATCCCGGCGGCGTGCGCCAGCGAATCCATCGCCGACTCGCGGGCAAAGTGGTTCGCGGCGGCCGCGAGCGAGCGGTATGAGCCCTGCCGCAGCGGCGAATCCGCTGCGCGGTACTGAATGATCTGGTTGGCAATTGCGTAGGGCGTGCCGATTCCGGCATTCCCGGAATTGTAGTTGTGAAACTCCCATGCCACGAGCGTTCCATCGCGCCGCGCACCCGCGCGAATCTCAATTACACCGGCGGGTCGGAAATACGCCCAAGTGAATTCCTCGCGCCGCGTCCATTCCAGCTTCACAGGCTTGCCGGTCGCCCTGGCCAGGCGCGCTGCCTCCACCGCTGCCTCGCCGGTATGCTTGCCGCCATATCCGCTGCCCATGTCCGGCTGGATCACGCGCACGTTTTCTGCAGGAATCTTCAGCGCCGAGGCCAGTTCGTCGCGCACACCGAACGGACGCTGGGTTCCGGTCCAAACGGTCAGTTTGTCGCCGTCCCACTCCGCAACCGCTGCGCGCGGCTCCAGCGGCGCGTGCGCAATGTACTGGATGGTGTATTGCTCGTCGATCTTGATCTCGGCCGTGTCCATCGCCTGCGCTACCGATCCGGCTACGTACTGCGGCCTTTCCGCGCGTCCACCTACGGAACCATTCTTCAGCACGTCGAAGAGCTCGCGGTTCGAGGGCTGCGTGGGCACATCCCATTTGGCCTGAATTGCCTCAACTGCGCGCTGCGCAGCCAAGGGATCTGCCGCCACCACACCCGTGAAATCGCCGTCGCGCACTAGGGTTACGCCGTCGAGTTTCTCCGCGGCACTGGTGTCGATGGATTGGAGCATGGCCTTGAAGCCATCGGGGCGCAAAACGGCGCCGAACAGCATCCCCGGCCGCGCAATGTCAGACGGATACGCATGCCTGCCGGTCACAAAATCACGCCCTTGCGCCTTGGGAACCGCAGTGCCCGCAATCTTCCACGCACTCGCCGGCGTTAACGCATCATCGTTCGAGACAACCTTCACCAGATTCTCGCCTCGGGTCAGCTCGCCATAGCTCAACGAGCGCCCCGTCTTGGCATCGAGCACCTTGCCATCCGCGGCCGTCAGGGTTGCCGGGTCCACCTGCCAACGCTCTCCCGCCATTTCCAGCAGCATTTGCCGGGCCGCCGCCGCCATGGTGCGAAGCTGCGGGCCCATGGTCGGTGTGGTGCGGCTGCCAAAGGTGCCCATGTCGTACGGCGTCAGGGCCGTATCGCCCATTACCATCTCGATCGCATCGAATGCCACGCGCAATTCTTCCGCTACCAGTTGCGCCAGCGAAGTGCGGATATTCTGGCCCACCTCTGCCTTACCCGTGAACACCTTCACGCCACCATCGGCGGCAATGTGCAGCCATGCGCTCAAATCTTTGGGCAGCTCGTGTTCGCTGAATCGTCTTCCCGATTCCTGCGCAAATGCTGAAGCGCTGCCCAGGCCCACGAAAAGCCCGCCGCCAAACAGCTTCAGAAAGTCGCGGCGATCGAACTCCAGTCCGCCGGGGGGATTCCAGGACCCACCCTCGTAAAACTCGCGCTCGAATTCGCTGTGCTGTCTCATCGCCCGGCTCCTTGAATTTGTGCCGCGCGTTGGATCGCTACCAGGATGCGTGCGTAGGTTCCGCACCGGCACACATTCCCGTTCATGGCCGCAACAATCTCGCGCTCACTTGGCTTGCGTGCATCGCGAAGCAACGCCGTGGCGCTCATGATCATGCCTGAAGTGCAGTAGCCGCACTGGAATGCGCCCTCGTCGAGGAAAGCCTGCTGCACCGCGCTCAGCTTGCCATCGTGTTCGAGACCTTCAATCGTCACGATCTTCGAATGGGCCGCTGCGCCCGCGGATGTCAGGCACGAGCGCGTGGCGCGCCCATCGAGCAGGACGGTGCAGGCTCCGCACTGGCCTTCGCCGCAGCCATAGCGGGTCCCCGTCAAATGCAGGCGGTTGCGCAACACCCAAAGCAGCGGCTCGCCGGCAGGAGCGCTCACACTCACACGCGTACCATTGACATCAAGAACTAGGTTGCCCATTGCCTGCTCCCGTTTTTGCCGCCTGGGCTCTGGGATAGACCTTTTTCCGATCGAATCCCATTCGAGAATCCGATCTTCGGCGGAACAGATCAGGGACTCAGTGTAGAACTTTAGCTTGTCGCGCGCACGGAGTCGGCAGGCGTCGAGGGTATCCGTCCAAGCTTCATTTGAGGGGGTAACAAGCTGACTTGCTGACTCGCTGACCTGCTCAATCGCCAGCGTATCTCGTCCGAGCTTTGCTTGGGCTAGCTCTCACGCTCCCGCCAGCGCCGCGTGCGCCGCTCCGGAGCCGGTCTCCGGCGGCTCCGCAATCGCGGGTGTCCCGTCCAAGCTCTGCTTGGGCGGGGAATTCACCGGCACGTGCGCCAGCTCCCACGCCGAGCGGTCTTTGAGCAACTGCGCCACCAGAGCGGTGTGCATGGCGTGGCCTGCGCGCATCGCCACTACATGTCCTTCGAGCCTACGGCCGGCCAGCGCCAGATCGCCGATCAGGTCCAGCACCTTGTGCCGCACATACTCGTCGGGAAAGCGCAGCGGACCGTTCTCCGGGCCTTTTGGCCCCAAAACGATCGCATTCTCCGGGCTCGCGCCGCGGATTAGCCCCATGTCGCGCAATTTGCGCTCGTCGGCCTTGTAGCCAAACGTGCGCGCCGGGGCAATCTCCGTCCCATACATCTCTGCAGCCAGGTCCACACAGGTCTTTTGCCGACCGATAGGCGCAGGAAAATCGATGGTGTACGAAACCCGGTAGCCGGTCCCCGGGTATAGGCCGATGAACTTGTCGCCCTCGCGCACTTCCAGCGGGTGCAAAATGCGCAATGTCTCGCGCCGCCTCCGCTGTTCGCGTATGCCGACGCGCACAAACGCCTCCACGTAGGGCAGGGCGCTGCCATCCAGAATCGGGAGTTCCAGGTTGTCGATCTCCACAATGACGTTGTCTAGCCCCGAGCCGATGAAGGCCGAGAGCAGATGCTCGGTGGTGGAGATGAGCACGCCCTGGCGCATCAGGCTCGTCGCGTAGCTGACTTTGGCCACATTGCGCCCGGTCGCCGGGATTTCGAAGTTGTCCAGGTCCGTGCGCCGGAAGACAATGCCCGACCCAGCGGCGGCAGGCAATAGCCGCATCGTCACCGGTGCCCCGGAATGCAGCCCCACTCCCGAAAATTCGAGCGGTGCCGCGATCGTCTGTTCCAGGTGCGCAGTTTGAGCCAAGGATCCTCTCCGAACATGAAAAGCCGTGTCTAATCTTCAGATTAGACCGCAGGAGGGAATCCTGTCCTGTGGCAAATTTGCCACACTGTGACCATCCGCTCCGATCCGGGGACACTATCCCGATTTGCAAAAAGACGCCACTCTAAGTGTCATAGAATCAGAGAGTCTGTCACTGTTGCAGCGGTGCATCCGGGAGACAAAGGAGTAGTATGCCAAACGCGGCCGAAGCCCCCATTCCCATGCGCGCCCTGTTGGCCGGGGCGCGGCGCAAGGAGCACTCCCTTCTCGACCTCACGCGCAAACTCGTCGCGGCCGAGTCGCCCTCGGACTCAAAATCTGCGGTCGACGCCTGCGTGGCTCTCGCCGCCGCGCACTTCAAGCAAATCGGCGGCCGCGCCAAGCTCCATCGGCAGCGGCAATTCGGCAATATCCTCGAGGTCCGCTTTGGCCCGCGACCTGCGCCGCCGCGCGACCACGCGAAACCCATTCTCCTCCTCGGCCATCTCGACACCGTCTGGCCCGTGGGAACGCTCACTTCGATGCCTTGCCGCGTGCGCGATGACCACCTTTGGGGCCCCGGCGCCCTCGACATGAAGGCGGGCACCGCCATGGCCGCGACCGCCCTCGAGCTGCTCGTGGAAGCCGATCTTCTGCGCCGCGAAATCATCGTCCTCTTCAACGGCGACGAGGAGATCGGCAGCCCCGCATCGCGGCCCATCACCGAAGCGCTCGCCCGGCAGTGCGCCGCTGTTTACGTTCTCGAGCCCGCGCAAGGACTGGCCTATAAAACCGCGCGCAAAGGCATCGGTGACTGGCACATTCAAGTGAAAGGTATCGCCGCCCACGCCGGCGTGGACTTCGAAAAAGGCGCCAACGCCCTCCTTGAGCTCGCGCGCATCATCGTAACGGTTAGCAAATGGACCGATCTCAAGCGCGGACTCACAGTCAGCGTTGGCGTGGCTGCCGGCGGCAGCAAGAGTAATGTGGTTCCTGCCGAAGCCTGGGCCGACATCGACGTGCGCATTCCCCGCCTCGCCGACGGCCCGCGCATTGCGCGCAGATTTTCCGCCCTCCGCCCCGCCGATCCCCGCTGCAAACTGACCGTTACAGGCGGCATCAACCGCCCTCCTATGGAGCGCAGCCGCGGAACTTTGCGGCTCTTGCGCAAGGCACAGGCGCTCGCCAGCGAGCTTGGTTTCGAGCTCCAGGAAGCCTCTACCGGCGGCGGATCAGACGGCAACTTCACCGCGGCGCTGGGCATTCCCACGCTCGACGGCATGGGCGCGGTGGGCAAGGGCGCGCACGCGCGGCACGAATCGGTGTTTCTTGAGCACCTGGCACCACGCACTGCGCTTCTGGCCGGCATGCTGATCGGCTGAAGTTCGCTCGGGTCAAGCCCGGGAAATGCGAGATATGCCCAAGGCCGCCTCCCGCTTGATACACTCCATGTTGGAATCCATCCAGGGATAGGTCCAACTATGAATCGCTACGTCCTTGCCCTCTTCCTCGCGGCAGCAACCTTTGCCGCCAGCGCCCAAACTTCGTCGAAACCATCGACCTCAACATCGCCGGCCACAAAGAGCACCACAACCTCCACATCGCCGGCCACCAAAAGCGCGGCAACTGCCAGCACCGCCTCCACCACGACTGCGGGTCCGCCCGCGCCGTGGATTAAGCTCCCGCCCGGCGTGCCCGCTGCCGTGCACGGCCCCGTTAAAACCGTTCCCATCACGGTGCACTACTATGACATCAAGGTCGGCACCGGCCCGGAGGGCGAATCCGGTAAACTCTGGCACCTCAAGTACACCGGATGGCGCGTCGCCGATGGCGTCATGTTCGACTCGTGGGATAAACACCCGCAGCCCATAATCGGCCCCGACGGCAAGCCCGAGCTTGGCACCGACGGCAAACCCAAATTGGGCGCTCCGCAACCCATGCCGTTCCCACAGGGCGTTGGCGGCGTCATTCCCGGCTTCGATTTCGGACTTGCCGGCATGAAGGTTGGAGGCAAGCGCCGCATCTTCATTCCCTGGCAGTTGGCCTATGGACAGCGCGCCCTGCCGCCGCAGCCGGCTCGGCCTCCCGGAACGTTCGCTTTCCCCGGCATTCCTGCCAAGTCCGATCTCATCTTCGACGTGGAACTCGTGGAAGTGACTGAGATGCCGCCGCCGCATCCGCCCATGCCGCCCGCTCAACCCAGGCCCGCAGTTCCCCCGCACCCCGGAGCCAGCGCGCCACCAAACGCTGCACCCCCGGCGCCGGCAACTTCGGGAGCGCCCGCTGCCAAGGCTCCGGCTCAGCCCTCAACGCCATCATCGACGCCCGCGCCAAATGCCAAGCCTGCACCACCCGCCGCGCCTGCGCCGACGCCCAGCCCAGCACCATCCACGACACCTGCCCAAACGCAGCCGAAGTGAGCGTCTACCCAAGTCCCACCGTGCCCCACCCTTTTCCGCGCTACCTGCGGAGAAGGGTGGGACGGCATGACCCTCAACTTATTTCTCTGAATCCAGCAGGAAAATCAGTGGCCTGCGTCCGGGTTTTGGGGCCCGGTCAAGGGCCTGCCAACTCGCGAACGTGCGCGCGAGCGCACGCAAACTCGCAACGTCGCGCATCGACGCTGACTTGCCGACTCGCTAACTTGCCGACCGGCTGACTTGCCGGGTGCCCCGTCCAAGCTTTGCTTGGGCGGGCGATCGTTACAGCTTCGGGTGCAGCTTCTCAAACCCCGTCGCCTCCTGAAAAGCGCGCGCAAACGCCGCCACCTTTGCGTCCTGATACAGCGCGCCGAGAAACGTGATCGAAACCGGCGTGCCCGGCCCGCCAATGTCGTCGTGGTCGCCGTCGTCGATCAGTGGCGGCTTGGGCGCGTCGTCTCCGCGCAATCCGTTGGGCACAATCACGGCCGGATTCCCCGTGAGATTCGTCGCAATCAACTGCGCGTCGGTTGAGGGCGTCACAATCACGTCAACCTGTTCGAAAATCGCCGCCATCCCCCGCACGGCCAGCGTGCGCGCCCGGTTCGCCTGGATGTACTCGACCGCCGGATAGAAACGCGCCACGCGAAAATCGTTCGGCCAGTCCTCCGGACCCTGCTCCGTCAGTAGCCGATCCCGGCCCGTCATGGTCAGGTCGTCAAAGGCCGCTGCCGCCTCGGCCGTCAGCAGCGGAACCATCGCATCCCACGGCAGCTTCGGCAGCTCCACAGGAATCAGATTGACTCCCATCCCGCGCAGCTTTTCGAGCGCCGCCTGTTCGTACCGCCGGTCGTACTCGCGCCGCGCCCGCTCGTCCACCAACACGGCGTTCGCGTCCTCGCGTTTCTTTTTGTCTTCGGCGGATTCGCCCGGCGCAGCCTCTTTGAGCTTCAATGGCGGCAGCGGATCGAATTCGCTTTTGAGATACCCGACCCGCAATTGCTTCCAGTCGAACCCCGGATTCCACTCGAACCCCGCCGTCGCCGCCGAAATGTCCTTCCCATCCGGCCCCGCAATCGCCTCCAGCACCAGCGCACAATCCTCCACCGAGCGGCAGATCGGCCCCAGCTTATCCATCGTCCAGCTCAGCGCCATCGCGCCTGTGCGCGGCACCAGCCCGAAGCTAGGCCGCAATCCCGTCGTTCCGCAGCGCGTCGAGGGCGACGAGATCGAGCCCAGCGTTTCAGAGCCCAGCGCAAACCCCACGCACCCTGCGGCCACCGCGCTCGCCGACCCCGCCGACGATCCGCTCGACCCCTGCGCCGGATTCCACGGGTTGCGCGTCCGCCCGCCAAACCACTTGTCGCCCATGGCCAGCGCGCCCAGCGAAAACTTGGCAATCAAAACCGCTCCAGCCTCGTCGAGCCTTTGCACCACTGTCGCGTCTTCGTCGAACGACTGGTGCTCGAACCCTCCCGCGCCCCAAGTCGTCGGGTAGCCCTTCACGGCCAGCAAATCCTTAGCGCCCCAGGGAATCCCGTGCAGCGGCCCGCGACAATGCCCCGCGGCAATCTCCGCGTCCGCCTTTTTCGCCTGCGCAATGGCTCGCTCCTCGGTGAGCGTGATGACAAAGTGCAGCTTCGGGTCGTAACGCTTCAGGCGCTCGATGTACATCTGGGTAAGTGCCAGCGAGGTGATCTTTCGGGTGGCCAGGAGCTTACCCAGATCTGCGATCGCCCCGAAAGCAAGATCTTCGATATGCGGCGGAGCAACAAGCCTCGACTCCCCGTTCCAACCAAGCATGGCCTCAGTACCGGCACACGCATCCGGCATATCCAGAAACGGATAAGGCTCCTTGCAAATCGGCTCTTCCTCGGCGACGGCCTTCCCCGGATGAAACACAAACGCCGGCGGCACATTGTTCCCCATCTTCAACGCCCGAATCTCGGCATACGCATCGCGCTGGTCGCTCAGCCCGTCGAGCATCATCTTCTTCTGCTCCGCCGTGAACGGCCCCACCCCCGCCAGCTCCGCCGCCCGGTCCAGCATCTCGTCGGTGATCTTCGGCAGCGCCGGCGGCTTGGCCTCAGCCCCTGCTCCCGGACGCACGCCCGTGCCAGCAGTCGTGCCTGTCCCCGCAGTCGCGCCCGCGCCAGAACCACCCTCCTGCGCCTGCGCCGCAAGCGTGTACAAAATCCCCGGCAACAGCGGCGAAGCCATCCCCGCGCCTGTGCATGCATTCAAAAAAGCCCTTCGATCGAGAGCCATGCGCAAAAATCCTTTCTGAACCAAGAAAGTTCTATCCGAGAACTAAAGCCGAACACTGCGCCGAAGCATTCGCGCATTTGCGCGGTGCTCACGGGCACTCGACCGGCACGAACGCCACGCGCATCTCAGCGACTTCGATGTTGTTGAGGCCGGCCTTCACGCTGGGGTCGCCGTTGCCCAATGCGCGCGCCTCGTCCTCGCTGGCAGCGCGCACCACCAGAATGCCGAAAACGCCCTTCGGATCGAGCACCGGCCCGCCGAACAGGCACACGCCCTTCGCGTTCAGATCCTTCCAGTAGGCAAAGTGCTCGTCCATCAGCGCCTGCTCGGCAGCCGAAGCATCCTTATCGAAGGTGGGCCGGGGCGGAATAATGCGGATCAACCAGGTTTTCATCGGACGTGCAATCTCCTTTGGACGCGAACCTGCGGGAGGCGACTGGGCCGGAATCGCTGCCCCGCTCAGCAGTAGGGAAACAAGGGTCAACAGAAGCCGATTCTTCATGCCGCGCATGGTACACCGGCCGCCGCCCGTCCGCAAAACCATGCGAGAGAACCGCGGCCGAATCTCCAAAATCGTCTCCAAAATCACCCAAAAGGACGCCGCGAATTTTTCTCTTGACATATTCCCATATAGGAATGTATTTTCCTGATCATGGCACGGGCCGCGACCACCTCCGATTCTTTCAACGCCGTGGCCGAGCCTCGCCGCCGCCAGATTTTGACCTTCCTGGCCGCGGACGAGCGCCAAGTGAGCGAGATCGTCGTGGCCGTGGGCCTCGATCAACCCTCGGTCTCGAAGCACCTGGGCGTGCTGCGCCGTGTGGGCCTCGTCCGCGTGCGCCGCAATGGCCGCCATCGCCTTTATCGCACGAACGCCGAAGCGCTCAGGCCCATGCACGACTGGACCGAGACCTTCGAGCGCTACTGGAGCCACCAATTGCTGCGCGTGAAAGAGCGCGCCGAATCGCAAACTGCTCGCAATGACCTTATCCAAAACCAGAAAAAATTCCCCAAGGAGGAATCA
>Ga0335078_10018528_pt1 | contig 10354 bp, 14 predicted proteins | sample Lox_Sample_32_FD_206711 | JGI IMG/M metagenome (GOLD analysis project Ga0335078, IMG submission 206711) | Soil microbial communities from Loxahatchee National Wildlife Refuge, Florida, United States - Lox_Sample_3.2 | ecosystem: Environmental > Terrestrial > Soil > Wetlands | place: USA...
GATGATCGCGGCCCGCAGGCCTGCGTCGTCGGCGGGGATAGCCTGGGCGATTTGCCCCTGGTAGCGGGCGATGCCGGCGCTGGCGGCGCTGGCGGCCTCGGGATTGGTCAGCATCGAGCGCAGGAGGGCCAGGGACGCGACCGGCTCGCTCTCCAGCCGATTGGCGAGCGCGGCGAGGATCTGCTCGGCCGCTTGCCCGGGCGCTCCGCTGATCTCGGGGACGGGGGCGGCGTCGATCACTTGCCGGAATAGCTCCTGCTTGGACCCGAAGTAGTGCATGACCAGGCCCGCGTCGACTCCCGCGGCCGCGGCCACGGCCCGGATGGTGGTCCGGTCGTACCCGGCGCTGAAGAAGGCCTGGGTCGCGGCGTCGAGGATGCGCGCTTCGGTGCGGCGGCGCTGCTCGGCGCGCGAGGTGGGCCGGGGAGTGGTCACCGTTTCATTCTACGGATGTTGACCGGAGAGCTCATCCTATTCTACGGTTGTTCAATGAACGCCTGTTGAGCCAACTGCCTGAATGAAGGGAAGGCCGCATGTCATCCGCCACGCCCGCCGACGTCCTGGCCCGGCGCCGCCAACTGACCCTGGACGGTGACGCCGATGGCCTCGCTGACCTGTTCGCGCCGGATGCGGTGATCGAAACGCCCTTCGCAGGGCCGCCAGGAGCGCCTGCACGCCTGGAGGGCCGGGAAGCGATCCGCGAGTACTCGCGCCAAGTCATGGCGTTGCCGCTGCGGCTGGAGAACTACGAGGTGGCGGAGCTTTACCAGACCCAGGACCCGGAGGTGGTGATCGTGGAGATGCAGGGGAAGGCAACCGACACCACGACGGGCCGGTCGTTCGCGACGACATCCATCCAGGTCCTCCGGATCCGGGAAGGTCATATCATCCTCGTCCGCGACTTCGCCAATCCCCGGGTCCTGGAAGACGCGATCGGGGAACTACGTCCGGGAAGCTGACGCGGTTCCCGGATGTAGAGCGGCAGATCAGCCAGGAACCAGCCAGCGCAGACCACCCACGGGAGAACAGATGTTCGCGCGCGTAATCACAGCACAAGCAGGAGCCCAGGGGTTCGACAGCTTCATCCGTGTGGCCCGGGAACAACTGCCCGGCGCCCGCCAGCAGCCCGGTTTCAAGGGCTACTACCTGCTCACCGACGCTGCGTCCGGCAGGATCATAACCATCTCGCTATGGGAAACCCGCGAGCTGATGGAAGCGGTCGGGGCCGGGCGGCCGGGCGGCATCCACGACCAGGACATCCCGGCCACCGGACTCACCCAACCGCACCTCGAAACCTACGAAGTCACCATGCACGGGTGAGCCACGCACCAGTAAACGGATCGCGCCCAGATGCCTCCCGCCGAGCAGGAGCTCGGATGGCGCCGGGAACACTGCAGGCTCGGGGCGCTAGGGCAGGTCTTGCGCGATCCCCCAGGTGTAGCCGCCCGGATCGGCGAAGGTAATCGTGCGCATGCCCCAGGCCCGATCCGCCGGACCACTGATCAAAGCCACCCCGCGCGCTTCCAGTTCAGCGCTCACCGCATCCACGTCCTCAACGACGATGGCGAACTGCCCGACACCCTTCTCCGCCAGGCCGAGGTATTCGCCTGGCGGCGCTCGGTGAGCCGGATCGTGCCGCAACGCGATGAACGTGTCCCGGAAGCGGTACAAGGCGAAGCCTTCCTCCTCGCCCAGCGGGGATAGGCCGAAGACCTCCCGGTAGAACGTCTTTGAGCGCTCAAGGTCCCCGACGATCAGATTGATGGCAAAGATCTGCTTCTCCCATTCAGCCATGTCGTGCCTCTCTGTACGTCATGCGTCGTTGCGGCTGGCATTAGCGTCGGCTTCTTGGGCTATCCGCTCCAGCTGATCGTGATAGTTCTGCCACCACTGCGGGTCACGTGTCCGCAGGTTGTCGTCGTCGGCTTGCAGCCCGGCGGCCCCATCGATGAGCTCGCGGACGATATCGGCCTGCCCGGCGTGGCGGTTGGTCTCAGCGACCACGTGCACCAGGATCAGGTGGAGCGTCACGTCCTGCCGGCCCGCTGGCCACCAGGGCACGTGGCCGGCCGCATCCAGGTCCAGCGCCTCGATCGTCTGGTCCGCGTGCGCCCACGCCCGCCGGTACATTCCGGCGATCTGGTCGCGTGATTCATCGGCCGCAGCCCAGAAGTCCGCGTTGTTCCTGGCATCGTCCGCAGACCAGGGCCGCTCGCGGGGCGGACGCCCGAAAGCGTCGCCGAAATACCACAACTCCACGCCGGCCAGGTGCTTGACCAGCCCCAGCAGGTTGGTGCCGGTCGGCGTCAGGGGGCGGCGAATGTCGTACTCAGCGAGCCCGTCGAGCTTCCACAGCAGAGCTTCCCGGGCGGCCTGCAAGTAACGGTGCAGGTCAGCTTTGGTGTCCGCTCCTACCATGCGGGGGAGTCTGCCACATCACGCCGACAGCTATACCGAGCCGATGAAGGGCCATCGCACCGCTAACTCGGCCGCTTGCCGGTCTGTACATGGACGTATTCAACAATCGAGATGTATCTTGTCCTCACGGACTCGGTCGCGACCACGCCGGAGGAGTCTCCCATGACCTCGTCACCACTTTCTCCGCAGGAGGTCCGTGCTGCCGCCGAGGCGCACAAGGAGCTTGGCCCCGAATACAGCGACGCGGTGGTGGAGTCGTTCCTTGAGCGAGTCAACCGGGAAATTGACGCACGTGTTGAGGCCCGCCTCAGACCTGCGACCCGGGAGCAGCCAGCGCGGCCTGCGCAGCCGAACGGTCGGCGCATGCTGCTGACCGGTATGGCGATCGGCATCTTCGTCGTCGGCGTGCCTTCCCTTCTGGTCGCCCAGGGCGCGGGCGGCGTCATCCCCGGGGATGAGACGAGCGTTCTGCTCGTCATCGCCATTCTCTGGGCGATCGCGGTCGCCGTCGGAGCGTTCGCGCGCCCGGTCAGTCAATACCTCCGCAGGGAACACGACGTTCGCCAAACCGGGCGGCAGGCCTCGTAAGAGCACTACCTAGCCTGATCTGCGATACCAAGATCCGGCCGCCTGCAGGCGTGGTCTGCCGATCGCGTAGTTGCTGTTAAGGCCGTGAAATTTGAGACGGCGGCCCTGACCGCAGCGCCCTGGCTGACTTGAAGAACTCGCGGGAGGCCGGGCGCCAGAGCTCCCACACCGCGGCCAGGCCGGTCAGCCAAGTCAGCATGGCCCAGAACACCGCCGCGACGCTATCCAGGCCGGTCAGCTGCAGTGTCGCTAGGCCGAACAGCACCGTGGACAGGATGCGTGCCCAGTTCCTGCCTCGGCCCACGGCCCGCGCCATCCACAGCCACAGGGCGATCAGGGCTAGGCCGAAGGCTATCGCCAGCGTGGCGATGAGCGGGCGCAGGTGGACGAGCTGGGCCGTAGTGAGGGGGTGTGAGCCTACCGTCAGGTGGTAGGCCTTGATGTCGCCGACGTAGAACAACAGGATGATCAGTTGCACGACGGTGCCGGCGGCGCCCCCGTACATGAGCTTGGCGGCGTCCCGCACCGGCTCGGGAACGACGGGCCGCGGCGGCTCGACCGGCTGACCGGCAGAGGGGTAGGGCTCGTGCGCGGCGACTTGTGGGGCGGCCGCGAAGCGTCCGGCGCCCGGATCGGTGGCGATCGCGGCGACCAGCCGGGCGCGGGCCGCGTCCAGTTCGGCCGGCGCGGGCAGGGGCGTCTCCTGCGCCAGCTCCGCAAGCAGCTCCATCTCATTCATTGGTCGTGATCTCCTCATACGTTGCCGCCGCATCGGTACCGGCCAGGGCCTGGCGCGTCTTCGTGCGCGCCCGGTTCAGCCGGGACCGCACCGTCCCCACCGGGATGGCCAGCGCCCGTGACACCTCCTGATAGGTCAGCTGTTCCCAGGCGATGAGCAGCAGCACGTCCCGGTCGCCGGCCGGCAGTGCGGCCAGCGCCGTGTTCAGCACCGTGCGCATCGCCTGGGCCGTGACATCGGCCGCCACCCGGTCGGCGTGACCAGGAACGTCATGCTCGGCTATGGCCGCCTGCCTGATCCGGTACTGGCGAGCCTCGTCCCTGCGATGCTGGTTAACCAGGTTGGTGGCGATCCCGTACAGCCAGGGCCGGGCATCCGGGTGGCCGAGGTCATACCGGTGCCGCTTGGCGAAAGCGGCCAGGAACGTCTCGGCGACCAGGTCGTCGGCAACCTGGCGGTCGGCACGCCGGGCCAGGTAGCGGTGAATGTGCGGGGCGTGCCGGTCAAACAGGACCGCGAACTGCTCCGGCTCCCGCCAGGAGCCCTCAATGATCGCGGCATCATCCGCGACGGCGGATCCCCGGCGCCGCCTCACGGGAGACCTTGATCCACGTCCATGCCCTTCCGGATGCTCGGGGCTACATCTGTTATCCGCAACCGGCGCCCAACAAGTTCACGGCCACCGCTCAGTACAGCGCCAGCTGAGCAGTCAGGGCTCTTGCCACGTGTCCCTACCCAGAAGGCCCCCTGCTGCTACGTGCCTGGGTACCCGGCCCTACGCCTGCTGGACGCGGACCATGTTGCCCGCGGGGTCGCGCACAGCGAAGTCGCGGACGCCCCAGAACTGGTTGGCGGGCTCCTGCAGCACCTCGACACCCGCCGCGGCGGCGACCTTGTCGAAGGTCGCGTCGAGGTCGTCGCAGCGGATCTGGATCATGGGCAGCACGCCCTTGGCCAGCAAGGCCGCCAGCGCGTCCCCATCCTCCTGAGAGCGGCCCGCGTGCGGCTGCGACAGCACGATCTGGATCTCGGGCTGGCTGTCGGTGACGAGGGTGATCCAGCGGAAGCCGTCGTTGGCGACCTCGTTGCGCACGGTCATGCCGAGCGTGTCGCGGTAGAAGACAAGCGCGGCGTCGGGGTCGTCGACGGTGACGTGCACGCCGCTGAGTGAAACGGTCATGGCACCGATGCTAGGTGGGTGCCGCGACGGAATGCTTCTCCGAAACTGCTCTCTTCTGTGCGCCCTTGGCCCTTGACTTGCGCGGCCGGGTCAGCACCATCGCCTGGCAGGGCGACAGGCCCCGAAGCTCATCGTGGCTGCGGGCGCGGTACACGGACGGCGTCTCGCCGACGAGCTCGGTGAACCGGGCGGAGAAGGAGCCGAGGCTCGTGCAGCCGACCGCGAAGCAGACGTCGGTCACGCTCAGGTCGCCGCGGCGCAGCAGCGCCTTCGCCCGCTCGATGCGCCGGGTCATGAGGTAGGAGTACGGCGTCTCGGAGTACGCCTCGCGGAAGCGCCGGCTGAAGTGCCCCGGCGACATCAGCGCCGTGCGGGCCAGCGCCGGAACGTCGAGCGGCTGCGCGTACTCGCGGTCCATCCGGTCGCGGGCCCGGCGCAGTCGACGCAGCTCGTCGATGTCGGCGCTCATGCGTCCCACGATAGGCGAGGCTCGGTCTGCACCCGTCCATCCTGCCCCGACCCGGCAGAAACCAGCAACGCAGCAGCCCGGACGGAGCCGGCGCTTCCCTTCTGGCGCGCAGAGGAGTTATCTAGGCAGAAGAACTGACCGTGAGGAAGGAGCCCTGCCGTGTCCGGCCTACGCCGGGTCGTCGTCGGCGCGAGCGGCTCACCGAGCAGCCTTCGGGCATTGCGCTACGCGGAGGACATGGCCCGCGCCAACTCGGCGACCTTAATACCCGTCCTGGCCTGGGTGCCGCCCGGGGGTGATCTCGCCGACCGGCGGGGGCCCTGCGGCTACCTGCGCCGCGTCTGGGAAGACAACGCTAAACAGCAGCTGCGTGACACGCTCGTGGCGGCGTGGGGCCAGATCCCCGCCGACCCACTGGTCGAGCCCGTGGTCCAGCGGGGCGAGGCTGGCTGGGTGCTGGTCTCGATCGCCGACCCCGGTGACCTGCTGGTCGTGGGGGCAGGCCACCGCGGCCCGCTGGCCCAGGTGGTCTACGGCCGGGTGAGCCGCTACTGCCTGGCTCACGCCCGCTGCCCGGTCCTGGCCGTCCCGCCGCCCGCGCTCGCTCAGGAGATAAGCCATGGCCTGCTCGGGTGGATGTTCTGGCACCGGCCGCTAACCCCCGGCCGGGTCCTGCAGGACTAGGGCAACGCCGCCGCGCAGATCCTGCCCTCAGAAGGGACGGGAGTGCCGAGGCTGGTCAGCGGGGCGCCGAGGTGGGAAGCTAGCGCTATCACAAGTGCACAAGTCGGGGCTGCCGGCTTGCCGCGCCTCGCCTCCTGCGCCGCGTCATGATGGCGCAACGTTTCCCAGCGGATGTTCATGGGAGGTGTTCCATGGCCGCAGAAATGTCCGACGACCGGGCCATGATCTCCGAGAAGGTGGCCCCCACCCTGGTCTCCAGGGTGCTGAACTCCTTCGACCTCGTGGTCATCTTCGTGGCCCTGGTCCTGTTCATCTCGAACTCGTCAACGGTGCAGTTCGCCGGGTCCGCCTCATACGTGTTCTGGTTCCTGGGGTTCGTGACGTTCCTCATCCCCGGGGCCTTCGTCACCGCGCAGCTGGGACGAATGTTCCCGGAGGAGGGCTCGCTGTACGTGTGGACCCATAAGGCCCTGGGCTCGTTCTGGGGTTTCTTCGCCGGGTTCGCCGCGTGGTGGCCGGGTGTCCTGGTCATGATCCTGTCCGGGTCACTTGTCGTGACGCTCTCACAGGCGATCAATGCCAACCTGTTCACCAAGCCCTGGCAGCAAGGTCTTATCGTGCTGGCCGTCCTGTGGTTCTCGTGTCTTCTCGGGACACTGCGCTTCCGGCTGACCCAGAACTACGTCAACGTCCAATTCGTGTTGTACTCGGCCTGCATTGTCCTGATCGGGATCTCCGGCTTCGTCTGGCTGGCCCAGGGGCACCCCACGGCCAACTCGTTCGCTCTGCATGCCTCCGACCTGCGCGGGTGGGGTCAGTGGACGTTCTTCTCGACCGTGGTCCTCGCGCTCCTCGGCATCGAGGTGCCGCTGAACATGGGTGTCGAGATCAAGAGCGAGAGGTCCATTAAGCGTTACCTGTTCTGGGGCTGCCTGGTCGTTATCGTCGCCTATCTGCTGACGACCTTCTCCACCATGGTGGTCGTCCCGGTGGCCCACAACAACGCCACCTACGGCGTGGTCCAGGCCGTGCAGATCGCGCTCAGCCACACGCTGGGATCGTGGGTCGCGTTCGTGCTGGTGCTCATCTTTATATCCGACACGGTTGTCTACAATTACTCGTTCGCGCGGCTCATGTTCGTTTCGGGCCTGGAACACCGGCTTCCGCACCAGTTCGGCCGGGTGAACAGGAACAAGGTTCCCGCCAACGCGGTCCTCGGCCAGACCGTGATCGCGTCGATCGCCACTGCGGTCATCTACTTCCCCATCCAGTCGGCCAGCTCGAACTACGCCACCAAGGTCTACCTGGTGCTGCTCGCCGCGGTGACGGTGGTGTGGTGCACGTCAATGGTGCTGCTCTTCAGCGACGTGTTCTTCGTCCGGCGTGCGTTCCCCGAGAAGTTCAAGGAGGTCCAGCAGACTCCGTGGGGCGTGCTGGCCGTGTGCGGGGCGGTGGGTGTCCTCGCGGACGCGGCGGCCGTGGTGCTGCTGTTCTGGGCACCGTGGGCACCCATCTTCACCAAGTCCGGGTGGGCTCTGGCCGTGGGAGCGATCACGGTGGCGTCGATCGGCATCGGGCTCGTTATCTTCTTCGTCTCGGAGCGAGGCCGTCACGAGCGCGTGGGCCCGACCGCGGTAGAGGCGCAGACCGGGCTCCCGTGAGCTGCTGAGTCACGGCTGTCCACAGCAGAAGCGACGGCCACGCCTGGTACGGTTCTCCACCGTGTTCTGCGTTGACCTGGAGGGGAACGCTCATCGCGGTGATGTGACGTGACCAGGACCCGGCTCGACCTCACGCGACCTCAGATCCTGGCGTTCCGGCGACACGTCGGCGCGCTCGACGAGCGGCTCCCGCGCGGACGGCGCTCGCTGCGGCAGGCGGCCTGGGCCGGGCTGCAGGACAGCATGCCCCGAGCAGCGGCCCCGCTGGCGCCCCTTGACTTTGCCCAGCAAAGCCGCTTACCTTTGTGGCGCAAAGTAGATGGGAGGGCGCGGCATGGCCACGAGCGCGCTCGACCCGCTGATCCACTTCCCGGCGCGGTTGCGGATCGTCGCGACGCTGGCGGCCCTGCCGGCCGGCGACGACCTGTCCCTCGGTCGGCTGCAAGGCATGACCGGGCTGACACCGGACAACCTGGCCGCCCACCTGCGCAGACTCGAAGACGCCGGATACCTGCACACGAAAGCGGCCGGGCGCGGCGCCAGCGCGCTGACTACCGCGGCCCTCAGCTACGAAGGCCGGGCCGCGCTGGACCGCTACGCCGCCGCGCTGGACCACTACGCCGCCGCGCTGGGGCAGCTGCCCCGCGGCGCGGCCAGGGAGGTTCCCCGGGCCCCCGGGCCCCACGTGCGGGCCGGCGACGCTGACCGCGACGCGGCCGCGGCGGCCCTGGCCGAGCACTTCGCGCAGGGCAGGCTGACCATCGATGAACTCGACACCAGGCTCGGCGCCGTCCTCGCCGCCACCACCTACGGCGAGATCTCCCGGGCCACCTCGGATCTGCCGGACGTGACAGAGCTGCGGCCTCCGCAGCCGGCCAGCTCTCGCCGGCCGAGGGCACGGCGAGGGCGCCGGCCCAGCCCGGCGGCACGGCAGGGGACACCGCCGCGCCCGCACCGCTGAACCCCGGGACAGGTCATCGGGCGCCAGGACGGGTCTCGAACCGCGCCGTCGGCCTGCGGGCACTAGGGAGCCTTCCTGGGGAGGCGGACTATGGAGTTTCTCTAGGGACTGTGGTCTCGGCCCGGCCGACAGTGGACTCATCCACATCGGACAACCGAGTCGAGAAAGACGGCACCCACCATGAACACCGCGGTCCTGCACCACGAACCAGCCCACCACGAACCAGCCCACCACGAACCGGCGCCAGCGTGGAGAGCGGGCAGCGGGCCGGGGCCGTTGTTCGCGGCGCGGGCCGAGGCGCTGTTTGCCAGTGACCTGTCCGCCCGGCGCGAGCACACCCGGACCGAGGTGGCGGCCGCGATCCAGCGTGCGATCGGCACCCACCACGGGATCCGCGGCTGCGCTGGGGAGGTGGCCGCCGCGTACGGCGAGCGCCCGGAGACGGCAGCGCGCCGGATGCTCTGGGCCCGGGCCGTCATCGAGGGCGTCTACGCCACCCCGCTGGCCGGGGCGTCGGCATGACCGCCGCGCTGCCGGTCACGGCGGAGACCAGGCCGCCGGCCACCATCGGCCCGGCCGGCACCGGCCGGGCGGCCAGCCACCCGGCCGGGGACGTCGGCGGGAACGATGCCCGCGCCCCGGGCGGCGGCGCCCGCCACCGGCCGAGCCTGGTCGAGCGGGGTTATGTCCGCGGCCGCTTCGGCGGCGTACCCGTGTTCGTCGGGCCCGAGCTGGCCGCCCAGATCAAGGCCAACCGGCAGCAGCAGTCGTGAGGAGGAGAGCACCGTGAGCACCCAGTCGCTGCTGGTCGCCGGGCCGGGATCCGCGCCAGGCGTGACCGCTGACTCCCGCGGCCCGGACCGGCGGCCGGCCCTGGCCCCTGCCTTCCAGGCTGCCGCGGACGCCTACGACACGCCGCTGTACGCGACGGACCTGCCGACGCTGGACCGCTGTGCCGCCGAGATCGAGTCGGCCTTCCCGGAGCCGTGGCTGCGGCAGTACTCGCTGAAGGCGAACGGCCTGCCGGCCGTGGTACGCAGGCTGGCCCGCCGCGGGTGGGGCGGGAACGTCGTCTCGGCGGGCGAGTGGCGGCTGGCCCGGCGGGCCGGGCTGCCCAACGCGGCGATCAGCTTCGAAGGGATCGGCAAGACCGACCAGGAGCTCCAGATGGTCGCCCGGGCCGCGGCAGACGGCCAGCCGTTGCGCTGGCTGTCCGTTGAGTCGGCCGATGAGCTGCAGGCGCTGAGCTGGGCGTACCGGAGCCTGCCGGCCTGGTACCGCGGTCGGCCCTCGGTCGGCGTCCTGGTCCGGCTCAACCCGCAGGTCGACCCCGAGACGACCGCCGGGCTGGCGGTCGGCCGGATGAGCAGCAAGTTCGGGCTGACGGCCGGCGAGGTGCGCCAGCTCTCCCTCGCCGGGGCGTTCGACGCCCCCGGCATCTGCCTGCGCGGCGTCCATGTCCACGTGGGGTCCCAGCTGGCCGGCACGGCGGCGTGGACCCGCGGGGCCCGGGCCGCGCTAGAGGTCTGGGCGCAGCTGCGGGAGCGGTGGGGAGATCACGTCGATACCGTCGACTTCGGCGGCGGCTTCCCGTCGGGCGTGGCCCCGGCGCCGGGCCCGGCGGCCTTCCGGCGGGCGCTGGATGACCTGATCG